>Ga0105049_10004820_pt1 | contig 15809 bp, 10 predicted proteins | sample MAT06_FD_78087 | JGI IMG/M metagenome (GOLD analysis project Ga0105049, IMG submission 78087) | Freshwater microbial communities from Lake Fryxell liftoff mats and glacier meltwater in Antarctica - MAT-06 | ecosystem: Environmental > Aquatic > Freshwater > Ice > Liftoff microbial mat | place... | reverse complement strand
CGGTGCAGTTTGCCATGCACGCGGCGGAAACGGGTCACTTGGTCTTCGCGACGCTGCACTCCACCAACACGGTGCTGGCGATCGAGCGCATCCTGCACTTCTATCCGGGCGAGATGAAGGAGCAGATCGAGAAGCAGCTCGCACTCAATATCCGCGCCATCATCGGCCAGCGGCTGGTGCCACGCATTGGCGGCGGGCGCTGTGCGGCGATCGAGGTGTTGATGGCGACGCCACGCATTGTGGACCTGATTTCGAAGGGTTCCCTCGGCGAGATCAAGGTAGCCCTCGCGGCGGAGAATCAGGACGGCATCCTGAGCTTCGACAAGTCGCTGTATCGCCTCGTCAAGCAGCGCAAGGTTTCGATGGAAGACTCGATCCAGATGGCTGAGTCCGCCAACGATCTTGCCATCAAGTTCAAGGGCATCGGCATCGCGCCGGGCTCCTCATGGGAGGACGTGAGCGATCCGTGGGAGAAGATTCCCAACGACTTCGATCCGCCGGAGGATTCGCTGTTCAGCAAGAAGATCCGCGAGGGCACCGCGGGTACGTACACCAACGAGGGCGCACCGCCCTTGCAGACACGCCAGGACGGCAATTTGGCCGCGCAGAGAACATCCGCCGAGGTACGGCTGCCGAAGTTTGGAGAAGCTGGCTCGGCCCCGATTCCGCCGGCGGGCCAGCAACCGTCAGGCCCACCGCCCGCCCAGCGCCCGCCGATGAGGCCGCCGGGACCGGGCGGACCGCCGCCACCGGGATACCGCCCGCCACCGCCGGGCCAGCGCCCCGGGCCACCCGGTACGCCGGGGGCTCCCCAGCAGCGCCCTCCGGGACCACCTCTGCAGCCGGGTCAGGGCCCCATGCCGCCGCGGCCACCAATTGCTCCGCCCCAGCGGCCGGGACCTCCCCCTGGGACACCAAGCGCGCCGCCAATAGGGCGCGTGCAGGTGCATCCCAGCACCCCCCCCGCCAAGCCGGAAAATCCCGAATAGGGAACTTGGTGGGATAAAGCGCACCGGAGTTGGTTTCGGCAAGCCCGCGTGGGCTGGCCGGGGTTTGCCTTGCCATAGCGCGGTGCAATGGGTTGCAATCGGTCTCGCCGTTGGGATGGGTGACTGACGAGACTGGTTTTAGCCACCCGCTTTCCGCAACAAGGCCGGTTCGCCTCCGCGCTCCCTGAGATGCGCGGGGGAGCCGCTCCCGGCGCATGGCCCACACAGTTCAGGTGATATTCAAGGAGCATCGGTCTTATGCCCAAGCCGACTGGCAAGCAGGTTCAGAAGTCGAACGCGCTCTCTACCCGGATCACACCGGAGGAACTTGTTGGCCTGTATCGGAGCATGTACCTTTCACGCCTGATCGACGACGAGGAGATCAGGCTCAAGAAGCGCAACCTCATCTACTTTCAAGTGAGCAGCGCGGGACACGAAACGATCGGCGTGGCAGCGGCGTTTGCGCTGCGCCCGGGATACGATTGGTGCTTCCCCTACTACCGCGACCGGGCGATGTGCCTCCAGCTCGGCACCACGCCGCTGGAGATGATCCTGTCGGCGGTCGGCGCGGCGAGCGACTCGATGTCGGCGGCGCGGCAGATGCCGTGCTTCTGGGGAAGCCCGGAACTCAATATCGTCAATCAGTCCGCGCCCACCGGCACCCAGTATAGCCAAGCGGTGGGCTGTGCCGAAGGCGGCCGCTACATCCACACCAACGGCCTGCCGCAGGCGGCGCACGCGGACGAGATCGTCCTGGTCGCGTCGGGCGAGGGCGCCACGAGCGAGGGCGAATTCTGGGAAGGCATCAACGTCGCAAGCAACCTGCGCCTCCCGGTGCTTTTCCTGATCGAGGATAACGAGTACGCGATCAGTGTTCCCGTGGAAGTCACAACCGCGGGCGGCGACATTGGTGTTTGCTTTTCCGGGGTGCCGGGCCTCCGGGTGATCCATTGCGACGGGACCGACCTGTTGGATTCGCTGGATGCCTGCGACGAAGCGGCGCGCCATATTCGCGAGGGGAACGGCCCGGTGCTGGTTCATGCGCGCGTCACGCGGCCATACTCCCATTCCCTTTCCGACGATCAGGTTTACTATCGCACGGCGGACGAGATCGAGATCGAGAAGTCGCGCGACGGCATCACCAAGCTGGAAAAGCACTTGGTCGAAAGCGGAATCGTCAGCGCGGAGGCCCTGCAGAAAATCCAGGCGAAGTGCCGCGAAGAAGTCCGGGCGGCGAGTGCCGAGGCCCTCAAGGCTCCCAAGCCGCTGGCCTCGACCGTGCTCGATCATCTCTATTCCCCCGATCAGCTCGGCGAGGGATTTCCCGGCTATGACGGCAGCCCACTTCACGGCGGAGAGCCGCTGGCGATGGCGCAGGCCGTGAACCGGACCCTGGCCCAGGAGATGACGGCGAACCGCAACATCATCGTTTTCGGCCAAGACGTGGCCGACGCCTCGCGCGAGACGGCGCTGGCCCAGTGCAAGGGCAAGGGCGGCGTCTTCAAGGTGACCTATGGCCTGCAGCGCGAGTTCGGATCGGAGCGCGTTTACAATACGCTGTTGGCGGAGGCGAGCATCATCGGCCGCGCCATCGGCATGGCGATCCGCGGTTTGAAGCCCGCCCCGGAGATTCAGTTCCTGGACTTTATCTGGCCGGCATTCAACCAGATCCGCAACGAGCTGGCAACGATGCGGTATCGTTCCGGGGGGAAGTTCTCCGCCCCGGTTGTGGTGCGTGTTCCCACGGGCGGCTACCTGCGGGGGGGCTCCCTGTATCACTCGCAATCCGCCGAATCGATCTTCGCATCGTGCCCGGGGCTGAAGATCGCCTACCCGTCCAACGCGGCGGACGCGATGGGGCTGCTGCGCGCGGCGCTGCGGATGGACGACCCGGTGATTTTTCTGGAGCACAAGCACCTCTACTTGCAGAGCTATGCGCGATCCAACGATCCCGGCCCCGATCACGTCGTCCCGTTTGGCCGCGCGGCGATCCGCCGGTCCGGTTCCGATGTGACGATCGTCACCTGGGGCGCGCTTGTGCAGCGCAGCCTGGAAGCTGCCGACCGCCTTCATCGCCGCACCCAGATGCAGGTGGAGGTGATCGACCTGAGGACGCTGGTGCCGCTGGATTCCGCGACAATCTTTGCCAGCGTGCGAAAGACGGGTCGCGCGCTGGTGGTTCACGAGGAGTTTGAGACTTCGGGGTTTGGCGCTGAAATTTCTGCCCAGATCGCCGACCATTGCTTCGAATGGCTCGACGCGCCCATCAAACGCGTTGCGTCTAAAAACGCCTGGGTGCCATACTCCCCCGTTTTGGAGGAAGCGACGCTTCCCCAAGTCGATGATATCGAGAAGGCCCTCGAGGCGCTGTGCGGATACTGAGCGCCGATCAGAACGGGAGTTAGAACCGCACGATGGGAATCGACGTGATCCACGTTGTGATGCCCCAGATGGGCGAGGCCATATCCGAGGCGACAATCGTCGTCTGGCGTCGCAAGATCGGCGACGTCGTGGAGGAGGGCACGCCCTTGCTCGACATCTCGACCGCCAAGGTCGAGGTGGAGATCCCCGCCCCGGAATCGGGCATCCTTTCGGAGATTCTCTACGCCGAGGGCGACACGGTCCCCATCGATACGGTGATCGCGCACCTGCTGCCGCCGGGGTCGGCGGTCGACGCCATTGGCAAGGCTTCCCCCGAACCCGAGAAAAAGCCGGTCTCCAACGGGACGACTTCGCATGTGCCCAAGTCGCCCACGCCCCGCGATGAGCCAACCCCCAAGGCGATCGCGGATGTCGCCGCAAGCACGACCCCCGACGACACGGAGCGCGAGCGCGAGCACCTGATGAAGCGCCGCAGTTCGCCGCTGGTGCGTCGCATGGCGTCTGAACTGGGCATTGACGTTTCGCGCCTGAAGGGCTCGGGCATCCACGGCCGCGTGACGCGCAACGATCTGGATCGTTACCTTGCGGAGGCGAAGGCCGCCGCCGAGGCGGAAGCCCCGCCACCCGCCGCCCATAGCCCCCATGCGCACATGGTCCAGCCGCCGCCGGGTCGCCCCGTCCGGCTCGATACCGTGGCCGGGATGCCGGGCGCCGAGGCGTTCCTGCCGCCGTCCGAAGAGCCCGTCTCCGTAATCCGCCGCCAGATCGCGGAACAGATGGTGAAGAGCGTGCAGAACATCCCGCAGGCCTTCACCGTTCACGAGGTGGACTTCACGCAGCTCGAGAAGATGCGCCAGCGGCAGAAGAACCTTTTCGAGGCGCAGTACCGCGCGCGGCTCACGCCTCTGGTATTCCTCATCCGCGCCATCGCCGACGGGCTGCTGCAGTGCCCCTACATCAACGCCTCGTGGGGCGGCGACCGCATCGTGCTGCACCGCAATGTGAACATTGGCCTGGCTGTGGCGATTCGCGGCGGGCTGGTGGTGCCGGTGCTCAAGTGTGTGGAGACCATGAGCCTCGCGGGCATCGCCCAGGGCGTCGTGGAACTTGCCCGCAAGGCGCGCGAGGGGAAGCTGTCACCCCGCGACATGGATGGCGCGACGTTCACCATTACGAGTCCCGGCCAGCTTGGCGCCGTGATGGGTATCCCCATCGTGAACCGGCCCCAGGGCGGCATCCTGCACTTCGGCGCCATTCGCAAGGTGCCCGCCGTGATCCCCGGCGAGGACGGCGAGGACACCTTGGCGATACGGCAGCGCGCAATGCTGACGCTTGGAATCGATCATCGCCTGATCGATGGGTGGGAGGCGGACAAATTCATGGTGGTGGTGAAGGACCGCATCCAGCGGACCGATTTCCAGTTGCCAGCCTGAGGCGGCGGTGACCACGCGCAAACCCAGTGGCGAAGGGGGCGCAACCCGCCCACCCTTCACGCTCGACTCACTTATTGGGCGCGTTCTCGACGACCGGTACCAGATCGAGGAACTGGTCGGAATGGGTGCGATGGGGGCGGTCTTCCGCGCCCTCCAGCTCCGCCTGCGCCGTTCCGTCGCAATCAAGGTTCCCAAGCCGGAGCACTGCTCGAATCCCGAGTTCCTTGCGCGCTTCGAGCGCGAGGCGCTGACGATGGCAAAGCTCGTGCACGAGAACATCGTGCAGATCCACGACGTCCACATGTCGCCCGATCCCGCGTGGCCAAGCTACATCGCGATGGAGTTCGTTGCCGGCAAGGACTTGGAGAAGTTCCTTCGCGCTGAGGAGCAATCGATCACGATCGGCGAAGTGGCGGACTTGCTCCGCGCGATCGCCCGCGGCATCGACGCGGCTCACCATCTGGGCATCGTCCATCGGGACATCAAACCGGGAAACATCATAGTCACCATGCCCCGCCGCGTCCCCAAGATCATGGACTATGGCATCGCCCGCGTGGAGATGGAGGGTGTCTTCACGACCAGCGACACTTCGACCATCGGAACGCCCGCCTATATGGCGCCCGAGCAGGTGCGTGGCGGCGAGGTTGACGCGGCGGCCGATGTCTATGCGTTCGCAATGACGATCTACCGCGTTCTGACGCGGAGAATCGCCTACGACGCCAAGAACACCACGAATCTACTTTATGCGCAGGTGAACGATCCGCCGATCCCCGCCCACGTTCGCAATCCCCTGCTTCCGCGCGAGGTGCAGGAGGCCCTCGGCCCGGCCCTGGCAAAGAAGCCCGAGGATCGGCCAGCCAGCGCGGTGATTCTGGCGGAGCATGTGGCGGCAGCGCTCTCTACGATGGCGGAGCACAAGTACGGGTCGCTCTTCGGCGAAACCACGGAACCCATCGTATTGCCTCGCCAGGCGGTTGAAACCGTGACGGCACAGCGCACGGAGGAAAGTGTCCCGGACTTAGTCCCCCGCAGGCGATTTGCGGCATGGGGGATCGGTGCGGCAGGCATTGGATGCGCTGGACTGATTGCCTACGTGCTTGCTGCGGCGCCGGGGAGTAAGCCGAGCATGTCGGGTGAAACTTCCGCAGCCGCAACTCCCGCCGGCGGCGACTCCATTGAGGCAGCGCCAACCCCCGCCTTAGTGGCCAGGGCATTGCCGGCTCCATCTCCCGAGGCGAGGCCCGCTACCCCCTACCCCGCCGCGACCGAGGCACTGGCGTTGGCGTCGCCTCCGCCCCCCACGCCCGAAGCAACGCTGCTTCAGCCGCCAACCGAATCGGTGGCAGCCCCAGCCACCTCACCCCCCAAGGCGGAGTGGTCGCCTCCCTCCGAGCCGCCTCTCGCACGCGGTGTCCGCCGCCGGGCAATTCTGGATACCGTGGAGCGACACCTTCGCGACGCCGTTTTGGTGCCGCTCGCGCAGGGCGACTACGCGTCGCAGACCACGGCTCTCGGTGCGATCGACTCGCCCTCCGCGCGCGATCTGAGGATGGCGCTGGCGGTGCTCTCGCAAGACTATGGCAATCTGAGCGTTTCGCTGGCCCGCGTCGAGGATGCCACGTCGGCCTGGCCAGAAAGCGTCGCCTATGGGGCGATCCTGACGGTGACCGGGCGGCCGCATTCGAGGCGGGAGGAGGACTACCGGGAGCGCATTTTCCGGAGTGCCGCGCCGGTGACGTTCAAAGTTTCCCTCGCCCGGGAAGGGTGGGTCCTGAGAGGTTTCGACGCCAAACTGATGGAACTCAGCGCGATAAGCCGAAAGGCGCCTCCCCGATGACAGCGACGTGCAGTATGCTTTTCATGGGAACGCTTGCCATCGTGGCGGCCCTTGGCGCCGGTTGCGTCGGTGTTTACAATAACAGGCCCCACTTCATGACGGAGCCGCAGATCGGGATGTCGGAAGCCGACCTGATCAAGCGATACGGGACGCCGTCCTTTTCCGGCTTCGCGCTGGACCAGAAGATCTACACCTACAAGGTCCGCGACAACAAGTACATCGTGCTGGTGGGGCTTTACGAGGGATACGACCTTGTGGTTGTGTGCGAGGGAGGCGAAGTGAAGGAAATCGCGCGCGCGCCCCGCCCCACGACCCTGACGATTCTGCATCCGGCGCCGTGGGCCGAAGGACTCGACTAGAATAGATCGGCGGAGGCCATGCGGGACGCACAGGCAATGAACATCTGCATCACGGTGATCGAGCGCAACAATTCAGTTACCTCCTTCGTTTTCGAGAAGGGCGAAGTGACGATGGGGCGCAGTTCCTCCAACGACCTGCGATTCGACGCCATCATCTACGAGCAGATTTCGCGCAACCATGGACGCGTGGCGCTGGATCGTTTTGGCGGCCTGTTCTACGAGGATCTCGGGAGCAAGCATGGCTCCTTCATCGATGGGAAGGCGATCCTTGGCAAGAAGCTGCTCGAGCGCGGCGACGCGGTCCGGATCAGCCCCGACGGCCCGGTGATTTCCGTGATGTGGCCCCAGGAACGCGTCACCGGCCACGATGGCACCCATCTGCGCTCGCACGTGGATTCGCCCTACTTCCCTCTCTGCTTTTCGGAGGGATTCATCGAGCGGTTCCATCACTACGAAAAACTGGCCGCGGGCGGATTCGGCGAGATCTGGAAGGCGACGCCGAAGGACGGCAGTACGCCCGTGGCGATCAAGTTGCTGCATCCGATGCTGCTGAATCCCGAGCACATCCAGACGGTTGACCGCAACTCGCTCGTGCGCCGCTTCGCCCGCGAGGCGCGCATCCAACACCTCCTCTCCGAGTCCGGCGCCCCCGCCACGGTCAAGGTGCACTCATGGGGCGACGATCCGTTCCGCGATTACCTGTACATCATCATGGACCTGATCGATGGGCGCTCCTTCGACCGAGTGATCATCAGCGAGGGACTGATGAGCCAGGACCGCGTGATTCGATACATGCTCCCCATCGTTCGCGCGCTGGAGGCGGCCCACAGCTTCGAGTTCGTGGATGACGTTGGGAAGCAGTGCCGAGGCGTGGTCCACCGGGACGTGAAGCCCAACAACATCCTGATCGAGGCGGCCACCGACGAGCCCAAGCTGCTGGACTTCGGCGTGGCGGGGATCATCCAGGGCGGCGACCGCCTGACGATGAACAACGTGACGGTGGGAACACTCCAGTATCTGCCGCCGGAATCGCTTCAGAGCGGGGAACTGGGCGCGGCGACGGATCTGTGGGGCTTTGCGGTGACGATGTATCTGGCCCTGAGCGGTGGGCGATTCCCCTACGACGGCTACAGCAAGTCCGAGCTGCTGGGCTCGCTGGAGCTTGGCAAGATCGTCCCGATTCGCGCGCACCGCGTCGACTTGGACATACGCCTGTGCGACGCGCTGATGTTCAGCCTGAGTCCCGCGCCGGAACGCCGACTTCAGACCGCCCGCGAATGGATTGAACTTCTCGAGGAAATTCAGTCGGGGAAGTAGCTGCCTCCCTGCCGAATCAGCCTTTGTTCGCCGGTTCCGATTTGGCGCTGCGGCAGCCGATGATCTTCCAGCCCTTGTAGGTCTTCTTGAGCGTGTAGGTCTCGCGCCGGGAACTCGGCGAGCCTTGGATGGTGTCCACCCGGTCAATGACGACCTTGGCCACGTTGAGGCTGACCTTCTCCTCCACGACGGCCTCGACGCGCTGAACACGGCCCAGGCCCTTCTCCTCCAGATACGTCTGGCGACGGCGCGCAACGTAATCGTGAAGGCCCATCTGCCCATTCATCTCGTCGCCCATGCAGTTGTACTCGCTCGCAAAATCCTGCACGTTCCAAGACTCGACAAAAACCCTGACAACTTCCTGGGGTGACATTCCCGTCAGATCGAAAGGCGCGCGCGTATCGTTGTCGGGGGCGACTTGGTGCGATGCAGGGGGACGCTTGGCGGCGAGCGGCGTGATCGGGGGCGGCGTGTCCCGCTCCGCCGTGGCAGGCTGGGCGCTCAGGTAGGTTCCGCGCCGCAGCAGGTACTCGACTCGCCCAAGGAGGTCGAGCGGATCGAAGGGCTTCCGCACGTAGTCGTCGATGCCGAGACCCTTGATCCAGAATTGCGGCGGGCGATCATTGTCGTCGCCGAGTGCCGACATTACGACGAAGGGAATCGACTTGAGAACGTCGTCCTTCTTCACGCGCTTGATGACCTCAAGGCCACTGACGCGGGGCATCATCAGATCGCAGATGATAAGGTCCGGGCGTTCCTTTGCGGCGATGGCGAGGCCTTCCTCGCCACCCCTCCCCAGCAGGACAGTGTGCCCCTTGGTGCCGAGGACGGCGCGGACCATGTCCAGCACGTCAACTTCGTCGTCGATCACCAGAATTGTCTTCGTCATTTTGCCATCCAACGGAAATTGCGCCCGCGAAGGGGGCGGCGAAAAGGCACATGGCGGGAGCATAGCACTCACCCGCCGTCCTGTATAGTTTGGTGACAACCGTGCGGAACCGGCAACCGGTTTTCCGTCAAACTGGTGTCGCCCCCTACCCAAAGACGCCAAAAGTCTGGACTTTCGCCCTGTCAAACTACGGGGAGCACTTGCCTCTGGAAGGGGACCGCGCCGACGTTTGGCTGATGAAGAAGACTTCCTCTCCCCTCTTTTGGCTCCCCTATCCACGCCCACTGATTACCGGTCGCCTGATCCGGCGATACAACCGGTTTCTGGCCGACGTGGAACTGGATTCCGGCGAGCGCGTGGTGGCCCATTGCGTAAACACGGGGCGCATGGAGGGCTTGGTCGCGGCGCGCGGGCGCGTGTGGCTTTCGGAGTCCGACAACCCGGCACGGACGCTCCGCTATACGTGGGAGATCGTGGAAATCGGTGGCGTTCTGGTGGGTGCCAATACCGGGATTCCGAATCGCCTGGTGCGTGGGGTGCTGGAGGCGCGCGCCCTGCCGGGCCTCAAGCGGTGGACGGAAATGCGCGCCGAGAAAAAGTATGGCGAGAACTCGCGCGTGGACTTCTGGCTGAAGGAGGGGCGGCGCGAGCACTTCATCGAGGTGAAAAATTGCCATCTTGTCTATCCGGACGGATTTGGCTACTTTCCCGATTCGGTCAGCGAGCGCGCGACCAAGCATCTGGAGGAACTCGTCGAAATCGTCCGCCAGGGTCACCGCGCCACCGTCATCTTTACGGCCCAGCGCGCCGACACGAAAGCGATGCGGCCCTCCGATATCCACGATCCGGTCTTCGCTGCGGCGGCGCGCCATGCGGCGCAGGAGGGGGTTAGGTTCCGGGCTGTCCGCGTGGTGCCCGCGGCCACGGGACTGCTCGTCGAGAAGGAGATCCCCGTGGACCTTGAACACTATGCGACGGAACCGATGAAGGCGTGGCGCGAGGCGAGCGCGACCGCTAGCGGATGGGTGCAGGTCAAGAGGGCACCGGCTGCTTGAAATAGATTCTTCGTGTGCGTTTTTGAGCGACTTCGATTTTCTTTGACATCCGTTGGCGTGCTCGATCAGTGATTGACCGGTCAATGCCTACGGGGCGCGCGGGTGGATTGGTCACCCGCTCGACCTGGCTCGGGAATGTGGACCGGTACAAGCCGCGGGCCGCTGATGCCCAAACTGGAGATGCTTATGGGGTCCAAGCTAAAGGTTGGTTTCTTCGGGATCGGTCTGGATACCTACTGGCCGCAATTCGCCGGTCTGCGCGAACGCCTGATGGGCTACTTGGAGATCGCCGAATGGAAGATCGCGGCGGGCGACGTGGAGGTCGTCTCGGCGGGGTTGGTGGACAACGTGGAGAAGGCCAACGAGGCCGGCCAGTTGTTCCGGTCGCGCGATGTGGATCTGATTTTCCTGTATATCACGACCTATGCGTTGAGCTCGACGGTGCTGCCAGCGGTGCAGCGCGCGGGCGTTCCGGTGGTGGTGCTGAACCTGCAGCCGGTGGCGGCGCTGGACTATGCGGCCTTCAACGCGTTGGGCGACCGTGGCAAGATGACGGGCGAGTGGCTGGCCCTCTGCCAGGCGTGCTCCGCGCCGGAGATCGCCTGCGTCTTCAACCGTTGCGGGATCGATTATCACCTGATCACCGGCGTGCTGGAGAATGATCCCTTTGTGGACGCGGAACTGGCGGCTTGGATGAACGCGGCGCGGGCGGCGCGTGCCATGCGCCGGGGGCGCGTGGGGGTACTGGGGCACTATTACTGCGGCATGTTGGATGTCTATAGCGACATGACCCAGCAGTCGGCCTTCTTTGGCTCGCACTTCGAGTTGCTGGAGATGTGCGAGCTGCACGACTTGCGCGAGGCCGCGAGCGAGGCGGCGGTGAAGGCGAAGCTGGAGGAGTTCCGCACGGCTTTTGACGTGGTTCCCGAATGCAGCGACTATGAGTTGGCGCGCGCGGCGAAAACCTCCTGTGCGCTGGACGCACTGGTGGCGGCGCATCGCCTGACGTCGATGGCGTACTACTACGAGAGCACGGCGAACAATCCCTATCAGGAGATCGTTACGTCGGTGATTCCGGGGAACACGCTGCTGACGGCAAAGGGTGTTCCCGTGGCAGGCGAATGCGAGATCAAGAACGTGCAGGCGATGAAGATCATGGATTCGCTGGGCGCGGGCGGGTCCTTCTCGGAGTTCTACCTGATGGACTTCGCCGACGACGTGGTGCTGCTGGGCCATGACGGTCCCGCCCACGCAGGCATCGCCAAGGGCCGCGTGAGTCTGGTGCCGCTGCCGGTGTTCCACGGCAAGCCGGGGACGGGTCTGAGCATCCAGATGTCGGTGAAGAACGGCCCCGTGACGCTGCTCTCGGTGGTGCAGGATCGGTCTGGCGCGCTCAAGCTGCTCTTCGCCGAAGGCGAGTCGGTGGAGGGCCCGGTGATGCAGATTGGGAATACCAACAGCCGCTATCGATTCAGCATCGGCGCGCGCCGATTTGTGGACGAGTGGTCGCGTCGGGGCCCGGCGCACCACTGCGCAATCGGGTTGGGCCATCATGGGCGGACGCTGGAGAAGCTGGCGGCGATCCTTGGCATGGAAGCCATCAAGGTCTGCTAAGGTCACTTGAGCGCCACCGATCTCCATGCGATGTGGCTGGCGCCCGAATGGCGGGGCGTCCGCGAGGTTGTGCCGTTTCCGCTTAGGCTGGACGCGGCGCAAACCACCAACGTGCATGCGGCATTCCGATGCGAGTTTGTGCTGGAGGCTCCCGCCCGGGTGTCCATCGCGTTTCTGGGCGCCCATTGGTTTCGCTGCTGGCTGGACGGGGAGTACCTCGCCGACGGTCCGGCACGCTTTCATCCCGATCATCCCGAATATGATATACATGGCGTGGACCTGCCAGAGGGCAGGCACGTCCTTGCGGCCCATGTGCTGCATGAGGGTGTGCTGACCCGCCTGATGGCGGGTGATGTCATCCCGCCGTTCATTGCAGCGTCTTTATGTATAGATTCCCACCCCCTTCCGATTCGATGGCGATGCAGGAGGCTGGAAGCCTACAGCCAGATGGCGCCACGCCGCAGCAGCCTCCTCGGTTGGTCGGAACAGTGCGACATGCGCAAACTGCCGACGGGCTGGCTGGGTACCGCATACTCGATGGACGCCGCGTGGCACGATCCAGTGGCGGTGGACTTCGACCTGTCGCGTTCGCGCGAGTTGCGGCTACCCGTACCCACACGAGATGCAATTCGCCCCGAGCCTGTCGCGTCGGGTTGGCTAGAAGGAAGCTTTAGCGACTACGACATCGACGTGGCGGTGGGATTCCTCCGCCGAAGGCTTGAAGCTGCGAAGGATACCGCCAACGGGCGATGGTGGCGATACGATCTGGGGCGCGTGATGCTAGGTTATGCGCGCATTCGGGTCCGTGTAGCGAGCGGCGCAACGGTGGAAACCGGCATCGCGGAGACGCTATTGCATGGCCGCGTCTTCCCGTGGTGCTACTATAGCGAAGGGCCGACCTGCCTCGTGAATCGCTACATCGTGGCCGGGGACGAAGTGATCGAATGGCATTCGCCAATCGGCGGGCGGTACGTCGAGGTACACGGTCAGGTCCGCGACGGGGTGGCGCCGGACTTGGTCGATTTCGAGTTTATCCAGCGGAGCTTTCTGCCCTCCGCGATGCCGGGTGGCTTCTCATGCGGCGATGAATCGCTGAATCGCGTATGGCGGGCCTGCGTGGATACGATCCGGTCCTGCGCGGAGGACGCGCTGGTGGATCCTGTGCGCGAGCGGGGCCAGTGGACCGGCGACAACATGACGGTGGGGCTGGAGGCGCTGGCGACTCTGTGGGGCGACCTTCGGTTGGTGGAGCGCAATGCGGGACAGATCGCCCAGTGTGCGCGGGAGGACGGCCTGGTCGCGGCGCTATGCCCCGGCACGGTGGGGCATTTCACGAGCTATGCGCTCTTCTGGCAACATGCTGTCTGGCAATTGTCGCAGTGGGGTTCGTCACCGGAGTTCATCGCGGAGCTGATGCCAGCGGTGCGTCGAAACTTCGATCTTTTCGATGCGGCATTGGGGATCGATGGCCTGGACCCTAAGCTGGGCGACACGTTCATCGACTGGGGATACTCGCCGGCGGCGGACCTCCCCGATCTCGCGACGCTGGCGATGCTGAGGCGCGCGACTCGGGCCATGATCGCGATGGATGCTGAGAATGGGCACGAGCACCTTGGTCGGTCGAGAGCTCTCCTCGAACGTATAGATAGCTATGCGCAGCGATTCGGGCTGGAGGATCCAAGGCGACTCGGCTACCACGCGACGGCACTCCTTCTTTCGGAGGGCCTGATTCCCGCAGGCCACCGCCAAGCCGCGATCACGTTCATGAAGGAACACATCGCCGACTGCTTTCCCATGAATCCGACGGCGCCTCGGCTACGCTCCCCCGCCGAGCACAATCCGCGGCTGATCACGCCGTACTTCTTCCAGTATGTGCTTCCTGTTTTGCTGGATTCTGGCGGGGAAGAGTTCGCGCTCGATCTGATTCGGCGCTGCTGGGGATGGGGACTCGATCAGGGGATGACCACGATTCCAGAGGTCTTCTCCGATGGATGGTCGCAGTGCCACGTGTGGTCCTGTGCGCCCGCGTGGATCATTCCGCGATATGGGCTGGGGCTGCACCCCAAGGGAGTCGGGCGCTTTCAGTTTCGGCTTCCCTTGACGAGCCTGGGCCATGCTCGCGGCTCCGTCCCGATCATCGGGACTGACAAGGCCGTGACAGTGGAGTGGGAAGCGGTCGGCAGTACCATGCGATATCGCCTGATGACGCCATTGCCGATCAACGTGGAAGACGCGACCGGGCTGCTACCCGGTTCGAGCCAGCGAGTCGAATCCTGTGCGGATTGGCTCGTCAACCTTACCTGATCCGGGAGGATTCCCATGAAGCAGAAGCTCTCGTTCCCCGCCGCCGCCCTCGCGCTGGCGATCTGTGTCACCTGCGCCCCTCTGGACGCGGCGCAACCCGCGCCAAAGTCAGGATCCGATATTACCCAATGGCTGCGCGAGGCTATCGCCGCCGGTGGGATCGTCATCGTGCCGCCCGGCGAGTACGTGATCTCCGGTCCGGTAAAGCTGGGAAGCCATTCCGGACTGCGGGGGCCTGCGACGCTGAGGATCGAGTTCGAGGGAATCGCGCCGACGGAGAAAAACGCCTTTGGCGGGGATAATGCCGCATTCCTGGCGAGTGGGAAGGACATTTCCTTCGAGGATCTGACCATCGCCAAGAAGTTCGTCGATGGCAGCTATGGAATTGGCATCATGTCCACCGGGGGCTCGGCCGACATCACCATTCGCAATGTAGAGATTTCCGGATACAGCGCCCGCTATGGGATTCACTTGATCGAGACGGCAGGATTCGAGATCAGCGGATGCCACGTCCATAGCTTCATGGTGAACACCGCTGCCGACATGATTCTGGATTCACCCGCCGGAATTCGTATCTCCCGCTCTCATAACGGCGTGGTCAGCGGCAACCGCATCGTCAACATCGAGGTGGGCGACGTGGGCATGCAGTCGATCTCCCCTGTAAGGCCCTCCTATGGGGAGCAGTCCTATCAGTCCGACAACATCACCATGATGGAATGCAAGGATGTGACGGTGGTGGGGAACGTGATGGAGACGAGCGGCGAGGGGCTGGACATCCTCCTGTGCTCGCGCATCACGGTGGTGGGGAACACAATCTCCAACCAATGGAACGAGGGCGTGAAGGCGCTTGGCGTGAGCCAGTCGGTGATCGCCAACAACATGATCAGCAACGCCACGGTGGGGATCGGATTGCGCAGGCACATGGGAATCAACTATGAGTGCTGGGACAACTCGATCACGGGAAACACGATCCTCTATACGAAGCCTGTCTTCGGATTGTCGTCGCCGGGTCGCTCTCGGCGCGAGCTGCGGCACCTCGCGGGAATCGACATCGAGAAGGCAAACTACCTGACGATCACCGGGAACACGATCTCCGACGTGCAGGAGAAGCCACTGATGGCCGAAGGGATCCGGGGCGACTGCCCCGAATGCGTGATTGAGAACAACTTCATCCGTGGCAAAAGGGCCAACTGACAATCCATGACGAACAACGCCATCCGCCTGCGCTGCAATGACCTGGTCGATCCCATCGGAATTGCGATCGGCGCGCCGCGATTTAGCTGGCAGTTGAATCCCGGTGACGCGCGCGGCCGCCGCCAGTCGGCGTTTCGCATTCAGGTGGCGAGCAGCGAAGCAATCCTGCTCGCAGGATCTCCGGACCTGTGGGACAGCGGGCTGGTGGCGAGCGATCGGACGCATGGCGTGGAGTATGATGGCAAGCCGCTCTCGCCTGAGTCGCGCGGGCACTGGCGAGTCCTGGTTCACGACGAGCAGGAGGCCGTGGGCAATTGGAGTGCGGCGGCTTCCTTTGAGACGGGACTGCACGAGTGGTCGGCGCGATGGATCGAGGCACCTGCATCGGAACTGGCGACGAACTTCCGATGGATCTGGCTGGAGGGCGAAGAGAAGG
>Ga0105049_10004817_pt1 | contig 15814 bp, 12 predicted proteins | sample MAT06_FD_78087 | JGI IMG/M metagenome (GOLD analysis project Ga0105049, IMG submission 78087) | Freshwater microbial communities from Lake Fryxell liftoff mats and glacier meltwater in Antarctica - MAT-06 | ecosystem: Environmental > Aquatic > Freshwater > Ice > Liftoff microbial mat | place... | reverse complement strand
CGCGGGGAGCAGTTCGATCCGAATCTGGGGTGGTACTACCTGCGGGCGAGATACATGGACCCGGCGCGGGGACGGTTTGCGAGCTTGGATCCGTTTGCGGGGTTCGGCAGCGATCCGGTGTCGCTGCATAAGTACCTTTACGCGCACAGCGATGCGGTCAACAACTTCGATCCGTCCGGCTACTTCTCGATCGGCGAGCAACAGGCTGCGAGTCAGATTGCGGCAATTCTCACCGTCGTCGCTACCGCTTCGATGCTTGAGGCGCAGAGTGAGTTCATCACATCACTCGAACTGGAGGTTGCGAAGGTGCAATTGAGAGCAAACGCGGGCGTAAACGCGCGGCGAGGCGTTCGGGGCCTTCCCGTCATTTTCTACGGCAGCGACGTCAATCAAGTTACCGACCATATCGATGCTGCGCAGGTAGAGAAGGGTATTGCGCCGCTGCTCACGAAGATTACCGGGCGCCAACCGAGCAAATGGACAATGGCAACAGACGAGTGCGGAGGTAAGACCTATCTTGGCTCAGGGAAGCAATGTGACGAGTATCCGTTCGCAATAACCAAGGAAGGTGGTAGAGAAAACTACCCGGCAAGAGTCTCATTGCGGCCGCTTAACGAGACGCAAAACGCACGCGCTGGAAATCGCCTTGTCAGATTCTTCAATACCTGTGGCGTGACTGCAGGATCACCGAAGCAAAGCTTGTTCGGCGTCATCGCAGCGGCTGACGGCGAGCCCACCGGCTATGCCTGTCGCGATGGAGCACTGCGGACGTTCCCATGATGGATGACAGAATAGAACTGCACAATTTGTTGCTGTTCGCATCTCAACGTCTAACGATTGCATTTCAGCAGCAAGAGCAAAGCTCAGCCGACCCAGCCGTTCGTCTCGCAGTATCGCAGGGCTCAATCCTTCGGAGTCCGGCGACGTCTGAGACAATTGCAGCAGCCGAGGAACGGCTGGGAATCGATTTGCCTGCCGACTACAAGTCGTTTCTTCAGTTTTCCAATGGAATGGTAATCCCAATGATCGACGGACACGTCGCGGAGTTGTTGCGAGTCGAACTAATCAAGCCTTTTTCTTGCGCTGATGCGCATGCGTTCGCCCTGTGGAATGATCAGGGTTCGCAGGAAGCATTTACGCCACTGTCCCAGATACCAGGCGATCTTGTGTGTTTCCAAGAGAACCTTCCAGATGTCAGGTTGCTGACAGACGCGGTGCTAATCAGCGACGTTGTTAACTCGGGTGGCGTTCTCCTCTGCCCGTTTAAGTCATTCGGGCCAGATGCATTCGAGATATGGGAGCTTGAGCCATGGGCTGGTTGCGTGCGCTACAGAAACTTCGCGGCTTTCCTGCGAGAAAGGATTAGGGCATCACTCGGGGAGTGGACATGATGAACCGCCCCGGTATTCGTGGAGGCTCCCAACCTTGAGACGATGGAGCCATAAACAATTCGAAGAAGTTTTCCCCTGAGGTTCACGAGTAGCGGCGCGCGCGCGCGATCTCGAACCAGGACTCTCCGGCGAAGTGGGCGGATCCGGGTCCGGTGTTGAGCGTGTTCGGGCTGCCGCGCAGTCAGATCGTGGAGGGCGGACTGTGATCCCAGAACCTGGGCAGCCGCGGAATAGAGGCCCCTACACCCCCGCTGGTCAGCGCACGACCGCAGTGGACGGCCACGGCACGACCGGCTGAGGGCAGTCAAGCGGAGCGTAGGTAACCGCAGGCCCCCGTACGCCTCAAGCGCCCCACAATCCGCGCAGCACCCCCATCGCCCGCCCGCGATGGCTCACCCGGTTCTTCACCGCGGCGTCCAGCTCCGCCGCGGAACAGCCGTGCTCCGGGCTGAAGAACACCGGGTCGTAGCCGAAGCCGCCGACGCCGCGCGGTGCGTCCAGTATGCGACCCTCCCAGGTGCCCTCGGCGATCAGCGGGGCGGGGTCGTCGGCGTGGTGCAGCAGGACGATGACGCTGTGGAAGCGGGCGCTGCGTTGTTCGTCGGCCACGCCTTCGAGTTCACCGAGCAGGCGCGCGATGTTGCGCTGTGCATCGCCGTGCACGCCGCCGTAGTTCGCGCTGTGCAGCCCGGGCGCGCCGCCCAGCGCATCGACGATCAATCCGGAGTCGTCGGCCAGTGCCGGCAGACCGCTGATGCGGGCCGCATTGCGTGCCTTGATGATCGCGTTCTCGACGAAGGTGCTGCCGGTCTCATCGGGATCGACGATGCCGAGCTCGTTCTGCCCCACCCATTCGAGTGCAGGATCGTCGAGCAGCTGGCGGAACTCCGCGAGCTTGCCGCGATTGCCGCTGGCGATGACCAGGCGACGCACCGGACGCGACACTAGGTGCTCGCCAGCGCGGCCCGCTGGCAGGCGATCAACTCGCCGATGCCCTGGCGGGCGAGATCGAGCAGGCTGTCGAGTTCTTCGCGGCGCAGCGCGTGGCCTTCGGCGGTGCCCTGCAGCTCGATGAAGCCCAGGCCATCGTTCATCACCACGTTCATGTCGGTATCGCAGGCCGAGTCCTCGGCGTAGTCGAGATCGAGCACCGGCAGTCCGCGCCAGATGCCGACCGACACCGCAGCGACCGCGCCATGGATCGGATCGCGCGTGAGGCTGCCGCGCTTGCGCAGCAGGTTCACCGCGTCGACCAGCGCCACATAGGCTCCGGTGATTGCCGCAGTGCGGGTGCCACCATCGGCCTGCAGAACATCGCAATCGAGGGTGATGGTGCGCTCGCCGAGGGCCGCGCGGTCGACCACCGCGCGCAGTGCGCGACCGATCAGGCGCTGGATCTCCTGGGTGCGGCCGCCTTGTTTGCCGGTGGCCGCTTCGCGCGCATTGCGCGTATTGGTCGCGCGCGGCAGCATGCCGTATTCGGCCGTGACCCAGCCCTCGCCCTTGCCGCGCAGGAATCCGGGCACGCGATCCTCGACGCTGGCCGTGCACAGCACGCGCGTATCGCCGAAGCCGATCAGCACCGAACCCTCGGCGTGCCGCGTGAAGCCGCGGGTGATCGTCACCGGGCGCAGCGCGTGGGGCGCGCGGCCGCTGGGGCGTTGGGGAGCGTTCATCGGGCGGGGAACTACTGTTGCGGGGCGCCGGAGTTTACCATCGACGGCCCGCCGCCCTTGGAGTGTTTCGCATGATCCGCAGCATGACTGCCTTCGCCGCGCGCGAAGACAACACCGCCTGGGGCCAGCTGGCGTGGGAGCTGCGCTCGGTCAACCACCGCTATCTGGAACTGTCACTGCGCCTTCCCGATGAGTGCCGCGCGATCGAGCCGCGCCTTCGCGAGCGCGCCGCGGCGCGCATCTCGCGCGGCAAGATCGACATCAACCTGCGCCTGCGCGGGGCGCAAGCTGCCTCAGGCGGGCTGGTGCTGAACGTGGACCTGGCCAAGCAGCTTGCCGCGCTCGCCCGCGAGCTTGGCGTGCACGCGCCGGACCTGTTGCCCGGCACGCGCCTCGAGGCGCTCGGATGGCCCGGCATGATCGTTGCCCCCGAGCAGGACCTCGCGGCGCTGCACGAGGCGGCAGTAAAGAGCTTCGAGCATGCGCTGGACGATTTCATCGCCGGCCGCGAGCGCGAAGGCGCGCGCCTCGGTGTGTTCCTGCGTGAACGACTGGACGGCGTACAGACCATCGTCGCGCAGGTCAGGCAGTGGCTGCCGGAAATCCGCAATGCGTTGCGCGCGCGCCTGGAAGCGCGGCTGGCGGACCTGAAGCTGCCGCTGGACCCGGGACGGTTGGAGCAGGAGCTGGTGCTCGGCTTGCAGAAGATCGACGTCGACGAGGAACTCGATCGCCTGACCGCCCATCTGGACGAAGCACGACGCATCCTCGACCGCCCCGATCCCGCGGGCCGCCGTCTCGATTTCCTGCTGCAGGAGTTCAACCGCGAAGCCAATACGCTGGGCTCGAAGTCGGTCGATGCACGCACCTCGCAGGCCGGCGTGGAGCTGAAGGTGCTGATCGAACAGGTGCGCGAGCAGGTGCAGAATATCGAATAGCCTCGCGGGCGCTCCGATGGGCGCGGAAATGCACTGGCCCCTTCGGCAACTAGGCAGTTGCAACGCCCAGCACGTCGATCTGATTCCGCCGTAGCAGTTCCTTGAGCAACGGCGGTTCGAAGTGGCGCTTGACCGTGATCGCGTAGAAGGTTTCGATCAGATCAGGCACCACGCAGTACTCGACGAGCTGGCCGCTCGACAGCTCGTCGCGCACCACCACCGACGGCAGCAGGGCCACGGCACCCGAGTCGCGGGCCAGCAGTCGCAGCAAGGCCATGTCGTCGACCTCGGCGAGCACCTGGCAGCGCAGGCCGTGCTGCTCGCACATCAGGTCGAAGGCGGCGCGGATGTCGCTGTCGCGGCCGGGCAGCAGCAAGGGCACTTCGGCCAGCTCCTGCGGAAAGCGGAAGGCACGCCGACTTGACCGCGGCCTGCCCACCAGGCTGACCGGCTGGCGCGCGATGCTGCGGCAGCGCCACGGGTGGTCGGCGTCGGCGTGTACGCGCCGGTTCGACAGCACGACGTCGAGCGTATGCACACGCAGGCGCTGCAGCAGTTCCTCCAGGCTGCCCGACTGCAGCACCAGTTCGACATCGTTGCGGGTCAGCAGCGGCTTGACGAAGTTCTCCTGGAAATTGCGCGACAGCGTCGCCACCGAGCCGATGCGCAGCACCTGCCGCTTCTGCATGGCGCCGTCGCGCAGCATCGCCAGCAGTTCGTTGCCCGAGGTGAAGATCGACTCGGCGTAGGTCAAGGTCAAGCGGCCGGCCTCGGTGATCTGCAAAGTGCGGCCGACCCGGTTGAACAGCGCATGGCCGAGCTGCTCTTCGAGCCGCTTGATCTGCGTCGACAGCACCGACTGCGAGACGTGCAGCCGGGCGGCCGCTCGCGTCAGGTTGCCCTCCTTGGCTACGGCCCAGAAGTAGTGCAGGTGGTGAAAGTTCAGTCGCGACATGCGCGGAAGTATCTACTTTATGGAACGGTTTGTCAGCGACAATGAATTTTACGGAACGCATTGCAAGCGCCAAAGTCGCCGCGGTCCGAAACCTGCGAGACCATGCACCATGGAACCGAACCTGTTGGACCTCTCGCCCTGGCGTGCGGCGGTGCTGGCGCTGGTGCCGTTGCTCTACATGGTTGCTGCGGGCGCTGCCACGGCGTTGGGACAACGGCCCGACGCAGGTTGGCGTATCGCCCGCTGGAGCGCGGCGCTGGCGCTCGGCGCGGCACTGCTGTCGCTCGGTAGCCTGGTGGCTGACGGGGCGGCGCTGCTGCGCGGGCCCGCGCTGGCCTCGCTGGGTGACGCGGGTGCACTGCACTTGAGCTTGCGCGGCGACGCGCTGGGCTGTCTGGTGCTGGTGCTGGTCAGCTTCATCGGCTGGGTGATCACGGGCTACTCGCAGTCTTACCTTGGCGGTGCCAAGGGCCAGCCGCGCTACATCCGTGGGCTGATGCTGACGCTGGCTGCGGTTGCGCTGCTGGTGGTCACCAACAACCTGGCGGTGCTGACACTGGCCTGGATCGCCTCCAGCCTGTCGCTGCACGGGCTGCTGACCTTCTTCGAAGATCGGCCGCAGGCGCTGATCGCGGCGCACAAGAAGTTCCTCGCCAGCCGGGTTTCCGACCTGTGCCTGCTGGGCGGTGTGGCGCTGGTCGGCATGCAACTGGGCACGCTGGAGATCGACCAGGCTGTCGCTGCCGCGCGCGCACTGTCCGAGACACCCGTGAGCCTGCAGGCTGCAGCGCTACTGCTGGCAGCCAGCGCGATGTTGAAGTGCGCGCAATTGCCGGTGCACGGCTGGCTGATCCAGGTGATGGAGGCACCGACGCCGGTGTCCGCGTTGCTGCATGCCGGGGTGGTCAACCTGGGCGGCTTCCTGCTCATCCGCATCGGCGCCCTCGTCGCCGACGTGCCCGCAGCGCAGGCCCTGCTGGTGGTGGTGGGCAGCGTCACCGCGGTGGTCGCGGCGCTGGTGATGATGACGCGCGTCAGCATCAAGGTGTCGCTGGCCTGGTCGACCTGCGCGCAGATGGGCTTCATGCTCATGCAATGCGGCCTGGGCCTGTACGAACTGGCCCTGCTGCATCTGGTGGCGCACTCGCTGTACAAGGCCCACGCTTTTCTCGCCGCCGGTGGTGCGGTGGAGCAAAACCGCTTGCGGCAGATGACGCCTTCGGCGCCGCCGCTGGGCGCTGCGACCTGGGGCCTCGGTGCGCTGGTCGGCATGGCCGTGGTCGCTGCCGCCGCGCTGGCGTGGGGCTTGAAACCGGCCGCCGAACCGGCGCTTTGGGCGATGGGCGGCATCCTCGCACTGGCGCTGGCGCCGCTGCTCACCGGGCCGCTGCTGCGGTCCGGCGCGCTCGGAGCACTGGCAGGGCTTGCCGGCGCGACGCTGGTCGCGCTGGCCTACTTCGGACTGCATGCGGTGTTCAGCGGCTGGCTCGGCGTGTCCGGCGCGGCTGCGGCCAGTCCGTTCCTGGTGGGCTGGGTGCTGGCGTGCTTCGGCGTGCTGTTCGTGGTGCAGGGCGCGGTAAGGATCTGGCCGCGTGGGGCGCTGGCGCACCGGCTCTACCCCACGCTGTTTGCCGGGCTGTACCTGGACGAACTGTTTACCCGGCTGACGTTCCGCGTGTGGCCGGCGCGAGTGCCAGCCTTGCCGGGCACGCTGGCCAAGCCCGCCTTGCAGCCGCAGTCCTGATCGCGCCTGCGCCCCACACGGGAGATTCGCCATGAACACCACCCTCGACACTGCGCGTCCGGCACCTGCCCTGGCCGCGGCACTGCAGCCCGCGATCGATCGCGCCTGCGCCCGCATCGCGCCGACCTGGCCGCTGGATCGTTTCATCGCGGTCAACCCCTATTGGGGCCATCTGGAACGTCCCATCGCTGCTGCTGCGGCACAGCTGGCCACGCTTTCGGGCAGCCCGATGCTGATCTCGCGCGAGGCCTTCGGCCGCCACTGGCAGGCCGGACAGGTGGGCCGCCAGCACCTGCAGGCGGCCATCACCGCCGCCGGCTCCGAGGAGACCGTGGATACGCTGCTGGCAAGCCTCGACGCCGCGCCCGCGCTGCCTGCACGCCTGCCGCTGGCCACCGACCTGGTCGACGCGCACCGTGACCTGGGCCATGCCATGGCCTGGCGCGACTACATCACGCACCACATCAGCCAGTGCTGCGCGGCCTTCTTCGACCAGGGCCAAGCCGCCTGGGGCCCGGACCGCGCTGGCGGCCTCTACCCGAGCTGGTTGCGGCAGTCGGCCCATGACCTGGGTCCGTCCATGTTGATGGGCTACCCCGGCTTCAGCGCGCGCGTGGCCCGTTTGCCCGCGCAACCACAGGCACTGATTGCCGCCGCGATGCAGGCGCTGCAAGTGCCCGCCGCCGCGCACGAGGCCTACTTCACCGCGCTGCTGATGAGCATCAACGGCTGGGCATCCTGGTGCGCCTACCAGCGCTGGGAGGCGCGGCTGGAACAAGGCGACGACGAGCAAATCGTGCACCTGCTGGCGGTGCGGCTGGCCTGGGAGTGGCTGCTGCACGAGGGCCACAGTGAGCTGGGCGTGGCCAATGGCCTGGCCAGTGCCTGGCGAAGCAGCGACGCAAGCCTGGCACAGGCACAACGCGCGCAGCAGACCGACTGGTTGTGGCAAGCCGCACTGGAACGCAGCTACCAGGAGCCGCTGTGCCACGGGCTGCATTTGGCTTCGGCCGCCACGGCCGTGCCGCCCGCCGTGCAGGCGGTGTTCTGCATCGACGTGCGCTCCGAGGTCTACCGCCGCGCGCTGGAAGCCAGCAGCCCCGAGGTGCAGACGCTGGGCTTTGCCGGCTTCTTCGCGCTGTTCGTCGCCTACCAGCCGCTCGGCACCGAGATGAAGCGCCCGCAACTGCCCGGCCTGATGGCGCCGGGTCCATGCATTACCGACGAGTGCGACGCACCGGAGCTGGGTCAGACGCTGGCTCGGCAGCGGCGCAAGAAGCTGCAGTGGCGCCAGCAGTGGCAGGCCTTTCGCGGCGGTGCAGGTTCGAGCTTCTCGTTCGTCGAGTCCTGCGGCCTGCTGTTTGCCGGCAAGCTGGTCAAGAGCAGTCTGGGCGGCGAGTCCGACCCGATCGCCGTCGAGCAGACCGGCTTTTCGGCCGCGCAGCGCGGCCAGCTGCGCCCGCGGTTCCCGGTCGCGGGCGGCCCCGATCTCGCGGCCCGCGTCAGCACCGCTGCCACCGCGCTGGGCGCCATGGGCCTGAGCGCCGACCACGCGCGTCTGGTGCTGTTGGCAGGTCACGGCAGCACCAGCGCCAACAACCCGCACGCCGCCGGGCTGGACTGCGGCGCCTGTGGTGGCCAGACCGGCGAGGTCAACGCGCGCGCACTGGCGATGCTGCTCAACGAGCCGCAGGTGCGCGAAGGGCTGCAGGCCCGCGGTGTGGTCGTGTCCGACCACACATGGTTCCTCGCCGGGCTGCACAACACCACGACCGACGCGCTGCAACTGTTCGATCTCGACCTGCTGCCCGCCAGCCACGCCCAGGACCTGTCCCGGCTGCAAACCTGGCTGGCAGAGGCCGGCCGCCGCGCGCGTGCCGAGCGGGCAGCATCACTGGGATTGCAAGATTGCGCCGCCGATGCCGCGGCGCTAAGCAAAGCGGTGGCGGCGCGCAGCACCGATTGGGCGCAGGTGCGGCCCGAGTGGGGTCTGGCCGACTGCGCGGCTTTCATCGTGGCACCGCGCAGCCGCAGCCAGCACTTGAACCTCGCCGGCCGCAGCTTCCTGCACGACTACGCGTGGCAGCGCGACGACGGCTTCGGGGTGCTGGAACTGATCATGACAGCGCCCATGGTGGTGACCAACTGGATCAACCTTCAGTACCACGCCTCGACCGTGGACAACGTGCGCTACGGTAGCGGTGACAAGGTGCTGCACAACGTGGTGGGAGGCAATATCGGCGTGTTCGAAGGCAATGGCGGCGATCTGCGCATCGGCCTGCCGATGCAGTCGCTGCACGACGGCCAGCATTTCCGCCACACCCCGCTGCGGCTGAGCGTGTTCATCCAGGCACCACAGGACCCGATCGACGCCATCATCGCCAACAACACCATGGTGCGCCAACTGCTCGACAACGAGTGGCTACACCTGTTCCGCCTTGGCGACGTTGCGGGGGTCTGGCGCTACCGGCCCGGTGGCGCATGGATTGCGGCGACGACCTGAGCGGTGCGCGCGGCCGCAGCGCACGACGGTGCCCGAGCCTTGTGCGATCGGCATCGACTCGAGGGCGGCGTCGGTTTGTTCGATCTGTATCCCGAACCATCCGCTGATATCGCGGGGCCGACAACTGCGCATGGTTCAGATCCATGCAGAGCGGTCGGCAAGCGCCAGTCGCCCTGCTGATGAGGTGCAGGCCAGCAGGCGCCTGCGCGAGCTGATCGACGGAGGCTTCAAGGTGGGCAGCGGCCGTGCGTGCGCTGCGGAGGTATTCCCTGACCACAGCGCGCCGAATCAGCGCTACCCTTCACGACCGATCGATCCCCGCACCCGCATGCCCGGAAGCCTTTTCATCATCGCCGCGCCCTCCGGGGGCGGCAAGACCTCGCTGGTCAAGGCGCTGTTGGCGCGCGAGCGGCAGATGGCGTTGTCGGTGTCGTACACCTCGCGCGGACCGCGGCCGGGGGAGGTCGATGGCGTGCACTACCACTTCGTCGACCGCGCGCGCTTCGAGCAGATGGCGGCGCGCGGCGAGTTCTTCGAGTACTTCGTCGTGCATGGCGATCTCAAAGGTACTGCGCGGACGGCGGTCGAGCCGCTGCTGGCCGCCGGCACCGATGTGTTGCTGGAGATCGACTGGCAGGGCGCGCGCAAGGTGCGCGAGCAGGTGCCCGATTGCGTCGGCGTATTCATCCTGCCGCCGTCGACTGCCGAGCTCGAACGCCGCCTGCGCCACCGGGCACAGGATTCCGAACAAACCATCCGCCGCCGGCTGGCCAATTCGCGCGAGGAAATGCGCCATGCGGGCGAGTTCGACTTCGTGATCGTCAATCAGGACTTCGATGTGGCGCTCGAAGACCTGCTCGCGATCGTGCGCAGCCAGCGCGTGCGCACCAGCGTGCAGCGCGTGCGGATCGATGGGCTGGTGGCGCAGCTGACTACCGGGCCGTAGTCGCGGCAAGCGGACCTGGCGCGCCCGTTTCGGTCCCGCCCCGTGCTCAATCTGGGGCAGTGGCCAGCCGAGCCCCGCGTTTGCACCCACCACCCCCCACTGGTACGCTCCACGGTCATCCAAATTTCTGATTTCCTTCGGGAAAAGAGGCAACATGGCACGCATTACCGTAGAAGACTGCCTGCAGGCGGTCGACAATCGCTTCGATCTGGTGCTGATGGCGACCACCCGTGCGCGCCAATTGGCCAACGGTGCCGAGCCGATGCTCGAGCCGCACAATGACAAGCCGACCGTTCTCGCGCTGCGCGAAATCGCCGAACGCAAGATCACCCACACGATGATCGCCGAGATTGCGCGACAGGAGCGCGAGAAGGCCGAGCGTCAGGCCCTCGAGTGGGCCGCTGCCGAAGTGGTCGACGACGACCTGAACAAGGGCGGCGACGACATCTGAGCCGGCTCACACAGTCGGTCATGCGAGGCGCGGCAGGCTGATTCGGACAGGAGACCGGAGATGGCGGCGGTGAGTCCTCCCCCTGTTACCGGTCCCGACGAGTTGCCCGCCTATGCGCGCGCACTCGAAACCAAGCTCGCGGCGTACCTGCCACCTGCGTCCGTCGCGCGGGTTCGCGAAGCGTACCTGCTCGGCGCCGAGGCGCACGCGGGGCAAACCCGCAAGAGCGGCGAGCCGTACATCACCCATCCGGTCGCGGTTGCGGGCATCCTGGCCGACCTGCGCCTCGACGCCGAGGCGGTGATCGCGGCGATCCTGCACGACACCATCGAAGACACCGGACTCTCGCGGGCCCAGATAGAGGCGCGTTTCGGCGCCGACGTCGGCGCGCTGGTCGAGGGCGTGACCAAACTCGACAAGCTGCAGTTCCAGTCGCGCCAGGAGGCCGCCGCGGAAAGCTTCCGCAAGATGTTGCTGGCGATGGCGCGTGACTTGCGCGTGATTCTGATCAAGCTCGCCGACCGCCTGCACAACATGCGTACGCTCGACGCGATGGCCGACGAGTCGCGCCGCCGCATCGCGCGCGAAACCCTGGAGATCTACGCACCGATCGCGCAGCGCCTGGGCATGAACCGGATCAAGGCCGAACTGCAGGACCTCGGCTTCCACGCGCTGTATCCGATGCGCCACCGGGTGCTGTCGATGCGGATCCGGCAGACCTACGGCAGTCGCCGCGAGGGCGTGGCGCGGATCGAGTCGGCGATCGCGGCGCGCCTGGGCCAGATGGACATCGCCGCGCGCATGGTCAGCCGGGTCAAGTCGCCGTGGAGCATCTACACGAAAATGCGCTCGGAGAACAAATCCTTCGCCCAGGTACTGGATGTGATCGGCGTGCGGGTGGTGGTGGCCGACACCATGCAGTGCTACGCCGCGCTCGGTGCCGTGCACTCGCTGTTCAAGCCCGTCGACGCGCGCTTCAAGGACTTCATCGCGATCCCCAAGGCCAACGGCTACCAGTCGCTGCACACGGTGCTGTTCGGAATCAACGGCATGCCGATCGAGGTGCAGATCCGCACCGAGGACATGGACCTGCTGGCCGAGCGCGGAGTGGCCGCACACTGGGCCTACAAGACCGACTCGGGCCCGGCGAACACCGCGCAAACGCGCGCCCGCGAGTGGCTTTCCGGCCTGCTCTCGCAGGAATCCGGCAGCAGCACCTCGCTGGAGTTCGTCGAGAACGTCAAGGTCGACCTGTTCCCCGACGAGGTCTATCTGTTCACCCCCAAGGGCGACATCCTGGCCCTGCCGCGCAACGCCACAGCGCTCGATTTCGCCTACGCGGTGCATACGCGGGTCGGCGACCACGCGGTCGCGGCGCGGGTCGACAAGAAGCTGGTGCCGCTGCGTACGCGGCTGTCGAGCGGGCAGAACGTGGAGATCATCACCGCGCCATCGGCCGCGCCCTCGCCCAACTGGCTGGAATTCGTGGTCAGCGCCAAGGCGCGGATCGCGATCCGCCACTTTCTCAAGCGCCTGCAGCACGAGGACGCCATCGAGCTGGGGCACCGCATGCTCGACAAAGCGCTCGACGAGATCGACAGTTCGCTGGATGCGATCCCGCCGACGGTGCTCGAGGCCTATCTGGCCGACAACCGGCTGCGCCGCCTGGAGGAACTGCTGGCGGAAATCGCGCTCGGCAATCGCATGCCGCAGCAGGTCGCGCAGGCGCTGACCCGCGAGCAGGGTGAGCTGGAACTGGGCCGCACCCCGCGGCGCGGCGAGAAGATCCTGATCACCGGCGCCGAGCGCGGCGTGATCACCTTCGGCGCTTGCTGCCATCCGATACCCGGTGACGAGATCATGGGCTTCCTGTCGGCCGGCAAGGGCGTGGTGGTGCACCTGCTGTCGTGCCCCAACGTGGCCGAATTCCGCCGCAATCCCGAGCGCTGGGTCGCGATCGACTGGGACCGCAACGTGCAGGGCGACTTCCGCTGCGCGCTGAAGATTGTGGTCGACAATAAGCCGGGCGTGCTGGCCACGGTGGCCGCCGCGATCGCGGCTGCGGGATCGAACATCGAGAACGTCGAGTACCAGGAGCGCGACATCCACACTGCCGCCATGCAGTTCACTATCGAAGTCACCGATCGCAAGCATCTGGCCAACGTGATTCGTCTGGTACGCCGCTCCAGCGTCGTCCATGCGGTCGCTCGCGCAGGAGCGTGAGCGCGCTCGATTCGCAGCGCTCGCCGGTGGCCCGCCAGTGCAAAGGCGCGCAGTCTTTACTTTTTTTCGCCGCGCGCCGATGGTGGCGCGTCATCACTTGAGGTAAGCCATGTCCCGCCAATACATCCACACCCCCAATGCGCCGGCCGCGATCGGCACCTACTCGCAGGCCGTGCGCGTCGGCGACACGGTGTACCTGTCGGGTCAGACGCCGCTGGACCCGGCCACCGGCCAGCTGGTCGATGGACCCATCGAGATGCAGATCCGGCGCGTGTTCGACAATCTCAAGGCAGTCGCCGAGGCCGCTGGCGGCGACTTCAGCAAGGTCGTGAAAGTGCATGTGTTCCTGGTTGATCTGGCGAACTTCGCGATCCTCAGCGAGGTCATGCAGCGTTACTTCCAGCAGCCCTATCCGGCGCGCTCGACGATCGAGGTCAAGGGGCTGCCGCGCGGCGCGCAGGTCGAGATGGACATGATCATGGAGCTCGACTGAGGCAGCAGCGCCCGTCATCGACATGCCAGTGCCCCCAGCACCCCAAGATCCCGGCGTGGACCCTGGCGAGCAGCCGGTCACGACCCTGCGTGGGGTTGGTCCGACGATGGCGAAATCGCTGGCCGATGCCGGGATCGAGCGCATGCAGGACCTGTGGTTTCATCTGCCGCTGCGCTACGAGGATCGCACCCGTGTGGTGGCGATCCGTGACCTGCTGCCGGGCCTGCGCGCCCAGGTTGAAGGCACCATCGATGCCGTCGAGCGCGGTTTCCGCTTCCGTCCGCAGTTGAAGGTGGCGATCTCGGACGCCAGCAATGCCACCCTGGTGCTGCGTTTTTTCCATTTCACCCGCGCGCAGGCCGAGCAATTGGCGCCGGGCACGAAGTTGCGCGTGTATGGCGAATTGCGCCACGGCCCGCAGGGCCTGGAGATGGTTCACCCGAGCTGGCAACGCCTGCTGGCCGATACGCCGGTGGAGCAGGCGCTGACGCCGGTGTATCCACTGGCCGATGGGTTGCAGCAGCGCAGACTGGCGGCCCTGATCGCGCAGGCCCTTGCCTTGTTGCCTGATGACGAGCGGTTGGAATGCCTGCCGAGCGCGCTGCGCGCGCGGCACAAGCTGACCTCGCTGCGCGAAGCGCTGCGCTACGTCCATCGGCCGCCGCCGCGCGCCGATGTCGAACAACTGCTCGGCGGTGAGCATCCGGCGCAGCGGCGCCTGGCCTTCGATGAGCTGATCGCGCACAACCTCGGCTTGAAGCGCCTGCGTGCCGCGATCCGCGCACGCAGCGCGCCGCGGATCGGCGCGCCCGGTGCGCGCCGCGCAGCATTTCTGGCCGCCCTGCCGTTCCAGCTCACCGCCGCGCAGCAGCGCGCCCTGGCCCAGATCGATGGCGATCTGGGTACCGGCGTGCCGATGCTGCGGCTGGTGCAGGGCGATGTGGGTTCCGGCAAGACCGTGGTTGCAGCACTGGCAGCGCTGGCCGCCGCCGACGCCGGCTGGCAGGCCGCTGTGATGGCGCCGACCGAACTGTTGGCCGAACAGCATCAGCGCAACTTTGCGCGCTGGCTCGAGCCGCTCGGCGTGCGCGTCGCATGGCTGGCCGGCAAGGTCAAGGGTCGGGCACGCCGCGCCGCACTCGATGCCCTTGCCGGCGATGCCGACGTGGTGGTCGGCACCCACGCGCTGATGCAGGAGGGCGTGGCGTTCCGACGACTGGGGCTGGCGATCATCGACGAGCAGCATCGCTTCGGGGTGCACCAGCGACTGGCCTTGCGCGACAAGGGACACTCAGGCGAGATGCCGCACCAGCTGGTGATGACGGCAACGCCGATTCCGCGCACGCTGGCAATGACCTCGTATGCCGACCTCGATATCTCGGTGATCGACGAATTGCCGCCCGGGCGCACGCCGATCAAGACGGTGGTGCTGGCCGGCAGTCGTCGCGAGGAGGTAATGCAGCGCGTGCGGCTGGCCTGCGCGGAGGGTCGCCAGGCCTATTGGGTGTGCACCCTGATCGAAGAATCCGACAAGCTCGAGGCGCAGGCTGCACAGGCCGTGTTCGAGGGCCTGCAGCAGGCACTCGGCGATGTGCGGGTGGGCCTTGTACATGGGCGCCTGCGGCCGGCCGAAAAGCAGGCGGCCATGGATGCCTTCGCCAGCGGTCAGGTGCAGCTGCTGGTGGCCACCACGGTGATCGAGGTCGGCGTCGATGTGCCCAATGCAAGCCTGATGGTGATCGAAAATGCCGAGCGACTGGGACTGTCGCAGCTGCATCAGCTGCGCGGCCGCGTCGGCCGCGGCGTCGCGGCATCGAGCTGCGTATTACTGTACCGGGGACCGCTGTCGGAAGCCGCGCGCGCGCGTCTGGCGGTCATGCGCGAGACTGGCGATGGATTCCGGATTGCCGAGAAGGACCTCGAGTTGCGTGGCCCTGGTGAGGTGCTGGGCACCCGCCAGACCGGCGAGGCGGCGTTCCGGGTCGCCAATCTCGCGCGCGACGCGGCATTGCTGCCGCAGGTCAGCGTGGCAGCCGATGCGCTGCTCGCGGCCAGCCCACAGGCGGTTGAACGCTTGATCCGGCGCTGGGTCGGGCGCGCCGAACGTTTCGCCGAGGCCTGAACGCCGCCGCGCAGCGGCAGGCTACGATTGACCACCCTTTCGAGTGCCTGCCATGCAGCGATTGCTGATCGATACCGACCCCGGGGTGGACGACGCGCTGGCGCTGTTGATGGCGCTGTCCGATCCGTCGATCGAGGTCGTCGCACTGACCGTGGCGGCCGGCAACGTCGGGCTTGCCCACACGGTGGCCAACGCGCTGCGGGTCTTGCAGTTGGCCGGCTCTGCGGCGCCGGTGTATGCCGGCTGCGCGGCGCCCCTGCTGCATCCGGCTGCGGATGCCGGGTTTGTGCATGGTCGCGATGGCTTGGGCGATGTGGGTCTGCCCGCACCGCAGCGCCATGCCGAGTCCGAACATGCCGCACTCGCGATGCT
>Ga0105049_10004813_pt1 | contig 15819 bp, 10 predicted proteins | sample MAT06_FD_78087 | JGI IMG/M metagenome (GOLD analysis project Ga0105049, IMG submission 78087) | Freshwater microbial communities from Lake Fryxell liftoff mats and glacier meltwater in Antarctica - MAT-06 | ecosystem: Environmental > Aquatic > Freshwater > Ice > Liftoff microbial mat | place... | reverse complement strand
CGCCTTCGCGAGGGCTGGGGCGGTGCCGATGACGACCTCGTCGCGCGCGATGCGGGCGGCGTTCAGCGCGTCGACGGCTGCCCCCTTCTCGATGAGGTAGGCGATGCCGTTGGCGCGCTCGGTCGAACCGGCGGGCGCCTTGCCTTGCAAGGTCTTGGCGGCGAGGTCGCGCACGTCGGCGGCGAGCTGCTCGTTCGGGAGCAGCGCCGCGATGAGGCCGAACTCGCCGAGATCGCGCAAGAGCTCGACCGCGACGTTGCGCACCGCCGGGTTGGCGTGCGCGGCGAGGCCGGCGATGGCGGGGATGAACTTCTTGTCCTTCGAGGCGGCGAGGCCCTTGGCAGCGTCGATGACGGCGTTCGCATCCTCGGCGTTGAGCCTGTCGAGGAGGAGGTAGCGCTCGTATTCCTTCTTGCCGGAGGCGACCAGGATCTTCACCGCGGCGAGGCGCACCTGGTTGTCGCCGTCTTTGTCGACGACCGTCTGGAGGGCCTTCTGGGTGGCGACGCTGGGGCCCTTGGCGAGGTGTACCATGGCGGCGCGGCGCACGCGTGCGTCGCCGTCTTCGAGGCGCGCGATGAGGAGCGCCTCCTTGTCTTTGGACTTGAGCACGTCGATCTTCTCGACGAGGAGCAGGCGCACGTCGGCGGGCGCACTCTCGAGCAGGGCCTTGGCCGCGGCCGCGAGGTCTTTGTCCTGGGCGTCGAGGCGCTTGTAGAAGGTGGCTGCGGGGATCGGCAGGCCGGCGACATCGACCCAGCCCGCGACCCTGGTCGTGAGCGCGGCAGTGATCGGGAACACGCCGACGAAGGCACCGCGCGAGAACGACGCGCCGCTGAGCGGCTTACCGGCGAAACGAACCTCGTCGAAGCCGGCCGCGCGAATCGTGTGGAACACGGCGCCAAGCGCGCGATCAGTGACCGCGGGGTCGTTGACCTTGGCGGGGTCGATCGCGAGATCGGCCGAGGTCGCGTCGTAGCGCACTGTTATCGCAACCGTATCGGGCAACGCCTGGGCGAGCTTCTTCAGGGCCTGGTCGGCGAGCCCGGCCGGGGTTGTTGCGCCACCATCGACCGCCTCAGGCAGATACGTCTCGGCGCCATCGACCGCCTTGGGCAAGTAGACGAAGGCGGGTGCGGCCAGGGCGGAGGAGCCCGAGACGCAGACGAGGAGAGCAGTGATCAGCTTGCGCATGACGACCTCGGAGCGAAGAACCCTGGCGGTATCGATAGGATGACGCAGAGTGTCAAGCACGCGCAGCGCCGGCCGATGAACCGGCGGACGATGCGACGCATGCCCGGCGAGGCGGTCAGCAGCTCAGCCGAAGGCGGCTTCGGCCTTCGCGTAGAACGTGGCGATGAGATCCGGCAGGCGCGTGAGATCCGAGCCGCCGGCCTGTGCCACGTCGGGCTTGCCGCCGCCCTTGCCACCGACGAGCGGTGCCAGCTCGCCAACGAGCGTGCCGGCTGGGAGCTTCTGGCGCGCGTCAGCGGTGTTCGCGACGACGAGGCTGACCTTGCCTTCGTCAGTGCCCGCGACGAGCACGATGCCCGAGCCGAGCTGGTCGCGCAGGGACTCGGCCAGGGCGCGCACGTCCTTGCCGGGGATGCCGTCGAGGCGGATCGCGGCGACCTTGAAGGCCCCTATCTGGCGGGCGCTGCGGATGCTGGCGCCGGCCTCGGCCTTGCGCCATTCGAGGCGCGCGGCCTGGAGGTCGGTCGCGATCTGGCGCTTCTCGTCGAGCAGCTTGGCGATGCGGTCGTTGATGTCATCGGGGCCGACGCGCAGCTCGGACGCGATCGCGCGCACCTGCGCGTCGCGGCGCAGGGCATAGTGCACGGCGTCCATGCCGGTCACCGCTTCGAGGCGGCGCACGCCGGCCGATATCGGGCCTTCCGACACGATCTTGAAGAGGCCGATGTCGCCCGTGCGCGCGACGTGCGTGCCGCCGCAGAGCTCGACTGACTCGGAGCCGACGGCGAGCACGCGCACATCGTCTCCGTACTTCTCGTCGAAGAACGCGATCGCGCCCCGGGCGATGGCCGCGTCGTAGGGCAGCACCTCAGTCTCGACCGGCTCGTTGTCGACCACGTGCGCATTCACGAATAGCTCGACCTGGCGCGTCTCCTCGTCGGTCAGCGGGCCGGTGTGACTGAAGTCGAAGCGCAGGCGATGCGGCGCGACCATCGAGCCGCGCTGGCGCACGTGCTGACCCAGGACTTTTCGCAACGCGTCGTGCAGGAGGTGGGTGGCGCTGTGGTTCTTGCGGGTGTTGGCGCGCGCCTGGTGATCGACCGTCAGCACGACGCGATCGCCTTCCTTCAGGACGCCTTCGTCGACCGTAACGATGTGCACGAAGATGTCGCCGAAGGGCTTCTGGACGTCGCTGATCGTCCCGCGAAAGGTTGCGTCCTCGAGCCCTACGAGCACACCAATGTCACCCACCTGGCCACCTGACTCGGCGTAGAACGCACTCTCGTCGGTGACGACCTCGACCCGTTGGCCGGCGGCCGCATGCGGCACGCGCACGCCTTCGACGAGCAGGGCGAGCACCTTGCCGACGACCTCTTCCTGGCCGTAGCCGACGAAGCGCGTGGCGCTGATGCCACCCTCGACGAGGGCCTGGTAGGCGGCTTTGTCGACATTGCCGAACTTCGAGGCGGCACGCGCGCGGGCACGCTGCGCTTCCATCGCGGTCTCGTAGCCGGCGTGGTCGTAGCTGAGACCCTGCTCGGCGAGGATGAGGTTCGTCAGGTCAGTCGGGAAGCCGTGGGTGTCGTAGAGCGTGAACGCGACATCGCCCGAGAGCCAGGTCGAGCCCGCCGCGCGGACCTTGTCGGCCTCGTCACCGAGCAGCTTGAGCCCCGCCTTGATGGTGCGGCCGAAGCGCTTCTCTTCCTGCAACACGATGCGCTGGATGGTATCTTTCGCGGCCTCGAGCTCGGGGTATACGTCGCCCAACATCTCGATGCACTTGGCGGTCGTGTCGACGAGGAACGGGTCTTCCAACCCGAGCATGCGGCCAAACCGGATCGCGCGCCGCATGATGCGGCGGAGCACGTAGCCGCGACCTTCGTTGTCGGGGTAGATACCGTCGGCGACAAGCGCGGCGGTGGCGCGGGTGTGGTCGGCGATGACGCGCAGCGCGACGTCTGTCTCGGCGTTGGCGTGGTAGGTCACGCCGGCGCGCGCCGCGACGAGCTCGATAATCGGCGTGAACGCGTCGGTGTCGTAGTTGTTGAGCTTGCCCTGCAAGACGGCGACGAGCCGCTCGAGCCCGGCGCCGGTGTCGATCGAGGGCTTGGGCAGCGCCGACTGCACGATCTCACCGTTGGGTCCGAAGGCGCGTTCGTACTGCATGAACACGAGATTCCACAGCTCGAGGTAGCGATGCTCGCCCTCGGGCGTGCCGTAGGCAACGTCGACCACGCCGTTCGACATCGCCGGACCGAGGTCGATGTGGATCTCCGAGCACGGTCCGCACGGGCCGATGTCGCCCGCCTGCCAGAAGTTCTGCGGGTCCTTGTGGATGTGGCTCGGGTCGACGCCGATGAGGTCGCGCCAGAAGCCCAACGCCTCTTCGTCGTCGGGGTGCACCGAGACGTGCAGCTTGGCGACCGGCAGCTCGAAGACCTTCGTCAGGAGCTCCCATGCGAAGAGGATCGCGTCCTTCTTGAAGTAGTCGCCGAAGCTGAAATTGCCGAGCATCTCGAAGAACGTGTGGTGGCGCGCGGTGCGCCCGACATTCTCGAGATCATTGTGCTTGCCCGATACACGCAGACACTTCTGGACCGTCGTCGCACGTGCGTAGTCGACCGGCCGCGCGCCGACGAACACGTCCTTGAACTGCACCATCCCGGAGTTGGTGAAGAACAAGGTCGGGTCGTTGCCGGGAATCAATGCCGAGCTGCGCACCTGGCGGTGGCCCCGCTCGATGAAGTAGTCGACGAAGGTTCTACGGATCTTGGCGGCGGTCCAGGTCATCATGTCCTACCAGTACGGCGTCGAGAGGACGTCGCGAGGGGCGGGACTATCGCAGGAGCGACGCGGAATTCAATCGCGAAGGAAGATGCAAGAGATGCAACGCCGGCCGAGCGGGCTCGGCCGTTACGAGTGGCCTCAGGCCGAGGCCTCAGGCGTGATCTTCGCGATGCCGTGATGATCGAGAATCGCATGCTCGAGCTTGAGGATGAGGTCCGGGTTGTCGCGCAGGTGCTTTTTGACGTTCTCGCGGCCCTGGCCCAAGCGCTCGCCGTTGTAGGAGAACCAGGAGCCCGACTTCTCGATGATCTTGAGATCGGAGCCGAGGTCGATGATCGAGCCTTCGCGGCTGACACCCTCGCCGTACATGATGTCGAAGGTCACCTTCTTGAAGGGCGGCGCCATCTTGTTCTTGACGACGGTCACCTTGGTCTCGTTGCCGATGACCTCTTCGCCGTCCTTGACCGCGCCGGTGCGGCGGATGTCGAGGCGCACCGAGGCGTAGAACTTGAGCGCGTTACCGCCCGTCGTCGTCTCCGGATTGCCGAACATCACCCCGATCTTGTTACGGATCTGGTTGATGAAGATGACGCACGTCCGGCTCTTCGAGATGGAGCCCGTGAGCTTGCGCAGGGCCTGCGACATGAGGCGCGCGTGCAGACCCATGTGGCTGTCACCCATCTCACCCTCGAGCTCGGCCTTCGGCACGAGAGCCGCCACCGAGTCGATGACGAGCACGTCGATCGCGTTCGACTTCACCAGCATGTCGACGATCTCGAGCGCCTGCTCGCCATAGTCGGGCTGCGAGATGAGCAGATCCTCGGTCCGCACGCCGAGCTTCCGGGCGTAGGTCACGTCGAGCGCATGCTCCGCGTCGATATAGGCCGCAACGCCGCCGAGCTTCTGCGAGTTGGCGACGACGTGCAGCGCGATGGTCGTCTTGCCCGAACTCTCAGGCCCGAAGATCTCGACGATGCGGCCCTTCGGCAGGCCGCCGATGCCGAGCGCGATGTCGAGCGGCAAGCAGCCGGTCGAGATGATCGGCACCGAGCCGTGCAGGTTCTCGTTCTCACCCAGGCGCATGATCGAGCCGGCACCGAACTGCCCTTGGATCGTTGCGACCGCGATGTTGATCGCCTTGTCGCGAGCCGCATCACGCGGCGGCAGGCTCGGATCCCGCGGCGTGGCAGGGGCCGTTGAAGTCTCTGAATTCGTTCCTTTTGCGACGCGCGGCTGGGCCATGTTCAGCTCTCTCTCTGGGCTGGAGACGAGGGCCACTCTGCACAGGCGTTCAGTACTTGTCAATCCAGAATCTCATGGTCTGGATGCGGCGGATGCTCCACGCTCCAAACGCGAAACGTCGGCTCCGCCGGCGGCGACCCAAGGGCGTATGCAACCTCGAACCTGGTGGTCCCTCCAAGTTGCCACCCTCGTCGTGGTTGCGGCCTGGGCGTCACCAGCGTCTGCACGTCCGTCATGCGACGCACTCGCGGCAAGCCCACGGTCTGAGTCCTCGGAACCTATCACCTGGGCGGGTGCCCTCTGGCTGTCGGTCGCTGGCACCGAGCAGCGGCTGAGCGGTCAGTCCCACAGACCCACCATCGCCTGGGTCGCGACCCCCCAGAGCGGCGCCTGGTATTGCGCCGCAGCCGATACCGTCTATGTGGCGAGCGCGCTCGTCGACTATGCCTGGCAGGGGCGCGCGGTCGACGGTGCGAGCCTGCTCGGGTTCGTCCTCGCGCATGAGCTCGCGCATCGCCGCTTCGACCCAGCGCCGAGCGCCGCGGACGCGCCAGGATTCTCGACCCGCTGCGACGACAGCGCGCTCCGCGTCGAGACCCGCGCGGACCGGCGCGCAGCCTTCCTGCTGGCGCTCTCCCCCGACCCCACCAGCAAGCGCTCGCTATCGCCGTTTGTTCTGGCGCGACGCGACACGCTTACGGCTCTCCTCGAGGCGGAGCTCGGCTGGACCGACGCGTGCCCGGCGTTACACCAGCGGGCGTTGGCGGTCGTCGACAGCGTCACACGCATGTCCAGGCTCGCGCGCCTTTATGAGATAGCCATCGCGATGGTCTTCATCGGCACGACCAGCGACGCGGTGCCGACCCTGCTCGCCGCCATCGATGCCGCCGCCAACCCGGGCACGCGCGAAGACCCATGGGCGGCAGTCGCCGAGCTCAAGCTCACGCGCGCGCTGGCGCACCTCGATCGCGCCGCGCGCGTCGGCTGGTGTCCGGACGCGCTCCTGCGCGCTCCTCTCGACCCGAGCCCGTGCCCGCTTCGCTGCCTGCCGGTGGCACCCGCTCACGCGCTGCTCTCGCCGCTCGATCGTTTGGGAGAGCGGGCGCCGACGCTCATCGATCGACCCGCCGAGCTATCCCAGGTGCGACGGCTCCTCGACGAGGCGCGAAATCTCGGAGCGCGCCCCGAACAAGTCGCGGGCATCGAGGTCTGCGAGGCCTTCGTCGCGCGCGATCCCGCCCGCGCGGAGGATGCCGCGAGACGCCTTGGCGCCGCGCTCGGACCAGGCGACGCGAACGCCCGAAAGCACATCGATGCGCTGCGCTCGCTCATCGACCTCCAGTCATTCCTCCTCGAAGAGACATCGCCAATCGGCACTGCCTCATGGCGCGCCGCGCTCGCCGATCGCCGTAGCGACCACCGCTGGCCAACCGGCCACGCCAATGACCTTGCCCTCGCATGGCTCGACCTCGCCCCACGCCCAACGCCTACGATAGCACCCTTGCGAGCCGACCCAGCACCCCGCCTCGAAGCCTGGGTGCGGGCGGATCCCTGCGGCGCTCTCGAGACAATCGATCTCGCAGGCGGCTGGACGCTGGCCGCGAGCCCACGTTGCGCCCGCCTCCAGCGTGTCGACGAGCGCCCGTGGGAGCTCGTCGAAGTGGTGCCAACCGGTCTCTCGGCCGCGCTCTCCGCTTGGGAGCGCCATTGCTCGCTCGAACCCCGTGGCACCAACGACGCTGGTGCCGATGTCTTCCTGGCCCGCTGCGCGGCCTGGGATGGGCCGGGCGCCGGCTGGCTGCTCTTCGCTCGAGGCCAACGACTGGAGCGGGGCGTCAGGTTCTCGTCACCATGGTGACCCGGGACCTCCCAGTCAGCCAGATGATGGGCGGTTCCTCGGCTTGCGTCGCAGGTCCAATCCGACGATCATATTCGGATGTTGCTAGCCCTTCGGCTGATGTGGCCGCGCTTGCGGTCTTTGATGCGTGCGTCGGCGCCCACTGCCTCTCCCACCGATCTTCCGGCCGCGACGAATCCCGTCGAGCGCGCCGAGGCGCTCTGGCGCGAAGCCCACGCCGAGAAGTCTCCGTTTCGCCGCGATGCCCTGCATCTCGAGATCGCGAAAACCATGGTCGACATCATGGGCCCTGAGCTCGTCGCATACTGCCAGCGTCACCTCGGCAACCTCGCGTGCGCCGAGGACGTCGCGCAGCAGAGCCACATCGCCTTCTGGCAGTTGCTGCCGCGCTTCGAGGGCCGCAGCTCGCTGCGCACTTTCCTCTTCGGGATAGCCCTCAACCGCTGTCGTCGCACCGCGCGCAGCGACTTCCGAGAAGCACGTCGGCTGCAGCTGCACGAGGATGACATCCGCGCCGAGATCCATCCCGAGTCGCTTCCCGCCGTCGACGCCGACCGCGAGCACCGCGATCGCGTCGCCATCCTCGAGCTGACGCTCACGCAGATGGAGCCTCGCGAGGCCTGGCTCCTGCGCGCGCGCCTTGTCGAAGAGTTGCCTTATCCGGAGATGCTCACGCGCTACGAGGCGCGCTTTGGGTCCGGAATCAACACGCTGGAAGGTCTCAGGAGCGCATTCTTCCGGGCCCGCCGCAGCCTCGAGCGGCTACTGGGGGTTCAACGATGAGCGAGCCCCCCGACAGCGACTTCGCCACGCGCACCAAGCGGGCGCTTGATGACCTGGCAGCCGTCAAGAACGGCGAAACCCTCGACGCGACGTTTCGGGGCCTCGGGCCGCGGCGCTTCGGCTGGCCGATGGTGCTCGGGCTTGCACTCGTAGCCGCCACCCTGGCCGCGCTCGTGACCTGGAACAAAATGTCGAGCCCCGACGACGCCAGCTCGACCCCAGCGGCCTTCGACGGAGGCCTTCGCAAGGATGGCGAAGCCTGGACTGAAGGCCTCGTCGGAGCGCCAGCCAGCGACCCGAGCATCAAGCGCGACGCCCGCGGCCGCATCTCGGAGATCGCAGTCGACGGCGCGGCAGACGGCGAGCGGCTCATCTTCCGCGCGGGTCGCCTGCTGCGCATCGAGCATTGGCGCGGCGGCCACCTCGACGGCATCGTCGTCGACCTCGATGGCTCCGGCCGGGTCGTGCGCGTCGAGACGTGGTTGGCCGGCGAGCGCGTCGGTCCCAGCGTCGAGCTCGATCCCGAGCTAAGGCCCTCAATCCAGGCTTCGCCGTCCTTGCCAAGGCCACACCTGCCGGAGTCGCGACCATGAGGCCCGCGGCCATCGCCACACTCCTCCTGCTCGCGGGCCCTGCCGTGTCGCGCGCCGCTCCGGTGCCTGACCTGGTCGCCCCCGCCGAGCGCACGACCGCGTCGGCGCTGGTCGGACGCCGCTTGGCGCTGGTCGTCGGGTCGTCCAGCTACGACACGCCGACCACCTGGCCGCGCCTGGCCAACGCCGCTAGCGATGCGGGCGCCCTCGCTGACGAGCTCGCGACCCGCTACGGATTCACTGTCACACGCCTCTCCGACCCACCGATGGCGACCTTCAAGACGGCGCTTCGGACGCTCGCCAAGGAAGCCGGCCCGACAGACGACCTCGTGGTCTTCGTTGCGGGCCACGGTTATTTCGATGCCGAGGACAAAGCCGGCTACCTCGTCTTTCGCGACAGCACGCGGGCATGCGGCGCCGGCTGTTACCCGCTCGACAACATCAAGCGTGCGCTCTACGACACGCGCGCGCGCCACGTCCTGGTGATGCTCGACGCGTGCTACGCGGGCACGTTCGAGATCCGCACGGCGCTCGACAGCGGGGTGCCGCGCCTGGGTCTGCTCGATGTGCCGCTACGGCAGAATCTCCGCGACTACGCGCATTACCCGAGTCGCCTGCTGCTCGCCTCGGTCGACAATGCCGCGACGACCGACGGTGCGCCGGGCACGCACTCGCCGTTCATGCGGGCGGTGCTGTCCGAGCTCGCGCGCCCAGGTCCCACCGGCGTCGTGAGCCTCGATCGGATCTACGTCTCGCTCGCCGAAGTTCAAGCGCTGCCGGTGTCGCGCCCGACGACCTTCGCGGCGGCGGTACCCGCGCACCCAAGTGGCACCTTCCTGTTCATCGAGGAGGTGGCGTTGTGCGACGCGTTCGAAGCATTGCTCGCGGCGGGCGCCGAGCACTTCGGACCGGTCCGCCAGAACAATGCCGAGGGCGCGAGCGACGCGCTGTGGGCGGCCACCACACCCGCGACCTGGGTGCTCCCGGGGAGCCGCCGCTGCGACGTCTGGGATTGGCATGGCGAGGCCGACCAGGGTCACAGCGAGGTCCGCTGCGATCTCGGCCCGTACGACCGGACGATGGCGCCCGAGAAGGCGAGCGACACCTTTCGCGCCTTGCGGCAGTGCGTCGCGCAGGAGGCCTCCGAGCCTTCTGAGAACAACCGCACGCACGCCGGCAGCGACTATCGCGACCTGCGTCTCGACCTGCCTGCTCGCGGCCGCAGGCTGACGGTCTCGAGCCTCTGCGACGGCCCGAACGGCGCCTGCACGATCGCTGTCGTCATCGAATGACCGCCCGAACCTGACGCCTCAGCGCGCGAACCAGCGCCCCGGGTCGAGCTCGAGCGCGTCGAACGGAGGTAGTCGCACAACGCCCGCCCCGACCGCCGTCGCCGCGGCGATCCAGCGGGGGCCATCGCCTTGGAAGACGTCGACGACCTCGGTTATCGGATCGACGATCCACACCCACGCGACGCCGGCCGCGCGGTAAATCGGGAGCTTCAAGAGGCGGTCCGCGCGACGCGTCGAAGGCGATGCGACCTCGCACACCCAATCCGGTGCCAGCGTGAAGGCGGGCGTATCCGGCATCTCGGGCATGCGCTCGCGCCGCCAACCGGCGAGGTCGGGCACGACGACGTCGGGTCCCAGGTGTAGCTCGGGCTCAAAGAGGAGGAGCCAGCCGCCGGGATCATCTCCCCCCGGATCTTCGTCGAACGGACCAAGGTCCCTACCCATGCGCATCGACGCGCGTGCGTGCCGACTCGCCGGCCTGGGCGACAGGTGCAGCTCGCCTCCGAGGATCTCGGCGACCATATGCGGCGGCGCGTCGATGACGTCCTGGTAGGTGGCCGGCTGCTGCGATCGCGCGAGGGTCATGCGCTCATGGTGGAGCAGGCCCCCCTACGCGGTCAATCTCCATCTGTGGCGAGCGCCTTCGGCCGGCGGTTTCACTCGGGTGGCGTGTCGCCCGCGAGGCTACAGCACGGATTGACGCAGCAGTCGGCGAGCGGCGCCTCGTCCAACGCGACGACCTCGGCCGGCAGGGCGAAGCGCACACTGGCGCCGCCCGCCGCGAACACGAGCACGCGACCACTGTCATCGACATCGATCGAAAATCGCGCTGCCGGCATGCCCCCGGCGGGGAGCTCGCAGACGAGGCCGCCGCTGATCTCCGGGACGTTGTCCGGCACACACAGGCCCTTCTGGCAGCTCGCCGCCGGCCCGCACTCCTGGTCGCTGGCGCAGGCCCAGAGCACCTCGTCGAGCGGCTCACCCGAGCATCCCACACCCCCCAGAGCCAGCAACAAAAGGACCGCGCGCATCAGAATCGCCCTCGCGTCGAGAGTGCCACGCCACCCGGAAGCATCACAAAATCGACACTCTCAACGACCTCGGTTTGCCCCTCGGGCCTATCCGCATCGCGCGCCAGCAGCCAGCCTACCCCCGCGCCGACGACGACCGCGCCGACGCCGATGGCAACCCAACCGGCGCCGCTCCAGACCTCGGCCTCGTCGGCACGTCTGGCTGCGTCCGCGCGCGTCGGGCCCAACACGACCCCTTCATCGGCCGAGGCCTTCATCGTGCGCACGTCGTCCCAGGCGCCCTCCGCCATGAACAGGGCCACGCCCCCTGCGACCGCGACAGCGGCCCCGCTGGCGATAACGATCCAAGGTGCCAGCGAGGTGGTCGCACGCGCGGGCCGTGACAAGACGACCGGCCGCTGGCGCACCCGCGCGAGCACCGACGCCACCCAACGCGCGTCGTCCGCGCCGAGGTCAGCGCGCTGCTCGGCCGCCTCAGCCAGTCGTCGCACATCGTCCTCGCGCCCTGCCTTCTCCGCCGCGTGCGCGCCCAGCACGACGAACCTCCCGAGCGGCAGCGTCGCGTGCGCTTCTTCCCAGGCGCTCATCGCCCGCGCGTACGCCCGTTCGCCTTCCAGCGCCTGCGCCCGCGCAACGATGGGCGCTAGCCTCCGCGCCAGCGACAACCGTTCTTCGATCTGGTTTTTCGCCTCACCGAGGCCGCCCTCTTTCAGCGCCAGCGCAAACCGCTCACCCGCCACCGCCGGCTCGCCCGCAAGCAGCCACGCCTCCCCTGCCGCGACCCACCACATCGCCCGCGGCTCCACCGCCAGCGCTTGCTCGAACCAACGCGCCGCGACCGCCGGCTCATGCGCCCGCAACGCCTCTTGCGCCTTCGCCCCGAGCGCCCGCGCAGCCTCGGGATCGGGCACCCCTTCCGCCGCCGCCGGACCTACGAAGGTCAGGAGCCAGACTGCGGTCAAGGTCGGAATCACGCTCGCCATGCTGACAGGCTCTCACACGAGCGACGTCCCGAGTAGGGCCTGTTCCCCAGCGATTGCAGCGAATACCCGAGGCGCTGCTCGAAGTCGGAGGTGCGATTGACCCTTTGGTCAGCGAGCGGAGCCCTTGACGACGGCAAATGCTCTGGCATCGTCGAGTTCCACCGGGAGGAATCATGCTTCGACTCGAGACCAGCGAACTGCGAAATGTCGTCGGCGAAGTCGTCGGCCCACGCGCAATAGCCCTACGCAAAGTGACCCATGGCCTATCGTTCGAGGCGACGTTGACGCGCCTTGGCGTGGGCTTCGCCGCGTTGCCGGAGGCGCTCCTGAATATGCCGCTGGCGGACGTGCTGAAGGGGATCGATGACGACCACGACGGCTGGGGCCGGGCGATCGACCACCTCATGCGCGCCATCGAGGACGGACCCAAGGCCCTCGCGACGCTGCTGCCGGTCGCGGAGCTGGTGCGACAGCACTACATGACGAAGCGCACCGAGATCATGGCGGCCTATGCGGTAGAGGACCAGCTCGGACAGGATCGCCTGAAGCGGCTCGACTCCGACGCGGCCACACTCGGAGCGGTGCCGACGCCCGACGCCAGGACGCTGCGCGATTGGATCCAGGAGTATGCTCAGGCCGGCACCAAGCTCGGCGTCAATCTCTCGGGGCGCGCGGTGGAGCTGGCCGGACGTTCGCCGGTGCCGGGCCTTGCGACGTTCAGCGAGCTGCGCGCCGAGCTCATCGGCACCATCGGCAAGCTGCGGCGCCAGATCGAGTCGGACCTGGAGCACGACGCGGCGGCACCACGCACGCTGATGAACGAGGTGCTCGGTCATCTCGACGAGGTGGTGCGGCTGTCCGAGGCGCGCGCCAAGACTAAGAGAACCGCGACCCAGGAGCCGCCGAAGGTCCCCTGACGGGCCCCGGTGATGTTCGATGGCGTGCTCACGCGACCGTCCTCGGCGGCGACGCGTTGCCACCGCGAGGTCACATGATGACGCTCAGGCGGGGATGCATTGCCAAAGGGAACCCTCCCGATCGCAACCGGGCGGCGGTCGTCTTGGAGCTGGCTCGTGCATGATAACAATCGGACCCCGACCCTCCTTGATGTCGCCCGGGATGGCGGCGGACGCCTTGTTCCGGGTCACGAACAATTCCGGAAACGCGAGACTCCGAATGGACACTCAGTCAGTGTGTGTCCGCCGCCACGCCCGCTAACCCGGAACTTCTCATGCAACTGCTGACTTCGCCTCGAAGGGCTCCCCGCCATGCCGATTCCCCGAACCTCGGGGGCGCCGCGAGTCACCCGCGACGCTCGGCGCGCTTTGGCGGGTGGGTCCTGCTCGTCGCTCTTGGGGTTGGCTGCTGAGAAAACGTTGCTGCTCCAGCGCTCGTTGCGGCGCCGTTGACGCTCTGCGACGGGGTCGTGTGCGGCTCGTGCGAAGTCGCCAACTCGTGCAACCTGGCCACTGGCCTATGCGCCCCGCGCGCTGCCGCGGCGGTGTGTCGCGCGTCGGCTGGCACCTGCGACGTGGCCGAGGTGTGCGATGGCGGCGGTGGCAGCTGCCCGGCCGACGCGTTCAAGACCACGACGACCCAGTGCCGCGCCTCTGCCGGGGTGTGCGATCAGCCTGAGATGTGCACCGGCAGCGCGGCCGCTTGCCCTGGCAATACCTTCCTGCCCGCCACCACCGAGTGCCGTGGTAGCGCGGGGACCTGCGACCCGGCCGAGCTGTGCAGCGGCACCGCGGCCACTTGCCCGAGCAACAAGCTCGCCTCCAGCGCGACCATTTGCCGCGCCGCGGGCGACATCTGCGACGCAGCCGAGAAGTGCACCGGCAGTGCCGTCAGCTGTCCGGCCGATGTCGTCAAGCCAGCTACGACCACCTGTCGTGCGGCGGCCGGTGTCTGTGACATGGCCGAGATGTGCACGGGCAGCGGCATCAGCTGCCCCGCCGACACACGACGTCCGGCGACGACCCTCTGCCGAGCCGCCACCGGCGTCTGCGATAGCGCTGAGATGTGCAGCGGCAGTGCGGTCACCTGTCCAACCAATAGCTTCCTCCCCGCGACCAGCGAGTGCCGCCCCGCGGCCGGCGACTGCGATCGCGCGGAGCTGTGCAGCGGCTCCACCGCGGCGTGCCCGAGTGACAAGCTGGCTTCGGCGACGGCCGTTTGCCGCGCCGCGGCGGACGTCTGCGACGCGTCCGACAAGTGCACTGGCAGCTCCGTGACGTGTCCGGCCGACGCCGTCAAACCCGCGACCACCACCTGCCGCGCGGCAGCCGGCGTCTGCGACGCGGCCGAGATGTGCGACGGTAGCGCCATCGCCTGCCCAGGCGACAGCCTGCGATCAGACACGACGGTCTGCCGTATCAGCGCAGGTGCGTGCGATGTTCCCGAAACCTGCAGCGGCACAACGGTCGCGTGCCCCGCCAATACCTTCGTTGCGGCGGCAACCGAGTGTCGCGCAGCGGGAGGGGACTGCGACACCTCCGAGAGCTGCACGGGTACGGCCGCGGCCTGCCCGAGCGACAAGCTGGCCTCGACCGCGACCGTGTGCCGCGTCGCGAGCGACGTCTGCGATCTCGCCGACAAGTGCACCGGTACGAGCACGACCTGCCCGGTCGACGCCTTCAAGCTCGCCACCGTCACCTGCCGCGCCGCGGCCGGCGTGTGCGATGTCGCCGACAAGTGCAGCGGCTCTGGCCCGAGCTGCCCCGCCAACGCGTTGGCCCCTGCAACGACGGTGTGTCGCGCCGCCAGCGGCGTCTGCGACAGCGCCGAGACCTGCACCGGCACAAGCACGGCCTGCCCCGCCAACGGCTATCTGCCGGCCAGTACCGAATGCCGCGCAGCGGGAGGGGACTGCGATATCGCCGAGAAGTGCGGCGGCGCCTCCGCGTCCTGCCCGGTCGACAAGCTCGCGTCGGCAGTAACGGTGTGCCGTGCCGTCGCGGACGTCTGCGACCTGCAGGAGAAATGCACCGGCAGTGCCATCGCCTGCCCTGTCGATCTCTTCAAGGCGGCCACGGTCGCTTGCGGTGACCCAGGCGACGACGCGTGCAACAATCCCGACCATTGCAGTGGCGGCGACCCGAGCTGTTTCAACGAGGTCGAGCCCGCGACGAGCGCGTGTGGTGACGCGGAAGGACCGTGTACGGCAGCCGATGCCTGCGACGGTGCCGGCGCCTGCGCGGACGCCGGATTCAAGGATGCCGAGACGATTTGCCGGGCCGCCAGCGGCCTATGCGATCTAGACGACTATTGCGACGGCGCGTCCGGGGCTTGCGCGAGCGACGGCAAGAGCACCTCCGAGTGCCGCGAGGCGGCCGGTGAGTGTGACGTGCCGGAGTCGTGTGACGGTATCGGCGACGCCTGCCCCGGCGACCTCAAGAGCAGCACCACCTGCCGTGCGGCAGCCGGCGTGTGTGACGTGTCGGAGTCGTGCGACGGGGTCGGCGATGACTGCCCGACGGACGCGAAGAGCAGCGCCGAGTGCCGCCCGGTCGCGGGCGCTTGCGATCTCGCGGAGATCTGTGACGGCGAGAACGATGACTGCCCACTGAACTTGAGAGACCCGGGCATCGGATTCGACGGCTATGCGACCTACTGCCGCGCGGCGGGGGGCGAGTGCGATATCCCTGAGTCGTGCGATGGCGGCGGCGACGACTGCCCGATCGATCTGCTGGGCGAATTCGAGTGTCGGGGCGCGGCCGGCGTGTGCGACCTGGCCGAGTCGTGTGATGGTATCCTGGTCGACTGCCCAGCAGATGCGAAGGACCCAGGCTTCTCCGGGGACGGTCCGACCTACTGCCGACTCTCGGCCGGTCCTTGCGACCGGGTCGAGTCGTGCAACGGCGTCGACGACGAGTGCCCCGAAGACCTGAAGGACATGGGCGTGTGCCGGCCGGCCGGCGGCGCGTGTGACCGCGACGAAACCTGTGACGGCGTGTCCGACGCCTGCCCCGACGACCTGAAGAGCACGACCACCTGTCGCGCGGCGGTCGGCGTATGCGACCTCGGCGAGTTTTGCGACGGCATTTCGGATGTCTG
>Ga0105049_10004812_pt1 | contig 15819 bp, 13 predicted proteins | sample MAT06_FD_78087 | JGI IMG/M metagenome (GOLD analysis project Ga0105049, IMG submission 78087) | Freshwater microbial communities from Lake Fryxell liftoff mats and glacier meltwater in Antarctica - MAT-06 | ecosystem: Environmental > Aquatic > Freshwater > Ice > Liftoff microbial mat | place... | reverse complement strand
CGACATCCTTTTCGAATAGGGCAGCGAGAATCGCCAGGTTCGCCCCACCCGGTTCGCTGATCGCAAGAGGCTCAAGATCCTGAGGCACCGCCAGCCGCACGTCAGGCGGATTCACCTTCGCGAACGAATCTCCCCAAACCGCCAGCCGCGTGCCATCAATGCGATCCCGCGTCGGCAGCCAGCGAAGCACCGTCCGCAGATCGCGGAGTTGCGACCCGAGAACCGGTTGGCCAAGGATCAAGTTCGTCTGCGACACCGAGGTGCGAGCGCTACCACGATCCGCCGAGGTGCCTGGCCGTGTCTCGCCCGTACCTCGAACATCCACCAGGCTGACAGCGATGCCTGACCGCAGCATCGCCTCGATTGCGTCGCCTCGTTCCTTCAGGAACGCCTGCTTGCCCGCACTTGCCGCCATCACCACCACCGGAGTCTTCCCCTCGGAGTTCCTGGGTGTCATGAGATACACTGGCACGAGGATTCCTGGGTCTGTTTCCAGGGTGAACCGGGCGAGCGTGCCTCCAGGAACCTCTTCCGAAGCCAGTTCGACGACCCTGGGATTCGCGACCGGTTCGATGTGGCCCAGCCGCCTGGTCCAGGCGCTTCGCATCTCGTCCCATGAACCTGTCTCATGTCGTTCTTGAGCCAGCGTTCCCGCCATCTCGGCGAGCGTTTTCGGTTGCAGTTCTTTCCTGGCCGCGTCGGTCCAGCAGCGAAGCTCCGCGGAGGGGCGTTGCTGGCTGTACTCCACCGGAATCGGCATGTCGAACCAGTCCTTCAGCGCGGGGTAGATCATCTTGCGATGGACCGCACCGATGTGATTGCAGTGCGAACTCTCCGGCGGCCGCCCCTTGACGGAGCCTCGACCGTGCGTGAAGCGAAGCGAGTCCCCGGCGGTGTAGAAGTTGAAGATCTTCTGTAATCGCGGCCAGGTGGGATCCTTCATGGCGTCCCAGGCAAACTCATGTGCATGGATCAGCTTTCTCGGTGCGATGCTGCCGACGATGACGAAGTGAGCGAAGCCTTCCCTGGCACCGTCACGAAGGCCGCGAGTGCTCTCCCAGTAGCCATCGCCGAACCAGGCGAAGTCGCGGTCCGGATTCTCCAGGACGTTCGACTCCGGCTGCCAGCCTCCGAAGTTGAACGGCACCACACAGGCGATGCGGTTGTCGAGAGCCGCAGTCACTCCGGCCGGATCACCTCCCCCGGCCACGGACCCCATCAGGATGATTCGTTGAGGGTCGATGCCCGGCTGCTTCAGCAGCACATCCACCCCCCGCATGAGATCCCAGGCCATCCAGCCCATGAGGCTCTCGCCGACTGCGGTTAGTTGCAGGTTCGAGTGATACCGGAAGAAATAATCCTGGCGAGAGACGCGATAGGGCTTCGGATAATCCGCTTCGGTGTGGAAATCGTGCTGCCTTCGCTCGCCATAGCCGAGTTGGTCCGGCACGAGAACGGCCACACCGGCACGTGCCCAGGTCATTCCCATGTCCTGGAGTTCGCCCCCCGTTTTGCCGCCATGATGCGAGTGAGCGAGGATGATCCCCGGCATCCGCGGCGGAGGATTCGTTGGTAGGTAAAGGTTGGCCGCGACCCAGAAACCCGGCCTCGATTCGTAGAGCGTGTTCTGGATGACGTAACCCTCACCCTCGATTCTGCGCGTGACCACCACACGCATGTCCTTCGGCATCTCGGGAAAGGTGCCCAGGGACGAGCGAAGGGCCTGGAGTCGCTGATCGCGATACTTCTCCCACTGCTCCTTCGAGGCCACCGCGGCGAACTCGCGAGACTCACGAAGGCTCGCGTCCTGGACTCGCTTTCGAGCGTCGGCCCCCATCGTCTTGACCAGATCCTTCGTTCGAGAATCGTCTGGCCCAAAAACGAAAGGGCTCACCTCGGGAAAGTCCGCAGCGACGGAACCGAACGCGAGGAGGGCCACGAGACCCCGAAAAAACAGGCGAGTGATTGACATCTCGAGCAACCCTGGTGGGAATTGGGTGAGACCTGGAACTTGATCCTAACCTGCACCTTGGACGGGTGCCACTCATCAGTTCACACGGCGGCCATGGAGCGCTGGGTCCGTATACAGGGCCGTAGATCCATGAACGGGCTGGAATCCCAGGGTCATTACCTGTCATCGAGCCGCTGACCACGGAGAATGACACATTCACAAATCCTGTGCCTAATGACGCTCGATCCGTTCTCCAACGATGCCCACCTCGTGGAACGGCCTCGCGTGCGTGATCCGCGAGGCCTGACTCAAGGAACGCAGTCACTGCTCACGGGCCTTCGTCATCCTGGACCCGAGTGCCTCACGAGAATCGATTCCGGAATCGATTCTCCATCGTCCGTGGACACGTCGCGTGGATTCCTCCCGTCCTCGGAAGTTCTCGCCATCGCTTGTCCGAATTCATAAAGTCGTGGATGGCTTTCCATGGTTAGGTTAATCGATTCGCGAGTCGAGGATGTCCATAAGGCTCTATTACCGAATCGTCGCGGGGGTGGTGCTGCTGTGTCACTTCATGGTGACATTCGGCCTGCCGAGCCCGACATCGCTTTTCGCGATTCGTGTGGAGTCGGGTCAGCCTTACCCCTGTCAACATCGCCGATGTGGTTGCCTCTCCGCCGAGCGGTGCTGGCAGGGCGATTGCTGCTGCTTCAAGCTCGAGGAAAAGCTCGAGTGGGCCGGGGCCAATGGGGTCGAACCGCCGAAGCACGTTCGCCCCATGGTGGCCTTGAGACGCGCCGTCGCCCCCGCCGCGGTGAATTCCTTCGGCTCTGCCCCCCGCGAAAAAACCTGCGACTCTCTGAAGTCTCACTCCTGCTGTGAGAAGGCTCAGAACAAGCCAGTCGCCCTGGCGGATGGCTCGGAGTGTGGTTCGGTTCGGCAGGTCAAGACCTCCGGTCAGAAGACGACACCGGAGCCCTCCCCCGGCGTTCAGTGGATCCTCGGCGCCTTCGCACAGAAGTGCCGTGGTGAGACTGCGGCGGGGGTCTTCCTGCTGGATTTCGCGATGGTGCTGGATCATTCACCCGTCCTCCTCGTCAAGCCTGCTTCCGTGGGCCTCATCACGCTGGCCACGGAGCGGATTCTGTCCATTTCCGACATTCCACCTCTGCCGCCTCCCCGGCAAGCCTGATCCTCGAACCAAGAACCCTCACGAATCCACGGGTCGTCCCTCGGCGATGTGCGAAGCGCCCAGGAGTCGCAAGCTCCTGGGGCTGCTGATCGCATAGCCCTCGACGATTCCTCAGACCGCTTGATTCGTTCGTGGGGTTCATCCGTCCCTCCTTGTTGGCCCATGCCGGCGTCATGCTGCGCGGAGGGCCATGACCCGTGGGAAAGTGAGTGCAGCCAGAAGGGTTGACGCGCGTGCGTCCCTTTTGCCGCCGCCGACCCATCGTTTCTCACCAGGCTCGACACCGTTTCGTCGCGCGTGGGCAAGTCCACTCACCCAGGAATCACACTCATGAAACAGGCTCAGCCCAAGGGCTTCACCCTGATCGAACTACTTGTGGTGATCGCCATCATCGCCATTCTCATCGGCCTCCTGTTGCCCGCGGTCCAGCAGGTTCGCGGAGCGGCGGCCCGGATCAAGTGTCAGAACAACCTCAAGCAGCTTGGCATCGCCCTGCACAACTACGAAGGTCAGTACAAGAGGCTTCCCGGCATCGGGACGCCAAGCCAGTCCGCGTTTTCGGTCCAGGCTCGCATCCTGCCGTTTGTCGAACAGGCGAATCTCCAGGACCTCATCAACTTCACCCTGCCCCTGATGACCGGCAGCGGCGGCAGCCAGACCATCAATCCCCTGCAGGTCAACGCTGCCAAGACCATCGTTCGCTTCTATCTCTGCCCCAGCGACAGCCAGGACCCAACCTATACCGCGTACAACACGGCCACCTGGGCCGGTGTGAGCTACGTCGTGAATGAGGGCTCCGGGACCGGAGTGAACTACGACGACCGCTACCCCACGGACGGAGTGTTCTGGCAGGCCTCCGAGGCTCGCATGAACGACATCACCGATGGCCTCTCGAATACTCTTTTCGCCTCGGAAACACTCCTCGGCCTTGGACAGGACACCACTGGCGCGGCGCCGCAGGATCGAAAACGACAGATGGCTCAGGTCAGCACCGTGGCCCGGCCGAGCACGACCTCGCAGGGGACCACGCCGATGCTGACGACCGCGATCTGTGACGGCGCCACCACGTGGAACTCCGACCGCGGGGCCTCATGGATCTGGGGGCGAATGCATCGAGCCGGGTTCAACACTTACTTTCCTCCCAATCACAAAAACCCCGACTGCTTGACGAACGGCCTCGGCTGGTATGCCGCGAGAAGTCTGCATAACGGCGGCGTGAACGTGCTCCTTGGCGACGGCAGCGTGAAGTTCGTCCAGGACAAAGTGAATATCACGATCTGGCAAGCGGCCTCCACTCGCTCTGCCGGGGAACCGACCAGCGGCCTGTGAGCAGCCTCGAAACTTTCCCCACAACGAACGCAACGGGAGATAGCAATGCTGAGGACCAACCGACTTCCCGCCCGGGGGGATGGGTCAAATTCCTGCTGCTCGGTCTGCTCGCGCTCGGCGGCCTTGGCGTCGGGTTTTGAGCAGTGGTGAGAATTGCGGGCTAGATGCTCACGTCCAGCGGCGCGGCGGCGATCCAATTTTGTCAGCGTCACTCTGAGAAGACTTCGCCGCCCGCTCGACTCGCCATCGCTTCGAGGATCGAAACCCCGGGTGCCGAGCTGGCACTATTGACGCCGAAAGTAAGAAAACGAACCGAGCCATCACCAAAGGCGAAGTTGGCTCCGCCGTTGTGCATGCTCCAAACGGTGTTGAAGGAGCAATAGTTGTTCACGCGACCGGGGCCGAAGATGCATGGCCGCGGGCAGACTGTCGCACTGGGTGTTGCGGGCGTGCCGGGCGGAGGAATCGTACCGCCCGTTTCGTAGTCGGATTGCGGGTAGAACCAGCGGGTGCGATACACGGGGGAGCGCACCTCGTAGTCGCCAGGGTTCCACCAGCCCCAATACAAATCGGGGCTCGGCGGCCGCTCGGCCAGCAGTAGCGTGTTCGAAAGGCCGTCGTTCACTTCGGTCATCTTCACGCCCGGCGGTCTCCTCAGAATCGTGCCGTTGGTCAGAATCCCCTCGTCACGGAAGAGGACATCGGACGGGGCGTTGAACGCAGGGTCGCGAGTGTCGGTCGCAACGTACCAAGTCAGCCCTCGGCCTGTTTTACCATAGCCACCAGTGAACTTGGCGGACGAACTCCGCGGGTCCGACGGGCACTCGGCGATCCGCATCCGTTCCCCGGCCGGAGTGCCGCTCTGCTGTTCGATGTACTCCAATGACTCGTTGAACCACCTCCAACTCGGAAAACGGGTCTGGGCGTCGTGGTAATTGTGGAGGGCCAGCGAGAGCTGCTTCAGGTTGTTCTGGCACTTCAGCCGGTTCGCCGCTTCGCGGACCTTTTGCACGGCCGGGAGCAGCAGTCCGGTCAGGACCGCGACGATTGCGATCACGACCAACAGTTCGAGCAGCGTTGCTCCCCGTCTCTTGCTCATGGCTCACCCAACCGGTTACGAACGATTTTCTCGTCGGCATCTGGTCGCCACCAGCGACAACGCATAACCTGATCATACATAATCATACTTGGTTATTCTACTGTTTCTCCGGGGACCTGTCCATGAAACTTCCCGATTCACTTTTTCGATGGCTGATCGTCTTCGCGGCGTTGTCCATCGCAACACTACCCGCACAGGCTCAAAACTATACTTGGAACGCCAACGCGACCGGGAACTGGAGTAATACGGCGAACTGGCTTGGAAGTGTCGCGCCGCCCACCGGGGGGAGTGTTTCCACCTCGCTCACGTTCACAAATTCAGCGACGCTCATTGATGTCCCGGCAACAGCCTACACGGCGACGAACGATCTCAGCGGGACGTTCCAACTGAACAACCTGACAATCAATACAAGTTTCGGGGCGTACACCACGTCCAACATCTACCGTGGCTTGAGCATCGGCGGGTCGAACCCCATCCAGTTCATCAACAACGGCGGAACCGGACCGACGATCACGATATCCGGTGCAGCCACACGAATCGCTGTGGAAATGCAACTGTTCAACGACACGGCGGTCAACGGGGATGGGCCGGGGCACCTGCTGCTTACCGGGCTGATCGGCGGCAGCGGACAATTGGTCATCAACCGGACCTCCGGCTATTCGGGTATCACCCACGTCCCCGGCAACCAACTCGGTTTCTACGGCGGGCAGACGATCATCAACGGCAATAACACCTTGTTTACCGGCGGGGTGCTGTTGCAGGGGGGCAATCTCGCCTACAGCGTAACTTCGGCTGGAAATACCCCGCTGGGCACCGGCACAATCACCGTGAACGGCTCGGCCACGAACCCCGCGAGCCTGCGTGTCGATTCCTTCAGTACCAACGCGCTATCGAACAACATTCAGCTCAATAGCACCCTGTACTTTACGGGCAACAACTCCGGGTTCCTGAGCGGCGTCATCAGTGGACCGGGTAGCCTCGTGGCCGCAGGTCTCGGCCTGACGCTTACGAACGCCAACACGTTTACCGGGCAACTCGTCGCCGACGGGGGGCCGTTCCGGTCGAGTTCGGGGCCGATCACCTTCAGCGGCAACGGCTCGGCGTTGAACATCGCCGGGGCCGTCATCGGGCCGCTCAACGGCATCACGCTGGACAACTCGGGGACGAACAACACCAACCGGTTGCCGGACGGCTTGGTCATCACGGGCACGCGGGGCGTCTTCACGCTGACGGGGAACGCGTCTTCGACCAGCAACGAGACGGTTGGCCGGTACGTGGTTACCGGGTTCGACACGATTGCGGTGGCGAACGGCACAGGTCAGTCGGCGTCGATCACTTTCGGCGGTGCGAACCCGATCGAGCGGGTCAACAACGGCGTGCTGTTCGTCCGCGGCACGGCGATGGGTACGGCTACCCCCGGTACGGCAGGCACGCAGAACGTGATGCTCACCAACTCGACCAACATCGTAAGCTCCCTGATCGGCAACACGGCGAGTTTGAACAGCACCACGGCGTTGGACGTGCCGATCCTGCCTTGGGGTGTCGGGCATACGGCTGCCACCGGCAACCCGACGCGGTTGCTGACTTATCATTCGTCCTTCGGCTTTCGCCCACTCCCGGACAGCCAGTACCTCGCGAGCATCAGCGACGGAACCACGACGCAGAACAACGTGCGATTAACGGGCGCCGCAACAGGCATTTCCAGTTCGACGACCATCAATGCCCTCATCATCGGCAACATATCGGGTTCAGGTGGCACTTCGGGCACCGGCACCCTCACGCTTACCTCCGGCACTTTGCTAAGTGCCATCTCCGGCACGGGCACTACGGCAGCCGTTGGGAATCTGAACTTCGTGACGGAAGCTAGGCTCACGCTTTTCGGCAACCTCACCGTGAATGGACAGATCACCGGGACCAGCGATGGTATCGTCAAAGCTGGCTTCGGCGTAATGATCTTGAACGATTCCGCTCCGCTGAACGTGCCGGGGCCTTTCACGATTCTCGTCGGTCTTGTCAGCAGTGCCGATCCGCAAGCCGCCTTGGGTAATGTCACCGAACTCCGCCTCAACGGCGGTGGGCTGCGGGCATTGAACCCCGGCGACTCGGCGACATTCTCCAAGCCGATCTACGTCAGCAACGCCAACGGCCAGATAACCACGGGTAACGCCTCCCTCGGCCAGACGACTGACCTGACGGTGAACTCCGTGATCGCCGACATGCCGTGGTCGAACAGCAGCGTGGCCTTAACTGGCCAATCAGCGGGGTCGGTTCAGTTCGGCGGCTCCGGCACAATCACGCTCAACGCGACGAATACGTATTCCAGCAACACCATCCTCAGCGCTTCCGCCACGGTGATCATTTCGCAGGAGGCGAACTTCGGCACGGGCCAACAGATCATCATGGAAGGGGCCGCAACGCTGCGCACGACGGCTTCGTTCGATATGAGCAAGAGCCTGATCCTTAACGGCGGCACCGGCGACATGACCCTGTCACCAGACGCGGGGACGACACTGACTTGGAACGGACCGATCCACCAGCGGAGTAGTGCCACATCGGCGTTCCCGCTGACAAAGGCCGGCACGGGAACGCTTGTCATCGCCAGCAACCAAAACACGTTTACCGGGCGACTTATCGTGAACGCTGGCACGCTGCAAATCACCGGTTCGCTTGCCCCGTTGAACTCAACGGGCCAGAACCAGTTCGCCAACGAGAACTACGGCGTGAACGTTAACTCCAGCCTCACTCTCGCGGGCACTCTCGCTGGCACTGGCAACACCCAACGCGTCGTCTTCGTCGATGGCGGCACTGGAATTGGGGGCACCATCGCCCCGGGAGTCAATGGCAGCGGAACGCTCACCACATTCGGGACAGCCATTGCCGCAGGCGGGAACTTCCGGACACGCATCACCAACGGTTCCACCCCAGCCGCCGTGAACAGCGGCCTCAGCACGGTCGGAACGCTCCCTAACCCGACGAGCAGCACGTTCCTCTTTGCTTCCGTAGGCACGCTCACCATTGACCCTTTGGCCAACATCATCATCGACGGAACGGGGACGAGCTTTACGCTCGGCTCACCGTACAGTTACGTGATTGCTTCCGCGGGGCCATCAGGCAACGTTACCGGTGTAAACATCACCGACCCGGCTCGGTTCAGCACCATCGGTTTCGATGCCACAAACTTTAGTTTGGTGGCCACTGGCAATGTCATTTATCTGAACTACACACCTGTCCCGGAACCAGGTTTTCTTTTGGTTACCGCGACAGCGCTACTTCTCCTCGGTGGCAGTCGCCGTCGGATCGCTTCCATACTTCGCGGTCAGGAAACTTAACATGACGAGACTCGCTCTTCTCGCGTTGATAACGCTCACTCAAGTGAATGTCATGGCCGTGCCGATCCCAAAGGGGCCGACACCTTCGTTTGTCGTCGCATCGACGACGGAAGGTGACGTACTCAAGCTCGATTCGTCAGGGAAAGAAGTGGGTCGCCTCGCCCACAAAGACTCGGCGATCACGATGGTACGGCTTTCGCCCGACCACAGCCGTGTGCTGATTGCTGCTCGATCGCAACCGTACAAAATCACGGCAACGATGTTCCTCCGCGAATGGAAAACGGATGACGTGATCGAACTGCCCGAAGCCCAACACCTCGCGGCCTGCTTCTGGCTTCCCGATGGAAAATCGGTGGCTGCAAGTGGCCTTGACATTGCTCTCGGCAATCAACCTCAATTGTTCCGCCACCAGTGCTGGAAGTCGTGGAGCGTCGAGTCGGCGACGGAGAAAGAAACCAAAATCGAACTGGACGGAGAATACCGAATCGTCGGCCTCACTCCGGACGCGAAACAGTTCATCGCGGCCCGAACGTTCGACCCAATTCCCGTCGGCAACGGCGTGCTGTCACCCCAGATCGAAACACACCTTGTGGATTGCAAGACACTGAAGAAAACGCTCGTGCTCAAGCCGGAACTCGAGGTTGCACCGGTCGCAATCTTGCCCGACGGCAAGAATTGGATCGTCACAAAAGTCTCTGGTGCGGATCAGCGTCGACGGTTCGGATTACTCAACATCAAAGATGACACGTTCACGGAGTTGCCCAACCAAATCACCCCCTATGACAATGCCGTTTTTTCTCCCGACGGCAAACAGATCTTGGTTTCGCAGCGAGTCGTTTCAAACGACGGGAAAGCGACGGGTGTCTTGATCCTGATCGACGTTGACGGCATGAAAGCTCGTAAGTTATACGATTCGAGCTCGGTCATCACGTCCATCGACTGGCGATGATCGCGTATATTTACCAAGCGTCATTTCATGAGAAGTTTCACGTACGCGAGCATTTCGCCGCAGTGCGGGCACAGGAAGCAGAAGCGGCCGTCGCGGAGTTTCGACGGCGGCCCCTCGCGGCCGAGGGCGGCGATCGTGATCGTCATCGGCAGGTCGTTGTGAAGTCGTCGTAACAGGTCGGCGGAGGCCATGAGGTAGGCCGAAGGCTGCCGCATGGGATCTCCGGGTTCGCGAAGGACACGTGGGCGAACGATGGGGATTGAAGCACACGCCTGGGGAAGCCACGACGACACCTTGCGTTGTTGCGGGATTTCCAGGGATTTCGCCTGGTCAGCGGTCGGGACGTTCGACAAGAATGAGGTTGGCGATGAGGTGAGTGACAATGGATTGTCACAGGTGAAAGTGGGCTCAAAGGAAGAAGGCCTGCATCGCGTGTTGGTACGCGGCGATCGGACAGTCAGCATGGGAAAAGGTGGCCTGGAGATGGGCGAGAACTTCGGCAGCGGCGGGCCGATGGGCGGCGGCGATGGAGGCGTTGGCGACGGGCGGACCGCGAGCGAGCAGGGCGGTGCGGATCGCGGATTGGCTACGATCGAAGCGTTTCCAGAGTCGTTGCCAGGTGCGAGGGCTTCGTGGCGAGCCGGTGTCGCCACTCGCGGTCATGGCCCGGATCGTCGCCGCGAGGCTGCTGGTGACGGCAAGTTGAAGGAAGCGCCACAGCGTGCGGGAACTCAGGCTCAGGCGTCGGAGTTTCTCGGCGATCCCGACGCTGAAGGTGCGTCCGCAGCCATCGTGTCGATGGCGTTTGCTGCAATAGACTCGCCGGGCACGAAGCGTCTGGCGTGGCGGGCTGGCGTCGTCGAATCCGCGGAGGAAGCCATGGCGAATGAGGTGGCCGACCTTGTTGCAGTGCGGGCACGGCATGAGCTTGAGTCGTTCTTCGAAGGCGGTCCATTCGTCTTCGGAGCGGTAAAAATGTGATGGTCCGCCCGCGATCGCCCGTCCGGAAATCCTGGAGTTTATCGTGGCCGCGGGCCGCGGGTAGAAGGCGAGGTCCGATGAATGATCAGGAGAGGAAGCCGCGAGGTCCGGAATCGGGCATCCTCGTCACAACCGGAGCCCGATGTGACCGAGATCGCGGTGTCAACCCGCTCGCCGCATTGGACGCCAATTCGGCTCGATTCGCCGAAAACTGCGATCAGAGTGCGGTCCGGGACACCGTTGACCCTGGCGGTCGTGAACGGAGACGGTTCCGGTCGCGGCTCCCTGATAGCCCTGACCCCGTATCGGAACCATCACGCCATCGCGACCACACGCCAGCGTGGGCCGATGTTTCCCCGAGGATTGGTCCGCCTCGGCGAGCCATTGGAGGAGTCGATTCCGGCGAGCCTCTTCACCGGGTTCTGCGACACCCTCCCGAACGGCCTGGGCCACTTTGCGAAGCGTGGTCACGGACCAGGACACGCCGTGCTCGGCCTGCAATAAAGCCCGCACCGCGTCTTGCTCATGCTCGGCCGACCACCGACCGACCCGTTCGGCCAACGCAGGTGTCGCCCGCCCGGCGACCACGCCGAGTCGCAACTCCAGCGGCCAGACGCAGGGTTCCCCGGGTTCCAGGCATTCGTAGACGCAGCGTCGAATCGTGACGGGACCGAAGAGCGTGTCGAGGGTGTTCGGCGACTTGTCGCGTCGGCGATACGTTTCGCGTTCCCACGAGACGCGAGAGGGGCAATCCTCGACGGCCGATTCGGCGTGGTTGTAGGCGTGCTCGAGGATCTCACGCCCGGTCCCACGCAACGACTCGGCCACTTTTTTTCGAACGCGAAGGTCGCGACAAGTGTCGGGGATTGAGCGTGAAACTCTTGCACGAGCGAGATCAAGGACTCGAGGTGAGTCCGCAACCGCTGCGACAGGTCGAGGGAAGCAGGAGCCACGAGCAACGTAGGGCAGTGGGAGGAGTGCATGAGGAATCCGTTCCGGAGGGCGATGGGAGGCCATCACCTTGCCCGAAACGAATCGCAGCAAGCAAGGCGAGAGGGGCCTCGACTGTCGAGTTCTTGCCCATTTGCTACGCCGAGACCACGATTACCCACGATTCGAGGGGATACGAGCGATTGCACTCAACTGGAAGGTCGGCTTTGTGAATTGTGCCAGCCCTACGCGATCGGGACGACATCGGAGATGACGCCGCACGAGCGCGACTTCACGAACCTGGTCCACGAACTGATGCGTTTGGTGCTGGCCGAGGAGTTGTTCACGTTCGTGCGGGTGGAGGGCGTGGACGCCACGAACAACCTTTCGGAGCGTCTGTTGCGCAACCCGGCCCAGGATCGCAAGACGGGTCGGACCAGCAAGACGGAAGCGGGCGCTCACCGACGCAGCGTGATCGTGAGCGTCCTGGAATCCTTGCGGGCCAACTTGGAACGATTCGACCTGGGAACGGTGCTTGAGGAAGTGAAGCGCTGGATGGAGAACGGAATCAGCCGATTTGCCGAACAACTGCGTGAAAGGCTTGCGGGTACGCCGGGGCCGGTTCCAAACACGGGATAGGCGATCAGCACGGCCCGGCCCCGTTCCAGCCGCCACACGGGCCGCGTGTGCGAAAGTTGGCACTCGCTCTTGTCCACGCCGTCGGGAAACACCTCTTCCGAGCGTTCCGCCTGCGCCACTTTCTCGGCCGTGGTGAAGCGACCGCGTCGGCCCTGGCGTTTGGCTTTCCGCTTTTTCTTGCCGCGCGCTTCCTGCCGCTTCTCTTCGGCCCGCAGCGAAAACGCTTCGTCGATTTTGGCGGTTGTGGAGCCCGCGAGTTCCTTCTCCAGTTCCGCAATGCGTTGCTGGGCCGCTTGGAGTTGACGCTGCAACGAGACGATCAGATCGAGCAGTCGAAGGGCGTCGATGCGCCCCGCCCGCAAATCGTCCTTGAGTTGCTCGATGCCATCCATGACCCATTAATAATCGAATCCAGCCGATCCCGGGAATGCCAAGTCCAGCAGAGATTGGACGGCTACCCGCCTCCTGCAACGCTTCCTCGACCAGATCCCAGTCCTGCACGAGCGTGATGAGAAAGCGAGACAACATCGACTGATGCTGGAGGAACAGCCTCAGGACTTCATCACGCCCTTCATCGGAAGCCATTGCGGAGGAATCCATCGCATCCACTGAGTGCCCTTCAGGAATTCAAGGAATCGGCGAAGTAAAAACCTAACGGGAATTCTGGAATCCTTACGGGAAGCACCTGGAAATTCGAACAGCCTTTGCATCACGAGCATGGCCGGATGGAGAATGTGACGCGTTCGCAGAGAAGGACGACTGCATAGAGTGAATGCCGGCGATGCCGAGGCGTGACGGCGAGACAACAGGTCATTCTCCAATCGGTTTTGCTTCGCGATTCACGCGTGAGTCTTGAGCGCGAAGACGATAGCGGCGCGGGCTGAGACCGGTCGTGAGCTTGAACTGGCGGGCGAACGCACTTGGGTCGGTGTAGCCGCATGCGAGGGCGATGTTGAGGATTTGATCGTCTGTATCCGCGAGGCGGCGAATGGCCTCATCCATTCGCAATTTGTGCAGGAGTTGGCCGGCCGTGAGCCGGAAGAGGCGGCGAATGCGGCGATCGAACTGATAGACGGAAAGATTGGCGACGGATGCCAGATTCTCCAGGACGAGCCGCTGGTCCAGGTGGGCCTGCGCATAGCGAACAGCGTCGGCCACGCTTCGATAGCCATCCGCGGATTCTCCAGGCTCGAGAAGATCGTGGGAAATGCCCACAAGACCGACCAGTTTACCCCCGGATCTCAGTGGGAACTTGTTCGTCATGCACCAACCGGTACGCCCCGAGGGATACAGGTGTAGTTCAAGTTGATCCGAGACGGGTTTGCCGGTTCGCAGCAGATTCTCATCCTGCTCGCGGTATGCCCTTCCCAGTGGTTGGGGGAAAACCTCCTCGGCCGTTCGACCCAGTACGGCTTCGCGGTCTGATACACCGAGACGTTCGGCCAGGGTGCGGTTGACCACCACGTACTGTGCTCTTTCATTCTTCACGAAATAAACGACATCCGCGAGACAATCGAAGAGTTCCTGCCCCGTGAAAGGGGTGTCAAGGTGCAGAAAGAGGTTTCGCATCGCTGTGGTCATGAGTTGGTCTCGAATGTGCGCAAACTCCAGTTGATTCTATCGCGACTGCCGCGACAGGAGTCGATCGGTTCGTTAAGCTTGTCTCCAGTGCTTCACACTCTTTGAGAATGCGGACATGGCTCCACACTGGTCCGGCGTGTTTCCCGCGGTCACTACGCAGTTCCGGCAGGATCAATCGCTGGACCTTGCAGCGACCACGAGTCATCTGGAGGCGCTGCTCGCTTCCGGCGTGAGCGGATTGATCGTCTGCGGTTCGTTGGGCGAGAACCAGTCACTCGATCCGGAGGAGAAGCGGCAGGTGGTGGCGAACGCTGTGAAGGCTGCCGCCGGCAAGGTGCCCGTGCTGGCCGGGGTCGCCGAGAGTTCGACCGCGGCGGCGTGCCGGTATGTGCGCGACTGTGCCATTCTCGGGGCCGCCGGCTTCATGGTGATGCCCGCGATGGTCTACAAGGCGGACCCGGCCGAGGCTGCGGCCTATTTCCGCGACGTCGCGGCAGCCACCTCACTTCCCTGGATGCTTTACAACAACCCCATCTCCTACCCCGTGGACATCACGCCCGAACGCCTCGCCGAACTCGCCGACATCCGCAACCTCGTCGCCGTGAAGGAAAGCTCCGCGGACCCGCGTCGCATCACGGAGATCCGCATCGCCCTCGGCGATCGCTTCGCCCTCTTCACCGGCGTGGACGACCTCATTCTCGAGTCGAGCATCCTGGGGATCGACGGCTGGGTCGCCGGTTCGGGCATTGCATTTCCTAGAGAGAATCAGCACCTCTGGACGCTGACCCGGAAGGGGCAGTGGGATGAGGCTCGCACTTTCTACCGCTGGTTCAGTCCCCTTTTGAAGCTCGACACCCATCCGAAGTTCGTGCAGTACATCAAGCTGATGGTGCAGGAAGCCAGCCTCGGCGCCGAATGGGTCCGCGGCCCGCGGCAAGTGCTGAGCGGTGCGGAGCGCGAAAGAATCCTCGCGATCATCCGCAAGGGACTGGAAACGCGGCCGAAACTGTGAGGACGTGATGCGACACGTGCAAGTGGTTGATTCCCACACCGGCGGAGAGCCGACTCGCGTGGTGATCTCCGGCGGGCCGGACCTCGGCAAGGGGCCACTCGCCGGACGACGCCAGCGATTCCGGGACGAGTTCGACACGTTCCGGTCCGCAGTCGTGAACGAGCCGCGCGGCTCGGACGTCGTGGTTGGCGCACTGCTCGTCGAACCCCACGAACCCGGCTGCATGGCTGGCGTGATCTTCTTCAACAACGTCGGCGTCCTCAACATGTGCGGTCACGGCACCATCGGCCTGGCTGTCACCCTTGCACACCTGGGCCGGATCACGCCGGGCCAGCATCGTCTTGATACGCCCGTCGGTGTTGTCGGCTTCGACTATCATGGCGGCCACCGCGTGACGGTTCAGAACGTGCCGAGCTACCGTTCGCGCTCGAATGTCGTGGTCGAGGTGGATGGCACTGGACCGATCCAGGGTGATATTGCATGGGGCGGGAACTGGTTCTTCCTCACCTCGGCCCTCGGGGTGAACCTCGACCTCAGCGACGTCGAAGCGCTGACAGCGTTTGCCGGGAAGATCCGCCGCGCTCTGGAACGGGAGGGTATCACCGGAGCGGACGGCGGCATCATCGATCACATCGAGCTTTTGGGGCCACCCGCGGATCCGGTGAACCACGGCCGCAACTTCGTTCTCTGCCCGGGCGGAGCGTACGATCGCAGTCCCTGCGGCACCGGGACCAGCGCGAAGATCGCCTGTCTCGCCGCCGAAGGCCAGCTGGCACCAGGTGAGGCCTGGCGGCAGGAAAGTATCCTCGGCAGCGTCTTTGAAGCGAGCT
>Ga0105049_10004811_pt1 | contig 15820 bp, 13 predicted proteins | sample MAT06_FD_78087 | JGI IMG/M metagenome (GOLD analysis project Ga0105049, IMG submission 78087) | Freshwater microbial communities from Lake Fryxell liftoff mats and glacier meltwater in Antarctica - MAT-06 | ecosystem: Environmental > Aquatic > Freshwater > Ice > Liftoff microbial mat | place... | reverse complement strand
GACGATGGTTCCACGACAGCGATTTGTGCTTTTTGCTGGCTATATTTCTAGATCGAAGGGGGCCGACCGCCTGGCGAGGGTGATGAAGCCGGTGCTGGAGCGGATGCCGGATGTGAAGCTGGTCTACGCCGGGCGGATTCTGCCATATGACGACACGCGAGATACGCGGGCGGTGATTGAGGCGGAACTGGGCGGGGGGCTGGCCGACCGGTGTGAATTTGCGGGTTTTGTAGGGAGGCGGGAGCTGCATGACATGATGAGTCGCGCGGCGTGTTTTGCCTTTCCGAGCTTGTTGGAGACGTTTGGACTGGTGGTGGGAGAGGCGATGAGGCTTGGGTGCCCGGTGGTGGTGCCGGATGAGCCGCCGTTTGATGAGTATGTGCAGCACGGCGTGACCGGCATTTGCTGCCGCACGGACGAGCAATGGACGGCGGAGATCATTCGATTGCTGGAACGACCGGAGGTGGCCGTCGAGTTGGGAGAACGCGGTCGGCAGTTTGCCGATGCCGCCTTCTCGCTTGAACGGTGCGTGGATCAAACGCTGGAGTTTTATCAGGAATTGCTGCAGCGCACGGACGAGATACGATCGTAATAAACGTGATGCTGACGTTTCATAGGATCTGGTTGAACAGTTTGTATCGATACTACGATGTCTAGTATGTCTATTTGTGTTGTGGTTCGGGCGAGAAATGTCGAATTCGATCTCAGAAAGTGCTTGCCCTCAGTTGCGGGTCAGAGATTGCCCTATGGAGTTCAGGTACAGATTGTCTTGGTGGATAATGAATCGGCAGATGCGTCCATAGAGGTTGCAAGGACGCACGGTGCTATTGTGGTTCCAATCGAAGTTGATCAGTTCACTTGGGGACGTGCGCTCAACCGGGGAATCGCAGCAGCTCCTAGCGACATCGCAGTCCTCCTCTCCGCTGACGCGACGCCCGCCAACGATCAGTGGCTAAGTCGGCTGATCGAACCCTTCAAGGATCCGCGAATCGCTGCGGTCTACGGTCGACAGTTGCCACGCCCCGATGCTCCCGTGGATGAGGTAGTTCGGCTCCGTCGCGCGTTCGACGAGTTTCCCAGGGCTTTGAGTCTTGGCCAAGTGGAAGCCGACCTGACTGGAGGCCGGTGGGTCTGTTCGAACGCCTGCGCTGCGATTCGCACGAGCATCTGGAGGGAGATCCAGTTCGATGAGCAGGTGCCCGCGTCGGAGGAAGTTCCGTGGATCCGGCTCGTGCTGGGACGTGGCTATTCCGCTCGATATGAGCCAACTGCTGAGGTGTATCACTCGCATCATGAGAGTGTCGTCCGTTATGCCATCCGCACCTGGGAGTTCTATGAAAACACGTGCCGTGAGCGGGGCCGACCTCGTGGAGGTCCGTTCCGGGTGGTGGCTTCCATGTCTCGAAGGAGAATCCGCAATTGCGTCTCAGGCAATGCGGACTTGATGTCAGCGGCTAGGGGACTGTTGCGCCTTCCGCTTGAGTGTGCGGTGATCCTGTGGCTCGCCGCAAGTATCCGATGGAACAGCGCGAACCTCCAGCGACTTCGCCGTCGCTCCCGAGAAGCATGAGCCAATGAGTTCCGATGGTGATCCAGGCTGGGCTTTCGACGAGTGGGTCAATCAGACCCGGTTGCACCCACTCGGACTCGGGTTGACCGTGCTGTTAGGCCTCGCCTTGCTGATGGTCGACCGGCGCTATTCGGTCTGGCCAATTATTATACTTGCGTGTCTCGTGGCGCCAGCGCAACGGCTTGTGGTCGGCTCCATTGATTTCAATGTAATTCGTATCATTGCGATCTTTGGAATGGTGAGAGTCCTTGGAAGAAGCGAATTTCGTGGTATGCAGTGGATGACCCTTGATTCGGTTGTTCTTGCGTTCGCGATTTCTCGGACAGTGATCTACACGATCCAACAGTCATCCGTTGGAGCATTGATCAACCAGCTTGGCGCTACCTTCGACACGGTGGGAATGTATTTTCTATTCCGATGCCTGGTGCGGAGCGCTGGCGACGTCAGTCGTACGGTTCTCGGTTTCGTAGTTATGTCGTTCCCGGTCGCCGCGGCTCTCTTTGTGGAGAGCGTGACAGGCCGGAATGCGTTCGCCTTCTTCGGCGGGGTTCCCGAGTTTACGATGGTGCGCGAGGGACGTCTGCGTTGCCAGGGAGCCTTTGCTCATCCAATCATTGCTGGCGTGTTCTGGGCGAGCATGCTCCCTTTGGTGGTAGCCCATTGGTGGCGAGGCGACAGAGTCGGAAAACTGATTGCAATCGTCGGGACGGTGCCATTCTTGGCAATTATTGTGTTCACTGCATCAAGTACCCCGGTCATGGCGGTCTTGATGGGCATCGTGGGCGGCGGGATGTTCGTGCTTCGGCGGTACATGTCATATGTCTGCATGGGGGTGTTCGTGCTGCTCGTATGCTTGCATCTGTCCATGAAGATGCCGGTGTGGCACCTGATCGCACGAATCAATATCGCGCAGGGGAACACTGGGTACCATCGATATATGCTGATCGAAGGTGCCGTAAACCACTTTTCGGAGTGGTTTCTGCTTGGGACCAAGTCCACGGCCCACTGGTACTGGGCGGCCGAAGACATTACAAATCAGTTCATTCTTGAGGGGGTTCGGGGTGGTTTCCTGACCCTGACGCTGTTTGTCGTCATGATCGTGGTCGCATTCCGGCTCGTCGGCCAGACATGGCGACAGGAAGGAATGACCCTGCCTGGGATTGCCCTCGTCTGGTCGATGGGTGTGGCGCTGTTTGTGCATTGCACTAATTTTCTTGCCGTGTCCTACTTTGGCCAAGCGGGCGTGGTGTGGTTTCTTTTGCTTGCGATGATCGCCTCCGTAGCGGAACAGGCCAAGGCAGCATCGTCTCTACCCGTTCGCGTTGTGGAGGGCGGACGTGGCAGAGTTTCAGGTAAGGGCGATCTCAAAGCAATGAAGTCTGGACGTAGTGACGGCCGCACTCGTCTCGGGGCATGAGCGCGTGCTAGCAATCCTCATCATCAGCTACAACACCCGCGAGATGACACTCGCGTGCCTGCGGTCAGTCGTTGAGCAGACCGCGCCCGGCACGTACGAGGTCATCGTGGTCGACAACCAGTCCAAGGACGGCTCGGCGGACGCGATCACGGCAGAGTTTCCGCAGTTCACGCTGATCCGCTCGGCAGAGAATCTGGGCTTCGCGCGAGCGAATAATCTCGCCGCGCTCGAGGCTCGGTCGGAGTTTCTGCTGCTGCTCAATCCGGACACGCTCGTGCTCGACCGGGCGATCGATCGGCTGGTCGAGTTCGCCCTCCAGCGGCCGGAGGCGGAAATCTGGGGGGGGCGGACCGTCTTTGGAGATGGAAGTCTGAATCCGGCCTCGTGCTGGAGCCAGCAGACGCTCTGGAGCGTGTTCTGTGTTGCGAGTGGGCTCTCTTCAGTCTTTCGCCGCAGCACACTCTTCAACCCCGAGGGGCTGGGTGGTTGGAACCGGGACTCTGTTCGACAGGTTGATATCGTCAGCGGCTGCTTCCTGCTCGTGCGGCGAGAGTTGTGGGAGCGGCTGGGTGGGTTCGATCCGTCATTCTTCATGTACGGAGAAGAGGCGGACCTGTGCCTTCGGGCCGGTCGTGTCGGCGCGAGGCCAGTCGTGACGCCCGCTGCGACGATCGTCCACTACGGGGGGGCGTCGGAGCGAGTGCGTGCAGACAAGATGGTGCGACTGCTCAACGCCAAAGTTCGGTTGATTCGAAGGCACTGGCCTCGTGCGCTTGTTGGGCTGGGCGTGTGCTTGTTCGCGCTCTGGCCTCTGACACGGATGATCGCCTGGCGATTGATATCGCCGATCCGCTCGGGCGACGGAGTAGCGACATGGGGTGAGGTATGGCGCCGCCGCGCGGAGTGGCTCGCGGCAGATGAGCCCGTGGCAGCAGGTGCGGCGGTGGTTCGAGCTTGACCGTAACCGCCATCATCCCCGCCCACAATGAGGCCTCGGTGATTGCCGCGAGCCTGCGAAGTCTGCGTGATGACGCGGGGGGCACCGACGTCGAGATCATCGTGATCTGCAATGGCTGCACGGACGACACCGCCGCGATCGCGGCACGCGAGCCCGGCGTTCGAGTGATCAAGAGCCCCGTGCCCTCGAAAGTCGCGGCGATCAACCTTGGCATTCAGCACGCACGCGGAGAGCACGTGGTCGTGGTCGATGCGGACATCCGTCTCTCTGGTGACGGGCTGCGGGGCCTGGCGAGAGCGCTCGCGTCGCCGGGCGTGCTCGCCGCCGCACCGCGTGCGGAGATGGAGTTTGCGCCCGGGACCTCGTGGTTCGTCCGCGCGTACTACAGGGTCTGGTTCTCGCTGCCCTATGTGCACGAGGGAATGGTGGGCTGCGGCGTCTACGCCATCGGAGCCGCGGGACGTAGCCGCGTATTCCCAATCCCCGACGTGATCGCGGATGATGGCTATGTCCGCGGGAGCTTCTCACCGACGTCGCGCGTTCGAGTGGACTCAGTGGTTTCCAAGGTGCGAGCGCCACGGACGCTGAGAGACCTGATCAAGATCAAGACCCGCAGCCGCCTTGGCAGCTATCAACTCGCGGGGCGCTTCGGTGAATCGCTGCCGGGCCAACACAAGAGCTCAGAGTACTCCTTGGCTGTGATCGGGTTGCTCCTGCGCCCCCGCCTTTGGCCAAGCGTCGTGGCGTATCTGCACGTGAACCTCGTCGCGCGTCGACGTGCCAAAGCGCAGCTCGCTCACATAGAAACCTATGTCTGGGAACGAGACGATTCCGCGCGTTCTGTACCGCCTGATGCGGCTGCAAGTAGATGACACCTGGCCTTCCCCTGTTTGAAGGATTGAGCAACATACTAACCAATCATCTGGTGAGTCGCCACGAAGCAACCGTGCTATGATCTCTGTTATCATTCCAGCTCATAACGAAGAGGACGTGATCGGCATCGCTTTGAGCCGACTTCTTGCGGGGTCCGAGCCCGGTGAGCTCCAGATCGTGGTCGTGTGCAACGGATGCTCGGATCGGACCGCAGAGGCTGCTCGTGCCGCGGCCCCGGGAATTGCACTGATCGAGTCGGCGATCCCATCCAAGTCCGAAGCGATCAATACCGGCATGGAAGTCTGCACGGGCGAGTGCGTGGTGGTGGCGGACGCGGATGTGTCGATGGGGATCGAGGATCTGCGCCATCTCACGGCCGGACTTCGGGCGGCGGGAGTTCTGGCAGCGGCACCCGCCGTGCGGATGGAGTATCTTCCCGGCACGAGCTGGGCGGTGCGAGCCTTCTACAGGTTCTGGATGTCTCTGCCGTACGTGCAGGAGGGGATGATGGCCGCGGGAGTGTGGGCACTCAACGAGAAGGGTCGCCAGCGTGTCGGGCGCCTGCCCAGGATCATTTCCGACGATGGGTATGTGCGGCTTCTCTTTGCCGCGGGCGAAAGGATCGAGGTTGGCAGCGCGGTCTCCGTGGTGCTCGCCCCGCTCACGATCCCGGACCTTATCAAGATCAAGACACGCAGTCGCCTGGGCTGGTACGAGCTTCAGAGCCGGTTTCCCGAGATGCTGGCTCGTGAGGTCGGCGAGCGCCGCTATGCGAGCGCGTGGACGCGCTTGCTCCTGAGGCCGCATCTATGGCTCGCTGCGGTGCCGTATGTGTACGTGAATCTGGTCTCCCGGCGTCGCGCTGGCGTTCAGTCGCGGAACCTCGCCTCCTATCGCTGGGAGAGGGATGAGGGTTCCCGTAAGGCGCTGGTAGTGAAGGAAGTGGCGGGACGAACAACGAAGGGCTGAGCAGAGCAATGTGTGGGATCGCGGGGTTCATCAACTACGAAGATCGTTCAAGCGGCGGCGACGTGCTCGCCGCGATGGTTCGCGCGCTGGTCCGGCGAGGGCCGGATGGGCATGGCATTGTTGAATCCGGTCCATGCCGTCTCGCGCACACCAGACTCAGCATCATCGATCTGGCGCTGAGCTCGCAGCCGATGCGGGTTCCTGATCTGCCCATCACGCTCGTCTACAACGGTGAACTCTACAACTACAAGGATCTGCGTAGGACGCTGGAGCAGAAGGGGCATCGGTTCGTCACCAACGGTGACACGGAGGTCGTGCTCCGCATGGTCGCGGAGTTTGGCGAGGGTGCGCTCCCGATGCTCGATGGAATGTTCGCGTTCGGCGCCTGGAACAGTGCCACCGAATCGCTCCTGCTCGCTCGCGATGCCCTCGGTGAGAAGCCGCTCTTCTACGCGCAGACGCAGAGTGGATCGTTCGTCTTTGGGAGTGAGATCAAAGCCGTCCTGTGCGTTCCGGGTGTGCGGCGGACCCCCAATCTCGCGGCGGTTCGCCAGGCCCTTCGCTTCCGCGCCGTGTACGGGGAGCACACGCTCTACGAGGGCATCGCTCAGGTGCCATCGGGCTCGCTGCTCCGTTTCTCGAGGCAAGGCCTCTCGACCACACGCTTCATCAGCATCTCAGATCGAGCTTCGTCGATGATGCCCGAGCTTGCACGCCAGAGCGACGCGGCCCTCGTGGATCGCGGGCGGGAGCTCTTCCGCGAGTCCGTGCGAGAACGGCTGGTCAGTGATGTTCCCGTGGGGGTCTTTCTCTCAGGCGGCCTCGACAGCAGCCTCCTGACGGCCGAGATGGCAAGCCACCGCGGCGGAGACGATCCGGTGAGCAGCTACTCTGTCGGCTTCAAGGATGATCCCTTCAGCGAGCTGCCCTTCGCGCGAGAGGTTGCAGATGCCCTTGGCACCCGCCACACGGAGGTGCTCGTGGGCCCGCAGGACTACATCGCACGACTCGACGAACTCACCGGATGCCGTGATGCTCCCATGAGCGAGCCCGCCGACGTCGCGATCGCGTGCATGAGTCGGCGCGCCCGGCAGGACGTGAAGGTCGTCCTGAGCGGAGAAGGCTCCGATGAGGCCTTCGCCGGGTATCCGAAGTATCGCCTCGCGGGTCTTCCGCCCTGGATCGGACGCCTCGCCAGACTGGCTGGAACGCGGACGCTGGTTCGCATGGCGGTGATGCTCGGGCTTGATGAGCGTCGGGCCACGGTTGCCGCGAGGGCCGTCACAAGCGCGAGTGAGATCGACCGACTCACCCAGTGGTTCAGCTACGTCGAGCGCAGCGCGCTGAGGGAGTGGCTCCCCGGCGTTGGGTGGTCAGACGACGAATGGAACGCAACGCTGGATCCACACGCCCGTGCACTCGCGAGCGTTCCCAGTTGGTCGCCGATCGCACGGATGCAGGCCGTGGACTGCCTCACATGGCTTCCCGGGAACCTCCTCGAGCGCGGTGATCGAATGTCGATGGCCGAGGGACTCGAGGCTCGCCCTCCATTCCTTGACAAGGAACTGGTCGCCTTCGGCCTCGCGCTCCCGGATCGTCTGAAGGTCCGTGGTGGCATCGGCAAGTGGATCGTGCGTCAGTGGGCGCACGAGCGACTCCCCGCTTCGATCATCCAGCGCAAGAAGTGGGGCTTCCGAGTTCCGCTGGCCGGCTGGTTTCGCGGTGAGATGCGTGAGTACTTGCACGACACCCTCCAGAAAGGCAATGGGTTCCATGCGCAAATGGGTGACATGGCGGCCGTGAAACGCCTGCTCGCAGAACATGACAGCGGGTCGCATGACCTGAATCTGACGTTGTGGACTCTTTTGACCATGGAGCTCTGGTGGAGTCGGATGGCGAAGAGCCATGAATAGCAGTCAGCGTTTGCACTGTCGCGTAGTCAGGCCGTAGGGGAGCCGACACTCGGACGGTGTCGACGCGTGCCGGAGTGAGTTCGCTCCAGCACCACGCGGTGGTGCGAAGAAGCGTTCGATGGGTCCCTGACGGACTTTGCGAGAAAACGCTCATCATTCGGTCTATCAACGGTCAAAACAAGCGCGAACCTCAAGGAGCCCCGAGCAGACCCCGCCTCCTCGCCATTGCCTCCGGCGGCGGCCACTGGGTTCAGTTGCTCCGCCTTCGCCCCGCGTTCGAGGGTTGCGACGTCACCTTCGTCACCGTCTCTCGCGCGTACCAGCAGGACATCGGAACCGAAGCCTTCCAAATCGTTAACGACGCCACCCGCTGGGACAAGGTTGGCCTCATCAAGATGGGACTCAAACTCGCGTGGATCGTGCTCACCGTGCGCCCTCACGTAGTCGTCTCCACCGGCGCGGCACCGGGCTACTTTGCGATCCGCCTCGCCCGGCTTCTCGGAGCTCGCGCCCTCTGGCTCGACAGCATCGCCAACGTTGAGCATGTCTCGATGACGTGCGAGCTCGTTGCAAAGCACGCGGACCTTCGCCTGACGCAGTGGGAGCACCTCGCGCGGCCAGATGGTCCCAAGTTCGAGGGGGCCGTGCTCTGATCTTCGTCACCGTCGGAGCACAGATGCCCTTTGACCGCATGGTTCGCGCCGTCGACGACTGGGCAGGGGCCCGCGGCCGCCGCGACGTGTTCGCTCAGATCGGTTCCACGGACTGGCGGCCGTCCAACCTCGCGTGGTCCGCGCTCCTCGAACCCGATGAGTTCCGCCGCCGCGTTCGTGAGGCAACCGTTCTTGTGGCGCACGCTGGCATGGGCTCAATCCTGACCGCGCTCGAAGCCGGAAAGCCCATCCTCGTGATGCCTCGCCGCGGCGACCTCCACGAGACGCGCAATGATCATCAGATCGCAACTGCACGCCAATTTCTTGCACTCGGGCGTGTCGCAGTCGCACTGGATGAGCACGAGCTTCCAAGAAAACTCGATGAGATCGAGTCTCTTGCCGCTTCAGAGCCGATTAGTCGTTACGCCTCGCCGCGTCTGCTCGCGGCTGTTCGCAGCTTCATCCATGACGTCCGATAGGAAGCAGCTCCGCAAAGCCGATTCGTAACCAAAGCAACCTATTGGCCCGACCTCGAAGGAACCCAAAGCATGACCCCGCCCTCCGCCCCCGCAATCACCCCCTCCCCCTCCGCCACCTACTCCGCACTCGCCTCCCGCATCAAGTCCAACGAGTCGGTCGTCGGCATCATCGGCCTCGGCTATGTCGGTCTGCCGCTGGCCCACACGCTGCACGCCGGTGGCTGCCGCCTGCTTGGATTTGATATCGATCCCGCGAAGATCGTCGCGCTCAAGGAGGGGCGCAACTACCTTCAGCATCTTGGCGACGGCATGGTCAAGGACCTCTCCGCCAGCAGCCGCTTCTCCGCGACGTCGGACATGAGCCGCCTGGGCGAGTGCGACGTGGTGATCGTCTGCGTTCCGACTCCTCTGGGCCGCCACCAAGAGCCGGACCTCACGTACGTCATCAACTCCGGCATTGCCATCGGCAAGACGCTCCGCAAGGGGCAGCTGGTCATCCTCGAGTCCACGACCTACCCGCGCACGACGCGCGACGACTTTCTGCCCGCGATGCTCGCCGCCGCGCCCGCGAGCGCGAAGGAGATCAAGGTCGGCGAGGATCTCTTCGTCGCCTTCTCCCCCGAGCGCGAGGATCCAGGCCGCAAGACCCACACCACGCGCAGCACGCCCAAGCTCGTCGGCGGCGTCGATCCTCACTCCACCGAGCTCGCCGCGATGCTCTACGAGAAGGGTGTCGAGACCGTCGTGCGTGTGAGCAGCGCCGAGGTCGCCGAGGCGGCCAAGCTCCTTGAAAACATCTTCCGCGCCGTCAACATCGCGATGGTAAACGAGATGAAGATTGTGCTGACCGCGATGGGCATCGATGTGTGGGAGGTCGTTCGCGCCGCCTCCACCAAGCCCTTCGGCTTCATGCCCTTCTACCCAGGGCCCGGCCTGGGCGGGCACTGCATCCCGATCGACCCGTTCTATCTGACGTGGAAGGCCCGCGAGTACGGCCGCCCGACGCGCTTCATCGAGCTCGCTGGCGAGATCAATACCTCCATGCCGCACTACGTTGTTGACCAGCTCGCCCACGCACTGAACGAGCGCGGCAAGCCTGTCAAGAACGCAAAGGTGCTCATCATCGGCCTCGCGTACAAGTCCGATGTCGACGACACGCGCGAGAGCCCCTCCTTCGAACTCATCGAGCTCCTTCGCGAGCGCGGGGCGACCGTCGGCTACCACGATCCTCACGTCCCCGAGAGCTTCCCAGTCCGCAAGCACGACCTCAAGATGAAGAGCGTCGAACTGACGAAGGACAACATCGCGGCGTACGACGTCGTGCTGATCTCCACCGCCCACAGCACCACCGACTACGCCGCCCTCGCCAAGCATTCGCAACTCGTCGTCGACACCCGCGACGCGATGCGAAAGTGGACCAGCGAGATGGGCGACAGGCTGGTCAGGGCGTGAGCATGTTCTGGATAGCTCCCTCCTGCGTACCCCGCTACTTCGTGGCGAGTGTTGCTTGGGTACCTCGCCATTCCGCGGCGAGTCTTCGTCTCCTCGCAGCCCCACCCGGAATTAAGCCGCGATGATCGCGCGCGTCCTCCTGCTCGCGGGCGGCCTGCGTCCCTCCCCTTTGGCCAGCGCGTGTGGTGCATCCGTTCTCGCGCTCCCCGTCGGGACAGAGGGAACGCTGCTGGCTCACTGGGCGGCGGTCTTCCGAGATGTTCTCGTGCGCGACGATGCCGAAGCGCGCGTCTGCATCTGCGTCCGCCCCGACCAAGTCGAAGGACTTCGCACGCTCGTGGCCAGTCTTCTGGAGCCCAGCCGACCGCCAATCACAACACTCTCAAGCGCCCAGGCCAAGCCAGAGGCGTCAGGCGTACCACTTTCTGGCCACTCCTTCGAGCTCTTCCCGGACCAAGCCGCCTACAGAGGCCCCGCGGGCGTCGTCCGTGACGCAACCCGCGACCTACCCAAGGATGCCAACGTTCTGATCATCGAAGCCTCGCGGCTGGCCTTGACCCCCATCCGCCCCTTGATCGAAGCCCACTTCGCCGCGAGATCTGATGCGACGGTCGGCATCAATCCCGACGCCTCTCCCGCCGGCCTCTTCGTCCTGCGCGTGGAGGCGCTCGACCAGGTCTCCGATGTAGGATTTGTGGACCTCAAAGAGCAGTTCCTGCCCAAGCTCGTCGCCGCCGGAAAGGACGTCCGCGTCTTTCTGCTTGCGCCCCCGGCCATGGGCGCGTTCCGGACGCGCCCGGAGTTTCTCGCGGCGGTTCTGTCATCCGAGCAAGCCACGTCCGACCATCCCGTCGCGCGCGCCGCCGCGCCCGGCCCGGTCGCCCTCGCCCTCGATGCCTTCGTGGATCCCACGGCCTATGTCGCCCACAGCGTGATCGGACCTGGAGCGCGAGTTGAATCAGGCGCCGTAGTCGTGCGAACAATCGTCATGGCTCGCGCCGTAGTACCAGCCGGCGCGTCGATCTCAGACGCGGTCGTCACACTCGCTGGCGTCATCAAGGACGAGGGCTCGGCACAAGAGAGGCAGAGGGGACGGCAGGGGGACAGCATCGTCGTGAGAAGGGCTCAATGAAACTGGCCAGGGTCTTCAGCTTGTCGCAAGTTCTTGCGGCGATTGCCCTTGTGGCACTCGCCGTGCTCATTTGTCTCGCCGCCTGGCGCGACATGCTCTCCGTCGCGCTCGACCGCGAGGACCAGTCACACATCATCCTCGCATTGCCGGTCGCCGTCTGGCTCGCCATCATCCGCGCCGACCGGCTCCGCTTCTGCACCATCACTCCGAGCTGGATCGGCGGTGTCGTCTGCGTCGGCGCGATCGTCGCGGGTGAGATCGGCTTTCGCAACGGAATCGACCTCCTCTGGCACGGCTCGGCCGTCGTCGCCGCCGGTGCGGCGATCGTTTGTGTCTTCGGCACTTCCTTTGCCCGAAAGTTTCTTCCCTCGTTCATTGCCCTGGCCTTCCTCCTCCCCGTTCCGGGACGCCTGCGTCACCAGATCGCCCTCCCGCTGCAGGAGATCTCGGCCAAGGCTACCGAGATCATCCTGGACCTTGGCGGCTTTCCCATCTCCCGCGCGGGCAACATCCTCAACATCAACGGCGAGGCCGTCGCCGTCGCCGAGGCCTGCAACGGCATGCGCATGGTCGGCTCGCTCGTCCTCGTCACCTTCGCCTTCGCATTTTCTCTCTCGATGCGCAACCGTGTCCGCCTTGTTCTCCTTCTCATCAGCCCCTTGGTTGCGCTCCTCGTCAACATCATTCGCCTTGTCCCCACGACCATCATGTACGGCTACACCAGCAAGGAGAGCGCGGGCCTCTTCCACGATGTCAGCGGCTGGGCGGTCCTCGTCCTGGCGCTGGGCATCCTCTGGGCCGTCCTCCAGCTCATGCGTTGGATGGAGTTCCGCACCGTCAACTACGCCGTCAGCAACTAAGCCAGCACCCATGCCAAACCCAATCAAGGACACGCTCAGGACCCTCGGCGCTCCCGTCATCGTGACCGGCGCGTTCCTCGTGGTCATGCTCACCTGGAGCACGCTCACCAACACCCGGCCCGCGGCCTCGCCCGAGTATCTCGCCGAGGTCCGCGATCGCGTCCGAGCCCTTCCGTACGCCGTCGGACCCATGGTCGGCACCGACATTGAAGTCGTCGCAGCCGCTGCGGAGATGCTCAATCCAAACGTCATCCTCCAGCGGGTCTACCGCGATCCCCTCAGCGGCCACATGGTCAGCCTCGTCATCGTCCACTGCGAGGACGTGCGCGACCTCGCCGGCCACTACCCGCCCGTCTGCTATCCCAACGCCGGCTGGACCGAGAGCAAAGGCCGCGAGCTGCGCGAGATTGACCTCGATGAGTCCAAGGTCAGCGCCACCCGCTACCACTTCGGCCGCAAGCACGAGCTGACCGACGACTCCATCACCGTCACAAGCTTCTTCGTCCTCCCCGCCTCCGACCTCTCCTTCGCGCCCAACATGGTCGCCGTCGATCTCGCGGCACGCTCACCAAAGATGGCCGGCCTCGGCGCCGCCCACATCATGATGATCACGCCCGACTCCCAGCCCCCCGAAGTCAGCCAGCGCCTCGTGATGGACGTCGCCAACGCGCTGCGCCCCATCCTCCGCTCCATCACAGAGCCGCCCACGACCGAACTCGCCGCACCTGCGCAAGTTCGCGCCCCCGATCAGGAGTCCCGCTTATGACCTCCCTCTCCGTCTTCGATCCGGCCCCGCAGGCCGGCACCAGCGGCGAGGATCCCCGCCCCTCCGGCGGCGGTGCTCCCGGCGCCAGCGGCTCGCCACCACAGCCCAACCCGCTCCTTATCCTCCACCGCGGCCTCCGCGGCCGCTACCCCTACGCCATCGTGCTGGGCCTCATCCTCGGCGTCATCTTTTCCGCCCTCGGCTACCTGCTTGTAAAGCCAATCTATCAGAGCGTCGCGCTCGTGCGCGTCGCACCAACACAGGCAAAGATCCTCTTCCAGACCGAAGACAACACCCAGATGGCCGACTGGGACTCCTTCGTCTCGGCTCAGGCCTCCTTCATCGAGAGCCGCCGCGTGGTCCGGCTCGCCCTCGGCAACCAGCGCCTCGCCAACGTCGACTGGGACCGAGGGCGCAACGGCGAGTCTGACCTCGCCAACGGGCTCGAAGTCAGGCGCTCGCGCGGTGACCAGATCATCTCGGTCGCCTTCAAGCACACCGATCCCATGAAGGCCCAGGCCGCCGTCAACGCCATCGTGGATGCGTACAACGAACTCAAGGATGAGACCTTCGGACTTGAGGCGGGCAATCAGGAGCGAGCCCTCGCGGACATCATCCGCGAGCGAAAGAGCCGCCTTGAGAGTCTGCGCCTCGAAGAGGCCCAGATCGTCACGCGATCGGGCGTCGCCGACATCGAGGTTGAGCACCGCAATAAATCCGAGCAGCTTGGCCAGTTGGATCGCGGCCGCATGGAGCTGCAGCAGCGCCTCGCGATGGCCAAGCCCGCGCCTCCGAGGGATCCCGACGCGGCCCCCGCCGAGCCAGCCAAACGCACCGACGACCAGCTCGCTCGCGCCGATACCGAGTTCGCCGACCTTCTCGCCGGGCGTCGCGCCATCGAGGCCTCGATCCGTGACCGCTCCAACCTCAAGCCGCAGCACCGCGAGATTGTCGCACTGAACGAGCAACTCGAAGTACTCAACGCTCAGCTCAGTCCGCTGCGCGAGCGGCTTCTCGCCCAGCCTTCCATCCAGTTGCTCCAGAACGACCTCGCCTCCGGCGAACTGAGCGCCGAAGAGATTCAGGAACGACTTGCCAACCAGGAGAAGCTCTACCAGCCTCTTCGAGATGAGGTCCGCGAGATGAGCGTCTCCCGCCAACAGCTCCAGACCGTTCGCGAGACGAAGGAAGATGTCAAGAAGGAACTCGATGCCGCCACCCAGCGACTGACCGCCCTCGAGGTCGAACGCAACAACACCAAGACAGGCCGAATCTCTGTTCTCCAAATGGGCGAAGCCCCCCTCGCACCCACCACCGATCGCCGCATCCCACTCGCCGGCGCCGGCTTCGTCGGTGGCACGGCCCTGGGTGTCGGCCTCATCTGGCTCCTGGGCTTCGCCCGCGGCGGGTACCGCTTCGCCGACGACATCGACGACCCCACACTCTCCGTCCCCCTTCTCGAAGTCCTGCCGCACGTCGACGACTCAAACCCCGAGTGGCTCGACCTCGCCGCCCACAGCGTCCACCACGTCCGAGGCGTCCTCAACAACGCCCGCCGCAGCGATGATGCACCCCTCGTCATCCTCGTCAGCAGCGGCACCGCCGGCGAGGGCAAGAGCTACGTCGCCAACGCACTCGCCCACTCCTTCGCCATCTCAGACCACAAAACCGTCATGGTCGACATCGACCTTCTCGGCTGCCAGCTCTCCTACCGCCTCGGCATGTCCGAGCGACGCGGCCTGCGAGACGCCGCCGCCGAGGGCACCCTCCCCGAAGCCTTTCCCATCGGCGATCACCTCAGCATCGTCCCCGTCGGACTGCGCGAAGACTTCCAGCCCGAGCAGCTCAACCGCCAATACCTACTGCGCCTCATCGACTCCCTCCGCACCCAGTTCGACACCATCATCATCGACTCGGGCCCCATCCTCGGAAGCCTCGAGGCAAGCCTCCTCACCCAGATCGCCGACCGCACCCTCCTCGTCATTGCCCGCGGCCAGCGCCCCGGCATCGTCAAGGCCGCCGTCGCGCGCGTCCGCCAGCTCGGCGGCAACGTCGCGGGCTTTGTCTTCAACCGCGCCGTCCGCGGCGACTACCTCTCCAGCTCCTACAGCGCCTCTGTCAGCCGCCACAGCCTCTCTGATCGCACCAGCCGCCCACGCCCCCGCCCTGCCAACGCGCCCATCTCACCCCTCCTTCTCTCGATGCGCTCCTCCCTCAGCGGCCAGCAAGGCGCGCCCCGCAGCAGCAATCAACCCGGTTCGCCGCCCGCACCATGACCTCCCTCGCCTCCATCCCCAGCCTTGATTCAGATCCGATGCTCCTCCCCGGCGCGAAGCCCGCCGTGCCCACCGGTGGCATGCTCTGGGGAATGGACGCGCGCGCGTTCCACGACCGCTTCTGGGCCGCCCGCTGCGTACAGGTCGTTCGCGCCAGCGCGTCCGAGCCCATCCAGAGTGGCCCCCAGCTCTATCTTCTCCTCGACGCCGACACACTCCTGCTCTTTGATCCCACCCTCGTCCTGGAGCGCCTCCGCTGGCTCAAGCCGCGCAGCGTCCGCCTCCGCCTCGTTGATCAGCACGACCGCGCGTACCAGGAGCGCGTTGCTTCCGACGCTCAAGGCCGCTTCATCGCAGTCCGCCGCGTCTATCGATCCCACACGCGCGCCATCGGCCGCGCCTGGCTCACAGAAGACAAGTCCCTCGCGGTCGCCTGGTCCAAGGCCGCCTCCTTCGACGCCGCCAACCGCGAGATCAAGGCCACGCACGTGCGGGGCAGCGT
>Ga0105049_10004810_pt1 | contig 15821 bp, 11 predicted proteins | sample MAT06_FD_78087 | JGI IMG/M metagenome (GOLD analysis project Ga0105049, IMG submission 78087) | Freshwater microbial communities from Lake Fryxell liftoff mats and glacier meltwater in Antarctica - MAT-06 | ecosystem: Environmental > Aquatic > Freshwater > Ice > Liftoff microbial mat | place... | reverse complement strand
TTGAGCCAGGATTCCAGCTGGGACACCCCGTCAGCATCAAGCCGGCCGGCGAGGTGATCCTGGATCAGGTCTTCGAGCGGATCAGGCATGTCCGCCTTCCGTGCTGAGGCGGCGTTCGATGCAGGTGCGCAGCGCGGCGCGTACGCGGTGCAGCAAGACCCGTACATGCCCGCTGGCGATTTTCAGTTTCTCGCCGATCTCTTCCGCCGCCAGACCATCGAGGTAATGCAAACGCACCAGCTCCCAGCTACGACCCTCGACCGAACCGAGGCAATCGCGCAGCGCGCGTTTTTCCTCTGACAAGGTGTCATCCAGATCGGCGCTGATGGCGGCGAGTTCCTCCAGCAACGTCACATCCTGGAACAACGGCCGCTGGCGCGAAAGTGTGCGCCAGTGCTGATGCACGCGGTGGCGCGCGACGCCCAGCGCCCAGCCGGTGAAGGAGCGTTCGGCATCGAAGGAGGCGAAGGACTTGAAGGCCGCAAGGGCGACCTCCTGCACCAGGTCATCGGTGGTCGTGCGGTCGCCGACCAGGCTCTGGATGTAGCCCGCCACCGCCGAATGCGCTTCGCCCCATAACAGGCCGAAGCGCAGATCCGCGGCTTGGTTCCTCGCTGATGAATCGTCAGAGCGCATCAGTGTTCCTTGGGACAAAGGTACCGTGCGTTACAGGCCCCTTGCAAGTCCTGTGACACCAAGGTCCCCGGAAGACCCGGGAGGCGGAATCCGAAATGAAGCTGCGCGTCATCCGGCTCTGGCTGCTGCCTGTTCATGCAGTTCTCCGGCGCCCCAGGTCCGCTCCGGCCTTTCCCACCAGCACCTGCGGTAACCGTTTCTGGATTATGACCAGCGATCGGCGGTCAGCGTCGCCGCGCATCAGACACGACGTAGGTGGATGGCGCACCGACGCCAACGTTGGCGGTTGGGTGGTCCCGGAAAGGGGCCAACTCGACTCTGGAGTGCGCCATGACTACCCAACCACTCCCGTGTCCGCCCACTTCGTCCCGGCCTCAGTGCGCGGCCTGCTGGTCGCGTGCGCAGGTGCTGGCGCTGCTGCTCGGGCTGTTCACGGCGTCGCTCCATGCCGGTGATGCCGGCACGATCAATCTCACCGCCACGCCCAAGCAGACCTTCACCGGTTTCGGCTGCTTCATGGGCTACGGGGCCGGCTACAACGTGAACTACAGCCTGGCGCATGGTGGTGGTGCGGGTGTCGATGCCTTGTTCGATCGCGCGTTCGGTTCCGGACAGCTCAACCTGCAGTACCTGCGCCTGAACATCGATCCGCGTTTCAAGGAGGACGGTGCGCGTAATGAGATCGCTTACGACAACCGCGCGTTGGAGGAGTTCACCAGCCAAGCGACCATGGCGCAGAAGGCCAAGGCGCGCAATCCGGCGGTGCAGCTGTGTTTTTCGGTGTTCCGCCCGCCGCACTGGATGCGCGTCGGTGAGGAAACCATCAGCAATGGCCAAGGCCACGACTGGTGGCATGCGCCAGGCGTCACCGACGTGACGCAGTTTTGGCGCGATGCGACGCGTACCCCCAACCGTCTACGCGATGACAAACGCGAGGCCTTCGTCGACTACCTCTCGCAGTTTTGTCAGCGTTTCCACGCGCTCTCCGGTCACTGGCCAGATTACCTGGCGTTGCAGAATGAACCGGACATCACCTCCGGGACTGGTGCCAGCTATTCATCCTGCACCTATTCGCCGGAGGCATACGGCGCGGTGGCGCGCTTGGTGAAACAACGGTTCATCACCGATGGCGTGCCGACGAAACTGATGGCTCCGGAGTTCAGCTACCAGGGCTTCGGCGGTGCAGATCAGGAATACTACAAACGGACGTTCATCGCCGCTGGCGCGCCGATCGGCGGCCAGCCGGTCATCGCTGTCGGCGCCATCCACTGTTACGGCGATGGCTTCGACGCGGTGTGGAACGAGAAATCCCAGGGCGTGTTGTGGTCGACAGAGTATTCCTTCTCCGGCCGCGGTATGACCAATTTCGATCCCGATCTGCCGCGCAGCGCCGCGTGGCTGGGTGCGACCTTCGCCACGCGCATGCAGCGTGGGCACCTGTCCAGCTTCTGGTGGTTCACCCTGATGGAGAAAGCCGGCACGGCCGGCATGCCGGAGGCGTTGCTGACCACCGATGGCGAAGGCGGTTCCCACATCATCACCACCCACGCACTCACGCGCACAGCGTATGTGATGCGTCAACTCGCGACCACCGTCGTGCCTGGGTCGGTGGTGCAGGACACCGAGTTTTTTGGAACGCCGGCGGAGAGACCTACGACTTCGGCTACAGCGCGACCATCTATCCCGCAACGGTAGCCTTCAAACGACCCGATGGTCGCCGCGTCCTGGTGTTCGCCAATCCCACGCTCAAGACCTTCACGGACGCGATCAATCTGCAGATCCCCGCTTTATCAGCAGCCGGCACGCAGGCCTGGACCAAGCGCATCACCGATGCGACCCACGGGGATGCGGCTGATGGCACGCTGTCGTTCGTCAACGGCTACGCCAAGAACGGCCTTACCGTTCCGGCGCAATCCGTGATCACCTTGCTGGAACCGGCATCCGCAGTCAGCGACACCACGCCACCAGCCACACCAGCGATGCCGACCACCAGCAGCATCACCAGCGCGACACCGACGTTGACTGGCGTCACCGAACCCGGCGCGACGGTGAGAGTCTTCGCCGATGGCGTTCTCATCGGCACCACCACCGCCGGCGCCGGTGGACAGTGGAGCTGGGCCGTGAGCCCGGCACTTCCGGCGGGCAACCACACCATCACCGTCACCAGCAGCGATGCTGCGAACAATGCGAGTGCCGTCAGCCCAGGCGTCATCATCGCTGTACCCACTGCACCAGCTGGCGGCGGCGGCGGCGGTAGTTCGTCGAACAACAGTGGGGGCGGATCGACGTGTGGGCTCGGAGCCGTTGCCGCTGCGATGGGTGCCATGCTGATGAGCGTGGTGCTCGCCTTGCGCTCGCCCCACAAACAGCAGGCCGTGAGAACAAACTCCAGATCGAGCGGCTTCGGCGGACAACACACCTGACAACCAATTCTGCACTATCGGCAAGGCGGAATGAGACGCACGTCCGGTGGGTGAGGCACCGTGACCCTGACGTGAGCACCGACCTTCGACGAGCCGTAACGGAGAGCGCATCCCATCCAAGGAACCCGCAGCAGGGCGACCGGTCGACACCGGTGATCTGCTCCGGTTGACGGATCGACCGGTATCCACCCCTCGCTGGAGACCGTCATGCGCATTATCTTCCTGCTCGCTGTCCTCTGCCTGACCTCGTTGTGGTCGGTGGAATATTTCGTCTCCGGTAGCGGCAATGACGGCAAGGATGGGCGTTCCACCGGCAATGCCTTCCGCACGTTGCAGAAGGCCGCCGGACTGGTGAACGCCGGCGACACCGTGTGGGTGATGAATGGCACCTACACCAATGACTGGCCGACTGGCAATGTCCTGACGCTCTCGCGCTCGGGCACGGCAGCAGCACGCATCACCTGGAAGAACTATCCCGGGCATGCGCCCGAACTGAAATCGACTGGCTGGCACGGCATCTTGGTGGCGGCCAACTACCAGACGCTCGACGGCCTGATCCTGACCGGGGGGAATGACAGCATCACCTTGGCCGCCGCCAATGCTGACTACGCCAAATCCTCGCCGAATCCCCGCTACAACGGCAACGGCATCACCCTCGACAACCGCAATAAATCCGTTCGCCACCATTACTTGACGGTACGCAACTGCATCGTGCGGAAATTTCCCGGTGGCGGCGTCAACATGCTGGAAGGCGACTATCTGGTGGTCGAGAACTGCCAAGTCTATGAGAACGCCTGGTACTCTCGTTACGGCGCCTCGGGTATTTCGTTCTTCCTGCTGAATGCCAACGCCACGCCCGGATACCGCAGCATCATCCGCGGCAACCTGATCTGGAACAACCGCGCCTTGGTGAAATGGAAAGAAATCGACAAGCTGAGTGACGGCAACGGCCTGATCGTCGACGTCAGCGCCAGCGACTACAGCGGGCGCACCCTGATCACCGACAATCTCTCGGTGAATAACGGCGGTGGTGGCCTGCACCTCTACCGCACCCGCAACGTCGACGTGATCAACAACACCGCCTACATGAACGGCCAAGTGGTGGGCTATGCCGACATCGATGCGAACAATTGTTACAACTGCCGGATCCTCAATAACATCATGTACGCGCGAAACGGTGGGACAGTCAACTACACCAGCGGTGGCGGCAACACCTTCAACTTCAATGTCTACTTTAACGGCAAGGTTAACGTGCGCGGCGCCAACGACCTCGTTGACAATCCCGACTTCGAAGCGCCCGGACTCAATCCGCTGACCGCGAACTTCCGCCTGAAAACCGGCAGTCCGGCGCTGAATTCCGCAGTGGTCATCGCCGGCGTCACCTCAACGCGCGACCTCGTCGGAATCAGTCGCCCGCAGGGCAGCGGCGTCGATCGCGGGGCCTATGAACGGGTGAGCGGCGGGGGAACTCCCGCTGACACCACGCCGCCAGCGACGCCTGGCGCGCCGACGACGAACAGCACCACCAGCACCACGCCGACGCTCTCGGGCACCACCGAAGCGGGCGCGACCGTGCGCATCTACCGCAACAACACCCTGGTTGCGACCCTCACCGCCAACACCAATGGCGCGTGGAGTTGGACCGTGACGCCAGCGCTCGCCGTCGGCAGCCACAGTTTCACCGTCAGCGCCAGTGATCAGGCCGGCAACACCAGTGCGCGTTCGGCCGAACGTGTCATCACCGTCGCCGACACCACGCCTCCGGCGACGCCGGCAGCACCGGCCACCACCAGTACCACCAGCCCGACGCCGAACTTGTCCGGCACCACCGAGGCCAACGCCACGGTGCGCATCTACCGCAACAACACCCTGGTGCGGACTCAGACTGCTGCAGCCACGGGTACCTGGAGTTGGACCGTGACCCCGGCGCTCGCAGTCGGTAGCCACAGCTTCACCCTCAGTGCCGCCGATGCCGCCGGCAACGTCAGCGGCAGATCGCCCGCACGGGTGATCACCGTGCCGGATACCACCGCACCGGCGACCCCAGCCGCGCCGACCGCCAGCAGCGTCACCAGCCGCACGCCGACGCTGTCCGGCACCACCGAAGCGGGTGCCACTGTGCGCGTCTACCGCAATGGCACGCTGGCGGCCACCGTCACGGCCAATGTCAGTGGAGCATGGAGCTGGAGCGTGACCCCGGCGCTGACTGTCGGCACCACGTATGCGTTCACCATCACCGCCAGCGATGCCAGCGGCAACACCAGTGCCGCTTCACCAGCGCGCTCCATCACGCCGACCGACACCACGGCGCCAGCGACACCAGCAGCGCCGACGGCTAGCAGCCTGACCAGCGTGACGCCGACATTGTCGGGAACGGCGGAACCAGGCGCTGTCATGCGCATCTACCGCGGTGACTCGGTCATCGCCACGCTCACGGCCAATGCCACCACCGGCACGTGGAGCTGGACGGTCACCCCGGCGCTGGGCACCGGCATTCACCTGCTCAGCGTCAGCGCGCAGGACGCCGCCGGCAACACCAGCGGACGTTCCGCGACTACCACCATCACGGTGGCACCAGTGGTTGATACCACGCCACCAGCGAAACCGGCGGCGCCAACGGCGAACTCACTGACCACCGCCACACCAACGGTGTCCGGCACCACCGAACCTGGGTCGACGGTGGGCGTCTTCGCCAATGGTATTCAAATCGGATCGGTCATCGCGGCCGCAGATGGCACCTGGAACTGGACCGTCGCTCCGGCACTCGGAGATGGCAGCCACGCCATCACGGTGACCAGCACCGATGTGAGCGACAACGAGAGCGCACCCAGCGATGCGATCACCATCACCGTGCTCGACGCCCCAGGCGGGGACGATGATGGTCCGAAGGCCAATGGTGGCAGCAGCGGTGGCTCATGCGGCCTCGGTGGCGGCGTGGCGGGCTTCGCCACCATGCTGCTGATGATGCTCATGCGGCTGCGCCTGCGCCGCTGAAGCGGCACCCAGACCGATGCCGACCGAGCGGGCCACTGCTCCTAGCGCCGACCAGCGTCTGCACCTTAGGCGCGTCGCCGCTTCGGAGCAGGACTCCGATCAGGAGGGCGTGGTGGTCTTGTCTGTCAGCGTGGCCGGCGTGGCCGGCGTGGCTGGCGTGGCTGGCGCGGTTGGCGTGGTTGGCAGACCGCGATCACCGAACGAGAACAGATGGAACTGCGCCAACATTCCGCGCAGCATCTGCACGTCGTGCTCCGAGAGGTCCACGCGGTTGAACAGTTTCTGGAGCTGTGGCGCGAAACGGTCGCGATCGGTACGGCGGAAATACTGGAAACGATCCAGCGTACTCAGCCAGTAGGTGAACAGTTGCGCCACCACATCGCGACTGGCGCTGGGCTCACGGTGATCGCGCGGTTCGAATTGGTGACGCGTGGTCGGACGATGTTCTCGGTCATTGCTGCCGCTGGGTGCATTGGCGTCAGTTCGCTGATCCACCATCGCAGCGAGGTGGTAAAGCGTGATCGCCACGGCGTGGCTGAGATTGTAGCTGGTGTTGGGCCCGTAGGTGTCGAGGTGCAACCAACCCTGGCAGTGGATCAACTCATTGTCGGTCAGGCCGTCGGCCTCGTTGCCGAACACCAGGGCGAAGCGCGTCGCGTGGCGGCGTTCGAGGAATTCTGGCACCTGCTTCAGTCCCAGGCATTCGCCATGATCTGGATCACGGTTGCGCGCGCTGGTGCCGATCGCGAGCGAACACCCGTGCAGCGCCGACGGCAGATCAGGATAGACCGGAGCACTGAGGATAAACTCCTTCGAATGAGTGGAGAACATCCGCGTCTCGGGACAGTTCACTTCGCACTGCGGCGCCACCAGCCGCAGGTCGGTGACGCCTAGGTTGCCACACAGGCGTGCCACCATGCCGAGGTTCACCGGACCCTGGGTGCGCACCAGTACGACGCAGGAATGACTGAGGAGATTACCGAGAAGACCGCTCATGTGCGCAGCGTCGTAGGCGCGACAGCGACGCAACCGCAGGGCATGGCAACCCGCGTATCGGTGCGCTTGGCGTCAGCAGGCGTCAGCAGGCGTCAGCAGGCGTCAGCAGGCCGAGGTGCCTTGCAGCGTGCGCGCCCCGCGCCACCTTTCCGCGCATGGCCGACGACGACAAGATCCTGCAATTCCCCGGTGGCGGAAAACGGCCGGACGCGACTCCGGCGAAACCCGCGGTCAAAGGCGACGCGCCGGTGGTCGGAGTCGACGGTCTGAACGAGGACCAGCGCAAGGCCATGCAGATCGTCCTCAGCGGCATGCCGTTCGTACTGGTTGGCATCAAAGCCACTCCCAGCGGCGCGGATTTTTTCACCGCCATCAGCGGCGAAGCCGCCGATCTGCGTAATGCGCAGGATCATCTCAGTGGCGTGATCGAACGCGCGTTTTCGCGCAAGGGAATCTGAGAGTCAGCCAATCACGCGGTAGCGCGTCGCGTCATCCAGTTCGAAATCATCACGCGTCACCCACTGACCGCCGTCGAATTCCAGGTCGTAGCAGAATCCTGGGTCACCATTGTCGCGTTCGTTGGCGATGCCGGTGATCCGCCCAACGCCGCCGGGTGGCGTGACGCGTTCCTCGCCCTCGTTGTCGAATTCAGTCTCACCCTGCAGGGTGACGACCTTGGTGCCGCGGGCGAGGGGATGAACAGGAGGGACCATGGTGGCGCGCAGGGTGTCGCGTGTCGCTCCATGTCAAATCACGGTCACGTGGTGGTGCTGATCACTTCCCGTGGCGGGAGTTGCGGGCGTTGCGGCAAACCACTAGCTTGCCGCCATCCATGCCGGCATAGCCCTCGCCGGTGCCACGGAGGCTCCATGGTCCGCCACCTCTCCCTCATCGCAGCCCTCGCCGGTATCGCGGTGTTTTCCACCGGTTGCACCAGCCGTGAACAAGAACTGGAGAACGTCGCCAAGGACTGGTGCCTGACCATCCGCGCCAGTCAGGTCATGCCGGTGTATCCGCTGCGTGAAGACGTTCAGCCTGGGGACTGTTTTCTGGTCAGCGTGCCGGTGGACGAGCAGCAGAAACAGTGGAAGAAAAAAGGCTTCCTGCCGCTCGATCAGCAGTTCCTGCGCGTGCAACCCAGCGGCTATGCCAAGTTCTATGAGCAGTCGTTCCCGGTAACGAACGAACAGGTGCCACGGCGTTGGTTGACGCCGATGGCCGGCGACAAACAGCCGGTGCATCACTGGCACCTCGCGCCCGGCAGTGCCTTCCCGACCTACAGCTTCCAGGTGAAAAAAGGCGGCGGATTCAACCTCGCGCTGCCGATCCAGGGCGTGCCGGTGGGCCTCAGCCTGCTCGGTGCGTCGGAAGCCACCGGTGCGGTGGTGATCAGCGATGCGCGCACCTACGGTGTCGACATGGGCACCTTGCTCGGCGATGTCGAGGTGGCGCTTGATCGTCCGGCGGGTGGTGGACTGACTTACCGCCAGCACCTCGCGCGCTTCCACGATCCGGGTGAACCGGCGAACACCTCGTCGAAGGGCCGTGCCGCCAAGCCGGTCTATCTGCGCATCGTCAGCCGGGTGTTCCTCGCCGGAGCGATGGACGTGTCGGTGCAGAATGCCGAATCGCAGGCCGCGGGCGCTTCCGCCGGCGCCTTCAAACCGGTCGACCTGCTCGATGCCAAGTCCGGCGACGCCAAGGAACTGGAGGAACGGCGCAAGACCTACGACCTCGGACGTGAATTGATCGGCAAGAAACTCGCTGACGCCGCAGTTGGTGCCGCTCCAGGCGGCTCATTGCAGTTCCAGTCCGCCAGCGCGCGATCGGTCAGCCTGAGAGAGACTTTCCCGCGCCCGCTGGTGATCGGTTACCTTGCCATGGATTGCCGCATCGAAGCGGGCGGACGTCTGTCGCCGGCGATCCCGACGCTGCAGGTGCTTGCCGGTCAGGTACCGCCAGCGTCGGTGACGTTCACGGTGCTGCAGGACGATGCCAATCGCTGCATCAAACAACTCGATGCCTGGGTCGCAGCCGGACCTGACGACGTACCCTACGTCGCGTTCTTGCGTGCGCTCGGCGGAGATTTCGCGGTGGGCATCTACCACGATGGCCTGGGTGAACCCGTTGATCCCTCCAACCGCCGCCGTTCCTTTGCCGCCGTGCTGAACGGCCTGGGCGATCTCCATCAGCTCAACCCAGGTGGCCGCAGCTGGGAACAACGCATCGTCGACGCGGCGCGCAACGTGCCTGTCCCACCCACTCGTTGATACCGTCCCCGTGAGGAGTTCGTCATGCCGAAAGCCGCCGCCTTCAAAGACTACGCGATCACCGCGGAAATGACCGCAGAGAAACTCTGGCAAGAGATCCTCCGCCACCTGATCGGTCAGGTGTCGGTGGAAATCATCGAGCAGAGTTCCCCGACCAGTACCACGAAGTTGTGGTACCGCGTGTGGTTCATCGAACGCAAAGATGGCTCGAACTGCGCGGACGCGGAGCCCAAGGATCAGTACTGATCATCCGATGCTAACGCGGTGATGACCGCGAGTCGCCAAGCACCGTGTGCATTCATCGTCGACGGCCATGATGGCGTGAATGGCGAGCCCCGGTTCGGGGCTCACGACGTGCTGCACTGCGCGACCAGTCAGCAGGTGGAGTTTGGCGCTGTTCTCAGCATGTAGGTGCTGGGTTTACTTCGCCGGCACCAACGCCGCCATGCTCGCCGCCCGCGCCACCTGTTCGGCGATGCCGCGAAACGCCGCCGCACTGCGGCTCGTCGGATGGGACAGCACCACCGGCGTACCGTCGTCACCGCTGATACGCACCACCGGTTCCAGCGGCACACGGCCGAGGAACGCGACTTGGAGTTCGTGGGCTTCGCGCTCCGCCCCGCCGGTGCCGAAGATCGGCTCGATGTGGCCGCAACGCGGGCAGACGAACTCGCTCATGTTCTCAACGATGCCGAAGAGTTTGACGTTCACCTTGTCGAACATCGCGATTGAGCGCCGCACGTCCGCGAGTGCGACGGCTTGCGGCGTCGACACCACCACCGCACCGGCGAGCGGCACGCTCTGCGCCAACGTCAGTTGGATGTCACCCGTGCCCGGCGGCAGATCGACCAGCAGGTAGTCGAGGTCACCCCAGGTCACATCGGTGATCATCTGCCGCAGCGCCGAGACGATCATCGGTCCACGCCAGATCACCGGCTGGCGTTCATCGAGCAGGAAGCCCATCGAGATCATCTTCACGCCGTGCGCTTCGAGCGGGATCATCTTCTTGTTGATGACGTACGGCTGCCGGCTGATGCCCATCATGGTCGGGATCGACGGACCATAGATGTCGGCGTCGAGCAGCCCGACCTTGGCGCCGGCCTTGGCCAGCGCGCAGGCGATGTTGACCGTCACCGTGCTTTTGCCGACGCCGCCTTTGCCGGAGCCGACACCGATGATGTGGCGCACGCCCGGCAGCGAATCGGCGACGTTCTGACCTTTGGGCACTTCAGCGGTGACGGTGATGTCGGCGCGGCTGATGCCGCTCACCGACAACGCCGCCGCGCGGCACTGGTCCTCCAACTCCTTCTTCACCGGGCACGCACCGGTGGTCAGCACCAGGGTGAAAGTGGCCACCCCATCCGCGACGGTCAGACCGCGGATCATGTTCAGTGTCACCAGATCTTTTTTGAGATCAGGATCCTGAACGGAGCTGAGGGCGGTGCGAACGGCGGCGACAAGATCGGACATGGTGGTGCGCATGGTGGCGGGAAGGCCAAGGAAACAAACCGCGATGGCGCCCCGGCATCCGCACGCGCGGAATCGCCCGCTGTCCCGCTCCTGCCTACCTGCCAGGAGCGCGCACCGGAGCCTTCTTCAAGGTTGCTTCCTGCTTCTTCTCCTCGCGCCAGCGTTTGACTTCTTCGCGTTTGGCCGCGTCGCGTTTGGCGTCTTCGATGGCTTGCAGGACGATGTTGGCGTCGACTGCACCACGCGCGGCTTGGAACTTGCCGGTCAGTGGCGAATCCGGTTTCAGCAGACGCTGCTCGTTGAGCAGCCACATCTCGTTGCCGTAGTCGGTGCGGCGTAGTTCGGGCGCAAAGCGCGCGAAGAAACGCGTGATGTTGGCGACATCGCGTAGCAGCAGGCGTTTGGCGTTGTTGTTGCGCGCGGCGTCGACCGCCTGTGGCAGGTCGATGATCATCGGGCCATCGGCGGCGTCGAGGACGTTGAACTCCGAAAGGTCGGCATGCACCAGTCCGGCGCACAACATCTTGGCGATCTGCTGCATGATCTCGCGGTGGATGCGGATGGCGACCGGGCGATCGAAGCGTGCGGCGGCGATCTGCGGCGCTGGGTCGCCAGTGCGCCCACGCACCAGGTCCATGATCAGGATCCCGTCGTGATTGCCGTGTGGCCGCGGCACGCGCACGCCGGCGGCGTGCAACTTGCGCATGGCGTCGGCCTCGGCGTTCTGCCAGGCCTCTTCGCGTTTCTGTTTGCCGAATTTGGTGCCGCGGTCCATCGCCCGTTGGTCGCGGGTGTTGCCGGCTTGCCGACCTTCGACGTAGTCCTGACGTTGGCGGAAATTGCGCAGCTGGACCTGTTTGTAGACCTTGGCCGCACACACCTGGCCTTCGACCACCACCAGGAAGACCGCCGCCTCCTTGCCGCTTTTCAGCGGCCGGATGATCTCCTGGATGAAACCGTCGTCGATGAGGGCCCGGAGGCCGTCAGGAATCTGCATGTCTCCCTAGCGTCCAGAAACGCCAGCAGCCGCAAGCGGCTCACGCGTAGCTGTGCAAACCAGCAAGTTGGACGTTCACCCAGTACCAGTTGAACACCATCACCACGAACGCCGCGATGGCGACCACGGCGGTGGCAATGCCGCGTTTTTGCGGCGGCGTGGCGACGCGCAGGTGGATCAGGCCGATGTAGACCACCCAGGTCAGCAGGGCGAAGACCTCTTTCGGATCCCAGCCCCACGGACGACCCCAGCTGACCGCTGCCCACACCGCGCCGAGAACCAAGCCGATCCACAACACCAGCATGGCCACCGCGTCGATGGCGAAGGTCGTGCGATCCCAGGCTTCGCTGCGCGGATCGTTCCACGGCAACCAGATGCGCATGATCAGGTAGGTCAGCGACATCAGCCCACCGAGCGCGATCAGGCCGTAGCTGGCGATGATGCAGCTGGTGTGCACGCGCAGCCAGAATTCGGACAGAATCGGCATCGCCGGGCTGATGAAGGCATTGATGTCGTGGTATTCGAGCAGGATCTGGGCGAAGATGATGAGGCAGCCGAACAACGCCGCACCCAGGCCGAGGCTACCCCGCGCGGCGGCGCCCAAGCGGTTGGTCATCATCAGAATGGTGATCGAGCCGACCGCGATGCCGATCAGCGGAATGATCAGCGCCCACGGCCAACCGACCGCGAAACCTACCAGCACCAGCTCCACCAGCACCACGCCGATAAGGCCTGACAGCAGGTTTGCCACCCGTCGCGACCACGACATGCCGGCTTCACCCAGCAGCGCGATCCAGGACGATAACAGCGCAGCGGCAGCCATCGACTCATAGAGATTCGAGAGCGGGATGCGTTGTGCGAGTTCCGCGCGCACGACGAAGGCGGTCATCTGCCCGGCGAAGCCGATGATCAGCAAGCCATAGCCGATGATCAGCGCCCAGCGCTGACGTCCGATGCCACCCATCGCCAGGAACGGCACGGCGAACAACAGGCTGAACCACACCCAATGGATGCCGCCATGCCACTTCCAGTAGCTCAGTTCGAGTTTGCTGGTGATGACCAGCGGGGCCTTGCCGCGTGCGACCTGATCCTGGCCATGCAGTTCCAGGAGTTTGGCGTTGGCGGCGACAAAGGCATCGATGCGTGGTTGCAGTTCAGCACCCGTCATGGTGCCGTGGCGTGCCGCACGCCAGCCAAGGCCGAGCGCATTCCACGCGCGGATGGCGTCGGTGACGGCGGTTTCAAGGGCCGGGCGCAGTGTCTGGTCGGCCAGATCCTCATCCGGGATTCCCAGCTTTATCCAGCGCGTCTTGAGATCACGCAGCGCTGCCGCGACGATCTCCGGTTCCACCAAGCCCAGCGCCGCTGCTTGCGTCGGATCGGCAGCCAGCTTGGCGGCACCGGCCTCGTCGAGCGTGCCCTTGGCCGCGGCCTGCCACAGCGGCCACAACAGATGTTGGTTGAGGTTGACCAGGTCCTCGCGGTCAAGGCCAAGGCGGGTGGCGGTTTCGACCCCGATCGGCAACAGGCTCCAAGTCTGGTCGGCGAAACTATCGACCGAACCATCGCCAGCGCGCGCCGCAGTCACGAACGCCGTAAACGAGGTGGCAAAGTCGGCGCCCAGATCTGCAGGATCACGCCAACGATCATCGTGCGCGCCGGCCGGCACCGGGAACAAGCGCAACTGGAAAATCACGTTGCCCGCATCGAGCATGCCCTGTGCTGCCATCACCTGATTGATCTGTTTGCTCTTGGCGGTCAATCGGCCCAGTTTGTCCAACTCCGTACGCACCTTCTGATCGGTAATGCGCCGTGGAGTCATCAGACCGTTATCGAGCAGCACCGCCCGTTCGGCTTCGGGAATCACCAGCGAAAGATCACGCCGCAGCTCAGTGTGTTTGACGCGTGCGATCGGCAGGTCGTTGTAGTCCGAGCGGCAGAACACCAGATCGAGCAGGCTGGTCAGCGGCGTGTGGCCATTGCCGAGCGTGGTGGAATACGCGATCGCATCCGACACTTCCATGCCCATGGAAAAGAGCGGCTTGTAACGCCCGCCATGTTGCACGGGCACCCCCGCGAGGCCGTCGAGAGTGATCTGCGTCAGGGTGTCCTTGATCGGCACCAGCGTGGATTTGCCGAGGTGGGGCTGTTCGGCGGCAGTCAGCGCGCTGCTGAACAGCAATGCGACCAACCAGGTGAATAACTGAGGCAGCGGGCGGAGTGCGCTCACGACTTGCTCCTTGGCAGGGCCGCCAATGCGCCGCTGATCGCTATACCGATCGCCAAGATGATCGATGCGAGCAACATCGCATTGCCGGCTGGCCGGTTGCCGACGCCGAGCACGGTGAGTGCTTGCGACTGCGGATCCCAACTGGCCTGGAAGAAGAAGGTGTCTTGCCACGCGAGTGGATGGTTCATGTGGATGACCGCGGTCTGGGGCTTGGCGAGGTCGCCGTAGCCTACGTGGCAGAAGAACTCGCTCGGCGAGTTGCTGCCTGGGCGACGCGGTACCTCAAAGCCGGTCATCCAGATCGGACCGGGCATCGGTAGCGCTTCTTTGCCATAACACAGCTCGAAGCGGCCAGCACCTGGGACATCGAGCCATACCGGACGCGGCGCATACATGCCGAGCGAGCCATCATTGCCGAGCGAGCGCGGCAGATTTGGGTACGGCGTGAACGGCACCCAGGTCTTGACCACGCCCTGCGTGCTGGTGGCGGTGACCTGGATCAGGCTTTCGTAATCGCCCACCGACATGCGGCTGGTGCGTTGGTCCTTGGGCACCACCCGCGGTTCGCTGACCTGGCGGGGACGTTGCAGGATGGTGTTCAAACGTACGGTCAGTGTGTCGCCGAACAGCTCGACTCGCGCTTCGCTGCCGTCGACGAGTGGGAACTCGCGCAGCAGCGATCCGGGTGCGGCTACCAGCAGCTGCACCTTGCGGCCGGGGCTGGCGATGGCGGGCGAGGTAACGAACACCAAGCGCGTCAGTGCCGCTTCTTCCTGAGTTGGTTCGGTAGGAGCGCCGGTGGGAGCAGGGAAACGCGCGACCAGTTTGGCGCGCAGCGTATCGTAGGCTGCTTGGTCCGCGCAGTGCACCCAACTCATCGCCTGATCTTCGATGCCCTCGCTGGTGCTGGGCGGAATCAAACGTGGGAAACTGCGCTCATCCGCGGCGCTGGTCAGGTTGAGGTCGAGGCGTGGATCAAGCGGTGCCTCAGCGACATCCTTCCACTGCGTGCTCAGCCGTGCATACGGTGCGAAGGCAGTAACCGTGAAGCTGACGTCGTTGATCGTGCCGAGCGGCAGTTCGAGTGGCTTGGCATCGATGGCGGTCTGATGTCCGAACAGACGACGCACGACTCCGTTCGGGATCGCTTTGGTGCCAGCGGCTTCGGCCCCGGCCTCGGCTTGCAGACGGAAGAACTCGCCCTGTTCGTAGTAGCGCGGCAGGCCGCGGATCGGCAGCGCCACCACGGCGGCTTCGTCCATCGCGCGCATCGGCTGAAGCGGATCGCTGGCCAGCGCCGCGTTTTCACGCCGCACCCACAACGCCGAGCGATCTTTGTGATAAGCGATGGTCCACGGTGCAGGTTCGAGCGCGATGGCTTTCAGGCGCGCATCTGGCGCCACCTTGAGCCGCGCACGTTGGAAACGCGTGAGCGTCGGCTGGCCGACCACGCTGCTGCCGCTCTGCTGGCCAGCCGGGGTTTTCAGCGTCCATTCGATCATCGTGCCGTTCTGGCCTTGGAAACCCTCGGCAAGCAACGGGAAGTCCGTGGTGACGTTGGTAATTTCCAACGAGCGTTCGCCACCGGCGACGGCCTCCTTAGTGAGCGTGTTTTTCTTCAGGTCGGTGGCCAAGACCTCTTTGCCGTCCGCCGTCAGCGCGACCAGTTTGCCGTCAGTGGCGAGCACGCGCGGATACTCAGGCAGGAAACTGTCGGGGCGACGGCCGGTGAGCGTGTACTGCGTCAAGTCAGGACGGTTCTCGATCAGCGTCGCGGTGAACTTCGGTGCATCCGGCAGTTCGAT
>Ga0105049_10004807_pt1 | contig 15824 bp, 8 predicted proteins | sample MAT06_FD_78087 | JGI IMG/M metagenome (GOLD analysis project Ga0105049, IMG submission 78087) | Freshwater microbial communities from Lake Fryxell liftoff mats and glacier meltwater in Antarctica - MAT-06 | ecosystem: Environmental > Aquatic > Freshwater > Ice > Liftoff microbial mat | place... | reverse complement strand
GACCGTGTTTGCGATACTCCGCCGGATGCTTCCACCGATATTGTTCCCTGCAACAGCTTTGCAAATACCTGCACTACCGACAGCGATGATCCATCCATTAATAATCCCTTTCGCGCGGTAACATTAGGAGGATCAGGCGACAGTCCGGACCTCTCCGTTAATTACATGGATTATAATTTTCAGCATTGCCAGATTGCTCTTACGCAAGGTCAAAGCGACCGAATGAATTTTATGCTGAACAGTCCGCGTGCAAGTCTGCTCGAATCGGAAGGGTGCAACAATGCTTGTGGCGTTTATGTGTCTGGATTTAACTATCAGGATCTGGATCTTCCTTCATTCGGACAAATAGAAGTGATGCCTTATATTGAGAGTGTGGTGCCCCATCACTTTGAATGGATAATAAATGGCGAGGTAGTAAGTACAGAATCCACATATACATTCACTCCCACAGGAACAGGTAATGTAAGTATTTCATTTCGCATTTATAATACTTTATTGGCTTGCTATAGTGAACAAACACTTCATGTTCATGTTTTCTGCGGCACACAGACGGGTGTACCTGCTTTTTTGCCATTAAATCCTGATCCCGGTGATGCAGTTATTTTTTCAGGTACACCAAATGGCGGCACTATCACGTCTGCCTGGTATGTGAACGGAATTTCTGCCGGAAATCAAACGGATCTAACTTACACATTCGCCTCAGCGGGTGAAAATGTTGTTAGCTATATCACAACGGATGGGTTTTGCTTCGACACTTCTTATGTGTATGTTCCTGTAGGTTCATGTAACCGTGGCGAGGCGCTTAGATGGTGGGTCAATTTCACTCACGTACTCTCATTTTACGGAGATGAACCGGTAAGAGAAAGCATTCCTGATTCAGTTGGTTTTGCAGGGGAAGGCATTTCAAATATCTGTGATGTTAATGGCAACCTTATTTTAGCGACAGAAGGAACAAGGATATCAGGAGGAGATGGCAATCTTATAGAGAATGGCGATAGTCTTAATGGTGGTCAATCATCTTCCCAGGCAGCTCTAATTGTCCCGAATCCTTCTTACAATAATATCTATTACGTTTTCACAACAGATCATTTCGGAGGAGTTTATTTCAATTCAGGCGGCGCACTGTCATATAGTGTTGTTGATTTAAGCCTCAATGGTGGGCACGGAGCTGTGACACAGAAGAATGTTTTTCTCATGACTGCAACCACAGAGAAACAGTCGGCGGTAAAGCATTGCAACGGTCATGATATCTGGCATGTTTCCCATCAGTATGGAAGCAATGCTTTTTACGCTTATCTCGTTACAGACGATGGAGTTAGCGCCGTTCCGATTATTTCTAATGTGGGAACGAGTCTCGGTCCGGCTGACCAGGGCAGTTCAGCTCTAGGCTGGATGAAAATATCTCCCCAAGGCGATAAGCTTGCATTTACAGTTCATCCGATATCTAACGTCGGAAATTTTCCCGCGTATTCGGAATTGTTCGATTTTGATAATGCAACCGGTCTTGTAAGCAATCCAATTCATATTCCGGCCGACGTTTATCCTTCCCCGTATGGCATTGAATTTTCACCCGATGGAACTAAGCTTTACATCGGCAATACTTCTCAACACGGTTACACCCAATCGGAGATTTTCCAATACGATTTGAATTCTGGAAATGCATCTGAAATTGTAGCGTCAAGAGCGCTCATTGGAACATCCAGTACAATATACATGGGAATCGGATCGTTGCAGTTGGCCAAAAATGGCCGGATTTACGTAGCAAGAGTTGCAGGCCAGTACCTTGATGAAATCACGTATCCGAACTTGCCGGGAACAGCATGTCAGTTTGTCGATAAGAAAATAAATTCAGGACACGTGAGTCACGGTTTACCGAATATGGTTTCCAGTTTTGCAGCGGATTTAACCCCCGACATTCACGGTCCGGCTCAATTGTGCGCAAACACGACGGCTTCGTATTCTATCGTTTGCGGTCATCCGGGTAATACAGAATGGACTTTTAACGGGCCGGGGACTTTCCAGATTATCGACAATAATCATGTAAGCGTTCAAGCGGGGACTTCTTTCGGAACGGGTGAACTCGTTGTTTCGAGAGATGCAGGCTGTCTCGGTTTATTGTATGATACATTGTTTATACGGATTGGTGTTCCGCAACCTTTCTTAGGAACTGATACAGCAGTTTGTGTTACCGCCCAGGTTAATCTTTCGCCTGGAGCAGGATACAATTCTTATTTATGGCAGAATGGAACTTCCATGAGTTATTTTAACGCACCTGGTGCAGGAACGTATTGGGTACAAGTTGCGGGCGAAGGCGGCTGTACAGCCCGGGATACAATTGTTATCAGTGATTTTAACGAAGAGGTTTCTGTTTCACTGGGAAATGATACTTCTTATTGTCTTTACCAATCGATGACCATAACGCCTGCGCCTCAAGATTTTTTGCATTATCAATGGTCAAATGGTCAAACCACACCTACAGCAACGACAGGTGGTTTTAATGGCACTTTAATTCTTGCAGCAACCAGCATAAATGGCTGCATTGCAAGAGATACAGTTGTTATCAGTCTTAATATTGATAATCCTGTTTTCCAGTTCGATAATCCTACGTATTACTGTCCGGGTCGTGTTGTAGTTCTTGAAACTGGTCTCCCGAACCTTCAACATCACTGGCAGGATCACTCCGAACTACCCGAATTTACTGCGTGGCAGCCCGGGCTTTATTGGACAACAGTTACAACAGCCTGTGGCGATTCCTGGACTGACACAGTTAACGTAATTGAGGGATTAAACCCTGTAGTGTTTCTTGGAGCCGATACGTTTGTCTGCCCTTTTATTCCGTATAGTATTGCAGCAGGAGGCAATGAAAATACGTATTTATGGCATGATGGAACTCAACTTCCCACACACGTAATTTCGGAAGAGGGAATTTACAGTGTTGTGGTAACCAGCGCTTCGGGTTGCACAGCGACAGACAGCATAGATGTTAAGGTTTGTCCGTTGGGAATTGACGAAAATTCAAGTGAAATTAATATTTATCCAAATCCTGCGTACGGGTATTTCGATATTTCTTCTTCCCAACAAGGCGGTGCGGAAATCACAATTTATAATAGCGCCGGGGCTTTAGTATTTAAGGAAATGAGGGTGTTTCCAGAAGCTGGTTCTGTTCGTGTGGCAAGCGATAATTTTGCGGCGGGCATTTATGCGGTAAGAATTATTTCCGAAGGAAAGTCGGTTATCTTGCGACTTGTAATTGGAAAATAACAAATTACCGGAAAGAGTTAGATGGGAGTTTTATTGGGGTTAAGCATATTTTTTTTGAATTCTTTCAGAAAGGTGGAATGGAATATCTTTGACAATTCCCATTTCTCAATATCCGGAAGGATTGTATTTTATTCAGACGCACGAGGGTAATTTCAAAATTTTAACCAGGCATTGATCCGTTCTTATGAGATATTTTTACAGCATAGTTTCCGTCTTTTTCCTTTTTTTCTTTCAACTAAAAGGTCAACAAACAACGCCGGTCCAGTCTCCAGAAATTCCGGGATGTTTTACAGATGAATTATTAAGGTCAAAGCGGCTTTCCGATCCTACTTTTAACGCGCGACTGGCAATCATGGATGTGCTGATACGGCAGCAAAGTAGACCGGCAAATGATCGTGACGTATTAACGATTCCTGTGGTGGTGCACGTCATTCTCCAGGCTGGTCTCGGGTATATATCCACCGGGCAGATCCAGCAGGGAATTGTGGATTTGAATGCCGCCTTCTCAAATTCCGGAGCCTATTTTCATCCGTCGGGAGTTAACACAGGAATTCAGTTTTGTCTCGCAAGAACAGGACCTTACGGCGAATTTACGACCGGAATAACCTACACAGAATCTGAGCTCACCAATGTTATCGTAGAAACACAGGACGACACTCTTAAAAACCTCATTCGCTGGGATCCAAACCAATATCTAAATATATGGCTTGTTAATGAAATAACCTCTGCTTCTATGGGCAGCGGAGTTGCAGGATATGCGAATTTTCCAACATCCCAGGGTCAACCGGAAGATGGAATTGTAAACGAAGCGGCCCTATTCGGAAGCAGCACTGATAATTCCAAAGTGCATATACATGAAGCCGGTCATTACCTCGGACTTTACCACACATTTGAGGAAGCCTGCAATAACAGTAACTGCCAGATAAATGGCGACCGGGTTTGCGATACACCACCAGATAATTCAACCGCGGCAGTAATTTGCACGGCCGAACCAAATAGCTGCATTTCCGACGATGATGATTTAAGTATTAATAATCCTTTTCGTCCGGTTGCAAACGGCGGTCTTGGCGATCAACCGGATATGTTCCGCAATTATATGGACTACGGCTTTCAGGTTTGTCAACTCTTTTTCTCCAGCGGGCAATCCGATCGCATGAATGCTGCACTTTCAACTACGCGATCTGTTTTGCTGGAATCCACAAAATGCAACACTCCCTGCTCTATCGGTACAATCGACGTTAGTTTTTCATCTAATACTAGCAGTATAATTGCCGGTGAAGTCGGAATTTTTACAATTGACTTTCTTCCAACATTAGTATTACTGGAATGGAGTGTTAATGATTCAATCGTTAGTACTGGTGAGCAGCTTATCTATTATTTCGAAACACCCGGAGTTTATACCATTAGCCTGAGAGGATTTAACAGTGATCCTTCTTGTAGCACAATAGAAAGCATAACTATTATTGTCGGCTGTTCATCTCAGGCCACGTTTCAGCTTTCTGAAGGCCCTTATTATCCTGGAATCAATATTGAGGCAACAAGCCTTTCTAATAATGCTTTAACGTATGAATGGTACCTCAATGGAAATCTTGTTAACGCAACCAATACGTGGAACCAAACATTTAACAATAGCGGAGGTCATTCTTTATTTTTGGTAACTGGTAACGAACAGTGCAAGGATACTTCGAACACCAAATTTTTTCAGGTTGGTAACTGCGACTTATCAGGGGTTACTGATAATTGGGTTTTCGTAAATAATGCTATACGTTTTGACGAAGATACTGTCAGTTTTTATAATCAGGGCAGTCCGATTTCAGATTTAAATACCGAATGTACTTCTTCGATTTCTGATGCCGATGGAAACCTCCTTTTCTTTTCCGATGGCATAAACATTTGGAACCGGAATCACATCGTTATGCCAAATGGATCTGGTTTGATGGGAAATCCTTCTGCAAGCCAGGTAGTTATCATTGTTCCCCACCCAGGAAATGCAAACCAGTTTTATGTGCTTACAAATGATGACTATGAAAACAATCTCGAAAATGGATTACGTCACAGTATTGTGGACATGACTTTAAATGGTGGTTTGGGAGATGTTTTACCTGCATCAAAAAACACGTTGCTATTATTGGGAGGAAGCGAAAAATTGACCGCAACCTGGCATGCTGATGGCCGCAGTATCTGGGTAGGAACTTGTCTCTACGACAGCAATACGTACCTGGCGTTTTTAATCGACAATGATGGCATACACAGCGAGCCGGTTGTTTCAGTTATTGGAACGGCAAATCGTGAAGGCCTTGGATTAATAACTTCGATTGGTTGTATGAAATTCTCGCACGACGGCAATAGGATGGCAACGCACGTTGTCGCTGACAAAATCGTGATTGCTGACTTTAATAAACTAAATGGCCAGTTCAGTAATGCGATTGAAATTCCTTTGGCGCCCACTGGTGCAGATCAGCCTTTTAGCCATGAGTTTTCGCCAGATAACTCGAAATTGTATGTAGGGCAATGGCAGGGATTTAATATCCGTCAATTCGACCTTTCTCTTTCTACTACGCTGATGATTACCTATTCGGGAATTGAAATTGATCCTTATCCTTTTGGTACGTTCGGTCAACTGGTGCTTGGACGGGATGGAAAAATTTATGTTTACCACATTAATGATAATGGAATTGACCGGATCGCCAGCCCTGATATGCCAGGTGTAGCTTGCGATTACCAGCAAGACATTTTTCCTATTGATATTTTCTCAAATAACCCGGGTGCTAGTCTACCCAATATGCTCTCCGGATACTTCACTGCCCACGATCCTGTTATTGCGGGTCCGTTAAATATATGTGAAGGTGAATTGCCATTTGATTATGGAATTTTATTAGCCTCAGAAGAAGATTCAACTGTTTGGTCACATTCTGGTCCTGCCACGTTAATTGCGCAGAATGGAACTACTTCGGCAACCTTAATCAGTGGAAGTAATCCGGGAACTGATGTTCTGATGGTTACTGTTTACGGCCGTTGCGGAATTACTTACGATACGCTTGTAATTCATACAAATTCGCCAGAAATATTTGAGCTTGATCCGATAACTTATATCTGCGATTCGGTACTAATAATTCCTTCAGGCAACTTCCTTTCATATGAATGGTCTGATGGATCAAACGGCAGTTCCCTGGAGGTTGATTCTACTGGAATCTACTGGCTCCGGGTTAAGGGAAATTCGGGTTGTTATATTGTTGATACAACAAGTGTAATTGCATTTCCACCAATGGCTGCTGCAAGTCTTGGAGACGATAAATTGATATGTAACCAGCAAACGGTTGTCCTTACAATTGAGGGTAATTATGAAACGTATGAATGGCAGGACGGATCGGAAAACCCAACTTTTACCGCATTTTTGCCGGGAACATATTGGGTAACAGTTTCAAACGGGTGCGCTTTCAGTACAGACACAGTAAATGTAATTGCAACGGAAAATACAACCGATCTTAATTTGAATTTCAACGGATCCGACATCGTCTGCGCCACATCGTTACCCTTTGTTTTAAATGCGCCGACCGGATATGCGGATTATGTTTGGTCAAACGGTTTTAACGGACAGGCCATTTCAATTACTTCCACAGGATTGTATGCGTTAATAGCGACAGATTCAAATGGCTGTAATTTGCGCGATACGCTGTGGGTGAACGATTGTCTGGGATTAATTAACGGTTCGGGAAATGAGATTTATTGTTTCCCGAATCCTGCAAACGACAAATTAATGTTGGTTTCAATTGAAAAAATACAAGGAATTACGCGGATGTATTCGTCCTCCGGAGCATTAGTTTTTTCGGCCCAATGGAATGGAACATCGATGGAGATTATAGTTTCTGAATTTGCAGAAGGGTTGTACTTAATCAGGTGCGGCGGAAAGGCTATTAAGGTCCTAATTCAGCATTAATTTTACTCCGCCTCGCATTCAATTAAAATTCTGAAAATAAATTTGCAAAGCTTTCAGTTTTCACCAAATCCTTCCAGGAACTTGATCTTAATTTCAGGAATTAAACCGCGAGACCTCGTGTCTCTGAAATCATTAGCAGGTTTGGATATAGTAAGCAGAACCTCAGACGGTGAGCAGGCTGTATTGGACGTGCACTCGGTTAATTCCGGGATCTATATTCTTGAAGTAAGAAATAAAAGGGAACATTCACCAAAACATTAATTAGTGTCTGTCTATAGAGTCAGGAGTCTGAACTATAGTTGCTTCTGCTTAGGCGCACGACGGCCGAAAAAGCGCAGTCCCCCTTTTGGGCGGAAGAGCATTTTTCGGACTGGTGCAACGACATCAGGAGACTCTATAGAAAAACTCTGATTGTAAGCAGGTGATAGTCTAAAATTCTGTCGCCAGGATTTATTTTCATCATCCTGCAGGAAACAAAAAAACCCGTCCGGAATTAGCCGGACGGGTTTGTGGTACAAAACTGATTCTGGTAAATATTATTTTTTAATGATCTTATTCATTTGATTAAAACGATCGCCACTCACGTGCATCATATAGATACCGCTGCTTAAATCGGATAGGTTAATGTTTGAAAGATGCGAAGTCTCGTTTGCACGGATTACTTCAGTGCGAACAACACGACCAGCAGGATCCATTAGGGTGATGGTAATTTTCTCACCTTCAATTGTTCCGTCAAAACTCACAGAAACCTGGTTATCAGCAGGGTTAGGGAAGATGTGAAGATCAAGCTCATGCGCGTCTTCAATACTTTCATCTCCAGCTAAACGTGCTCCGGCTGCTGGTGCGATACACTGAATTCCGTCTACGTCAAAACCATCAACGTCATTTGCAGAAAAGTCAGCAGGATTAGAAACATCTTTAATCCTCACAAAACGGATGTAATCAAAAGTGCCGATATTAACAGAGCCATCCTGGCAGATAGTTCCTACAGTCTGCCATGAAATAAGGTCTGGAGACACAGATATTTCAGCACGTTCACGGTAATTGTCACATGCCGGTTGTCCGAAAGAGGTTTCATAAATAGTAATGTCGTTACCGGGACGATTCAAAATAAAACCATCCATCTCCACGATTATTTGACCACCAAAACCTAAAGAATAAAACCCACCAACTGCATTTGTTCCATCAGGCACACCAAGTACTTTAGAAAGGTCAGAACGGTCAGCCAGAACAGCTGTTCCATTTTTTCTTAGCCCTTGGGTGTAGCTCTGAACGCTCATCCCCAGACATCCGCTCCAACAATCACCAAGGAAGTCGTTATGTGAATTATTGCCCTGTAGATGCGCCGGAACTGCATTTGGACTTACACATATAGTATGAGCGTTTGATGGGTTTCCCGGAGGAATATGACAAATCAGAACTTTGTTATTTTTGTTACCACAAGTAGTGCTAACCTGAGCGTTTGCCTGGTTAAAAATCAAGCCGGTAAGCGCAATGGCGAAGATTGAAGTTTTGTTGAAGTTTTTCATTTAAGAGACTGTTAGGTTATGAAGCACTTTACGGGCGTTCATTTTTAAGGTTTCATTTTTTGCAAAATTCGGAAGTAATCTTACATCTAAAAACCCATTTTAGCCGACTGCATCGAATTCCAGAAACTAAAAAAACCCGTCCAGCTTTAATGCTGAGCGGGTTTTCCAGTAAGAACCGAGAAAAATTACTTTTTTATGATCTTGTGCATTTGATCGAAACGATCTCCAGTAATATGAAGCATGTAGATGCCACTGGTAAGGTCTGAAATATTTACCTGAGCAAGGTGAGACGATTCATTCGTGCGGATAACCTCGGTACGAATAACCCGTCCGGCAAGATCCATAAGTGAAAGTGTGATTTTTTCACCTTCTGTTGTTCCTTCGAAGCTAAGAGAAACCTGGTTGTCTGCTGGATTTGGGAAAATATGCAGATCAAGCTCAGTAGCATGGTCCATTTCTTCGACTCCAGCTAAACGCGCACCTGAAGTTGGAGGAATGCATTGAATCCCATCTACATCAAATCCATCAACGACAGTGTTTCCAAAATCAGAAGCCAATGTAACATCCTTAATTTTAACAAAACGGATGTAATCAAAAGTGCCGATATTAACAGAACCATCCTGGCAGATAGTTCCTACAGTCTGCCATGAAATAAGGTCTGGAGACACAGATATTTCAGCACGTTCACGGTAATTGTCACATGCAGGCTGACCGAAGGAGGTTTCATAAATAGTAATGTCATTCCCTGGACGGTTTAGGATAAACCCATCCATTTGGATAATGATCTCCCCTCCAAAGCCCAAAGAATAAAAACCACCTACAGCATTGGACTTGTCAGGTGTTCCAAGAACTTTAGAAATATCAGAACGATCAGCTAAAACGGGAGCTCCGTTGCTTTGAAATCCTTGTGTGTAACTTTGAACGCTCATTCCAAGACATCCACCAAAGCAATCTCCAAGGAAATCATTGTGGGAATTGTTTCCTTGAAGATGTGCAGGAACAGCATTAGGGCTTACGCAGATTGTATGCGCATTTGCTGGATTTCCCGGAGGAATGTGGCAAATCAGAACTTTATTATTTCTATTGCCGCAGGTCGTGCTAACCTGAGCAGTTACTGGCGTAAGGCCAAAAGCAGCCGCACCAATAGCAAAAATTGCTATTTTGTTGAATTGTTTCATTATACAAAGTGTTTTAGTTAAGATTAGGTTCTTACTAATTCAAATATAAAATAATTCCCCAACTCAGGAATATATTCCCCAAATCTTACAGAGCCAAAAATGACATTTTTTTACCAACTCTCTGATTAACAGAATATTTATTTTACGCTTCCAGAAGATGTAAGCCCCTGAAATACTACAAATTGAAAACAAAAAAGATTTAAGTATCAGGACTGAAAGTGTAAAGTAAATACCTCCATTTCTTATAAATAGTCGGAAGACCCTACATGTAAACACTGCTCAATAAAGGAATTCAATACCAACTCGTTTGGGTGAGTAGTCTAAACTTTAAAATTAAAAGTGGCGGGGCGGCAAGCTTTATCGCACAAGGCTCGACTACGATTTCAATTTCTTGTTTGGCCCTAAATCTGACTTTTTAGCGGCTTCACGATTGAGATATAACGAGTTGTAACTCACGGTTCTTCGCAATTAGTAATCATGTCAAATACCTGATAATAATATTTTTGGAACGATTAGGTAGTTTGTGCTTTTAAAATATTGGAAGAAGTACGCTCTTAATTTAGAGGCTAATATTTTGCAATTTCTTAAAGCAGAATTTGTAAGAACTGCTGCGAGGACGGTTGATGATGCCCAAACCCTTACAGAGGAAATTAATGCAAATGGCGGAGGAAATAATCCCAGCCATACTCAACTTGCAAAGGACGATCACGAAAAACCCCTTCATGACCTTTCGGCAAAACTGGGGGAATATGCCGTTCGTAAAGTGGGCGAGGAAATGAATAAAAGGTGGCAACAAAGAAGCACTGTAAACATAGAAGAATTGGCGGCCTCGTTCATTTACAATCCTTCCACAGAATCAATGGCTTTCACCAATGATCTTGAGCGAATAGCATCAGAATGGGCAAGAAACAACGCTGATAAAATGGCACTTGCAGGCGATCGAACCGTTCTGGATACACTTGCTAGAGAAGCAAATGCTGTTGTTACCAGAATACAGCAATTGAATACTGCAATAATGAATTCTGCAGAAGATGCACGGAGAGCCACAGCAAGAGAAGTGGAAAGAATCCTCAGGGAAATCTCAAACTTAGGACGGTAACTTACAACCTAAAAAATGGAGATACAAAAAGCATCTCCATGTATGTTTCGTCCGGAAGGCAGTTGTCAATTTGTCTGATTCGACAAGCTCATCATCCAGCATTGTCAATTATCAATCAAATTTTACGGTAGCCGCCCAAAGCGTTTCGAAATCATCATCATGACCGACATACAACATAGAGCGTTCCTTTTCATTCCAGATGCCCTTTCCTGCGTTACGAACGTAGAACTTTTCGTTGCCTAAAACTTTAGAAGCTCCTATGGTTGTATTTGACAAATTAATCTCAATGATTCGCGGAAAATACTGTGGATAAAACGTTGCACTTCCATTGTATGCGTCCACGAAGCTAGCGTATCCTTTTCTTCCTTTTACTTCGAGAATTTCCCAGTATAATTTAGAGCCATCGGCTGAAGGAATAAATCGTTGCGGCATATCGAATATCTCGCTTTTTTTATCTGTGTTCATTTTTTTTACGCCATACTGGGCTTTAAGATTCCCGGTCTTGTCGAAATGAAGGCAAACAACATCTTCATATGATTTATAAATATTTCCGTTACCCATATTTGCACGACCGGTTAGCTGTCCCGAAACGATAAATTCACCCTGGGAGGTAATGTAAAACTCAACAATCATAAGCTTCTTTCCCTGGTATGGATCAGCCCCTTTATCTTCTTTTGATGTTACAAGCTTTGATTTAAAGTTTTTAACAGGAGTTGTGCTGCTGAAATCCATTTTACTTCCCGTAAAGCGGAAAAAATGGAAGTTATCCATGCTACTTTCCGACGCTTTCTGCCATTTTTCATCCTGATAATTTGCAGCAGTTGTATAGCAAGGATTCGAGATTGAGGCATATTCATTGAATGTTTTTTCATATGGATCGTCATCGTTCACGGAATTACCGCAGAAATAAACAGATTCATTTTTCATAAATGCTGATGATATCAATAAAGCAGTAGCCGGACTGGAGAATTCGCACTGATCCTTTAATTTTCCATCCTCCGAAAAAAGAAAATAATTGTATTTCTTAAGATCAGGCGAACCTTTTCGTGGTGCGAAAACAGCAACTACATCATGGTTTGCAAACTGCGTAGAATACACCAACGTTTTTTCGCCCTGCATATTAAATGGAATCTCACGCATATCCAGATCCTTATTAATCATAAGTACCACGTACTGATCCGGCGCATCTTTTTTAGTTGCTTCGATACGCACTATATTAAAGATTTCCTTTCCATCTTCTACGATTCCATCATTGTCGTCGTCCCCAAGGAAAGAGGTGCAACCAACGTAAACCCTTCCATTGTCGTTACGTGGTTTTATTGTTTCACTTGATTGAGTTTTATAATAAATGTATCGCTGACGTTCATCGCTCCAGGTGGTTTCAATTACCTTTTTGTTAAGCTTTAATTTCATGCTCAGAACATCAAAGGAAGAGCAACCTCCAACAACTGTGTAATAGTAATTAAAAGTCTGATTTGGCTTTTCTGTTTTCGGAACATTTGCGGCTTCTGACCCAGTAAAAGCGAGGTCATTTCCGAAAGTGTATTTTTCAAAAAACACCTCTTCCTTTTTCTTGTCACCCGGAATTTTATACGTAATTTCAATTCCACTACCTTCTTTTGGCTCTATCTTGAATAAAAAGCCTTTACTGGCTTTCTTTGATAATGCCTGCTGAGTTTCTTTTATTACCTGTGCATGTAACGATGCGATCCCGGTAAAATAAATTACGATCAGGACCTTAAAAAATGAAGATGTTTTCATAATCTGGTTTGGTTTATACAAAGTTCCGCATTACCGAACACTTGTATATACCACGAAATGCGTAATTCGAAATGCTCACGCGACCCATGATGTACAGACTTTGCAAAAAGCGATAGTGATGGTGCCAGGCTACCACGTAGCGGCGACCAGCACGGTCATCGCCCAAAACAATCGCGTCCGTCTGCACGATGTTGTGTGGAGAGTATTTGCAAAAAGAAAATATGATTTTTTTAACGGCACCAGACGAGACAAGCCCTACCTTTTTTGTGCAGAAATCCCAATTATTTATTATTAATTAACCAGTATCAATTATTTTGGAAATACCCTGTTCAGCGCTTCTGTTCTGGAGGTTACCTGCAGCTTCGCGTAAATATTACGGATATGTGTTCTTACTGTTTCGGTACTTAAAAATAACTTATCGGCGACCTCTTTATATCGTAATCCTTTAGACAATAAACTAAGGATTTCCTTTTCGCGCGTTGACAATTTTTCCAGCTCTTTATTCCCGGTTTCTGCCTGAAAAAATGAAACAACTTTCCGCGCGATTGTTCCACTCATTGGAGAGCCGCCGGCGTTAACTTCTGCAATTGCTTCAAGGATTCGCGCCGGAGAGCTTGTCTTGGTAAGGTAACCGTTGGCACCGGCTTTTAATGCTGCGAACACACTTTCGGGATCTTCGAAGGAAGTACACATCAGAAACTGGGCCTGCGAACCCTGCTTTTTCAGCTGACTGATACATTCAATTCCGGTCTTCCCTGGTAAATGAATATCCATTAATACAACGTCAGCCTGCAGGTCGGGAAGAAGCAGCAAAGCCGCTTCCGCGCTTGGAAATGTATGAATACAGGTATAACCGGCACTTCCGTTAATAAGGACCGCGAGACTTTCCCTGATCTCTTTTTCATCTTCTACAATTGCAACATGAATCGACATGACGTAAAAGTAAATGCTTTACATTTTCTATCTATACGCTAAAAGTAGTATCCTTAACCAGTACCTTCTTCAAGGAATAATCATTACCGGTTTCTAAAAGGTTTATGCGAATACTTATTTCAGAACCTTTTCCGATCAGCGAATTTAGCGTTAATTCTCCACCAGTAATCTCAATTCTTTCTTTCATATTTCTAAGACCGTTTCCACTTTTTCTGCCAACGGGATCAAATCCAATTCCGTTATCCCGAATTTTTATTGTAAAGTATGCTTCTGAAAGGGACACTGAAATATGCACCCGATCCGCTTTAGAGTGTTTTACGATATTATTAAGCGCCTCTTTTACCGTCATAAATAACGCATGACAAGTTTCCTTACGCAAAGGATTTTCGGGAAGCTCGTCCGGATAATCGGATTTAAGCGCGATTGGAAAATTCTCAAAATAATCGGATGAATATTCCCGTATGCGTGCCAGTAGCTGATCTGCAGTTGTATTTTCTGAATTAAGCGCCCAAATTAACCCTTTCATATTTTCAACGAGCCATTTCGCTGTTTCACTGATTGACTTTACTTTCTCTGTAACATCCGGATCGGCGACAGTTTTTACCAATACCATTTCGCTAAGAATATTTATTCTCGAAAGGCCCGAACCAAAATCGTCGTGAATATCACGTGATATACGTAGGCGTTCCTTTTCCTCGCCTTGTTTTATTTCTAACTGCCGTTTAATCTCGTTGCGCAACTTCAGGCTGCGTGCCCTTAAATAAATAATCCCTGTAACAAGCAAAATAAGTAATCCGGCGAAGCCCAATATATAATTTCGCTTTTGTATCTGCAGACTTTGTTCGCTGATCACAAGTTCATCAATTTCATTCTTCTGTTTCAATACGAGAATCTCATTTTGTTTTTTCTCTGACTGAAAACGCACTTCCATTTCCGCGATCTGAGCGACCTTTTCTTCGTTCAGTATTCGTTCTTTTTCAGAAGCAAGGAGCTTTCGGTAACGGAGCGCTTCGGGATATTTTTTTTGCTTTTCATAGATCGTTGCCCAGCCGTCATAAGTCTCAATAATAATTTCACCGGCACCAATTTCTTTTGATTTATCATAGGCTTGCTGCATATAAGACAAAGCTTCCGGAAACTTACCCATTGCGATGTATGCATAAGCGAGATTATTGAGGTTTACGGCAACTGTAAAACGGTCATTAATTGCAGTTGCCAGCTCCATCGAAGTTTTATTGTTTCGAATGCAATCATCAAAATTGCCAAGCTTTTTGCTTACGATAGCAAGATTGGTAAGGCTTAAAGCAATATTAGAGGTGTCTTTTAAAGATGTATAAATGGATAATGCTTTATTATAGACCTCTGAAGCGCGCTTATTCTGATCGAGCTGTTCATATATAACTGCAAGATTGTTTAGGCAATCTCCAGTAAGCTGCGGGTCTCCAACGGCTTCTGATTTTTGGCATGCGTCTTCATAATAAGGAAGCGCATTTTTAAAATCTTTATGATCTGAATAAAGGGAGCCGATATTTAACGTGATTTTTGCAATCCGTCGTTTGTCGTTTATTTTCTCTGCTGTTGCAAGCGCTTTCTGGTAATACCGAAGGCCGTTGACCTGGTCGTGGAGCCGGGCGTAAACATTACCCATATTATTCCAGGCAGTACATAGCTTTTCGGATTTTTTTTCAGATTCAGCCCTTTTTGCCCCGGCTTCAAAATCATGAAGTGCGAGAATAAATTCACCTTGGTTATAATGCGTTATTCCGCGCTCTACAAGGGTATCAACTGATTGAGAATGACTGATTAAGACAAGATGAACAAATAAAATGACCACAAAACCTATCCGCATACGTCCAGAATCAACTGTGAAGATAGGTGTTTGCTATATCAAAACTTTGAAAACTATTTAGAGTCTGTCTATAGAGTCTCCTGATGTCGTTGCACTAGTCCGAAAAATGCTCTTCCCGTCCTAAAGTGGGACTGCGCTTTTTCGGCCGTCGTGCGCCTAATCAGAAGCCCCTATAGTTCAGACTCCTTAATCTATGGACAGACACTAACTAGAGTCTGTCTATAGAGTCTCCTGATGTCGTTGCACTAGTCCGAAAAATGCTCATCCCGTCCTAAAG
>Ga0105049_10004805_pt1 | contig 15826 bp, 10 predicted proteins | sample MAT06_FD_78087 | JGI IMG/M metagenome (GOLD analysis project Ga0105049, IMG submission 78087) | Freshwater microbial communities from Lake Fryxell liftoff mats and glacier meltwater in Antarctica - MAT-06 | ecosystem: Environmental > Aquatic > Freshwater > Ice > Liftoff microbial mat | place... | reverse complement strand
GGGCCGGCAGTGATTGGGCGTCAGCATCACACCATGACCGGCGGCAAAGGACGCGCGCAGACGTTCCAATCCTTTGAACTCGACCTGCTCGACACCGAAGTCGCGCAGCTTGCGCCGCACCAGCAATTTCCCGAACAACCACGGCCAAAATCCACCGCGATGTGGTGGCACAAAACGATACGGCTCGGCGACGACGATGTTCTGCATCTGCACCATGATGGCAGGCGCGTGCTCGTCGCCAAGGACCTCGCGGTTCCGCGCCGAGGGTGCGGAACCAGCGCATCACTCGCGGCTGAGTTTCCCCGCGGCGAAGGCCATCTGCAATTCTTTCGGGCCGTGCGCATCGAACTCGACGAGGATGCTGCGGCGGTCCGTGGGGCCCTTCATGCCGGCGACGGTGCCGCGGCCGAAGATGCTGTGGATGATGCGATCGCCGGGTTGGTAGGGATCGTCGGCGCGTACTTCCGGGCTGTTGTAATAGGCTTTCTTCTCGCGCTGGGTCGCACCCTTCAGATCCAGGCCGGTGGTGATGCCCATCGCCAGCGCTGCGTCGAGCGCCGCCTTTCCGACCAGGCCGGCGACCGTGGCGCCGGCTTCCTTATCACGGTTGATCATGGAGGTACCGCGGACGTCATCGCCCTCCGGCAGCGCACGGCGGCCGGTCGCGTCGCGTGATTCGAAGCAGTCTTCAGGAATTTCTTGCAGGAACTGGCTCGGCTCGTTCCGGAAGGTCTGGCCGTACTGCATGCGGCAGCGCGCGCGCGACAGGTAGAGTTCCTGCTTTGCGCGGGTGATGCCGACGTACATCAGGCGGCGTTCTTCTTCCAGGTCGGCGATGTTGCCTTGGCGTTCCAGTGGGAACACGCCCTGTTCGCAGCCGGTGATGAAGACGTAGGCGAACTCCAGGCCTTTCGCGGCGTGCAGCGTCATCAGCGTCACCTGATCGACGTCGTGGTTGACCTCGTTTGGATTCGCGTCGGTCACCAGCGCGACCTGTTCCAGAAAGCCGGGCAAGCCCCCGGTGGGATTGGGCATATGGTACTGTTCCGCACCGGTGATCAGCTCGCGCACGTTGGCCACGCGTTCCTGGCCTTCGGCGGGTTCCTCGGTGACGCGGTAGTGTTCTTCGATGCCGGTCATGTCGAGCACGCCACGCACGCAGGTTTCCGGACTGCCCTGCGGCAGCTTGCGCAGCATGCGCCAGACACGCGCCAGATCATTCATCGCCTTGGTCGAACGTCCGACCGCCACGCGTTCGAGCAGATCGTCGCGTTCGAGCACCTCATGGAACGCCACACCCAGATCATCGGCGAGCGTAAAGAACTGTTCGAGCGTCGCTTCGCCCAGACCGCGTTTGGGGATGTTGGCGATGCGTTCCAGGCTGATGCGGTCGCGCGGATTGACGATCCACTTCAGGTAGGCGAGTACGTCCTTCACTTCACGGCGGTCATAGAAACGCGTACCGCCGACGATGCGATAGGGCACGCCGCGACGGCGCAGGCCGTCTTCGAGCGCGCGTGACTGCGCATTGGTGCGATAGAACACCGCGATGTCCTTGAGCTTGCGGCCCTTTTGATGCATGCGGTCGATCGCTGCCGACACCGCCAGGCTTTCATCCATCTCGTCATCGACTGAGAGCAACTGGAGTGGCTTCCCTTCCTCATTGTTGGTGCGGATGGTCTTGTCCTTGCGCTTGGTGTTATTCGCCACCACGCCCTGGGCGGCGCGCAGGATGGTCTTGGATGAGCGGTAGTTTTCCTCCAGCAACACGGTTTTGCAGCCGACGTAGTCGCGTTCGAAGTTGAGGATGTTCTCGATGTCCGCGCCGCGCCAGCCGTAGATCGCCTGGTCCGGATCGCCGGTGACGCAGATGTTGCCGTTATCCGACAGCAGGCGGATCAGGCGGTACTGCACCTGGTTGGTGTCCTGGAACTCGTCGATCAGGATGTAAGGGAAACGCGCGACGTACTTCTTGCGCAGTTCCTCATGCTGTTCGAACAGCCGCACTGGTTTCACCAGCAGGTCATCGAAATCGACCAGACATTCCTCCTGGCAGATCGACGCGTAGAGCGCGTAGTACTTCTGCGTCCACAGATCAAGGTCATCGTTGGGTTCGACCTTGGCGATGTCGACCAGTTGGTTCTTCCACTGGCTCATGCGCCAGATGATCTTGCGCGGATCGATCATCTTGGGATCGATCTTGAGCTCCTTGCAGATGCGCTTGCCCAGGCGCTTCTGATCGTCCTCATCCATGACGCTGAACGGATGCGAGAATCCGGTGTAGGCCTGCTCCAGCTTCAGAATGCGCAGACCGGCGCTATGGAACGTGGTGATCCACGGTGTCTTCACGTTGATGAGGCGCTCGACGCGCTCTTTCATCTCGCCCGCAGCCTTGTTGGTGAAGGTGATCGCCAGGATGCGATCCGGGCGCATGTCATATTGCTGGATGATATTGGCGATGCGGTGCGTGATGACGCGGGTCTTGCCCGAGCCGGCACCGGCGACGACCAGCAACGGACCTTCCAGCGAGGCGATGGCCTCGCGCTGGAAGTCGTTCATGCCTTTGTAGACGTCGACTTTCACGGGTCTGTCCGATGTCCGATGTCCGATGTCCGATGTCCGATGTCGATGAGAACCACCGCGTAGAGGATCGACCGACGAAGCACACGCCGTTCACTGCCCACGAAACCTCGGACATCGGACATCGGACATCGGACCTTAATCATCAATCGCGACCGAGATCGCCGGTCCCGCGAGATGCACGTGATCGATCAAGCGCACGCCATCGACAAACGCCGCCGCCGCGATGAAGCAGGTATCGTCGGCGATGTCCTTCTCTTCGAAGCCACGCAGGCTGATGACGTCGCAGTAATCCACCTCGACGCCTTCGTGGATCAGCAATTCATTGTAGACGAACTCACAGAGTTTGAGCGAGGTGCTTTCGCCCTGTTTGTAGGCGCGTCGCGCCAGCTCCAGGCCTTTGGGCAGGTCGAGCGCCTTCTGACGTGATGCGGGCGAAAGCCGGCGGTTGCGGCTCGACATCGCCAAGCCGTCCTGCTCGCGCAGAGTGTCGCCGACCACGACCTCCACCGGAATGTCGAGATCCTTGGCCATGCGGTTGATGATCAGCACCTGCTGCAGGTCCTTTTCACCGAACACCGCCACGTCCGGCTGGACGATGTTGAACAACTTGGTCACCACCGTGGCGACGCCGCGGAAGTGGCCTGGGCGCGCGGCGCCGCACATCTTGTCGGTCAGCGGACCGACCAACTCAACGAAGGTACAGTAGCCATCGGGGAACATCGCCTCCTTGGTCGGCAGGAACACCGCGTCGACGCCTGCGGCCTTCAGCTTGGCCAAATCGTCATCAAGGGTGATCGGGTACTTGGCGAAGTCCTCGGGATTGTCGAATTGGGTGGGGTTGACGAACACCGAGACCACCACCACGTCGCTCTTGGCCCGGGCCTTGGCGATCAGGCTGATGTGGCCCTCGTGCAGGGCGCCCATGGTGGGGACGAAACCGATGCGTTTACCCGCCATATGCACGGCGCGGCTCCAGGCACGCTGGTCATCGATGGTCTGAAGCTGGTCCATGCTGTTCGCTGACATGATAAAGGTTGCTGACGATGCCCGGTGGGAGTGGATGACTCAGGGCGAAACGGCGGGAAATCCGCGTCGCCTTGGCTTGAACGCTGCGGGGATACCGGTATCTGAAGGAACAGGAGAACCCATGGCCTTCGTCACCATCCGCATCAAGGGCGCCGAAGGCTATACGCGTAGCGCGCTGGGCAAGGATCGCATGGTCCTGGGCCGCGCCTCCGAAACCGACATCCCGATCAAGCACACCTCGATCTCACGCGAACATGCGGCGTTCACCAAAGACGGCGACGACTGGTTCGTCGAGGATCTCGGCAGTTCCAACGGTTCCTACCTGGGCAAGAACAAGCTCACCGGCAAGACCAAGCTGGCAGAGAAGGACATCATCAAGTGCGGCAAGGCCCGCCTAACCTTCCACCTGAGCGAGATGGGCGCGGTCGATGCGGCGGTCGACATCTCTGCCGATGACGACGACTTGGACCTTGATGATGGCGACGCGCCAGCCGCGGCGAAGGTCGACGGCGTGCCGGATGCCATGGTGTGCAAGGATTGTGGAACCTGGATGAGCGTCGCCCACCGCTCCACGGGCGAGAGCATGAATTGTCCACGCTGCGGTCATGCCAACGCCGTGCACGCCCACTGACCACACGCATCACCTCCCCCGCTTCCTCACCCGAACCCGCTGGACCGCCATGACCGAGACGTCCCCTGACGCCGCTGCTCCCGCTGCTCCTGCGGCAGCGCCAGCAAAAGCTCCTGGCTTGATCCGTAAATCCGCGGTGATCGCTCTGCTGGTGGTCGGCCTGATCGGCGTGCTGCTCTTCCCACTGGTGGTCGAGCCGTGGATCGTCGGCAAAGTCAAGAGCACCCTCGCCGCGCAGGGCATGGAATTGGTCGACGGCAGCGAGTTGTCGGTCAGCATGTTCGGCGGCGCGGTCACCGGCAAGGATCTGAAGGTACGCGAGACCGGTCAGACCGCTGAGGTCTTCACCGCCACCACGCTGAACGCCGACGTCGCCTTGCTGGACAGCCTCAGCTCCGGCGACGTGGTGATCGACCGCTTGGTGATCGAAGGCCTGAGCGGCAGCCTGCGTCGTGGACCCGATGGCCAAGTGCCCGGAGCTCCACCCGAGGAACCCGGCAAACCGACGGACTGGCTGGGCATGGGGAAGCAGTTGCTGGAGTGGTACAAAAAGTACGCCCCCCAGGACGACGGCACCAGTGAACCGACGGAACCCGGCAAGGAACCCGCGCCGACCAAACCCGACGATAAGGTTCCGGCAAAGCCCAAGCCCGCCTTCGACTGGCCCGACGCCACGCGCTATGAACCGCAACCGCAACCCGGCAAGCCGTGGCCGCGCGTCCTGATCCGCCACTTGTCGATCACCGGCACCAGCATGGGTCTGCCGGACGAGTCACCATTCGACATCACCGGCTTTTCCTTCACCGGCACCAACGTCGCGATGCGTTTGAAGGGTGATGAGGTGATGGACCTCAAGGGCGACCTCACCACCAAGGGCAGCGGCCCGATGGCGCTGGTGATGAACCGCCAGGGCGGCAAGGCCGGCACTATGCAACTGAGCGCCAAGCAGGTGCCGATCGAGGCCCTGTCGTCCAAGCAAATTTCCGGCGACGCGCTCGCCCCCTATGGCGCGAAGGGCTTGGCCGATCTGCTGATCAATACGCAGTGGACCGGTTGGAAGCAGACCAGCGCGGTGACCAGCACGCTGAGCAAGATGTCGATGCAGCCGGACAAGGATGCCGGTGATCTCGCGCGCCAGTTCGCCTCGGCGGTCAATGCCTTCGACGGCAAGCCGGTGACCTGGGCGCCGAAGCTTGGCGGCACGCTGCTGACCCCGGTGTTCACCGACACCGGCATGGACTCGCTCACTGCGAGCGCGATCGATGCCGGCAAGGACAAGGTCATCGACGAAGGGAAGAAGCAGCTCGACAAACAGCTCGAGAAGAATCCCGAGCTCAAGGGCGCGACCGACAAGGCCAAGGACCTCTTCAAGGGGCTCGGTAAATAATGCTTACGCTGCTCAAACTCATCCGCGGCCTGCTCAAGGGCCTCGCCTCCGCCGCCGCCCCGTGGCAGCTCGCGCTCGGTGCGTGGTTCGGGGTAATGCTCGGCTTCCTGCCGATCTTCCCTTCAGCCGGTCCCTCACCATTGGCCTTCGTGCTGCTGTTTCTGGCGTTGGTGATCAACTGCCAGATGGCGTCCATGCTGCTGTTCATGGGTGTGGCCAAGCTGATGGCGTTGGCGCTCAAAGGCGTCGGTCTGTCGATCGGCACCGGCATGAGCGGATTTGCCCAGACCTGTGCCGACATCCCGTTGCTACACGCCAGCCACTGGTCGCACACCGGTTGGTTGGGCATGACCATCATGGGCCTGATCGCCGCGCCGATTGCGGCGCTGGGCATGTACCTCTTCACGCGTTGGTTCAGAACCAAGGTGCAGCCGAAGTTGATGGAGAAGCGGAAGTTGATGCTGGCTGGGAAGGTCGCGGGCAACGGCATCATGTTCAAAGTGGGCTGTTGGTTCATGGGGCTGTGAGCAACCACTTCTGGTTCGAGAGCGCCAACGGCGCGCAGGAAGGTAGCCCAGGGCAACGCCCTGGGTAAGTTGGCTGTGTTTACTGAGCCCACGAAGTGGGCGCCCAACCTCCAGCCCAGCGCGTGAGCGCTGGGAAACGAGCGTTTTTTCCGCCCAGCCCTGGAAGGGCGCTGCCCGGCGAGGCGCGTGAGCGCCGACGACATCCTCATCCGGCGCTTACGCACCGGATCTAGGCGATCGTCCTTCCAGGACTCCTTGGATGATCGCAATTCACCCAGCGCTCACGCGCTGGGCTGGAGGTTGGGCGTCCACTTCGTGGACTCAGAAAACGGAATTTGATAAGCGGCAGCCTTCAGCAATGGATTCGCGTTCGCCAGCCGGATAATGACGTTGGCGACACAGGTGCGGGTGGCTGGTGGAAAGAGTTGAAGATAGTAAGCAGGTGGGAGCGACTAGGAAACATCCACAGCACCATTGGGGAAATCATGCGCACACAAATCCTGGTTTTCATCCTGATGGTAGCCGCACTGTCCAACCTTCCGTGCGCTGAACCGCAGGCCATTCCTGGAGAACTGATCACCGGCACCACTTTGGAATACAGGAATGGAGACACGATCGAAGTGAACATCAATGCTTTGGAAATTCGATTCTTCGACAACAAAGAGGGCGCTCCGCCTGAAGGAAGCGCACGCAAGTCAAATGCAGATCATGTGAACCAAGTGAAAGACGATCTTGTTAAATTGATTATCAACGGCCTATCGCAGGGCCTAGCTACCAAGGAGTCATCCGATTTCATCAGCGCCACAATCCATTTCAGTGGTCCGAACTTGAGTACATGCCGCGGAATGACAGCGTCGCCAATGCAATCGGCACGTACGGGAAAGCACTCAGAGGAATGCTCGCAAAGTAGGTTTGATCAAGAAACCGTCCGCATCGTACCCTGTTCGACATCCACCACCGCTATCGTCACCAACGGCCCCGACAGGTGTGGTGCGATCAATCGCGCATACTGCCGCAACTGCTCCTGACTCGTTTCAGCTGACGCCGCGTCGCCGGTCTTCCAATCGTACAAATGCCACGCTCCCTGCGCGTCTTGCAACAGCACATCGCACACGCCGAGCACGATCCGACCATCCTGTTCGCCGATCACCGGTTGTTCGATCAGGCGGGTGGTAGAGCTCCAATAACCGGGCAGCAGATCACGGTCGGTCAGGCGCGTGAGCAGCCGGTGATGACGCTCATCTGTCAGCGACGAAACGAACGGCGCCAGGGCGGCGCGCGCCACGGACACATCCATCCCTGGACCATGTTGGGCCAAGGCGGCGTGGATGGCGACACCAAGTGCCTGCGCGGTTGAACGGGCGAGTGAATTCGGCACAGCGTCGTGAACAGAACGGATAGCGACACCGTCTCCCAGCAAAGCCGTGACCGCCACGACTGGTTTTTCAGTGAGGGTCGTAGCTGCCAGCGCTGGCAAAGGCCTGGTGGTTCCGTTCGCCGAAACCGCACGCGTGACCGCGACATCCATCGCCACCGTGACGTCATCCCAGACCATACCGGCACCCACCAGCCAATCGGCGGGACACTTCACACTGCCGTCGCGCAGCGGGCCAGCGGGGTCGATTTCTGGAATCAGCGCATGCAGATCTTCCTGCGCACGCGTGCAGGCGACGTAGAACAGCCGCGCTTCTTCCGCCTGCTGGCGTTGGCGCAAGTGATCGGCAATGAGGCCGGCCTTGAGGCCAATCACGTCGTCACCATCGGTATCACCGGGATGACAGGCGACCAACAGGCCGTCGTCGCTGACTTGACCAAGGGCTTTGGCGCTGAGGTCGCGCCGCTCGAACGGGCGGTGCAGGTCGGGCAGAAACACCACTGGCCATTCCAGGCCCTTGCTCTGGTGGATGGTCATCAGGCGCACGCCGCGACTGCCGAGGTGTTCACCGGCGGCTTCTTCACCATCAACGCCCAGGCGGCGACGTTCGACGAGACGCGCGATGAACGCCGGGGCGTCGAGCGCGGTGCCAGCCGCTTGTTCCTCCTCCGCCAAACGTGCGAGGTTGGCCAAGCGACGACGCGCGAGCGGCAACGCGCCGTAACGACGAGTCAGGCGTTCATCGCGGATGAGCGCACGGATGGCTGAGGCGACCCCCTCCGTGACCAGCAGCGCGCGCGTGGTGTCCACCACCGCACCGATCGGCGCCTGGGCGCGAGCATGCGCCCAACCATCCGACGGCTGACGCTCCAAGGCGTCGACCATCAACGTGCGATCCTGTGGATCCACCGCCCCCCACGGTCCACCAAGCGCAATGGCGAGGGCCTGACGATCATGCACATTCACCGCAAGGCGCAGGACCGCTTCGATGTCGTGGCACTCCTGCGAATCGTAGAGGCCCCCAGGAAAGTCGGTGTCGTACGGAATGCCGGCGCGTTCCAGCGCCTGGGCGTAGAGGCGCATACGTCCACGCGTGCGCAACAGGATGGCGTGGTGTTCCGCCTTTCGTCCAGCCTTGAGCGATTGCGCGACCAGCTCGGCCAAGTGACGTGCCTGCACCTCGCTCGCCATGACGGTGTTGGGGCGGATCACCAGCGGTTGACCAGCTTCGGTAGCGAGCACGCGCCAACGATGGACCACGCCGCCCCGTCCCTGGAAATCTTCCGCGGCACGACCTGGGCGAATTTCCTCTGGCCTGAACTCCGTGGTGAGGGCGTCCTGGGCGAAGACGTCACGCACCCGCGTCAGCAAATCCGGATGACTGCGGAAGTTCTCCGCCAAGGTCGCGGCGATGCCGCCCGTGCGTTCGATGGATGCTCGCCAGCCGGCGAAGATCGCCGGTTCGGCGTGACGGAAACCGTAGATGCTCTGGCGATGGTCACCGACCACGAACAACCGTGCAGATCCAGCAGCAGCACCAGCCAACAACGCCTCCACTAAGTGACCCTGCAGCCGGTTGAGATCCTGCGCCTCGTCGAGCAGCACATGACGGTAACGTGATCCTAGACGACGGCGGATCGCCGGATCATGCAATAAAAGTAATGCCTGCGCCTCGACCGTGGCGAAGCCGGCAAGGTGCGCGCGTCCGGCACAGGCATCAAGTTTCGCCAACCACGCGGTCGCAAGACGTGCCACTGCTGCGGCGCGTTCTGTGAGCGTGACCTCCAACGCCGGATCATAACTGGCGAGCGCGGCCAGGCTGGCGAAGGCGCGACGCTCCTCTTTGCCGGGACGTTTGTTGTCGACGCGTTGCGCCGGGAAGTCGACGGTGTCCTGGATGGTGCCGATGACTTCCTTGATCGCCTCGTCTTTGACGCCGGCGAGCGACAGATCGCTGAGTGCCGCCAGCCACGCGCATCGCTTCGCCGTGTCTTGCGGCATCTGTGCGGGCAACGCACGGACCGCGTCGAGCACCTTGCCCTTCGCCGGCAGACGCTGGGCATCGGCCACCGCATCGATCAAGACATCGAGCAATGCCGCGCGGCGTTCACAGACCAATTCCACCGCATCGCCAACGAGCGCCGACACGTGTGGCTCTGGCAAGGCCGACGCTGCGCCGCCGAGACGCTGCACCAGAGCCTGCGCCGTGTGGACGCCGTAGGCCTCCACCAGCAGCAGCAGATCGCTACCCGGGGTCGCAATTTCATCGGCCACCAGCGCACCCCACGCCTGTTCGCGCACTTGCGCCCAGGCGAGATCCTCTGGCGGGCGCAGATCGGGATCACGCCCCAGGATGGCGGCGTGTTCCGCCACCCATTGCAAACAAAGCGCGTCGACCGTGGCGATGGGCGCGGCGGGGAGTTCGCGCAGACAACGACGCAAATGCTCCACGTCAGTCGGCGGCAATGCGGCTTCGGTGATGCCGTCGCCATCAACGTACCGTGGGAACGAGCCCAAGTGCAGCACGGTGCGGAGCGTGCGTTCGATGCGCGCCCGCAGATTCGCCGCTGCTTCGCGGGTGAAGGAAACCGCCAGGATGCGTTCTGGCGTCAACGTATCATCGCCTTCACGACTGAGCAGACAGGCCACGTAACGCACGGCCATCACCGCGGTTTTTCCCGCGCCTGCGCCCGCTGCGGCGATCACCGGGCGATCGACCAGGAAGGCCGCGCGGTTCTGCTCATCGGTGAAACGACGCCAGGCGGGGTCAGACATTTGCATCACCCCCGACGTCGAGCCGTCGTTCATCGACGCGGGCAATCGCAGCGTAGTCTCGCGCGCTGCGCCCTTCCGGATCGGCGGCAGCGGTGCCCTCAGCCAAGCTGGCGATCGCTTGTCCGAGTTCGGCCGCCAGGCGATCAAGTTCCGCGAGATCGAGTCCGGCCTTGCTCGCCTGTTTTCCGCCAGGCGTCGGGATGGCACCCCATCCCGCGCGCGTGCCATCGCGGATCGACACGTAGTAGGCTCCATCAGCCTGCCAGTTCGCTGCTCGTGCGGCCAACAAATAGCCAAGCAGCTGGCCATCGCTGCCGTCCTTGAGCGCCTGGACTTGCGCCGATAGCGCACCGCGTTTGTAGTCGATGAGCCGGACACGGCCGCCGGCCAGATGATCGACGCGATCGATATAACCGGTGAGGGTCAGTGGTTCGTGGCCAGGGACGATGATGGGAACCTGGCGTTTGTCTTCGGTGTCGCGGGCAATCGCATCGCTGGCGGGAATGACCTCTGCGGTCATTACGTCGAGCACCCGCCGCGCACGGCGGGAACGCTCAATGCGCTTGAGCGCATCCGGTGCGCCAGCGACCCAACGCGGCAGCAACGTAGCCAATTCCTGCGTCCACAGCGCTGGTGGTTGTTTCGCCATGGTCGCGAGCAGCGCGTGCAGATCGCTGCCTTCGTCCATGACTTCTTGATCCGCCAACGGTTCGCCCAGGCACAAGCGATCGCACACCACGGCAAAGGCATCGCGGAAAACCGTTCCGAGAGCGGAGACCTTGAGTTTGAGGTCCTTCACGTGTTGGGATGGTGGCACGCGGAAGGAGAACGACGGACTGCCAGGCGTGACCGACCACAACGCCCGTTCGTGGGCTCCCTGTGCGTCGTTCAGCCCGAGCGGCGCACCAGGGACGGCCTCAGCGCCAGCGTCTTCGCGCAATTTTTCCAGACTCCAGTCCTCGAGCTCTTTTTCCGTCCCGCCTTTTTCCCGCAGTGCCTGTTGGAGCTGGTCGCAGAGCGTGCCGAGCCAAGCGCAGGGTTCCCGTTCACCGCACGGGATGCCGAACACCACGCGCTGGGTCGCGCGACCAATAACCGCGAGGAAGGCGCCGATTTCGCCCGCTGCTCGTCCGGCTTCATCGTAGACATCGCGCGACAAGATTGCCGCCAGCTGCCGACGCTCATCACCAGGCACCAACGCACCATTGGTGGGCAATGACGGCCAACGTCCGTGTTCCAAATCGTGGATGAACACTACCGGACGCGGCCACGTACGGCCACGCACCGCGTCGGTAATTTCCAAGCTGTTGGCGCCGCCATCACGCTCAACCGTGACGCGCGCGGCACCGAGCAGCTCGTCGAGGTCTTCCGGCGACAATGGATGCAGCAGCGCGAGGTCGGCAAGCGTGCGTAAGACCCCACTGCCACCGTCGGACAGGTCGAGTCGTTCCGCGAGAATCAGGAGACGCTGCCACCAGGTGCCTTCCACGCGCAGGCGTTCACGCCATGCGGCGAGCCAGGCGAGCGCCGCCGTGAGCCACGGACGTTTGCCGTCGGGCTCGTTCCAGCCCCAGCCGTCGCAGGTGCCATCCTGCCGCACCATGGTCGCCACCTTGGCGAGACCCTCATCAACAGCGATGCGGCTCCATGGTCCGGTGAGATCCGCGAGGCGCACTGGCGGCACGTCGTCGCCAGCAAGCCGTTCGACGACCGCAAGGAAAACACCCCACTTTGGTTCCCGACAGAACGCCGCCAACGCCGCAAAGGCTCCACCAGCGGTTGTACCAAGGAACGGCACTTGAAAACGTCCGCTGACCGGGACCTCCGCCGCCGCGAGTGCATCCGCCAGCGCCAGCGCTTCGCCATCAGCGACTCGCACCACGAGCAGGGCTTGCGACGGTGCCGTACCCGTACACCGCAAATAAGCCGCGATCGCACGACCAGCGTGCAACGGATCGCGGTAGCGGTAGCGGTCGACACCATCGGTGACGACGGGGCGGCCCTCCTCCAGCACCGTTCCCAGCAGCGCGCGAACTCCAGCCGCATGAGGTGAGGCCGCAGCGATGGCGGTGCGGCGCTCCTCGTTCGCACCTGGCAGCGCAGCACGCAGACGATCAGCCAACGAAGCTTCTCGTCCAAGGCGCGCGTCATCGATGGCAGTGATGAGCAACTGCCGACGTTCGCCGAGGCTACGCAAAAACGCCAGTTCCGCTGGCGTGAAGGTCTGAAAATCATCGACGGCGATGGTCGCCACGGATGGCGCAGCACCGGCCTCGGCCAGCAATCGTAGGCGTGCGCCTGGGAGCATTGCCCCCTGCGCGCGACCAATCGCAACGGAATGCGCACGTGCTGTCACCGCGTCATTGAGGCACGCCACCAGGGCGTTCTCACCACGTTCGCGCAGCGTTCGTTGCGCCAGCGTCAGATCCGCATCGGTGATGCCGTGATCGTCGAGACGCCGCACCAACTCGGCAAGCTCGCGTCCAGTGGCGCGGAAGTTCGCCAACGCCGACCACGGTCCCTGTAAGTGTTTGGTCGCCCACGCGCGCAAGACGTGCGTCAGCAGTCCGGTTGACCAGGATCGTGGCACCGTTTCCACCGTCGCCGCACAGCGCTCCACCAGATCGGCAAACGACCAGATCGGCGGCAGCAATCCCGAGCCTGACCACGCGTGCACTTGGCGGATCAGATCATGCGGCAAACCAGCAGTGGGACGCACCAACACCGCACTGCCAATCGGCTCCGCCCGCAACCGTTCCCACAACCGCCGCGACTTGCCGCTCTGATGCGGACCGGTGATGAGGGTGACGGGCATGTATGAAACCTAAGGGCCCACTCACAGACGCGAGCGTCGATCCCAGGCACAGACAGGCACAGACTGTGGTCGCAGGATTCCGGCGGGATCCAAGGGCAGCAGCCCTTGGCAGGCGTAGCGGGCGGCGCCCGCGAACAACAATCCCCCGAGCGCGCCTGCGCGCGCGAGCGGGGACGAGGATCGGTTTTCGCGCAGCGAAAACACGCTGGCACAGCCAGCGTCGCCCGGGTGCTCCACCCGGGGGCGATCAGATGCTAACCGACGCCTAGCTCTTTCATGAACACTTCGTCGACCCACTTGGTGGTGATCTGGTTGTTCAGGAAGCGCGCGTCCTTCAGCAGACGCTGGTGGAAGCCGATCGTGGTCTTCGGGCCTTCGATGATGTACTCACCAAGGGCGAGTTGCAGCAACTGGATCGCCTCTTCCCGCGTATCACCGTGGACGATGAGCTTGGCGATCATCGAATCGTAGTTCGGCGGAATGGTGTAGCCGGCGTAGCAGTGGCTGTCGACGCGCACGCCTTTGCCCGAGGGCGCGACGTACATGTTGATCTTGCCCGGATGGGGGATGAAGCCCTTCTCCCAATCCTCGGCGTTGATGCGCACTTCGATGGCGTGGCCTTCGGGCTTGATGTCCGCCTGCTTGAAGCGCAGGGGTTCACCGGCTGCCACCAATATCTGGTGTTTGATCAGATCGAGGCCGGTGCACATTTCAGTGACCGGGTGTTCGACCTGGATGCGGGTGTTCATTTCCAGAAAGAAGTACGCCTTGCGATCAAGGTCGTAGATGAACTCGACGGTACCGGCGTTGAAGTAGTTCGCCGCCTTGGCGAGTTTCACCGCGTCGGCGCACATCGCTTGGCGCGTGGCTTCGGTGATCACCGGACTGGGAGATTCCTCGACCAGCTTCTGGTGGCGACGCTGGGTCGAGCAGTCGCGTTCACCAAGGGCCACCACGTTGCCGTGTTGATCGCCGATGATCTGGATCTCGATGTGGCGCGCGCGTTGGACGTAGGCTTCGATGATGCAGTCGGCGCTGCCAAAGGCGGCTTCGGCTTCACGCTGGGCCGAGATCAAACCACTGACCAAGCTGGCGTCGTTGTGCGCGATGCGCATGCCGCGTCCGCCGCCGCCATTGGTCGCCTTGATCATCACCGGATAGCCGATTTTACGCGCGACCGCGATGGCTTCCTCTTGCGAATTCACGGGACCGACCGAACCGGGAATGGTTGGAACCTTGGCGACGATGGCGAGCGCCTTGGCTTTGGCCTTGTTGCCGAGCGCTTCCATCGACGACGACAGCGGACCGATGAACTCGATCTTGCAGTCGCGCACTACCTGCGCGAAGTGGCTGTTTTCCGAGAGGAAACCGAAGCCGGGATGGATCGCATCGACGTCGGCCAGTTCCGCCGCGGCGATGATGTTGTTGATGTTGAGGTAGCTCTGTTTCGCTGGACCAGGCCCGATGCAGATCGCCACGTCGGCCATACGGACGGGCAGCGATTCCTTATCGACGGTGGAGTGCACGACGCAGGTTTCGATGCCCATGCGGCGGCAGGTACGGATGATACGCATGGCGATTTCGCCACGGTTCGCGATCAGGATGCGTTTGAACATTTGTATAAGCTTCGAGCTACGAGCTGCGAGCTACGAGTCCGACCAAATCAGGCCGGCTGCGAACTCGAAGCTCGCAGCTCGTAGCTCGTAGCTCTTGGGTTTAGCCAACCAGGAACAGGACGGTGCCGTACTCGACGGCTTGGCCATCACTCACGCAGACCTTCTTGATCTGACCCTTCACGCCGGCGTCGGGTTTGATCTCGTTGAAGACCTTCATCGCCTCAATCATGCAGGCGACCTTGGTTTCATCGATCTGACTGCCGACGTTGACAAAGTTGGCGGCATCGGGATTCGGCTTGAGGTACACCGTGCCTGGAATGGGCGAGATGACTTTCTTGCAGTTGGCGAACTCGTCGACGACTGGGGCGGGCGCGACTGGGGCAGCAGCAGCACCCGGAGCAGCGACCATCTGAGTGGCGGCAACCATCTGCACGGTGCTGCCCTTCTTCAGTTTGACCTTCAGGTCCGCGGACTCGACCTCGACCTCGGTGAGGTCGTTCTCACGCATCAGCTTGGTGATTTCCTTGAGAGTCTTGATGTCCATGGGGGAGGCGCTCTCCGGTGCGTGGAGTTGAAGGATCAGCCTGCTGCTGACCGGCTCACCAAACGATTCCGCCGGCGGGACGCCGGCGGTGCTCGGTGAGCGGGGCGCACACTAGGAAAGCCTTGGGGGGAGTCAATCCGAGCAGGCCTAGACTAGAAGTAAGCGTCTGGCACCCATGTGCTTGGACTGGCCAACGATGGTCTGAGGCAGATTTTCAGCGGGAGCGTGTTCAGCCCTGCTTGAAGCGCGTCGCTTCAGCAACCGTGAAGGGCACGACGTTGCTGCTGTCGTAGGGCGGATCCATACCCACCGTCGGATCGCTATGGGGGTGGTCGAGATGGATCATCACCGCACCGTGGGCACCCAGCACTTTGAGGATGTGGTGCTCCAGCCGTTCGACCGCGGCGTGCGCAGCGGCGACGCTCCACAGCGACGGCACCACCAGGTGGAAGTCGACGAAGATCGCATCGCCACTGCGACGCAGACGCAGGTTGTGCACATCACGCCAGGCAGGGTCGCGGATGGTGTTGATCGCTGCGACCACCCG
>Ga0105049_10004802_pt1 | contig 15833 bp, 8 predicted proteins | sample MAT06_FD_78087 | JGI IMG/M metagenome (GOLD analysis project Ga0105049, IMG submission 78087) | Freshwater microbial communities from Lake Fryxell liftoff mats and glacier meltwater in Antarctica - MAT-06 | ecosystem: Environmental > Aquatic > Freshwater > Ice > Liftoff microbial mat | place... | reverse complement strand
CGGATGGCGGCCAGTCGTAAGACAACCGCGTAAAGTCGTTGAGACATGGTTAGAACCTCACCCCTAAATCCCCTCTCGATGCGGAGAGGGGACTTTGCTTGAACGAAATGGTGGTTACTTCTTCCCCGCCACTGCCGCCCGATGTTGCATGTCAGCGGGGAGATAGATCGTTTTGCCGTCAGACGTCTTGCCGTGCCACCAGCCATCGGCCTCAATCAGCGCGTTTTCGACCAGACTTGATGGGCGCATCGACACGAGATCGAACAATTTCAAGTCGGCGGATGGCGGCAAATCGCCCGGATTCATCGGATAGTCCGAGACGGTGCGCTCTTTTCTCCCATCTTGACGGGTCAGAGTGACAGGCTCATCCACCATCAGCCGCGCCTTGCTCATCCACAGCCCCATGCGAATCCAACGCGGAAAGGTCAGTGGGTCGGGGGTGAGGACACCGAAGCTGAAGCGACTCTCCACAGCCACCTCTTTTGCCCTGCCAAAGGTGGGGATGTTGGCGTTGCTGCGTTCCATCAAGACGCTACTACGCTCCTCGCCAAACTTAAAGGTGTTGACGACATAGCGCACATCGTCGCCGTTGGCCGGCGTCACATAGATATTGTTCAAGTTCACGCGCTCCAACTCAAAGGCATAGCCCGGGATGTTGGTGGCGTGATGGAAGGTGGTCTGAGCGAAACCCATTGCATAACAGAGCGCGATGTTATGTAGGAGGCGACCTGTTTCATATAAACGCCCCAACGTTCGCGTCTCGTAGAACAGATTATCGTGAAAGGTGAGCGTACAGGGGTAGAGGTACATCCCCCACCTCATTTCTTCTTGGGTTGCTTGGCGATGTTTGCGTCGTGATAAATCTGACTGTCTTTGGCGGCGGCCTCCAACCAAGCGCGGACATCGCTCTCGCCCATCGCCCGCATGCTGTTCAGAAAGGCGCTCAATTCTGCGCCCATCAAGACTTGTGTATCACGCGCATTATCCTCTGCCAACAGAACGGGGATGACCTGTTCAGCGACGCTCAAAGCATCGTTTAGCTTTACAGGGTCGTTGCCATCGGGCTTCAAGACATCATGCAGGCGCTGCGTCAACAAGAGATTGCTGAAAATCTCGCCATCGCTCAGGATGATGGCCGTGATGTGATTTTTGACCGTGCCGCCGCGTGTAGTGGTCGCGCCATAGCGAGAAGTCCGCAGCACATTTTGCAGCACATAGAAGAACAGCGCCGAGGTCAAATCGCGGGTAGTCATCACCGACGGGAAAATCACCTGTGGCTTCACATGGTCTTGTTGGTTGATGCGCGACGACACGATTCCCTTATCCGACATTGTACCGTCCTCATACGGCGCGTTGAGGGTGAAAACCTCGTGACTGACGCTGTAATCGGTCAGTGAGAACGCAGTATCAGCATAGACTTTACTTTTCTCGCTACCGCCGTCGCCAATCGCAAAGCCATAGGTGATGCAGTCGGGGCATTTACGGCAGGCGCTCTCGTTATAGACGCAATCCGACCCCATCAGGCCGAAATTCCGCAAGGTCTCGCGCCCGTTCAGGCGCTCCGGCGTGGTTTGTTTGCGCTTGAACAGGGTGATGCGGGTCATCGGCTCTTGATTCGCCATACCCGACGCGACGCGGGCGCGGTTCAATTCACCGTCGGTCTGAAACAGGGCGTAGCCCTCGGTCACGCGCAAGGTTACGATGTGGGCGTACTTCCCCATCGGGCGTCCGGGCAGTTCGGCGTGGAAAAAATCGGTGTTCAACATGGGTGGTGTTCTCCTTAACGGATAGGTAAATAGGGATTGGCTTTGTCGTAAAGGCGGGTCAACCAGCCTTTACGGGGTTCCAGAAGGATAAAAAAGCGATTGATTATTCGTCCGCGCCGTCATCTTCCTCGGTTTCCTCGGCGTCTTTATCGCGTGCCGTCCATTCCTCGACCTGCATCTGCCGATACAACGCCTCACAGGTATCGCGGAACAAGTTCAACTGCTTGCCGCGTAAGGCTGCGACATCTTTGTTGAAGATGCCGATGAACAAGTTCTCGACAAAGACAGCGCTAAATTCACGCATCCCGGCCTCCCGCTCCGAGGGATGAACCCCTTTCGGGAAACGCCCATCGGCTTGGCCTTTACCAACTCGATCCATGAATTTCGCCAGTTCGCCAAAAGCCAATTCGGTCAGCGATTCTGCGTCAGGGTATAGGCGCGGGTCAGCAATTAAGAGAGCATCGGCGACCACGCTCAACGGGCGCAGGACACTATTGGCATTCTTGTTGTTTTTGGCGCGATAAAACTTGCGGTAATGGGTCACGAGGTCTCTGGCAAGCGACATCTGGCGTACTCCTTGTGCGTTATGGCTAAACAATGTCTCGGCAAAGCGGATATAGCGCTGAACCTGAGCAAAACCAAGCGGACGATCTTCCCGCTGCTGCTTTTTGAGGTAATGGAACACATAGAGCGGCGATTCCATCAGGCTGTGAGCGATGGGGCCGAAGCGATTCCAATTTTCTTTGGGCGGCTGATATTCGGTATCGAGGTGAATCATGTAGGCCGCCGCCAGCCTCGCTAACGCCCCGCCCACCCGGTCAATATTGAGGCGACTGCCGCCCATCACCGCTTGAACCGCCGGGTGTACGCCATCAAACCAGAGGGTTTCCGGCAACTCATCCGCCTCCAGCATCAACGGCACGCCGCTATCACTAATGACAACTTTCACATCCAAGCAAACCGATAGCACTAAGGCCATCAGGGCGGGCAAAATCCATGCCTCGGTTTCGGTTTTAGCATCAAATACTCGCAATCCAAAACTGAGGAAAGTCGATTGCGCGTCCGCTTGATATCGCAGCACCCGCTTAGACGGCTCATCGCGCACCGGCATCAAGAACATCTCTAACCGTTGCCAAAAATTGGGGTCGGTCAGATCGGCCTCGCGTAGCGCTGCCATAAACTCTTTATCGCTGACGCGCATATCGCTGATGCGCTGATACGCCCGCTGCATGAAGCGTAAGGTTTCTGGCGTGAAGTAATACGACGGGTAGAACGACAGATAACGGATGCGCTGACCCTCGGCGGTGCTGCCGGTATCAAGGTTATCCATGTACAACTGGCGCAAAAGTTGTTCTAGGCTACAAATCGAACACAGATTGCGGGCGTTGGAACTGCTTCCGATGGGGATGCGCGCCGTATAGACTCCCGGCTGGAACGCCACCGTACTCTCTTTGGGAGCGCGAACCGTATAGGTCGAGCCGCAAATCGCGCAAGCCTTACCACCGCCGCCTTTGGCGCGGGTATATTTCTTCAACTCATCATTCAGACCCGATAAATGTTTCGCGCCGCCGAGCGTCAAGACGCGCCCAACATAATCGGTCAAGTCATCCCAGCCGGTTTGATTGGCTTGTGCCTTTTCGGGCAAATCTTCCGGTAGGGAGGCGATGACCTGCTCTGAGAGTTCTGTTAACCACTGCAACGTCCCGACATCGCTCATACCTGTTTTGCGGCCTAACGCCTGTGCGCCCGCCCAATACCACCACAAAGGCACGCCACCTGCCGATCCAACCGCCTCTTTGACCGCTGAGAAATCGACTGCTAAATCTTCTATACCCAACAAAGTGAGGAGGTATCCGACCTTATCCGGCTGATTCATGCGCTCACGATAGAGTTTGTCGATAAAAGCCGCCCATTCCGCAATTTGGTCAGCACGGGCGTCCTTTGCTTCCGTCGGGATCGGGGGAAGTGGCTTCGACCAGCCTGACTTTAAGACACTTTCCATCCGGTTAGGCATTTTGTTATTAGTGATATATTTCCCAACCAGCCTAATTGAACTTTGCACCATCTCTGGCACACTGAAGAAATCATCGTAGCTATCATCCAATTGCAGAGAAGTGTTGCCGCGCTTTGCTCCCTTGCCACTGGCGATGAGTCTATCACCAGCCTTTTGACGAATCCCCGCCACGATGCTCTTAGCTAAATCCTCTGGATTCGGCATGGCGGGGGCGTCGTGGCGTTCCAGATAGACCACGCCGCTGGGGGCATACAACAATGGCACACGCACATCGTCAATTTTCAGGGCGTCCAGCGCGGCGTTATGGATCAGGTTGAGCAACAGGCCGCGATTTTCCGCGACATGGTGGTAGGTCAGACGGGCAACCGAAGGCACATCGCGCCCGTCGCCCAGTTCAAAGCCAATCAGCTTTTTGATGGCCTCGTGCGCCACCATCTCACGCGGAGTCGGCGCGACATAGGCTATTATATCGGCGAGGTGACTGGTCAGCGTGACCGCTTTCAGCAGCGGCGTGTCCAAGTGAATTTTGGGCAGCATTCGGGGGTTGTTGATCGTACCGCCCAACACCTGCGTGTTGCACGCGATGTAGATGAGTTCTTGCACCCACCGCGCTAAGCCGCCGACTGGCTGTAAGAATGCCTCCAGCCCCAGCTTGCCGCCCCACTCGATAAAGATGCGCTCCAAGACCTCAACCTGCCGGTCACTCGGAGAAGACATCTCGAAATAGGTCTTGAACCCAGCGTCCTTTAAGGTGTTTTGCGCCGCGTCGATTTTTAGGAAGTCGTGCAGCATGTATCCGGCAATGAATAGTCGCTCGGTTTGCTCATCCCATCCACGCAACGGTTTTGCCCCCCATTTCGCCAACAGGCGGGCGACGTGCAGCGCTGGCAACATCCCGTTAATCAGGTGGGCGCGGAGGGTTTGGTCACGACCATAGCGTTCAGCGTTTTTCGCGCCCTCAGCTTGTTTCTCCTCAAAGAATTTGCCGCCTTTGGCCGCTTTGAGCGCAAAATAATTCGACAACGGCCCGACCACATGCGTCGCAAAATCATGTAGGACGACATCGTTTCTGTCGATGGATTCCAAGAACAGGGTACGGAATAACGGCTCTAAGGTCAGCTTTTTGACCACGGGCGCGGCGGAGGTAGGGGCGGCATCCGCCTCTGCCTCTAACAGCGCGTCAAGGTCAACCTCGAAGTTTTCTTCATCTGGGATAAAGTCGTTCATCGTTTCCTCCTTTTAGTAAATCAACGGTTTATCGGTATCAGAGCGCCGCCGAAGCCACACTGAGTCGAGCAGCAGGGCAGCCCGTCCAAAGGCCGCCGTCCATGGGGTATCACCTTGTCCTAACACTTTTACCCGCAATAACTCGACCTCCATCCCCAATCGGCACATGCGTCGCACCTCATCTGGCGCTTTGTCTGGGATGAGGGTGCAGACCAGCGTCCGCGCTTGCAGTTCATCGCTGACGCGCAACGCCCCGTCAAAACCCATCGGCACATTGAAGCGGAATCCGCCGAGTTCAATCACTTGCTCACGTTGGTCAAGTTCCGGCTCAGTATCTAGCATCAGACCCACCTCGCGTCGCTTGTCCAGCCAGCCACGTAGTCGGAACACGCCGAGCGGTTCTCCGCGTTGTAAGGCAGTCCAACTGGGGGATGACTGCCCGATTTTACGATATTCGCGCTCTGCATCCTCCCAATCCAGCCAATCCAACTCTGCATTCCTGAGTAATGTGAGTAGATTATAGGGGATGAATTCACTTTTGCCCTCTTTTGCGCGCATGTCACGCAATAAGGCAGTGAAGGGGCTATCGCCGCGAAATGTGCTGGCAGACCTCACGACCAACGGTTTGCCTTCACGAATGGCGAAATATTTCCCGACGCTTTTCTCAAACAGCGTCACATATTGCTCTTTCAGCGGCGTCACGACGTGGGCGTATTGAGCCTTAATTTCCTTATTACCGGTAAGTTGAGAGAGAATTTTACCGGCTTGTATGCCCGCCCAACGGCGGACATAGCGGTCAAACTCCTGTGGTCGCTGGAAATACTGCATCAAGCGGCTGCGGTAGGTCTCACGGTCTATGGGTGTGTCTGCGGCCATATCTTTCTGGGCGCTCTCTACGACCCACGGCGGGACGAGCGCGTGCGCCTCAAAATGCTCAAATTTTCGCCCGTATTTGTCAGAGTCGTGTCGCCCCAAGCGTCCCAGCCGCTGGGTATGACTGGCGGAGTCACGACATTCAAAAATAAGCAAGTTGATTTTGAAGTCCACACCCACATCAATCGTCGATGTCCCGACCAATAAATCACAGTCCATCACGCGGTCTGATTTTGGCGTGAGGCCGGTGTTCATCCCGACATCAATACCGGCGGCCTTACAGATGGGTTTTAGGTATTCCCCGATGCGATGCGCCGTCGCAACACTGTTGGCGATGATGACGCCTCGCGCCCCAGCGGGGCGCTGCTCACGGAAGAAGCGTAAAATCACGTCCTCAAGGTGTGACTGACACCACTCTTCGAGGCCGCCGCTATACAGGATGAGGTCAGCCTCGCGCAAAATCCGCCTATACCCGTCTGGCGAAGTCTGTGCGCCATGCACGTACTCCCCTTTAACCTCGGTTGTCTTGAGGCCGACTTTTTCGGCCATACCTTGTAATTGGGGCTGCGGGGTCGCTGAGAGAAATAAGAAGCGCGGCTGAACATGCTCTGGTTTCATGTGCCTGAGCAGCAGAAGCGCCATCATAACCGAGGCGGTTTCTGGTGCGCCGAACAGGTGAAATTCATCGAAGGCGAACAGCCGGTAATTGCCCGCCAACTCCCCCAGAGTCGCATCCCGTGCCGTGCCAAACTTGCTATAGGCGAATGAGATGGACAAGTGAAAAATGTCGGGGTTGGTCAGCAGATAATCACAACGTAATTGCTTGCGAAGCGCGGCTGACCGTTCGACAGAAAGCCCCGTTTTTTCGTAGCTTTCTTGCATCGTATCAAGCGTACTAGCGTTCAACACCTCGTATTCCAGTCCGTAACTCCCCCAGACTGATGGCTGGCCTTTATTCTGAATCATTGCCTGAAGGCCGCGCTGTTGGTCAAGCGCGAGTTCATTGGTTGGGTACATGGTCAGCGTGCGCCAATTTTTATCATTGAATACCTGTAGCTGACCGGCCAGCGATTTCCCGTCACCGGTCATCGCGGTGTTGACCACAATATCCGCATCGCTTTTCAAGGCGCGGACGGTAGCTGCCTGATGCGCCATGAGTTTCCATCCCGCCGGATAATAATTGATGGGGATGTCCTTGAGTTCTTCCTCGGTGGCATAGCGCGAATCAACGGCCATAAGTTTTATCGTGTGCATCGGTGTGTGTTCTCCTATATAAACTCAGTATAGCGTGCGCTCCCCCCACAAAGATGGGGAGTCGAAATCATGTGTAAATCTGGTTCATATCGTGGATGATTTTCTTCATCTCAGCCACCGCCTCATCCCCGCCGATGACCTTACAGGATGCGCCATAATGCAACAATTTCCGTAAGTCGATAAAGAGGTTATCGGAGGCAACACTGATTTTTGCACTCCCGTCGTCTTGATAGAAAACCTGCTGACCTTTGAAATGCTCTGTTACGCCGCCTTTTGCTATCTCCGGCGAGAGGGTATATTCCAACTCATGGGTATATGGACGACGCGGCGTGAAATGGTCAGGAAGAGGACGTGTCTCATGAATACGGTCTACCCTGAAATGAATGTGTTGATTTTCCCGATCTTTTTTGTCTGGGTTATGAGCAGAATTACAGCGTGCAAACAAATAGAGGTGTCCAGTTTCTACAAACCACCGTTCAGGCTCAATGTCATACCACCATGGTTGTAAATCATTTCTATCCCTATAGAGCATCATCAATCGTCGGCTGCCCAATGTGGATTCAATGTCTTGCCAGATTTTCTCAGGGATTGGGCGGCTATCTTTCACCACCAAATCCATCTCAATCATCTTGCGTTGTTTGTCGATAGTACGGCGAGTTTGAAGCGGCAAAACGCGGGTGATTTGCTCCATAAGCGCCCCGACCTCCTCACCCATCAATGCTTTTGGGGCGGAAAAGTTTGCTCTGAGAAAGGCTAATCCTTGCGCGGCATCCTCCGATAGGTCAATCAGGGGCGTTTGGATATATGTGAGTGTATAGGGAGAAATTTTGGAATCGTGTTCAATAACACAACCAAACCAATCACGTAGACGCCCCCGATCTTCCTCGAAACGACGCTCCAGAGCTTTGGATTCAAGCTCTCCATCTCCAATCTCAAGGGCGTGATTGAGGATGATTTGCTTGAGTTCTGCTCCACTCGCAGATTCACGCATCAGGCGTTGTAACAAGTTCAGGCAACGTCGAATAACTCGCCACTGCGATTGTCGTGACCCGCCACCGTCTTTTTTCTCGTTCATTTGTTTTCTCCTGATTATTGGAAGGTAACTTCTCACCCATGATTTCCTCAAATCCGGGTAAAATTAATTGATGTGCTGAAACCGGAACTTCAAATGTTTCTGGTTTAGATTCCATATCATTTAAAGTGTTTCTTGATGATGTTGAAATAAAAACATCATCAAGAAAATTGGGTAGCGGTGGTTGTTTCAGGTTGTCCATTATTCATCCCATAACATACACACTTTCAATAACCTGAATCTAAGCCATATTGTTTTCCCTTTCAAGTAGTTTGATTAGACTCTTTTAAGATTCCTGAAAAGAGTTATAATCCTTATGTCGATTTAGACATTGAAAAATTGATGTACGCATGTTTGTCTGATAATGCCGATTGAGGCATTGAGAAACACCACTGACTCGCCAGTGGTGTTTTTTATCCGCTATTCCTCCCCATCGGATTCTTCGGATTCAGTATCATCTGATACGATCTCGTAGCGCGAGAGATGTTTGGGCAGCCACGAAATTACATCGTGTAACGGTTGTGGGATTCGCGTGGCTACGTCCGTATGATTTGAAGCCGTCCGCAGTTGATGAATCACCCCTGCCCACGCCGCCGCATCATCACCAGCTTGCAAGTTATTCATCCAAATCTGAACCGTCCCCGCGCTGTTGAGCGTTTCGCCCGCGTTATCTTCTTTGCGCTCATCCCTAAGTGGTTTTTGGATGCCCACATCATGCAAAGAATAAAATAGCGATGGGTTGGCCGCGCTCGCATATAAGCCGGAATACTTACTCTTATGTTGTCCGGGCAAGCACATTGGTGCTTCGTCATGATGTGAATATTGCAAGCGCGCAACCCGTATTTGCGGGAACTCATTCAACATTCCATCAAGGTCAACAACAGCAGACCGATGGTTATTCAAGCCGGTGAACAAGCGGCGCAGATTTTGTTCATCTAAAATCAAGAGCGTATGGGACTTACGCACGCGCCCTTCTAATGCGGCGCGGAAAAAACGCCGGATGTCGGTGAGTTCAGCAAATGCGGATTCTGTTTCCCATGCACCCAGTAATGCCTCGTGTAAACTGGGATAGTGCTTCACGCCGCCTTTTGCGTCCGGCAAATACAGTTGCAGATGGAGGTCATCGCTAGATGCTTCGACCAAGACCGGCAATGTCACCGGTTTATCGTCAGCATAGCCGTTGCGCCGATTCAGGCGAATCATCCACAATCCCAGAATATCTAAGCCGTCCGGCAGAGAGGTCTTGTCTTGCGGAATATAGAAGGGCTGTACCCGACAACCCAACCCACGCAAAATTGCACTCACCGCACTGCGAATCCGAAAATGACTTGATTTTTCGGTCTCGCGATTTTTGCGCGGTACAAAAAACTTTGCGATACGCCCGGTCTTGATGAACCCCGTGCGGATGGCTTGTTTGGGATCGCGGTGCTTCATCTCTTTATCTTCGTTGTACCCAAACAATTCAATCAGTGCCGCCGTTGGGGTGCCAGACTTAGAATAAGTTTTCTGGATATACCGTATGCGTTCGGCATTATCAGCCTGTGTGGGTGGTTTTCCACGCCACCTGCCTTCTTTAAGGGGCATGATAAGTGCGGAGTCTTGGCAGCGCACGACCTCTAACGTCTGATCATTTTCTGCCAGTGGAATACACAGGGTATCGCCGTTGCGTGTTGCGGATGTTTCTGAGATGCCCAATGCCGCCAAAATGAGATTCTCTGCAACTTGCACTTGGTCGGTATGTAATTCAATCCGAATCGTGCGTGCTGAGGTCGCCCAACGGCGTGGTAAAGCAAGATCTTTGCTAAAGAACGATTGATTTCGCTCTTTTCCGGGCGTTTCAATATCTGCGATGGTTGCGCGACGACAAACCTCAAAAGGATGCGCGAGGCCGATAAATTGTTGGGTCAGGTCGGTGAAAGCCTCATACTGGTCATTGTGTGAGACACCTGTCCCGACTTCATTCTCATAATCACTAGACATGGCTGGCACAAGCGCGATTTCATTATGAGCATACGGGTCTTCGCGGAATGCTATGGCAGGCGGGAAACTCATTTCGGCCTGATGTAACTCTCCAAAAACTTGAGCTTGATTGCCGACCCAAATTACTTGTTTTTCGCCGCCGATATAGCTGATTTTGACGCGCCCATAGACGTTATCGCGGCGTTTTTTATCCAAATAGCCGGGCGACCAACGCAGATACACGCTCCGTTTGCCACGATATTTGACGTGGATGCGCTTATTCAGCCAGCGCCGCACCATCAGTCGGTGAGCGAACGTCAGTGCCACTGTATCGGGCGTATCTAAGACTGAAAAGCGCAAGACATACGAGTACAACTGAGGCGCTTTGTCAGGATTGGCGGGCGTATACCATTTCGGCTCGGTCATCAGTTCTGCGGTTTCAGCGTATTCAGTGGCCGCAACCGCCCGAAGCGGATAAGTCTGCTCATTAAAGGTGAGCGAGTAGTTATGGTCAAGTAGCCAACGGGTGATGATGCCGGGCAGTAAGCGGCGCTTTAGCGTGTATTCAGCCGTTTGCAAGTCCACTTTTTGCCATGACCAATGGCCTTCACCCCATGTCGCTGAAAACGCATCGGCTTCTGGTTCGCCCCATAACGATTGAATCCACGCGGTCATTAAATTTTTCAGCCGCTGAAGTTCAACCTCTTGCGAGACGGTATACAGCCACGGGCGTTCTGGATGTTCGGTCATCGTCCAGAGTGGATTCGGGTTAAACCCGATAATAGAACTTGATGAGGCGCTCAACAGGTCATGCAAGCTAACAAACGGGAACACCCCGTCTTTTTCTCGTTTGGGGAGGCCGTTCAGAAACGTCAATATATGCTGCGGGATGCACAAAGCATGAGCGTAACGCCATGCCGACGGTAATTCCGTGATTGTCCACGCGGCGGGGTAGATTTGCTTGAGGCGGTCAGCCATGATGGCTTACTCCAGTCGTTTATCGGTCATAGCGCGGTCAAAGGCTTGGATGGCATCGGCGTATAGGGCAGAGGTCAGTGCTGCTGTGGTTGGGTCGGTATCAGCGCGCAATCCCTTGAGCATGGCATACCAATCACGTAGCAGATGGCGCTCCCCCTCGGTAGGCGCAAATGCGCCGTCAACAAAAAAGACACGCGCATCTTTTCCGCCACGAATTAAGCGCCCGATGGTCTGCCAAATCGGGACAAAATGGTCGCGCAGGAAGGCAGCATAAATATCGGCGTCCATCCCGCTGAAAGTGCGAGTCCGTAAACGGCGATTCCACATCCCCATAGCGGCTTGCCGCACACTGCGGAGCGTGCCGAGGGTCTTAGAACCGTGCAGCGTGCGCCCATCAGGTTCAAGGCGTTGCATCAGCCAGTCATTGACCGCGAGGACGTGCTGACCGAGGTCATCTGGCGGCGGATAGGGTCTGACGAGGAAGAAAACAGACCCCAACAAAGCCTGATTTTGCTCGTCGAGGATGTTAAAGCCGCGCTGAATCGCCATCAGCGGGGCAATCAGAATTTCCGCCTCATATTCGCGGAGGGATTCGACCTTGCGCGTCTGGATATAAGCGGGGTCATCCGGCGCGACGTCATCAGAAACCAAGCTCAATACACGTCCTTTGAACGCTGGAATAGTCTCAAGCGTTTCCAGAACAGTCTGGCAGTGCGCGTAACTATTGACGACCAATATGATGCGGCGTTTTTGCGCGGGGTCTATGGTTTCCCAGTGGCTCAATTCCATCGCAAGTTTCGAGTCCTTACCCTCAGCCAATCGCGTGACCATATCGCGTAGGTTGTTGTGCTTGCGGCCTTCACTCCCAGCACCAGAAATTTTCAGCGGCTTGTTGTTTTTCTGAACCGGATAATATTCCAGCCTGATCACAGGGGTAGAGAGAGAGACAGGCTTGAGAATCGCGTTGGACGGGCAAGCGAGGTTAAATTGCGTGGACTGTGGCAGCCAACTGGTTGCTGAGGTCAACAGCACATGTGGACCAACCCAGCCGCGCTGGTCAAGATATAAGCGCGGGAGATTTATCAGCAACCAACGCCCGATGCCAGCGCTCTGGTGCATATAAAACGCACCGATGTCATCTGCCCCGCGTGAGACCAACCGCATCCCTAGCGGATTATCCAGCGGTGGTGCAGGCATCAGGGCGCGGATGGTCTGGCTGGGTAAAATATCCCCGCCGGGAAACGTCCCAAATTCACGGTCAATCCATGTCGCTTGGCTGATGATTTGATTAAACCGATACATCAGCGCCGCCAGCGTGAGCGCCATATCTAAGCGATGAATCGCCTTCGCCATTTTCTTGTGTTTTGCTGACAGATTAAACCGTTCACTAAGCCAGTCGCGCACATCACGGGTGAGACTCTTATCGCTGATCGGATTCGCAAGCAGTCGGTCAACCCAACCATTGAGCGCACCCAGTGCAGGATCAGAAACGCCCTTCAACGCAGGATGGAGTTCTTCCATCAGTGCCTCAATTTGCGTTTGTCGCTCAAGCGGTTCTGTTGGGGCGATAAGCGCCTTTACCAACCATTCCGAGATACGCCGATTCAGGCCGGACTGTGTGAGTTGATGCCCGCTCACCCATGATTTCAGACCTTTATATTTTTTCCCCAACAACCGATAAGCATGATTGGCAAGGATATTGGCTTGGTCTGCAAGATTGGACAAACGGTTAAACGTGGCTTCAGCAGAACGAGTGCGCTTGCGCCCTCCGCTTTGTGTCGTCAGTTTCTCACGTAGCCAATCCAGCAACGCATCGTCGCTCCCGACCACCGGTGTGGATGGAGCGAGCGCGGTATCCCATCGCACCTGTACGCTGTCGGCCTCATCAACAATCAACACGTCGCTCATACGATAAACGGCTTCGAGCAAGCGGGTGGGTTTATCTCCCACCCCATCTGGGGCGGCGGAATAAAGTAGGCTTTGCGGGTTCATGACCCAGACTTGGGCGTTGACTGCCTCACGACTGACCCGATGTACTGGACAAATCGGCTTGAATGGACAACGGTGATTTATCTCCCGCCCATCTTTATCGGTCTGTTTGAGTGATTCGCACGGCTCTTTGCCCCGTGGAATCGCGTCGCTCAGACTCCCGCTGATGGCACATGGCGCGACCAACCAATCAACGGCTGGAGGATGGCGTTTGTTACGGACGAAAAGCCGTTCTTCTGATAGTGCCTCGGCTTCGGCCATGCCAAATTTGCGAACATGATCAGCGCGATTTCGTCCCAATAGCGGTGCGGCATTAACCCCAATTTGGCGCAACCACTGAGCAAAACGAAACGTCTCAACCACCGTGGTCATGACAGCGGAAACATGATAACCGCGTAGCGCGAGATAAACCGTCAGCACCGTAATCAGTGACGATTTGCCCGCGCCCAACATCCCGACCAGATGAAACAGTCCACTCAGGGTAAAAGACGCGCCTACTTGATATGACCCATCGGATAAGGCCATTGCCAATTCAAGGTTATTGATCCGCTTTCCCCATCCATTCTGTTTAAGATCAAGCGCAACTTCTTGTTCATCCAACCAATGGGCGGTGTCGAGCAAGTCGGTCATTGTGACGGAGATGGGGGGATGCGTGTTGCGGACAGGCAAGGCTTGTTTGGGCGTCGGTGTATGGGCTTTTTCCGCCAACGCGGGGGTAATAGTTATGGTCTCTACTAGCACATCGCCTGTTTCCCGTGGGACTTTGAAGTGATATGTCCCTGCTGTTGCCCACGGCATTGGCGTGCGTTCTTCGTCCAACGATTCGGGTTGACAAGCGGCGTGATAAGCATCTACGCGGGTATGTGCGTCTGGGGTATAGGTTCTGCGTTTAGCCGTCCATTCCCCATTGGGCATCTGCGACAGGCTATACAGGCGAATCGACTCTGGCTGATCTTTGTACCATTTCAATTTGGACGCCCACGCGGCAGGCGAGTCTAGATAACTCAGGCGTTGGCGCAAGGTCAAGCATATCTGCCGCGCCTCAATAGAATCATTCAGCCCGGTTACACAATAGCCAGAAATCAGAGTCCATAGGTCGCGCAATGGGCGCTGAATAGAATCGGGGATGAGTGCTTCTGCGACCCAAAGCAGCGTTTCAACCTCGAAAAACACGGGATAATCTGCTTTTGACCACCCAGATTGTGCCTTATGGATATTGATGAAGTTTTTGGTCAGATCTCTCCAACGGTCAATCATTAGCGCGCCGCCTTTTTCACATCGCGCAAGAGTTCATCTGCAAACAGTACAGACTCGTTTTTGCCGCGTTTTGTCCAGAGATTGCGGAATCGGTTGAGATAGTCGCTACTTTTGCGATGATTTGGGAATACGATGAACGCCTTGTCCCAAGCAGGGAAACCAGCAAACGGCTTAAGACTGCCGCCCAAGCGGGCGGGATCGCGGTGGTCTTTGAGGTCTATTGCCCATTTTTTGCCATTTGGCAAGGCTATGAGCATGTCATAGGCGTCAAAATGTGGGAATAATGTGCAAGTGACTTGTGGGATTTTCTGCAAGTTATTACGCAAAATCAGCAAAACGACCTCTGGAGCGACAACATACCGCTGAATTCCCTCGGTGGTGCGACACATGGCCGGGTCATATTGAAGCCACTGCACATCTTCGCTTAAATCCCCATACGCTTCCGCGCACACTCCATTCTTGTGACAAATTGCTTTTTCACCTGTCCAAGCCAGCGCCCAGCCACAATGAGGGCAACACGCAATCCATTCTGCACCCTCGTGTTTGATGATGCACTTTGCTGGAATAGACTCATAACATCTACGGAGTTTTTCGCGTACTTCTGGCGGCCAAACACGATTTTGTTGGATGTGCGGTAATACGTCATCTAGGATGGGATGCAGAATCAGAAATTCACGCATGGCCGTGTAGAGCGTCGCATCATTGAATTTGCGACATTCTTCATGCAGCTCACGAAAAACCGAATCCTGCATTTCTAGACGCAAATCGCCGACTTTCGCCAATTCCGCACCGAGTTCATCACAAAATTCTGTTGGAACGTCATTGCTGAGGAGAGTCTTATCTGACCAGTCTGCGGGGAGGGTGATGCCCCATTCAGAGAAGGGGAGATGTAGCCATGTCACCAAATCCCCTAGAGTCTGCGGCGGGGTTATCCCGTGTGTATAACACTGGAAACTGAGTTTTTCCCACCCAAAGCGTAATGCTGAATTGAGGTTGGTGACGACAGAGGGCTGCCCACGATAAATATCCGCGCACTGTTGTATCAGACCGGTGGCGAGGAAAGTGCAAATTTCACGATTTTTATCTTGTTCTTGCGTCATATACGCCTTGGTTATCGGATATTTAGAAGATAAACTCAGTATAGCGATGAGAAACCCCCACAAGCGTGGGGAGAATATAAGTTAACTAATTCATTTACGTATGTCCTGAAATCCCGATATACGGCTAATGGAGGGATGATTTAGAACCCAAACAATCTTCGACTGGGGTTTTAGAACAAAATGTACCCGAATAATCGTTTGAATTCTTTTCAGTTTCCCCATAATGTGAAATGGTTGAATATATCGCCAAATCCGCCGCCGAGGGTTAAAACCCCCGTCTAATGCACTGCAAAACCCACTAAAGTGGGTCGCTTGATTCAAGACCCTGAACAAAAGAGTCCCTT
>Ga0105049_10004801_pt1 | contig 15833 bp, 16 predicted proteins | sample MAT06_FD_78087 | JGI IMG/M metagenome (GOLD analysis project Ga0105049, IMG submission 78087) | Freshwater microbial communities from Lake Fryxell liftoff mats and glacier meltwater in Antarctica - MAT-06 | ecosystem: Environmental > Aquatic > Freshwater > Ice > Liftoff microbial mat | place... | reverse complement strand
TGCAGAAGGTCTGATATTGCCACAATCAGTGGGTGGAGCTCTTTTCCTCAACAACCTCACCTCCGCAGAAGGTCTGACCTTACCACAGTCAGTTGGTGGAGGTCTTTACTTCTACAACCTCACCTCAGCAGAAAAATTAAAATTGATTGAAAGGTTTCCACAGTTTAGAGGTAAAATATAAATGATAGTTTCCTTATTGACGTTTCACTCACCTAACCACAAGACGCCGTACGGCGTCTTGTGGTTAGGTGGCGTGCTTTTTTAAAATTTTGCATTACGAAATTAATTACCCCTAATTCAAGACACTACTGCGTCGTCGTCCCATCAAACTCATCGGTCGTGTCAGATTCGGCTTCTGCTTTAGTTCTATGTATCACTCCGTCTCTGTGATGGGCTGGCATATAGAGAGAATACAGCTTCAAAGAGTCAGAACCAGTATTTACGAGATTATGCTTTGTTCCTGCTGGCACAAGGATAGCGCTCCCGTCAGTAATGTCGTGAGAAATATCATTGAGGATTGCAACACCGGTGCCCTTTTCTACACGCAAGAATTGATCGACATCGTGAACTTCTTCTCCAATGTCTTCTCCAGCTACCAGGGACATAAGCACGAGCTGACCGTGCTTGCTGGTATACAACACTTTTCTAAAGTTATCATTTTCAAGTGAGAGCTCCTCTATGTTTCCAATGTATCCTTTCATAATAGAAAAATTAAATTAATGTAATATGTTTCCGTAACGTCCAAAAAACTAACCCTGTCCATACTGAAATAAGTCCAAATAAGAGAACGAGAGTGGAGAAAACATACGTCAAAATACCAAGATTAAGAGCAGTGGTGAGCGTGGTGGCGGTTATCCAAATGTCGCGGGCGGTATTTGCAACCATTACTGTGTTTCCATTTGAGTCCAATACTTTCTGTTTATTTGCATCAAGCTTTGCTACTTCGCGAGGCATTTCTGCATATGTCAGGCCTCCCGTCATTTTTAACGTGTGTTTACGAATAACATCAGCTTGTGCTTTCAAGGTCAAAGGCCCACGTACGGGTTTTGCTGGGATAGAAGAGTCAGCTGGAGTAACAATTTTTTCCTGGGTAATGTTTGTATGCGTAAAATACATTCCCCATGCCCCACCAAGTACTAATACGATTCCAGCTCCTGTTGCTAAAAATGAAGAAACGGTAAGTATTTTTCTTATATTCATACACATATCGTATCAGATGTTGCAGGAAAGGGTTTAAGCTGATACTTATTTCTGAAGTATGATAGGCTTAATAAAAGGTATTAAACCCATGGCAGAGCTCTGTAATACAGAGTTCGCTTCGCTCACACTATGTTGGCAATAAACATAAACAGTAACAAATGAATTTTAAAGAAGTACTCAAAATAAGTCGCCCACGGTTTTGGCTCTACGAAGCGGGAACGTTTGGTTTGATAGGTACCGTGGCCGCTCATCAAGGCTTTGCATTTTTTTCTGATTTACGATATTGGATTTTTGCGTTTTATTTTTTGATTCCTGCAAACATCCTCATCTATGGAATCAACGATATTTTTGATTACGAAACCGACAAGACAAATCCTAAAAAAGGTACGTATGAGGCTCTTGTCCCACCTTCACACCAAAAAGCATTGTGGAAATGGATTGTGTATACTAATATTCCTTTTTTCTTTTTCGTCCCTTTGGAGGCACCTCTCTTTATATCTTTTTTTACATTTGTCTTTTTTGCTACTTTTTACTCTGCCGAACCAATCCGCGCCAAAGCGAAGCCTTTTATTGACTCATTATTTTCAGCAGGCCACTACATAGCTACCGGAGTATTCGGATACTTTCTTGCGGGAGGCTCTGGTGTCCCTTTTAAAGCGATAATCGCAGGAATGTGTTGGGCAGTTGCGATGCATGCATATAGTGCAGTTCCTGACATAGAATCAGATTCTAAAGCGGGTCTCAAGACAATTGCAATTATGATAGGAAAGCAAAAAACTATTCTTCTGTGCTGGTTTCTCTATCTTCTTTCCGCGTTCCTTGTAATACAAAGCGTGCCGGTAGTATGTATTGTGGGCGCTGTTACATTCTCTATTCTTATGATCATGTCCTTGCGAGCAAAAACTGCAGAAAGTCTTTTTAAAATATATACCTATTTCCCATACGTAAATGTCGCCATTGGAACAATGCTTTCGATAACGCTCTTAGCCCAGAATCTTTTATAAATCAGGGAACCATAAATGTCTGCTAGAACGTGCGCGGACTAACTTTTTATATAATAGAAAGCAATACTCGCCACTTTTAGGGAATATTTTGAATTGAAAAAACAGCGTTGCCGTAATCGGTAACGCTGTTTTTTTTAACTTGTAATTTAGAGTGACGTAAGGGGAGACGGATCAGTAATATTTTCTATGCGCTTGTAAGCGAGTTCTGCTGAGATAAGACATATCGGCATACCGATACCAGGGTTTGTTCCCGCTCCAACGTAAAAAAGGTTTTTGATTTTTTTGTGAACATTGTTTGGACGGAAGGTTGCTGTTTGTTGAAGTGTATGGGCGAGGCCGAGCGCAGTGCCTTTGAATGCATTGTAATCAGCAATAAAGTCTTTAACGCAATACGATCGTTCGACAACAATTCGACTTTCAAGATCAGGTGCTCCGAATGCTTTTGCAATTTCAACAATCACCTTGTTACGATATTCACTGATAAATGCATCAGTGTACTCAAGTCCTGGTGCAATCGGAACTAAGACGAATAGATTTTCATGGTTTTCTGGAGCCACTGATGCATCGGTTTTTGAAGGAACACAAACATAGATTGATGGATCTGTTGGCCATGTTTTGTTTTTTCCAAAAATCTGATCAAAGTTTTCATCCCAGTTTTTTGAAAAGATGAGGTTGTGGTGCTGTACATTCAAGAGTTTTCCTTTTATGCCAAGATAAAGCATGAATGCGCTCGGAGCGAGAGTTCGCGAGTTCCAGTAGCTTTGAGATTTTTCTGCGTGACTACCTAAGAGTTTTTGGTCTGTATGAGCAATGTCTGCGTTTGAAACCACTATGTCAGCGTAAAGCGTTTGACCATTTTTAAGAGTTACACCTTTTGCTTCAATCCCTTCTACGATGATGCTTTCCACCTCACTGCTCGTAAGTACAGTAGTGCCATGCTTCTTTGCAATTTTTTCAAGTGCACGGGGAAGTTCAACAATACCTCCATCTGGATACCAGACACCGAGTCCAAAATCCACGTAGTTCATGAGGCTGTAAATCCCTGGAGTATTTCCTGGTGATGTACCAATGAGCACGGTCTGATACTGCATCACTTTCTGAAGAATTTCACTATGAAAGATTTTTTTGATGATAGAGCTTTGTTTTTGAAACAACGGTAGCTTTCGTCCGAGCGTCATGACACGTTTGTTGAAAAAATCAAAAATTGAATCATAGTTTTTGTACATAAACTCTTGCTTTGCAATTTCGTATTGATATTTCGTCATTGCGAGAAATTCAATCAGTTTCTTTCCTGATCCCGGCTCGATACGTTCGAACGTCTCTAAGTTTTTTTCTATATCGCCGAAAAAGTCGTAGTGCAAGCCATCACTTTTGAGCATCACCCTGTATGAAGGTGAAAGCTTTTTGAGCTTAAGGTGATCATGAACATTTTCTCCAAGAAGATTAAAAAAGTCTTCAAATACATCAGGCATCATGTACCAGCTTGGTCCCATATCAAAGGTGAATCCGTCTTTTTGCCAGAGACGCGCTCGTCCTCCTATAGACTCATTTTTCTCTACGATAGTCACTCCATACCCACGCTTTGAAAGCATGCATGCAAGTCCAAGACCTCCGATTCCTCCGCCAATAATGATTACAGATTTTTTTTGCATAATATTTTCATGATAGTAATAGTTTTTCTAAATGGACTTACTACCGCGCGTCGTGCAAATACGTCATAGTGACCGGCTTCTATCTCATCGAGAATTTTTTCATAGAGGTTGCTCGCTGCGCATACAGCTTTTCTTCCATCACGCTCAAGGTAATGAATCCCTTCGTTTCCCTTTGCAAAGAGCGCTCGCGCCCGACTAATTTCAAATTGCATTAGTGATGCCCATTTGTCGTCTGCTACACGATTTTTAATATGATCTTCTGTGACTCCGAATCTCTCCATATCTTCAATTGGAATATATATTCTTCCTCGTTCTTCATAATCTTCTTTTACATCACGTAGAATGTTGGTAAGTTGCATCGCTTCACCGAGAGCTCTTGCGTGGGGCATTCCCTCTTCCATAAAGCCGATAATATGACTTATCATAAACCCCACTACAGCAGCTGATCCATACATATAATTCTCAAGCTCTGCATACGTGGTATAGCGAGCTACGTGCAGATCCTGCTCCATAGCTTTCAAGAAAGCAAAGCTGTATTCGTGGGGGATTGAGTAGGTGTCAAAGAGTTTTTTGGTTTGGATGAGCACGTCTTCTGATGCTTCTTTTCCATCAAGTATAGCTTTCCAATGCTCCGTCCAAGCTCCTAAATCCTTGGCAGCTTTTTCCTTATCTCCTTGCATATCAATCATTTCATCAGGAATGCGAACGAACGCGTAGAGTGTCCAAATATCTTCTTTTTTAGATTGGGGAAACAGCAGGGTTGCTCTATAAAACCCGGTACCGTAGGTGCGAGTAATATTGCGAACTTTGGTAACGAAAGCTTCTTTGAGCATTGATTATTTTTACAAACTATGGCCGTCTTCTTTTAGACGGCCATAGTTTGTGTGTATTGAAACAAGTATACACTTTTTTATGGTAAACGAGAATATGAGAGTTATTATGAATCCTTAATATATGCTTGGCGAGTAAGGACTGCAACTTCACCGCTGGAACAGAATTACTGAAAATAAATTAAAAGTTGCTGATCGAAAGCCAGCAGATGAAAGTAAGAAAGTAACCGGTTTTGTTCTAAATCCTCTTTAAATTCATTTTTTGCTATACTGTAAATAATGAAATACTTGTTAATACTATTAATAGTAATTGCCATGTGGACTCTCCTGAGCAAGCTCTCTTCAGGTGTTGAACATGCGCAATATTCAGTTATTCAAAAAACCTCAGACTACGAGATTCGTGAATACTCTGCACATATTGAGGCGCAAACGACTATTCAAGGCCCTTATGAAAACGCTCTCAATAGAGGGTTTGGTATTGTCGCTAGCTACATTTTTGGAGGGAATGTTAGAAAGCAAAGCATTGCGATGACAGCACCGGTTTTGCAGAGAAAAGCAGAAGTTTCTCAGTCAGAAAAGATAGCTATGACTGCGCCCGTAACAGTAACTGGCCAAGGCGAAGAACAGACTATCTCATTCGTTATGCCGAGTTCGTACACACTTGAGTCACTCCCTACTCCTACTGACTCCCGAGTAAAACTTGTCCAAGTGCCAGCTCAAAAAATAGCAGCGGTGCAATTTTTTGGATATCGAACTACAGCAAGAGTGCAGAGATTGCAAAAGCAACTTACGGAAAATTTATCTCGAGACGGAATAATCGCCGTAGGTCAGCCTTCGTATGCTGGTTATAATGCACCGTGGACTCCTCCGTGGCTTATGAGAAACGAAGTGCTAGTTCAAATACAATAACTATGGATTATTTCAAAGGACGCACCGCAGTACTTGCGACAATGCATGGAAAAGAAAAAGCAATCGCACCCTTACTCAAAGAAATGGGGGTTACGGTACTGGTTCCTGAAGGGTTAAACACAGACGCCTTTGGCACTTTTACTGGGGATATTAGTAGGGCTGGCAACCAATTAGAGGCTGCGCGTACAAAAGCACACGCCGCACTTGCACTCTCTGGTCTTGATTTAGCCATAGCAAGCGAAGGGAGCTTTGGAGTAGACCCAGAAATTCCTTTTGTGCAATCAAACCTTGAGCTGGTTTTACTCGTAGATACCAAAAACAATTTAGAAATCCGAGGCCACTATCGATCGAGAGAAACAAATATGAATGGGTCGTATGTCACAACGACCGATGAAGCTAAGAGCCTAGCGCAAAAATGGGGGTTTCCAAACCACGGTGTCATAGTACGAAAGAGCCAGAAGGGTACTCGTCATATGTATAAAGACATTCAAACTGTCCCGGATTTTGAACAGCAAGTTTTAACATTATTAAGCAAGCTGTTTACCCGTAAAATCTATATCGAGACTGATATGCGCGCCCATCGCAACCCAACCCGCCTGCAGAATATCGCTAGGGCAACCGAAGACCTTATCAAGAATATGGAAAGCTTGTGCCCAGAGTGTGAGACGCCAGGCTTTGTAGTTATTGATACAAAGGGAGGTGTTCTGTGCGAAGGCTGCGGAAGACCAACCGACACTCCAAATATACTTGTATACAAATGTTCAAAGTGTGAATTTTCAAAAGAAGTACTAATAGCCGATGCTCTCATATCTGTCGATGCGGGACAATGTGCATACTGCAATCCTTAAACGGTGTAATTTATTTACATTAGTTACTTAGGAGTTTATTGCTTGGATTATTCCTGATGTAATGGCGGCTGTGGGTGGAGGAGGTCTAATCTAGGAAGCGGCACCGGCTCACAAGCGATATACCCGTAGCAAGAATTTCTACTAGCAATACACTTGCGATACATTAACTAATTCTTAAACTTTTAATCGAAAAAGTGGATTAGTTTTCCTAGTGTAATCGACATAAATTATGCTGAAGTTGAGAATGTTTGAACTCGCAAAGCGTGAAGGGTGTACTGCTTCTGCAAGAAGAGCAAAAAAAGGTTTAATACACTGCGGCTCTGACCTGGTTTAATACCTTTTATTTTGTATTACTTACAAAAGACACAGATATTCATTGTGTTATATACCACTTATTACTCCTCTTGTTATTGATCCAAGGAAACCAATTGCTGGATTTATGTTGTTTGAAGTTTGAAACAGTATGAGAGCTTCCCGAGTTAACTTACCGAACATTGCTGTTTCATTTCCTTTAGATCCTGGTCCTGATTTCGACACTATGAATCCTTTCTCGTTTAGAAACTTTTGTAACTGCACCACCTCAGTATCTGTAATTCCAAATGTTAGATTTTTACTAAATTTAAATTTGGTAGGTAAAGGAGTGGTCGGACTTACCGTGATGGGAAGCTGTTGCGCCAATTGATTAGTTACTACGATGTTTCCCATAGCAACTAAGTTTGCTTGCCGTCTACTAGCAGATGTTCCTGAGCTTCTCAGTGCAGGAGTAGCCACCAAATTATACGTGGCATACAAAGTAAGATCTGTATTTAGAAGATAAACACTCGCGCTTGTATAAGTTGTACCAGACCCGTTAGCAGATGTATTCCAGCCAACAAACGAATGGCCTGTGCGTGTGGGTGTCGGCAAAGATCCAACTGCAGAATAATACGTTACTGACTTCGAGCTAGGACTCACATCTCCGCCTTGTGCGTCAAAGTTTATTCCGTAACCAGTCGTATATGTTGATCTAAAAAAATCACCACTTCCCACAGATACTTTGGTGTCAGTTCCTGAAGTTGGGTCGAAGTCTGCTGTCCCAACATAATTACCCGTTACGTTTAGTGTTCCTCGATATGCATTAAGCTCATACAGCTGGTCATCCCACCAGTTTGTTTCTGTGGCAGAACCAAATGTTTTAGAAGTTATATAGTTGTCATTTGCATCGAACATAGATACAAACATGTCATAGGGGCCGGTCGTGGTATAAGAATCAATTCCACTGGTAGGGTCGAGATCTTGTGTTCCATTAAAGTAACCACCAATAAAATAATTTCCGCTAGTGTCTACAGTAATACCGAGCACTGCATCCATTAGTGTATTGCCCCATGTCCGAGTAAAAACATAATTTCCACTAGAATCAAACTTAGAAACGTATGCATCTTCTTGCCCAACTGAAACAATAGTGTTGGTAGCTCCACTTGGATCAAAGTCGACAGTTCCTTGGAATGAACCGATAATATAGACTTCATTGGATGAATTTAATCGCAAATTAAAAGAGAAATCATTGAGTGTTGAACCCCACGTTTTTGTCCATCCATATGTACCGTCGGGATTGAGTTTTGTCAAAAAAGCATCGTCCAGTCCAACTGAAGTTCTATTATCTACAGCAACTGAAGGGTCGAAGTCGGCAGTAAGTCTGTATACTCCTGCCATGTAGATACTTCCATCAGAACCTAGCTGGAGGTCATTTACTGTATCCCGATCTGTACCTCCCCATGTTTGTGTCCATCCGTATGAACCATCAGCATTAAATTTTGTAAGGTGTGCATCGTAGTTACCATTCGATACTTTGTTATCAATCCCACCACTTGGATCAAAGTCAACTGTGCCATTAAACTTTCCTGCAATAAATATTTCTCCACTTGAATTTACTACCACACCGTGAGATCGATCGTGACTTGTTGACCCCATCACCTTCACATTAAGAAAATTACCATTTGTATCAAATTTGCTTAAGAAAATATCTACACTACCAGCAGACGTATAAGAAGTATCACCGACTCCAGGGTCAAAATCGACAGTTGCTAAGAATTCACCAACAATATATACATTGTTACTTGAGTCAAATGTAATATTATATGTTGCATCATTTCCAGTACCTCCCCATGTTCGTGTCCAGCCATATGTACCATCGGCATTTATCTTTGTGAGAAAGATATCGTAGCCCCCAAGAGTATTGGTTTGGTTGTCTACTCCACTCGTGGGGTCAAAATCAACGGTACCGACATTAAATTGACCTCCGATATACAAGTTTCCATCGGTGTCTGTTCTCATTGTAGATCCATAATCCAAAGCCGAAGTTCCAAACGCGCTTGTGGATTGGTAATTAAGCGTAGCCGCTTCTGTTTTTTGTAAATTATAAAATGATAAAAAAATAAATAATGTGAATACTAGAACTACCTTTGCACTTGTGGATATTTTCTTCATAAGATTATTATATACAACTTTTAAATAGCTGTCTGCTCGACATGGCGGGTGAGATAGGATTCTCTGGTAGCACACCTAGCAAATTCAAAGGATAGCCGTATTCAAAGGTCGGGCAGAGGACTTAGAAGTTGGTAGGAAGTAATGCCTAAAATTATTCAACAAACAAAAAGTATTCACCATAGCCGATTTTCTCCATGTCTTCTTTTGGTATAAATTTCATTGAAGCGGAGTTCATACAGTAGCGTTTACCTCCGAGGTCTTGTGGTCCGTCATTGAATACATGCCCTAAGTGGGAGTCTGCTATCGCTGATCGAATCTCTATTCGGTTGCCAAATATTCCCTTATCAATTTTCTCTGTTACAACTTCAGGTGATATAGGTTTTACAAAAGAAGGCCAGCCAGTACCGGAATCATATTTATCTTTTGAGGAATACAGTGGTTCGCCAGAAACAATATCTACATAAATACCAGCAAAGTAGTTCCCGTCATATTTATTTTTAAAAGGGGTTTCTGTATCTTCTTCTTGTGTAACTGCGTACTGAATTGGAGTGAGCACTGTTCGAAGCTCTGCATCAGTAGGTTTTACAAAGTTTTTCCATGCCTGTTTTGTAATATTTTTTTCCGTTGGGTTTCCGGTCGGCGTAGGGGTAGGAACAGTATCTGATCCCCAGTGTTTGGTAATAAATGCATCACGCCCTGACCCAGATCGATAATATGAATACCTCAGAGGATTCTTTTTTGCGTAATCCTGATGGTACTCTTCAGCCGGCCAGAAAGGCGCAGTAGGAACAATATACAAAGACAGCGGTTTTGAGTACACCTTCCGCGCATCAATAGTTTTTACTATTGTTTCTGCAGCTAGTTTTTCTTTTGGAGAATCATAATATGCTGCAGAAGTGTATCCTACACCCCTATCATTAAACGATCCTTCCGCATCAGTTGCGTCACTATGTCTGATTACAAATTCAACAAGGTTTGCATAGCTCACTTTGGTTGAGTCGTATGTTACTTCCACCACCTCTCTAAATCCTCGCTTTGAGTAGTCTGCATATGTTGGATTTTCACCAGTACCACCTGCATACCCTGAGACCACATCAATAACACCGGTGTATTTTTGTAAATCCGCTTCAACACACCAAAAACATCCGCCTGCAAGAATCGCCTTTTTAATAGTACTTGTCGCATTGGGTGAGGTGCTTATTTCTGCAATAGATTTTTTAGCAGTACTATTTTCGAGCTTTTTATTTGCTTGGCTAAAATAAACTACACCAAGTGCTCCTAACACCACTACTGTAATAATTAAAAGATAATATTTCATATGTAAAGTATACTTTACATTCAATATTTTACAAGCCAGATTAATCTCAATAGTTTTTTAACTTTAGTCGTTAATTTTTTAGATTGATAGAGTCCAGCTGTTTTTCGAATAATACGTGAGGCTGTAGGGTAAGGGGCTACTCGATTAAAAAGGTCTTCCATGGTGAGACCATTATTTTTTGCAAGTAGTAATTCACCGATTATTTCTCCAGCCTGTGGAGCGACCAATGTCCCGCCGAGTAATGTTCCCTTTGGGCCAACAAACAATTTAAGAAATCCTCGTGATTCATCTACGATAGCCCGATCGTCTTCTTGTAGGGAAGATGATACTTCTTCATATTGTATTTGACGATTTTTGAGATCCTTTGCCGAAAGGCCAAAAGTAGCAATTTCTGGGCTCGTGTAGGTTACCCATCCAAAAGAGTCAATGTTTAATTTTTTCTTAAATGGTTTGAAGAAATTTGAAATTATTGTGCTTGCATGCAATTCAGCAGCGTGAGTAAACATTATTCCACCTGCAACATCTCCGGCAGTATACACATGAGAATTTGTAGTACGAAGGTATTCATCGACAACAATGTTCCTTGCGTCCGCAGTCAATTGTATGTCGGCTTTAGCAAGTTCTAGATTTTCAATGTTAAGCACTCGGCCAATTCCTACAAAAAGAGCATCGGCTTGTATGCGCTGTTCACCAGTCGGAGTTGTGACCACCACTTCTTCGCCACCAGACCCTCGCTTAACTTTCAATGGTTTTGCGTTAAGAATTAATTCTATTCCCATCTGCGCGAGTTCTTTTTCCATAAAAGCGCTCACTGCCGGGTCTTCTTTTTCGAGAATATGCTCGCCACCATGGATAATGGTCACGGTAGATCCAAGCATTGCAAAGGCTTGTCCGAGCTCAAGGGATATGGGGCCTCCGCCAATAAAAACAAATCGAGAGGGAAGTGTCTCCATGTCAAAGACTGTTTCGTTGGTGTAGGTTTTTATAAGCTCGAGTCCTTCAAGTTCTAGCTTTCGAGGGCGAGAACCGGTGGCAATAATAATTTTCTTACCATGGTATTCTGCGCCGTTCACCATCACGCTTCGAGGTCCATTAAATGTTGCAGTACCTAGCAGTACCGTCATGCCAATGTTTCTAAAGTGCTCAGAATTTTCGTGTACGCGAATAATGTCTTGCTTTTCCTTAACATAGACAATCACTTTTTTTATATCGACAGCTCCATGTACAGTAAATCCAAATTTCTCTGCTTTTTTTCCAGCATGTACTTCTCTCGCAATATGGATAAGTGCTTTTGAAGGAATACACCCCGTATTGAGACAGTCTCCCCCGATACTTTTTTCGTTTTTATCAATGAGAAGAACCCTAAGACCGATTCGATTCATAAAACCTGCAATGTTGAGCCCTCCAGAGCCTGCTCCTATAACGATAATATCAAAATGGTTAGATCCTTTTTTCATAATATTTTCCAATTAGGGTGAGTGCAATAATTCCTAGAATACTCAAGGCAATATTAAGGGGGCTGAGCGCCCTTAATGAGCCTCCTAAATATACAAACAAAAAAGTACCGGGTATCATGCCGACAAGTGAGCCGACAACATATACGCGGAGAGGTAGGGGGGTCACTCCAAATAAAAAGTTAACGATATTGAACGGAAAAAGGGGGATAAGACGTAAAAACAAAACAGTACTGAGCCCATTTGTTTCCAGACGAGATACATATCTTTCTATCTTAGGATGCTTTGCGATAAGCTTTTTTGCTTTGTCTTGAAATATATACCGAGCTAAAAGAAAAGCGAGTGTAGATCCGATGGTGTTACCGATAATTGCAACTAGGGTCCCTGTCCATACACCAAAGATTGAGCCAGCAACAAGGGTGATTGGCGTACCCGGAAACCCCAGCGGGGAAGTAATTGACTGAAGGGCTATCAAAATACACGCAACCAAAAAAGGATTTACAGCACCTTGAGTTTCAAGAAATGTAAAGAGCTCAAGTAATTTTTCACGATAGATAAAAGCCAATATTGAAAAAAATATAACAGCGAGGAAAAGAAGAATTTTTTTATACATGGTTTTATGCCAGCGACGTACTCTACAAACTAGTCTACTGTGAAGTGCCAGAAAATTCTAGTAGTTTTTGTTCAATTTTTGTTACATCAAATATTCCGGCATTAACAAGGGATGTTTGAAGTTGTTTATCGAACCCAGATATGACAGCAATACCGACAATGAGGAACAGGATGCCGAGCGATCGCTTCAGCCATCCTTTTGGATTCGCTACAATATTAAGCTTTGCCATAATCTTCTGTCCGACAAGAGCAATTACAAATAACGAGAGGCAAAGCCCTGCCGCATAAGCGAGAAGGTACACCATGCCGACAATCGGCTGGGCGGGGAGAACAGTAGCAAGAACAATAAAGTATGTTGGGCTACAACTTGAAAACACAGGACCAAGTGCTCCACCCACAAGGACATCTCCCCAGAAACTTTTCTTCTGGTCGCCTTTGCCAAGAAGAATATTTGATTTTGCACTCATCTTTGCGAGAAGCTTTCCCTCCCACAGTGAGGGGAATATAGTAATCAAACCGAGTACTATGATTATTCCTCCTGATATCCACCTCCAGGCATCTTCAGGTATTGCGATAAAGAGCGTTGTCGCTTTTAGTAGCAAGGTGAATGCTATCACCGACAGTCCGAGTGAAATAACTATAGTGAGCACTTTCTTCTTTTGTGCATCTTTTCCATCATCAGTAAGTGACCCTCCCACTATCACTGGCAAGAGTGGGAGAATACATGGAGCAAGTACGGTAAGAACTCCCGCAACGAATGATATGAGAAAAAGTATCATTTATTTTACTTCTGATACAAGGGATGCGAGTGTCGGGCTGCCGCTCCATTTTTTAATGAGGTTTCCATCAGCGTCAACTTGTACAAATGTGTGCTGAAGGGTAACTCCATACTTTCTTTTAAGATCCGCTGAATTATCATAATTAGTGTCGAGAATAGTTAGACTTTCTGGAATAGCACTCAGATTTGCTTTGATATTCTTATCAAGAGCTGTACATTTTGGGCACCAGCTTGCTCGGAAGAAAAGTACAACATCATGGGTAGCTGATGCCATTGCAACCTTTGAAGCGTTATAGCTTTCATAGGAACCAACTTTTTTCATTACTTCCTTAATATCTGTCATGGCAGTATCGTTCTTTACCGTTACGTTCCCCGTATTTATCATTACGTCAGCATCCTTTTTCATCATATCTCCCGTATCCGCCATAGCCTCTCCATCTTTTTTCATCATGGCATCTTCACTGTCCGCTACCATTACATCTTCCTTCATCATGTTTTCCTGTTTTACTGCAACCATGGTTTCCGTAGAAGTGCTTGATGAATAGATTAAAGCTCCACCTGCAATTACGACGAGAGAAATAATTCCTATAATTAATTTTTGATTCATAAAGTATGTTGTTGTTCACTATTAATAAGATAAGTATAAATAAACAAAAAAAAATGTAAAGTTAGCTTTACATTTTTTTGTGGACAACTAGCACCGAGTCTTTTTAGAATCGATTGTCGCTATATATTCTTGTTATGAGTTTTGATATCACCATAGCCACTAGTACAATCACGAGCCAAACATCAATAGTATCATTGAGTGATTGAACAACTATGGCAATCGTGAGGAGCGTTGAGCCAGTAAGAAATGCTACCCTACCTGAGAGCATTCGATGCGCAGCTTCTCTTTCATCTTGTGCTTTTTCACGCACAATAAAGATGGCAAACAGCGCAAATACGACAAGGGTAATGCCGAGCACAAGCATATGCATCATATTTGGCATCCAGAAATGAAAAGGATTAAGGAGAAGGATTGTCAATATGACTAAGATCAACGAAATACCGATTTCCATTTTTAAATTATTTTTCATAGGATATTGTAAATATCTTCTCAACAGGAATATTGAAAAACCCTCCGAGCTTTATGGCTAGTAATACTGATGGTGTGTAGTTACCTTTCTCTATCGCAATAATGGTTTGTCGACTCACTTGCATTTTGTTAGCTAACGCTTCCTGAGTAACACCTTTTTCCGATCGGAGTTCGTACACATTGTTTTTAACAATTTCTTTCATGGAAGTTCCGTTACTATACATTCAGAACAGACCAATGTAAAGATGGCTTTACATCTATTCGCCACATAAGACGTAGCTTTACTTCACGGACCAAACAAACAAAAACCACCCTAGGGCGGTTTTTAAATCGCTTGTTTGCTCCCTATCGTGGACAAGTTCAGAACTCTCAATTGGAGGAAGATTAAAAGAGAGATTGAAGAAAGTAGAATTTTTACTATGTTTCCAGGTTTAGCGCTTCAGAACTAATCAGTAAAATTAAGAGCCTCTTTCCAAACATAATTTATATCAGGATTTTGTGCCCATAACTCTAAAATCTTTTTCCTTAATTCTTGATGTTGAGGATAGCCTTTATCCTCATCTCCTTCTGGCAACAGATGTCTACACTCAACATTCAACAAAACAGTAAGTGCTTCTTTAATATCATTGTATTTTTTTTCTCCAATTTTCTGCTCTTCATTAATACCAAACTTGTGCCAAGTATAAAAATGCCAAAGTTCGTGCATTATGTTTCTTTTGGGTGAGTATTTAGAATTTCCAATTCCAACAAAAAACCAGCTTTCATTAATATTGTATGGACAACGATTGTTAATGGTTAGATATGCTGTTATTTCTGCATTTAATGATATACCAAAAATTTTTTCTGCAATTTTTGTATATTCACTAGAAATATTTTCAAACTCTTGTTGGTATTTTTCAAGAAGCTCTGATAAATTGTAATCGTTTACTTTTTTAAGGTAGCTGTCAATGAATAAAGAAGTAAGATTTTCATTTGGATTTTCTCCAAACGTAGCAACTAGTTCAGAGTATACCTTTGTAGGAGTTGGAGAATTATTTGAAGTTTTCCCTTTATTTATTAAACACCAAATATCTTTTTGTTTATTATATTCAAATTTTAATTTCATTTATCTAGTATAGCAGAGCTCTGAACTCTATTTAGGTAACAAAAAATAACCTTGTATATCAAGGCTATTTTCAGGGCTCCGCGGGTAGGATATTTTTTTTTGATTTCAATTCGTCGCCACTTTTGAAATCAAAAACGCGGATTGGCGACACTTGTTACTACTAGTGTGACCGCCAATCCGTTCGAATCCTAACGAAAACTTTCAGTTTTCTCCCGCGAGCAAGAAAAAAACGCCACAAAGGCGTTTTCTTGCTCCGCGGGTAGGAGTTTCGGTCGTTACACGACCCGTATACCTTTTGGCTAAAATTTCATTAAAATCAATTTTAGGCTCAAAAGGTTTTCGAATCCCACACGAAAGCTTCCCAAGCTTTCTCCGCGATCAAAACAAAAACCCTTTTCAGGGTTTGTTTTGGCTCCGCGGGTAGGATTCGAACCTACGACCAACTCCTTAACAGGGAGCTGCACTACCGCTGTGCTACCGCGGAATGTATCTATTACTCACGAAAGAAAATGATACCAAAAGCCGAATAGAAAGCAACTAGAGCAATATACAAAGTTTAATTGGAAAACTGTGCACAATCTG
>Ga0105049_10004798_pt1 | contig 15840 bp, 10 predicted proteins | sample MAT06_FD_78087 | JGI IMG/M metagenome (GOLD analysis project Ga0105049, IMG submission 78087) | Freshwater microbial communities from Lake Fryxell liftoff mats and glacier meltwater in Antarctica - MAT-06 | ecosystem: Environmental > Aquatic > Freshwater > Ice > Liftoff microbial mat | place... | reverse complement strand
GCGCAGTTCGACTACACGGTGCGGCGCGACTATGCAGCAGCGCTGGCGCAAAAGCTCGGTCTGTCGCTGGGTGATCGGGCCTGCCTTGCGCTGGCGCTGCGGCAAAATATTCCTGCTCTTACGGCGGATCACGTGTGGTCCAAGCTGCGCCTGCCCATTGCCATTCAACAGATTCGCGTCACCACACCATAAAGTTGCTTGCTGAGTCGCGCCGCCGGAATTTTGAGCCGCATAGCCGGGCTGTAGCAACGAAGACACGAGCTGCGGAAACCGAAGTGATAAGAGCATCTTTGCGGTATCGTTCATTCGCTAAGTGATACCTTTTGCCAAGAGCTTTCAGACGCAGGCAAACCCATGTTGCTACGCACGATTATCCTTTCGCTTCTGCTCAGTAGCAATTTTGCCTTTGCGCACACTACCGTCTCCGCCGCGGGTGCAGGCACAAATCTCAGCGCGGCCGGCACTGGATCTAGCGGCACTGGATCTGGTCAGGCACCGGCGGCCGCAGTGGTCGTCGCCGGCAACACCAATCCGATCGTCATCAACGACAACGCAGCGGCGGCGCTGTATCCATCGATTGCCACGATTAGCGGCGTCACGGCGTCGATCACCCGAGTCCGCGTGCAGCTGACTGGCTTGACCCACACCTTCCCCGACGATTTGGACATTATTCTGGAAGGCCCGCAGGGGCAGCGCGCGATGCTGATGTCTGACGCCGGCGGCGGCACGGACGTGAGCGGCATCAATCTGACCTTTGATCCGACGGCGGCGACCGTGTTGCCGGACACCTCACCCCCGGCGTTAACCACTGCTACGTTTCGCCCGGCGAACTATGGCTTGAACTCGACGGTGTTCACCGACACTTTCCCCGCGCCGTTCCCCGCGTTGAACGTCTTGGACGATGCGCCAGCGGACTTGAACGTTTTCAATTTGACCAATCCCAACGGCCACTGGAAACTCTACGTGGTCGATGACGCGGGCGGGGATTTCGGCAGCATTGCCGGTTGATGATGCTTGAAAAGTAAATACCGTAATAATCGCGGCTCTGCCGCCCGATGTGCGGAAAGGCTGTGCCTTTCCGAAAGGCTTCTCCTAACTCCACGAGGCTATACCTCGCGTTTGGTGGCGTAGCCACCGGGATTTGAGGGCGAAGCTGACGGAAAGGCAGAGCCTTTCCGCACATCGGCGGGCAATCAAGCAGGCGCCGGCGGCGGGGTTGCGCTGTCATTCGCCGATGGCGTTTTTACCGGCTGCACGTTTAGCGGCAACTCCTCCAATAATCCTGCCGGCGGCGGCAACGGGATTTTCTATTCAGGCAATGGCGGACGCACGTTGCGCGTGCTGAACAGCACCATTAGCGGCAACACTTCCGCCAATGAAGGCGGCGGCATCGCCAATTTAAGTAGCGATGGCAACAGCCGCTTGGAAGTAACCAACAGCACCGTTGCGGGCAATACCGCACTGAATGGCGGTGGCATCAGCACGTTCACCCAAAATGGCGCTGGCAATACCGCCACGACGACGCTGCGCAACACCATTGTCGCGGCCAACTCGCCGAACAATCTGGCAACCGGAACAATCAATGGCGGCGCGGCGATTGTTAGCAGCAACGGCTTTAACCTGAGCAACAACTACAGCGGCACTGTGACGCTGCTGGCCTCCGACCTGACGGCCCAACCCGTGCTCGGCCCGCTTGCAGCCAACGGCGGGCCAACGCCAACCCACGCGCTGCTTTTCGGCAGTCAGGCTTTGGATAAAGGCAACCGTTCCGGCGCTTTGAGCGACCAACGCGGGCAGGTGCGGCCCTTCAATATCGCCAGCATCGCGCCCGGCAGCGGTGGCGATAACGGCGACATCGGCGCGTTTGAGGCGCAATCCGACCCGGATGTGATTTTTAGCGATGGGTTTGGTAATTAGTCAGCGGCGGCAGCGGAGCCGGCAGAACGGTCGGTTGCTATGTTCAATTTTAAATAGCTCGTCGCAAGCCGCTATACACCGCGGGCAGCACCAACAGCACCAGCGGCACGCCGGCGATCAAGCCAGAAATAATCGCGATCGCCAGCGGTTGCTGCATGGCGGCGCCAGCGCCTAAGCCCAGACCCAACGGCAGTAGGGTCAAAATTGCGATGCTGGAAGTCATCAGGATTGGGCGCAATCGGTGTGTGCCAGCAGCAATCAAAGCCGCCTCGCTGGCGGTTTTTAAATCGCTAATTTCGGAAAAGTAGAACACTGCGATCTCCGTAATCACTCCAACGACCATGGTTAAACCCATTAGTGAAGACAGATTCAATTCACTGCCGGTGAGCCATAGGCCAACAAAGACTGATGCGCTTGCCGCAAGAGTGACCGTCAGTGAACTCAGCACCACAGCGATGGATTCAAATAAAAACATCAGCACCAAGGCAATTAGCAGCACTGCGGATATAAACACCACAGTCAGTTCGCGGAAGGACTGCTGTTGCTCTAAATACAATCCGCCGTATTCCACGCTGATGCCGTGGCTCAATTTCAGCTTTTTGACCTTGCGCTGTACTTCAGCCATCGCGCTGCCCAAATCGCGATCTTCCAAACGTGCGGTGACAATCACCGTGTCGCGCAGATTGTCTCGATCAATTTGTGGCTGGCCGCTGATCACCGATATTTTCGCGACGCTTCCCAGCGGCAGCAACAGCTCATGGCTGCTCCCGTCTGGATTTTGCGCAGCGCCGCTGAGCGTGAGTTGGCTGAGCTGCTCAACCCGTGCGCGCAACTCTACCGGCGTCCATAATTTAACGGCGATCAATTGATTTTTCTCTTGAAGTTGGCTGACCACACTGCCTTCAATCAGGCTCTGCAGCTGCGTGCGAATGCTTGCGGCGTTCAGGCCAAAGCGGCTTGCGCTCAAGCGGTCGATGTCAATTTGCACGGCGTCGCCGGAAATTCGCGCGCCATCTTTGATTTCAACGATGCCCTCGATCTTGCCGAGTGTTTTCGCGATCAACTGGGCATTCTGAGCACGCGTGGCGGCATCACTACCGAGTACTTTGATTTCAACCGGCTGTGGATTGGCGATTAAATCGCCAATCAAATCTTCCATCAGCTGTGCGGTTTCTATCTCCAACCCCGGCACTTTCTCAGCGACTTGCACGCGCAAGTCGCGCATCACCTCGTCGATGTCGCGATCACGGTTGGACTTAAGGCGCACGAATAAATCGCCCGCGTTGCTTTCGGTAAGGCCGCCGCCGAGCTGCAGCCCGGTGCGGCGTGAATAGCTGCCGAGTTCCGGCAATTTAAGAATAATTCCTTCCATTTGCCGCACCAGCCGGTCGGTTTGCGCAAGCGAGGTGCCGGGCGCGGCAACGTAATCCAAAATGAAGCCACCCTCATCCATGTGCGGCATAAAGCCACTCGGTAAATTCAAATAAGCCCAAGCGCCGAGCCCAAATGGAATGAGCAAAATCATGCCAGCCAGGGCAGGGCGCCCGAGCAGGGCTGAAGCTATTTTTGCAAACCGCTTTTGAAGGTTGACAAACCACTTCGCGGATTTCTCGGCGCGCAATGCATGTTCGCGACTAACAAACTGCTGCATCAGCAGCGGCACAATCAACAGTGCAACGAGGTACGAAAAGCTCAGCGCACAGGCCATCGTAAGCGCGAGCGCTTTGAAGAAACCACCCGCTACACCGCCAAGAAAGCTAAGCGGCAAAAACACCACCACCGTCGCCAGCGACGATCCGCTCAACGGTTTGAACATCTCGACCGCTGCCGCCAATATGCCGATATCGACGCCACTGATGCGACTAATGGCACCGTCCGCCGGTGCCTCCGCGCACATCCGGCGCATGCCGTGTTCTAGCATCACCACGGCGTCATCAACGACCAAACCCACTGCCGCGGCGATCCCGCCGAGGGTCATGATGTTGAGGCTCATCCCAAAATAGCTCAGCGCCAAAGCGGTCACCGCGATCACCGCAGGCAGGGCAAAAGCCACCAGCAGGGTAATGCGCCACTGGCGTAAAAAGACGAACAGCACCATAGCCGCAAGTAAGGCGCCAATCAGGATGGCCTCTTGCACGCTCAGCGCAGCTGCGAGCGTGAGGTCTGATTGGTCGTAGTAGCTCGCAACTTTCAAGCTTGCCGGCAGCGTACTTTTCAGCGCCGCCAGCTTTGCCGCGACCGCCCTCGATAGGGCCACACTATTTGCACCCGGCTGCTGCATCACGTTGACCAACACCGCGGCGCGACCATCGGCGTTCACCGCTGTCCAAGCGGGGGCCACATCAAGACGAATCTCGGCGACGTCCTTGAGCATCAATACGCCACTGCTGCCTACCTTTAACACCGTTTCGCCCAGAGCTTTGGCGTTCTTGACGCGCGCTTCGTTGAGAACCAAAAAGAGCCGAAAGCGATCCTCAAGCCGCCCGACCGCGCTCACAGTATTGTCCGCAGCCAGAACGCTGGCTAACTCAGTGGTACTTAAGCCCGCAGCAGCCAGCTTGCGCGGATCAAGCAGAACTTCAAGCTCAGCCTGACGCCCGCCTAAAATTTCGATTTTCGCGACGCCTTCAATAGTCGATAGCGCAGGACTCAGTTGAAAACGCGCAATTTCGGTGATTTCAACGTCGCTTAACGATGCCGAACTCAAACTCAAACCCAGCGTCGGGAAAACCGTGGGGTCCATTCGCCGCACCTCAAATTCCGCGCCCTCCGGCAAGGCCGTGCGTTCGGCATTCACGGCTGCTTGCGTCTGCAGCGCCGCCACCACCATATCTGTGCCCCAATCGAAACCGAGCGAGATTTCTGCCGCGCCTCGGCTACTGGTTGAACGAATAGTGCGCACCTTGGGAATAGCGCGTAGAGCGGTTTCCAAGGGCTGAGTTACCTCCAGCACCATCCGGTCGACGGGCCGGTCCCCCGCCTCGATGCTGACCAGCACCCGGGGAAAGTCGATCTGGGGGAACAGTGCGACCGGCAAGCGCCATGCAGCGTAAAGGCCAGCCAACACCAACAGCGCGAATGCCAATAGCAAAGAGCGCCGGTGCCCGTGCAGCCATTCGCTCATCGCTGTAAATTCATGCTGGAGGAGCGCGCTGTGCTGACGCCGGCGCAATGCGCACCGGCATCCCGGCGCTCAAAACATTCGCGCCGCCAATGACCACGGCATCGCCCGGCTTAAGCCCTGAGATAATCGTTGTGCGCTTTGCATCTGCGTCCCCAGCAGCTACCACCTGTTTGAGGGCAACGCCGCCGACGATGACAAACACGTACATTTCCTGATCTTCGACTAGCAGTGCCGAATTCGGCACGGATAGGGCCGCTGGATCGCTGCTCAAGCGCAAGTTGATTTTGACCGGCGCGCCCGCCTGCACGGCTTGCGACGCGGTTTTTGGCAAGGTCGCCAGGACGCTGATCAGCTGGGTTTGCGGATCCAAACCTTGCAGAATTTTGCTGACGTTTGCCACAGCGCTGTCGGCCTTTGCGGCGTTTGATCCATCCAGCAGGCTGAATTCGAGCGCTTGTCCTGCCTGTATACGCCCCGTCTCGCGCGGGGCAACGCCAAAACGCAGCTGTAGATCGCCGCTTTGTGCCAGCTTGAGCAGCGGCGTATTCGCGGCTAGCACGTCACCGGCTTTGACCATCACTTCGACCACCACTCCGTCGCTCGGCGCAAGCAGCTGAGGCGCGATCTCGAGCGCGGCGGCGCGCGTTTGGGCTTCGCTCAAAACGAGCTGCGCGGCGCTGAGTTCTGAATTGGTGGCGAGCTGTACCTGCCTGAGGCGCTGAAGTTTTTGCCACTCGCTGCGCGCATTGCGTAATTCAGCCTCGATGCGCTTGAGCTCGAGCGCCGCGCCTCGGCTTGGCGCCAATTCTAGGAGCACGGCATTTGCCAGCACCGATTCGCCGGGCTGCACGCGCGCAGCCAACACTCGTGCCTCGACCGGCACGCTCAGCGTGCGCAAGGCATCGGCGGCATATTCGATCGTGCCATAGGCTTCCAAATGCGCGTCCCTCAGGCCCAGCGTAAGGCTTTCAACTTGTACCTCGGCGGTGGTGCTTTTGGCATCAGGCTCGGCTTCGGCATCTTCGTCCCGGCTCGGCTTGCCACATGCGAGCAAGACCAGCAATCCGGCGAGCGCTAAGCTTGACCAAACAAAGACAAGCCTAGGGTTGCGGCCGCTCAATGCGCCGCCCAAAGCAAACGGCCAGCGCTGGTTTCCAGTTGAATCTGTAAATCCTGCATCAAGGTTTCCAGGGCAATGAGTTTGAGCTGCTGTTCGACGACTGCCACTCGAATCGGTTCCACGCGTGCCAAATCGATATCGCCGCGTTCTAAGGCCAGCGTGAGGGCAGCGAGCTGCGGCCTGAGCAAGGCAAGTGCGTCGTCCAATGCGGCCCGCTCACGCGCTGCGCTCGGCAAGCTTGCCAGCAGCTCAGCCTGCTCAGCTTGGATCTGGCTCAATCGAACGGCAAAGGCCTGCGCCAGCTGCGAGCGCGTGGCTTGCGCCACCGCGATAGTGCCGCGGGCTCGATTCCAAAGAGGCAAGCTCAGGCTGACGCCAAAGGTATTGGAGTGCACATCGCCAGTGTCGCGCGCGCGTCCAAGGGAAAGTTGCGGCAACGGATATTGCGCGCTCAGAGCCATCTGCAACTGACCGTCGCTCGCCGCATATGCCGCCCGCAGCCCCTGTAAATCAAAGCGTGTATCTAGACTCTTTTGCAGGAGAGGAGCGCCATTCGGCACTTCTATGACGCTCTGTTGCTCAACGAACGCCGTGAGATTGAGTGCGGAAGTGGGCGTCATACCCAACAGCGCGTTCAATGCACGCCGGGCGCTGGCAGATTCGCGCGATAAGCTTTGGCAGCGTTCGCTCGCGTCCAATAGCGCAACGTGGCGAAGTGCGTTTTCATCAATTTTTTGATCGCCCGACGCCAGCAAGGCATCGCTCGCCTCTGCGCTTCGTTGAGTTTGCTGCAGTACGGTTTGTGCGACCTCGGCTTGCGCGCTCAAGCCCTGGATTTTTAAAGCCAGGCTACGCGCTTGATTTGCCGTGAGCCACTCAAGCCATGCCAATTCAAACCTCATTTGCGCGGCGAGCTGTTGCGCCTGGTTTTTGGCAAGCCCAAGGTGCAAAAGATCGACTGCTAAGGCCACGCTGTTGCCGTTGACCAGGTCCACGCCCTTATCTGGCTGCTCAAAGCCGAGCGAAATTTGCGGATCTGGCAGCAGGCCCGCGGCAAACACCTGGGCGTCGGCGATCAGTACATTGGCGCGAGCGGCTTTTAGCTCGGGATTTGCCACCACCGCGAGGCGCGCAATATCCAAACCGCTGAGCGAACGGTTTAGATCTAGCTTGGTGCTCGGTAGGCTTTGATTTTTTGCCTGATTGGCAAGCATCGCAAGCTGCTCGATCCGCGCGCTCACGGGTGCGCTCGACAGCGGTTCAGGCTGATAGCTCGCACATCCGATCAGCACCAGAACGCACATGCTGAGGGAGTAGCGGTAGATAAAGGTAAGCGGCAAGGCGCCGAACTCTCTGCTTATTTCGTTTTGCGATCGGACAAGTATGCTCGCAAGACGCAGATGTGCGCGCGATCCATTGGGTTGGCAACGCGGCTGGTAGCGATCTGCGCTTTTGAGGCGTAATCCCCGACGAGATTGTCTTCGGGTGTATACCGTTCACTTAAATCGCGCGATCGGCATTCAATAGCTGGCATGTCCACCAAAACCCTTTTGCTCGAAGACGAGCCTGCCACCCGCAGCTGGTTTGAAGCGCGCTTGGCCGAATGCGCGCGGGTGCACCTGGTGGCGAGCTGCGGCACGCTGGCAGCGGCGCGCCGGGCTATTGCAAGCTTTGCCCCTGAGCTGCTGATTTTGGATTTGAATCTGCCCGACGGCAGCGCGATCGAGCTGATTCGCGAGGCGCAGCAGCGCGCGAGGGTTCCGGAAATCATGGTGGTTAGCGTATTTGGCGATGAAAAATCGGTGCTCGGCGCCATCGAAGCGGGTGCCCAAAGCTACATCCTCAAAGATGCCAATGCCGAAGACATGCGTCGCGCGATTGATCAACTGCTCGATGGCGGCGCGCCGATCTCCGCCAGCATTGCCGGCCATGTGCTCAAACGCTTTCGCGCCGGCGCCAGCGCGCCCGGTGCCGCCCCGGTTGAATCCTTAAGCGAGCGCGAGCTACAAACCCTGAAATTGATTGCGCGCGGCATGAGCTATGAAGAAGTAGCTGAGGCCCTCGCGTTGCGCTACCACACCATCGCCAGCTACGTGAAGCAAATCTATCGCAAGCTTGAGGTGCACTCGCGCATGCAGGCAGTCGAGCGCGCGCGTGGCATTGGGCTAATCGATCGAAACTGATGTGGCGTTACCCTAATACTTGGGTAGCGCGAGTGCGGGCTTGGGTTGACGCTTCAGCCATGCCTTGGAAATCCGTCATTCGCATCAGCGTACCCATACTTCTGACCTGGTGGGTGGTGTTGGCCTTCGCGCCGTCAATACCAAACGGCCCGGCAAGCGGCACGGAGCTAACCCTCGAGGGAATGACAGAAACACAGGTTCGCGGAAACGGCAGATGGATTAGGGCAGAGCTCCGCCCTGGTGAACGCGTCCAGTTGGAGACGCGATTCGACTGGCCTTCGCTCGATGCGAGCGCACCGCTATTGGAGATCGCACGCATCACCGGCAGTTTCGAACTTCGCCTAAACGATTTGCTGATCACCAGAAAGGTGCCCGAAAGCCCTTGGCTAGTAGCACGCGAGCGCCACAGCCGCTATTTGCTTAGTCAAGGCGCTTTAAAGCCAACCGACAATCGCCTGCTGTTTACTTTTTACAGCGGTCGATTTCAAACTAGCATAGAGCTAGAGGGGCTTAAGCTGCGCGCCTCTGGTCAAAACGATTACAGCAGCACCGATAAGCGTGACTTCTTTGCGCTGTTCAACGCAGCGGGCGCCGCGACCTTGTCCGCACTGCTGTTCGGCATATTTTCGCAGCGCAGAAAAGATCCCGAATATCTTTATTTTGCAACCGGCATATTGGCATGGGGTGCGTATAACTTCATCTTTGCTCTGGACGTGTACGTCTTGAGTCCAAAGCTCACGCAGCTTATGTTGCACAGTGCGCTGGCGATTTTTGTCTGGGGCATGAGCCTTTTTGCCCGCCGCTACTGCGCCGAGCGCAACCCATCCAGAGAGCGGTTGGTTCACTACCTCACGGTATCGAGCATCTTGCTGTTGCTGATGGCAACCCTTTTGCTGCCGGTTAATCAGATTTATGGCTGGCCGATGACGCTGCATCGCCTCGTGCTCGCCCTGATCGGGTTGGACATGAGCCTAGTTTTCTTGCGCTACTGCTGGCGCGTGCGCGCACCGGCCAGTGATCTGTTGACCGGCGCCCAACTAGGCGCGCTGAGCCTCGGTGTGCACGATGCGCTGTATTTTGGCAGCAGCCTGGACCTCGGCTATGGCGCTTTAATTGGCTTTGGCTTGCCGGTCCCGCTATTTATCTTCGGCTATATTTTGGCCCAGCGTTTTACCCAATCTTTGGCGCAAGCAGAAACCCTGAATCGCGATTTGGATCAGCGCGTGCAGGCAAAATCAGCTGAACTAGAAGGCGCCTATGCCGAACGCGCGCAGCTGATCAAGGCACAAACGCTGAGCGCCGAGCGCGAGCGGCTGATGCGCGACGTGCACGACGGCGTTGGCGGGCAGCTGGTATCGCTTTTGGCGCAGACCGATCGCGGCCAACTGCACGTTGGCAATTTTCGCGAGGCGCTCGATGCCAGCTTGACCGACTTGCGCTTCATTATTGATTCGCTTGATGAAGTGGGCTCCGATCCGCTGATTGCGCTCGGCATGTTTCGCCAGCGCGTGCAGCCGCAAATTACCCGCGCGGGGCTGCAAGCCAGTTTTAATACCAACACGCTACCGGAGGGCCTGACGCTGCCGCCTGAAACCCTGCTGCAGTGCTTTCGAATTTTGCAGGAAGCGATTCAAAACACCCTCAAGCACGCGCTAGCTAGCAGGGTCACAATCGCCGCGAGCTGTTTCCAAAGCGAGCTTCACGTCAGCGTGCGCGACGACGGCATCGGTGGCGCGAAGGCGCAGGGCGGACGCGGACTGCGCAATATGGCGGCGCGCGCGCAGCAGATCGGCGCACGCTTGGTGATTACATCGGACTCAGGCGGCACCTGCGTTAGCCTGACGCTCGCACTCTCATCGCGTTGAAGCTGAGGCTTGCGGGTTCATCGAGGCGAGCGTGACCGCGAAACCCCAACGCAGCAGGAAATCACCCCAATTTTGGGGTATCGCCGCAACGGCTTGAGCTGGAGGCCATTCCCACCTAGAGTGCTGTCGGATTCGCCGTCATAAATCGTCTTTTTTCGATACCGCTTTTTCACCGCGCCAAAACGTCTGCGTTGGCCGCGCTCTTGCTCAGTCCGGTGCTGCGAGCGGCCACGTTTGTCGTTGATACCAGCAGCGCGCTGACCCTAAACACCTGCTCCGCCGCACCGAATGACTGCTCGTCAAGTGGCGCGATCAACCGCGCCAATGCCGATGCCGCGCTTGACACCATTGCATTTACGATTCCAACCAGCGACCCCGGCTGCGTGCCCGCCACAGGGGTTTGCACGATCACCCCGGCACCCAGCCAGCGTTTGATTTCTGAGCCCGCGCTGATTGACGGCTTCACCCAGCCGGGCGCCTCGCCCAACACGCTAACGGCGGCGCAAGGAGGCTTAAATAGCCAGATCAAAAAACTGCTGGATGGCAGCAGTACCAACGGTGTGGGGCTGCAACTCAAAGGCCTCCACGCATCGGTCGTCAGGGGGCTGGCAATTGGTCGGTTTGCCTCGCGCGCTGGCATTCTACTGCCAACGATCGCGTAAGCAGCATTGGTATTACCGCCCTAATCGGCGGCAACTACGTCGTAGGCAGCTTCTCATGGGACAACGGCGCTACGATCAACGCGGGCGCGGCGACCTTTGGCTCAGGCAGCACCGGCATCAGCGGCGCGGTTTCGCCGACCAACTCGCTGGTCGGGAGCACTGCCGATGATCAGGTGAGCACCGGTGGTATCACCCCCCTGAGCAACGGCAACTATGTGGTGCGCAGCCCGTTTTGGGGTAATGGTCCCGTGACCAAGGCAGGTGCCGCGACCTTTGGCTCAGGCACCAACGGCATTACTGGGCTGGTGTCGTCGAGGTGGCAGAACTGGGCGCGGTGTCAACCCTCGTCGCAGCTACGCCGCCCGCAGCGCGCTTTCCACCCGAAGCGCGATCATCGCTTTGCGCACGAAACCGTCCGGCAAAGCCTCGACCGCGTCGGCCATTTGCGTCGCCAGTTCGCGCGCTTCGGTGAATTGGCCCAGCTGGCGCCAAGCCTCCAGTTGTTTGGAATAGCACCATAGCGTTTGCGGGTGTGCGGGCCCGAATTGCACGACGGTTGCGGGACAAACGCGCTGCAAAATCTCCAGTGCGGCGACTGAGTCTTGCGCTTGGAGCGTAAGTTCAGCGACGCGCAGCCAGACTTGGCGCACGCGGTTGTGCGCGAGACCCATTGTCGCCTCGCGTATTTTCGCTGTCGCGCGCAGCTCCGCCAAGGCGCCCGGCTCGTTGCCCATCGCGCGGATCAGCGCAACTTCACTGCGCAGCGCAAGCACTTCCACGTGCTGAGGCGGGAGCCTGCGCATGACGCGCGCCAACGCGGGCTCGGCCTTGGCTTTTGCCGCCGGCAGATCGCCGCGCTCCCGCAGCAGCGCGGCGTAGTTGCGCTGTAGCTGCGCCAGTGCGACATGGTCGATTGCGTTGCGGGCCATGAGCTCGGCTTCCAGGGTCTGGAAAATCTTTTCGGCTTCTGCGAAGCGCGAGAGTTCAACCAGCGTTAGCGCGTGGTAGTGACGCGAGAACTGCAGCACTTCGCGGCTTTGCTCGGGCTTGCCAACCGCGGTCACCGCAATCACCAGTGCCCGTAAGCGCGCTTGCGCTTCCACCAGCCGGCCTTCTTCAAAGTCGAGCCATGCGAGCTCGGCCGCCAGCCAGCCGTAGCGTGAATCGCTGGGTGAGTTACCAACCAGCGCCAGCGCTTGCTGAAAATATTTGCGCGCCGCCGGAAATTTGGCTGCGCGAATGGCAGCGTCGCCGAGTGATAGATAAAGACGATAGCCCTCGGACCGACGCGCATCCGCTGGCAGTTGCGGTAGAACCCCAAGTGCGGTCTGAAACAGCGCATTGGCCTCAGCGCCGCGGTCTAGCGCAAGCAGCGAATCGCCCAAGTTGCGATACAGCGGGACCGCGATTTCCGCGCGATCGGCAAAGCGCTCCGCGATCTTGGCACCTGCCGAATTGAGCACGTCCAGCAGACGCGTATCGGCGCCTAAGCCGTAGACCGGATCGCCCTGCGCCAGCAGATCCTCGCCGAGAAATGCACTGATCGCCTCGGCGCGCTCAGCCGACGCGCGCGCCTCGTTGCGCTCTACGCTCAAGCGCCAGGCCAACACGCCGACCACCGCGATCGCCAAACTGGATGCCATTGCCACCAGCTGCCAGGTGCGTCGACGCTTTTGGCTCAAACCCAAACTGACGCGATCACGTTCGGCCTGCAGCGCTGCGGCATCCGCCTGCTGCCGAGCCAGACGGCGTGGTTCTAGGGTGCGGAACAATTGGGCCAACGCAGCGGCGTCGCCCAGGCGGCGCGCGGGCTCGGTATCGGCCGCAGCAGCAATGTCGGCAGTCAACAGCGGGTCGGCGATTTCACGCTCCCATCCGGGCGCCAAATGCTTGCGAAAATCCCCCACGATCAGCTGATAACTGATGACTGCAAGCGCATAAATATCGGCCTTGATTGAACTCGATTCACCGCGAATCAGCTCCGGCGCCAGATACAGCGGCGTGCCGCCCGGCGAATCACTGGCAGCGGAGGTTTTGGTCAAGCCCAGCGCGGTAATGCCCAGCGCGTTCAAGCGTTCTGGATTCAATGCGCGGCCTGATCCAAAATCGCTCAAGCAGGGCTGCCAGCCGATATTTTCATCCCATCTCATCAAGACGTTGGACGGCTTCATATCTTTATGCAGCACGCCCAAGCTGTGCGCGGCGGCCAGCGCATCGGCCAAGCGCGCGGCAATTTCGATGCGTTCGGGCAGCGCAATTGCCAGCAACGCACCGTTGTTTTGGGCCCACTCCAATAAATTGCCGCGTTCGTAATAGGCGTATTCGACAAAATACGGCAGCTCATCGAAATTCCAGTCGTTGGGCAATACGTGCGCGTTGCTGTGCGCCGATTCGCGCAATAGTCGAGACAGCGTTACCTCGCGCTTGAGCGCAGCGAGCGCAACGCCATCAAACGCAAACTTAAACACGGCGCACGCATCGCTTTTGGCCTGCCGCGCGAGCCACACTTCGCCAAAACCGCCGCGTCCGAGCACTTGAGCCAACGTAAAGTTCGGGCGCAAAGGCAGGGCGTCGCCGCGCTTCAGCGTTAGCGACTCGATCGCCAGCGGCGCCCGCGCGTGCACCACATCCAGCGCCACCGGCGCGATCCAGCGATAGCCGATGCCGTGAACGGTTTTCACCAGCGTTTGCGCATCGTCGCGCAGCGCAATACGAAGCTTCATCACCGCTTTCGCAAGCGTGCTCTCGGTGACGATGCGCCCCGGCCAGCACGCCTCGAACAGCTCGTCCTTACTGACCGTTTCATCGCGGTGTTTGAGCAAGTGCAGCAACACCTCGCGCGGTTTCGCTTCGAGCGCAATCACGCGGCCGGCATACAGCAGTTCTGGCGCATGGCTGTCGATGGAAAAATCACCGAAGCGGTAACGCACGGACTGGGCCGCGGCGGGCGTGAGTGGACTCATGCGCTGATCTTACTTGGCCAGACCCAACGCAACCAACTGTTTTCGCGAGGAATAAATTCTTCCGAAATTGTTCCAAGAAAGGTCAAGACGCGGTCCTCGTGCGGCCCCATGCTGGAACTGTGAGGTCAACAGCGCTTTCATGAAAATGCCTCACGCGAACGGTGCTTTAAAGCCAGACCTCGATCACTCACGCAACCCATTTATCACCCGAGCGACCATCATGCAGCCCCTTGGCTTTGCCATCCTCAATCGTCCGCGTCACGTCTGGCAAATTGGCTTAAGCCTGTGCCTCCTCGCCCCGTGCATTAGCGCGCAAATTACCGCGACCAATAATCGCCTGATGCTGATCGGACCGGGCGGAATCACCCAGGCCGCACCGGCAAGGAGTGATCTTGGGCGTGCGATGGCGGTTGGTGATTTTGACTGCGACGGCTTTGACGATGTAGCGATTGGCAACCCTCGGGCGCTGGTGAACGGCGCGCAAGACGCGGGCCAAGTGGTGGTGCTGTACGGATCTCGTCTCGGCTTGAATCCGGGCGTTGCTGAAGGCTGGTCACAAAGCTCGCCCAACGTGCCGGGCGGATCTGAAGTGGGAGACGCCTTTGGATCAAGCGTGGCGGCAGGCAAGCTCAGTAATGACGGCTGCGACGACTTAGCCATCGGCGCGCCGCAGGAAGCCCTTGGCGATCCTGTGCGCAATACCGCAGGTGCGGTGACAACGCTGCTTGGCAGCCCGTCCGGATTGACCGCAACCGGTGCCATCTTTTTGCCGGCGAGTAGTGAGGACGGCGACGACGGCATCGACGAATTTGACCGCTTCGGCAGCGCACTGGCGATCGGCAACATCTACGCCGTTGGAAGTTCGTTCGACGAGCTGATCATCGGCGTCCCGCGTGACAAGCTTTCGTTTTTCGCGTCTCGCTCAGGCAGTATCGACATTCGCCGCGCCAGCGGGTCGCCGCTTAACGGGCGGGTCGGGCGCTTTAGCCAAGAAAGCGGGTCTGGCGGCGAAAGCAACGAGGATTTTGACCAGATTGGCCGGGCCGTGACGGTTGGCAATTTTGACGGCGACAGCCTGCTAGATGTCGCTTTTTCAGCGCCCGGTGAGACCCTCAATTTCATTGGAGGCGCCGGAGCGGTTTCGGTGATTTACGGCTCCGCGCCGCCCTTCACCCAAGGCGGTTCGCTGTTTTTTCACCAAGGCAGCGACGGCGTACCCGGTGCCAACGAGGCCAACGACGAATTTGGCACAACGCTCGCCGCTGGCGATTTTGACGGCGACGGCGACGATGAGTTGGTCATTGGTGTGCCGCAGGAAGACCTAGCCAGCGGCTTTAATCAGGGCATGATCGTGGTGCGCAATGGCCGCTCGAACGGCGTCAACGGATTCGGCTCGACATTTGCTATCGATGCCGTTGATGTGGGCGCCGCACTGAGTGGCGAGATGACTTCCACCCAGTTCGGCTCAGCCTTGGCGGTGGGCGATTTCAACCTCGATGGCTTTGACGATTTGAGCGTTGGCGCCGAGGACTCAGGCACCGGCGGGCTGGTCGTCGTGCTGTACGGCAGCGCAAGCGGATTGAGCGCAGCCAATCGCGCGCTCTGGAATCAGAATACGCCTGGTGTGGCAGGCGCTGCCAACGAGCGGGATTTTTTCGGCGCCGGCTTGGCGGCGGGCGATTTCAACGACGACGGCGCGTCCGATTTACTGGTCGGCATCCCCGGTGAAGTCGGCGCGCCCACGTTTGCAGGCGCGGTGCAGGTGTTTTACGGCCGCAATAAAGACATCATTTTTGCGAACGGGCTTGAGTGAACTTGGAGAATGTAATGAACTGCCTAAAACCTAGCGCTACAGCCCTGCGCAGCACAAAGACCCGCGTTCCCCGCGCCATGCTTTGCCTGAGTCTGCTGGCCTGCGCTGGCCTTGCCACGGCAGCGCAAGTAGCGCTATTCGGGCCCACGGGAAGCGGGAGTTTTGGTACCACGGTTACCGTGTTGCCCAACGG
>Ga0105049_10004796_pt1 | contig 15841 bp, 12 predicted proteins | sample MAT06_FD_78087 | JGI IMG/M metagenome (GOLD analysis project Ga0105049, IMG submission 78087) | Freshwater microbial communities from Lake Fryxell liftoff mats and glacier meltwater in Antarctica - MAT-06 | ecosystem: Environmental > Aquatic > Freshwater > Ice > Liftoff microbial mat | place... | reverse complement strand
GCAGGAGATGGGGTGGGTGACGTGGGACACGGCCTCCTGATAGGGCATGGCGTTGATCTTCTCGAACCCCGCGCGTAGGTCGCCCGCCCCAAGTTCCTTCATCGCGGTGTAGGTGGAGGCGTGGCAGTTGATGCAGGCGCCGGGTTGCTTGGCGGCCTGCTGGCGCGAGGTGTAGAGTTGGTCCTCCAGCATGTAGGCGTGGCCGCGTTCCTCGCGGAAGTCCTCTGAGAATGCGTATCCGGCCCACATCTTGACCAGACGCGGGTCCTCCTCCAGTTTCTGCTGGGCGACGACGGAGCGCGGATCGGCGTCTGTGGGCGTGCGCGGCATGGCCTCGCTGCCGCCGTGCCGCGTCCGCACCATGTCCACCGTCTGCTGATAGGCTTCATAGTGCATGGGGAAATTCTTCCCCCACTCGGCCGGGTCGGTGATGGTATCGTCCAGCGCGACCACTTGGAAGAAGGGGGTCTTCTGGTCCTGCTTGTGCTCGAAGATATTCACCAGCAACGCCAGCCCGCCAATCGCCACGGCGGTGCCCAGAACGCTCGCGGCAAGGAACAGGCGAAGGATGCGCCACTTGGTCCACTCGGTCTTTTCAGCCATGACAGTCCCTCAGTCCATGTGAAGATGGCCAACGCTTGGGTGGCACTGGGTGCAGAGCAGCGACTGCCACTCCACGCCCTTGGGCACGTGGGGCTCGATGGCCTCCACGATCTCCGCGTGGCAGTGGCGACAGGCGTTCTCGGTGATCTCAAGGTTGAACTTGGTGATGCGTATCGGCTCCGGAAAGTTGCCGGTGGTGAACGCCAGAGAGTGGTTGAACCCGTTCACGGCCTTGGTGGCGTACTTCCCCACCAGATTGTGGGGCGCGTGACAATCGTTGCACGTGGCCACGTTGCGATGGCTGGCCTTGGTCCAGCCGTCGAACTGCTCCTTCATGATGTGGCAGTTCATGCAGGCGGTGGGGTCGCTGCCCAGGTAGGAATACCCCCGGGCATAAATAAACGTGTACCCGCCAACGCCCACCGTCATGCCAAACCCGATCCCGGCGAGCAGGACGAGAACAAAAACCACCCGGGATATCTGGGCCGCGCGCTTCATCAATACAAATGTTGGATCCTAGGCACGGGCACGGCAACTGTTTTCGAATTCTGGAGTTTGGAGGTCCGAATATTGGGGCAGCAGCGCTCGTTGCGGGGGCGCCATGCGGCAAATTGATTCAGGCCACGGGGATTGCGCCGGGGGGCACCGCCGCCCGGGCGACCGCCGTCCTCCCCGCGCGCCGCGCTGGCTTCAATTCCCCCCTTTTTCGCTTGATGGCTCGCGTCCCCTCCCCGTTTACTCCGGCCCCTTTGCGGCGGGGGGAAGGTGTGTCCCGCCTCAAGATCGGGCCGCGCGGGTTGGCGGCGCCGTCACCCGAATCATCGACAAGGAGCAGTTCCCGTGGTGGATATACTGGACAATACGGCGAATCTCGCCGGCGACGGATCGACTCTGGCCGCGGTGCTGGAGAAGAAGTCCGAGAAGATCGGCTTCGAAGTGATCGAGGAGGAGCGGATTCCCGGCTCGCGGGTGCGCTTCAAGGTCAAGGTCGCCGATTCGGATTTCGAGGCGCGCATGGAGGAAACCCTGCGCGAGCTGAGCCGTCAGGTCCGCGTCCCCGGCTTCCGCCCGGGCAAGGCCCCCAAGAACCTGCTCCGCCGCAGCTACGAGCCCGTGGCTCGCGAGGAAACCGTCAAGCGCATGATTCCGCGTCTGGCCCAGTTGTTCTCCGAGGAGCGCAACCTGGAGCCCCTGACGCAGCCCTACCTGCTGACGTGGAAGAGCGACGCGACGAACGGCACGACCGTCGAGCTGGCCCTGGAGGTCCACCCCGACATCCAGTTGACCGACGAGTCGCTGGCCGGCGTCGCCGTCGAGGCCCACAAGATTCGCCTGGACGAGGACTACATCGAGTCGCGCGTTGAGAAGCTCCGCGGCGAGAACGCCACGTTCGTGCCCACCGAGGAAGGCTATCAGTCCAAGGACGGCCTGCTGTTCACTTGCGAAGTGAGCGGACCCGGCGGCTACCGCATCGCCGAGCGCTGCGCCAAGGACTACTACTCCACGCGCATCGAGGACGAGATGCCGGAGCAGGTCGCCGCGGCCCTGGTCGGCAAGAAGAAGGGCGAGCGCATCAGCCTTCAGGTCGAGGAAGTCTCCGAGGTTAACCCCAACATCAACGACATCGTTCACTACGAGGTCGAAATCCACGAGGTGAAGCGCCGCGTCCTGCCGACGCTGGACGACGAGTTCGCCAAGGACGTGAACGACAAATTCGCGACGGTCGAGGAGCTTCGCAAGGGGCTGCGCGAGGATCTGACGCGCCAGGAGGAGGACCGCCAGCGCGAGGAGGCCCTGATGGAAGTGTACGGCGTCCTTCGCGACCGCCTGAACTTCGATCTTCCCCGCGCCCTCGTCGATTCCACCGCCCAGCGGTCGGTCTATGACATGGAGAAGCGCCTCAACCAGTACGGCATGTCGCTCCGCGACATGGGCGAGACGGTGATCCAGAACTATGCGGCGTCCATGCGCGAGCAGGCCCGCGTCAACGTGAAGAACCACCTGATCATGCGCGCCGTTTCGCGCTACCTGGCCGTCAAGCCCACGGAGGCCGACATCGCCGCGGAGCTGCAGAAGATCGCCGACCGCGCCGGGCGCAAGCCGCTGGCCGTCCGCGCCCAGCTTGAGGCAAAGAAGCAGTGGGAGCCCTTCATCGCCGACCTCGTGCTGAGGCTGACCAACGACGCGGTCCTTTCCCGCGGCACGGTCACCTACAAGGACACCACGATTTCCGAGTTCGAGGAGATCCAGCGCAAGCGTCAGGAGGATCAGGCCGCCCGCCTGCGCGGCCAGGCCGAGAAGGCCCACGACCACGCGCACGGCCATGACCATGCGCACGACCACGACCATGATCACGACCACCTGCCGATGGAGACGCTTCCCGACGCTCCGGTGATCGGCGATCCCGAAAACGACGACCAGTAACATAACGCCGGCAAGGCAGCAATAAAGCGCGCGCGGGGCGGGGGGAAACCTCCGCCCCGCGCGCGTTTTCGTTGCCTTTTCGCCCCATTCCAGCCGCCGCCAACCACGACCATCCGCTCGTTTTCCCTTTTCGCCGGGCGGGTTCCGTGCATCCTCGCGCCCATGACGCTCCCCGTCCAAACTCGCTATTCCCCGTTCCCGCTCGTCCTCTTCCAATGAACAGGCTGCACGGGCTGGGCATTCCGCGATTGCTCGCGATCTCGTTCGCGTCGGCGATTCTCCTCGGGGGGCTGCTGCTCATGCTCCCCGCGTGCCGGACCCCCGGCACCCCGGCGATCGGCTGGATCGACGCGTTCTTTACGGCAACCTCGGCGGTGTGCGTAACGGGGCTGGTGACGCTGGACACGGGGTCGCAGTTCTCCTTCATGGGCCAGATCGTCATCCTGATCCTTATCCAGCTTGGCGGCCTGGGCCTCATCACGGTCTCCACCCTGTTCATTGTCACGCGCAGCGGGCGGCTCAGCCTCTCGCAGCGCGACCTGCTGGCACAGACCCACGGCTCGCTCCCCCACGTGAATCCCCGGGCGCTCATGCGCCAGATCATTGTCTATACGTTCGGGCTGGAGGCCATCGGCGCCGCCCTCCTCACGATGCGCTTTGCCCAGGATCAGGAGCTTGGCGCCGCGGTCTGGAGCGGTGTCTTCCACTCCGTCTCCGCCTTCTGCAACGCCGGATTCGGGCTCCACCCCGATAGCCTGATGCGGTATCAGGACGACTTTCTGGTCACATACACGGTGATGGCGCTGGTCGTGGGCGGCGGAATCGGCTTCGTGGTGGTGGCCGACGTGTGGTCCACGATCATGGGGCGCATTCGTGGGATCAAGGATCGCCTCTCCCTCCACAGCCGCGTGGTGCTTTGGTTCACGGGGTGGCTGGTCTTCGCGGGCATGGTTTTCTTCATGGTGGCGGAGTGGGGAAACGTGGATTCGGGGGAGTCCCTCTGGCAGCGGATCATGCGCATGATGTTCCTCTCTGTCGCGACGCGCACCGCCGGCTTCAACACCGTGGATACAGGCCTGCTGCGCAATGCGACGATCCTGGTGGTCATGCTGCTCATGGCCATCGGCGGATCGCCGGGCTCCACCGCCGGCGGCATCAAGACGACTACGCTCGGCGTGCTCATTGCCCTCGTCCGCTCCCGTATAAGGAACCGCCCCAACGTCGAGCTCTTCAACCGCAGTATCCCCGACGAGGTCGTGGGCAAGGCCCTCGCCACCACGGCGGGATTCATCCTTACCACGATGATCGCCATCGTGCTCCTCGAATGGACGGAGTCCCATTATCACGGCACCCTGGAAATGCGCGGGCTATTTCTCGAGCACCTGTTCGAGGTCGTCTCCGCGCTCGGAACCGTGGGGCTCTCCATGGGCGTCACGCCCACGCTCTCCCCCGTGGGAAAGTGGATCATCATCGCCTGCATGTTCCTTGGCCGCGTGGGCCCGCTGATCGTGGGGGCCTCGATCATCGGGCGCCAGGAGACGCTGGAGTACAAGCTGCCGGAGGAGTCGGTGAGCATTGGTTAACGGCAGGGAAAAGCAGGGAACGGCGGAACGGCGGAAAAGGCAGGCAACGGCGGGAAACCATTCGCCCCTTGTGTCACTCCGGTCACTCCGGTCAACGCGGTCCCTTCATCCAGTAACCAGCCAACCCAGAAAAGGCGGCACCTCATGGCTAGCAAGAAAAAGGTAGTGGTGATCGGGCTGAGCACCTTCGGCTTCGAGAGCGCGGTCGCGCTGGAGGCCAACGGCGCGGAGGTGCTGGCGATCGACCGCGCGGAGCCGGTGATCAAGAGCATCGCCAACTTGGTGACGCGGGCCGTTTGCGCCGAAGGGACCCAGGAAAAGGTCATGCGCGCGATCGGTGCCTTCGACGTGGATCTGGCCGTGGTGGCGATCCGGCGCCACTTCGACGGCACGGTGCTCGTCACCCACCTGTTGAAGTCCAACGGAGTTAAGGAAATCCACGTGCAGGTGAACAGCGACATGGAGGCCGGGGCGATCCGCGCGCTCGGCGCCACCACCGTGATCTTTCCCGAGCGCGACCACGCCATCCGCATCGCCCACAACCTCCTGTTCCCCAATCTGGCCGACTTGCTCCCGCTCGACGAGAACTTCGGCCTCGTGGAAATCCACCTTCCGGCCGGCATGGCCGGGAAAAACCTCATCCAGCTCGACATCAGAAAGAAATACCAGGTCACCGTCGCCGCCGTCCGCCGCAGCACCCGCCGTCGCGACCGGACCACGGATGTCCTCCTCACGCCGGGGCCCACCGAGCCGCTGGAGGACGGCGACCAGCTTGTTGTGCTGGGCAATATCAGTCGCCTTTCGCGTTTTCGCGAGGCCATGGAGAACGAGGAGCACGAGTAGATCGGCGCGCCCCGATGGCGCCTGATCGGCCCTGATTCGCTTGTGCCCCGGGCCTTGTCGGTCCCCCGTTTCCCCTCGCTGCGGGCGGGGCCACCCGTTATTCCACTTGCCTCGAAAAGGACCGGTGGGCGTTGCCTAGGGCGCCCTTGGGGAGGGTGTCCCTCCATTTTTCGTCCCCGATTCACGCCAAAGGATTCCGAATGCCCGCGCTTGTCATCGTCGAATCGCCCGCCAAGGCCAAGACCATCGGGGCATTTCTGGGTAAGGGATACCGCGTTGAGGCGTCCTATGGCCACGTGCGCGACCTCCCCGCGGGAAAGAAGAACGTCCCCGACAAGTATAAGGGAGAGAAGTGGGCGGAGTATGGCGTGAACGTCGAGAACGACTTCGAGCCCATCTACGTCGTCGCCGACGGCAAGCAGAAGCAGATCAACATCCTCAAGGCCGCCCTCAAGGACGCCACCGAGCTCCTCCTCGCAACCGACGAGGATCGCGAGGGAGAGTCCATCAGTTGGCACCTCGTCGAGGTCCTCAAGCCCAAGGTTCCCGTCAGCCGCATCGTCTTTCACGAGATCACGCGGGAGGCCATCAAGGCCGCCCTCGAGCATCCCCGCGCCGTGGACGTGTCACTCGTCCGCGCCCAGGAAAGCCGCCGCATCCTCGACCGCCTCTTTGGCTACCGCCTGTCCCCGGTGCTGTGGCGCAAGGTGCAGCCGGGCCTCAGCGCGGGCCGCGTCCAGTCCGTCGCCGTGCGCCTCATCGCGGAGCGCGAGGAGGAACGCCGCCGCTTCGTTTCGAGCGAGTACTGGGATCTGGAGGCGATGATCGGCGCGCCGGGGACGTCCTTTCGCGCGACGCTGGTATCGCTGGACGGCAAGCGGCTCGCCATCGGCAAGGACTTCGACCCCCACACGGGAAAGCTCGCCAACGAGAAGGTCTATCTGCTGGACGGAGAGAAGAGCGCGGCGCTGGCCACGCGGCTGGAAAAGGTGCTCCCCTGGACGGTCAAGGGCGTGGAGGAAAAGCCCGCCTCCCAGCGCCCCTACCCGCCGTTCACAACCTCCACCCTGCAGCAGGAGGCCAACCGCAAGCTGGGCTTCGGCTCCAAGCGCACGATGCAGATCGCGCAGAAGCTGTATGAGGGCGTTGACCTCGGCGGGGGAGAGCGCGTCGGTCTCATCACGTATATGCGTACCGACTCCGTCACGCTCAGCGACAGGGCGTTGCGCGAGGCGCAGGAGACGATCCGCGGCATCTACGGCAAGGAATACGCGGAGGGCCCGCGCCCCTACAAGACCAAGGCACGCAACGCCCAGGAAGCCCACGAGGCGATCCGCCCCACGGAACTTGCCCGCCGCCCCGCCGACGTGGCGCGCTATCTGGACAAGGAGGAGCTGGCGGTTTACGAACTCGTGTGGAAGCGCACCATCGCCAGCCAGATGCCCGACGCGCGGCTACTTCGCACCGGCGTGGAAATCGCCGCCACCAGCGCCGAGGGGAAGGAAGCGATCTTCACCGCCAGCGGAAAGCGCATCCTGTTTCCCGGATTCCTCCGCGCCTATGTGGAGGGCAGCGACGACCCCGCGGCGGAGATCGGCGACCAGGAGGTGATCCTCCCCGATCTCAAGCCCGACCAGAAGATCATGGCCCCGGCCACCGCCAACAAGTCGCGCGATCTCTTCCTCGACAAGCTAGACCGCAAGAAGCACGAGACCACGCCACCCGCGAGATACACGGAAGCGTCGCTGGTGAAGAAGCTCGAGGAGGAGGGCATCGGGCGCCCCTCCACCTATGCCTCCATCATCAGCACGATCCAGGATCGCGGATACGTCTATCTCAGCAAGTCCAAGCAACTCGTTCCCACCTTCACCGCCATGGTCGTCACCACGCTGCTGCGCGATCACTTCCCCGAGTACGTGGACCTGAAGTTCACCGCCCGCATGGAGGAGGAGCTGGACCAGATCGCCGACGGCAGCCTGAACTGGGTGGCCCAGTTGGGCGCCTTCTACAACGGCACGCCGGGCGTGCCTGGGCTGGCGCAACTTGTGGAGAGCAAGGCTAAGTCCATCGACTTCCCGGTCATCGACCTCGGCGTGGACCCCGGGACCGGCGAACCCGTCCGCGTGCGCGTCGGCAAGTTCGGCCCCTATGTGGCGCGTGGCGAAAGCGGCAAGGGGACGCTGGCCGATATTCCCGCCGACATGGCGCCGGAGGAGCTGGACCTCGCGCGCGCTCTCGAGCTTCTCAAGAACAAGCAGGACGGCCCCCGCGTGGTCGGCGTCGATCCCGCCAGCGGACAGAATATCTACGCCACCATCGGGCGCTATGGCGCCTATGTGCAGCTTGGCGAATCGCCCGAGGACCCCAAGGACAAGAAGGCGCCCAAGCCCAAGCGCGCCAGCCTGGAGCAGGGCCAGACGCCCGACTCCCTGTCTCTGGATCAGGCGCTGGCGTTGCTCTCGTTCCCTCGCGAGCTGGGCACCCATCCCGAAACCGGCGAGGTCGTCATCGCCAACAAGGGGCGCTTCGGACCCTACGTGCAGCTTGGCGGCGAGTTCCGCTCGCTGAAGAAGGACGACGAGCCGGAGACCGTGACGCTGGAGCGCGCGCTGGAATTGCTCGCCCAGCCCAAGCAGCTTCGCGGACGCGGCGGAGAGAAAACCGTCCTCAAGGAAATCGGCGCCGACAAGGACGGCAACAAGGTGCAGGTGCTCGACGGAAAATACGGCGCCTATGTGACCGACGGAACGCGCAACGCGACGCTCCCCGATGGAACCACGGCGGAGGAAATCACGATGGAGCGCGCGGTGGCGCTCCTCGACGAACGCGGCAAGTCCAAGGGAAAGAAGAAAGCCCCCGCGCGCCGCGCGCCGGCCAAGGCTCCGGCGAAGAAGGCCGCCAAGAAAAAGTAGCGCGGCGACAAGAGGGTAGCGTGGGCGTCTCGCCCGCGCCGTTGCCGTTCTTCGCGCTGGCGAGACACCCATGCCATCTTATTGTTCCGCCAGTGCCAGCTCCTCGATGGCCCGCGCCAGCTTCTCCGGCTCCGGCCCGTTCCTGTTGGACAGGATCACCACACACAGCCTCCGCGACGGCACCAGCCGCGCGCAGTTGTTGAACCCCGTGGTGCTTCCCGTGTGGTGGACGCGCGCGATTCCATCCACGTCCTCCACGCGCCAGCCGAAACCATAGTCGGTGCGTGATCCGTCGTTCAGCGTTCCCGGCGTCCACGCCAGGGCCTGGTGCGCGGGAGTCAGCACCTTGCCATCGAACCATGCATCCGCCCATTTGCCATAGCCCGTGACCGATGTATAGACACCGCCGTCGCCCAGGACCGCGCTGGTCGTGCTTTGGTCGGCGCGAAACCACGGGCCCACTTCCTCCCGGCGGTGGCCATGGGCGCGGCGGGCCACCACCGACTTTCCGTCCTCGAAAGCCACAGAGTCCGTCATGCCGAGCGGCACAAAGAATTCCTCCGCAAGGTAGTCGGCGAAGGGCTTCTCGGCCCGCGCCTCCACCGTCATCGCCAACGTGGCATAGCCGGAGTTGCTGTAGGCGTATTTCTCACCCGGCGGGAAATCGCCCTTTGCCTGCTTGCCCAGAATCGCCAGCACACCCGCGTCGCGAATCTGCTCCGTGGACGACTTGTCCATCAGGTCCTCATAGTCGGGCAGGCCGCTCGTGTGCCCCAGCAGGTGGCGCACCTGAATCGCGGCGCCGTACTCGGGAAACCCGGGGAAGATGTCGGGCATCGAGTATTCCAGCGCCACCTTGCGCTGCTCTACCAGGCGAAGCACCGCCGCCGCGGTGAACTGCTTGGTGATCGAGGCCAGGCGAAAATTCGTCTCCGGCGTGTTCAACTCGCCGGTCTCCAGATTCGCGAGGCCATAGCCGCGCGAAACGATCGTGTTGCCGTCCATGCGAACAAGCACCGCGCACCCCGGCGCCAGCGGATCGGGAAACGCCTTCGCGACCATCTGATCGATGGAATCCGCCAGCGACATGCTCATTTCCCCGTGCCTTCCCGCGCATCCAGTGATCGCCAGCAGCAGGCAGGCTACGAAAAACGCGGCGATCCTCATGTCACTCGCCCTTCTCGGCGGCGTTCAGCGCGTCGCCCTCGAAGGCCGCCGGAAGCAGCTCGCGCGCCGTGAACTCCGCCGTCTTCCCCGTGCGCCCAACACAGATGATGCGCATCTCCGGGTTGAACTCCATCAGCACCTGGCGACACGCGCCACATGGTGTCAGCGGCTCGATGGTGGGGCCAACCACCAGGCAAACCGTCGGCGTGCCGGCGCCCTCGGCCACGATGCGAAAGATCGCCGTGCGCTCCGCGCAATTCGTCAGGCCATAGCTGGCGTTCTCCACGTTGCAGCCTCCGATCACGCGCCCGCGATCGGTCAGGATCGCCGCGCCCACCTGAAACTTGGAATACGGCGCATGGGCGCGCCGCTGGGCCGTGCGCGCGGCGGAAAGCAGGCGTCGCATGATGGAATCGCTCATGGGGGGAAAGGGTCCTTCGTCCGTGGATGAAAATCTCGAGCCACGTTTACCCACCTCCCCGCCATCGGCAACCGGTAACTCGCCCCGCCACCTTTCCGCGCGCCGAGCGCGGAATCCCCCGCCCCCTTGCCCTAGCCATGCCTCCTTCCAATTCCAACAGGAGGAGGCGACATGGAATCCCAAGCATACATCAGCGCCGGCGAACTCTCCCACGCGGCCCTGCGCCTTGCCGGCGAGTCGGTCGCAAAGCTCGCCCGGTGGCTGGCACTCTACGAACTCCGCCTCGCCGAGGCCGAGGCCGCAGGCGTTCCCCCCGACCTCAAGGACATGGTCGCGTTCCTGACCGCGGCCAAGCGCGCGCTGGAGATCGCGCGTCTCGCCGAAGCCATCGGCGGCGGCGATTCACCGCAGGCGGAGAACCCGCTGGCGAAGTACCTGCTCGACAATGACGAATGACCACGCGCGCGAGGCCGCTCTGCTGAGGCGGTTCCTGGAACTGCCCGAATACTTCGCGAAGTGCGCGCTGAAGTCTCATTGCCGCCTCCCCTTCGCGGAGTTCCACCGCGTGCTCTTCGACTGGCAGCGCGAGATGTCCCGCGCGCGGCCTCCGGACCGGCGCGGGCTGCGATTCGTCCTCGCGGCGCCGCGCGGCAACGCCAAGTCCACCGTGGCCAGCCTCGCGCTGCCGCTGCACGATATCGTGTTCGCCCGCGAGGAGTACATCCTCCTGCTCTCCGCCACGGAGCGCCAGGCGATGCAGCGCCTGCGCGCCATCCGGCGGGAACTCCAGGTCGGCGATGCGGGCCGCATCGCCGTGCGCCGCGCCACGGCGGAGGCCGACCGCTTCACCTCGGGCACCGTGGTGTTCAACGGTGTCCGCGTGGATGCAATGGGCGCCGGGACGGAGATCCGCGGCGTGCTGTTCAACGGTTTCCGCCCCACCAAGATCATCCTGGACGACGCGGAGGCATCCTCCTCCGCATCGTCCGCGCTGGCGCGGGAACGCCTTGCCGCGTGGTATGGCGAGGTCGTCGAGTACCTCGGCGATGTCTATACACACATCGTGGCGGTGGGCACGGTGCTGCACGAGAAGGGCCTCATGGCCAAGCTCCTCGCGCGGCCCGACTTCATCGGGCTCCGCGCGCCCAGCATCGAATCCTTCGCCACGCGGTCCGATCTCTGGACCTTGTGGCAGGCCAAGCTCATGAACTTCGCCGACCCGCGCCGGCGAGAGAGCGCGCGGCAATACTTCCTCGCCAACCGGGAGAAGATGCTCCACGGCGCCCGCGTCCTCTGGCCGGAGAAGGAGGACTACGAGGACCTGATGGCCCAGCTCACCCTCACCGGGCGCCGCGCCTTCTATCAGGAGAAGCAGAACGCGCCGCTGGGCGCGGAGGACGCCCTCTTCGATTCGGCACGCGCGCTGCGCGCCACACTGGAGGACGGCGAACTCCTGATCGCCGTGGTGGCGGAGAATCGCCGCGCGGTTGTCCGCCGCTATCGCGCGCCCCACGGCGGGCGGCGGTTCTGCCATCTCGACGCCTCGCTGGGAAAGGGACGCGCCAACGCGCGCGGAGACTTCGCCGCTATCGCGACGGTGCTGCTGCTCCCCGATGGCAGCATGGTGCTCGAACGACTCCTCGCAGAGCGCCTTCCGCCCAGCCACCAAGTCGCGCGGCTGTTCGACCTCCACGCGGAGTTGGCCTTTGATCGCGTCTCCATCGAGGGGACCGGCTTTCAGGAACTCCTCGCGCCGCTGGTCGAGGAGGAACGCCAGCGCCGCCGCGCCGCATCGCTCCCCGGCGCGGACATGCCGCCCGTCGCCGTCGTTCACCCGCGCAAGTCCAAGGCCGCCCGCATCGCCACGCTGGAACCGCTCCTCGCCAACGGCACCCTGGCGCTGGGCGCGCGCCTCGACGAGGAGTTCTGGGAGGAGCTCGATAACTATCCCCGCGTCCGCCACGACGACGCGCTCGACGCCGCCGCTGGCGCCGTGGAACTGGCTCAAGCCGCCGGCGCCACCACCGGATGGGAACGCGCCGAAACCCCCATCAGAAACAAAACCCGGGGCTTCTAAAATCACCCCTCCCCACATCCATGCCGTCGATCACGTCAATTGGGTCAATCTTGTCCCTGCCGTCCCATGCGTCCCTCTACGCCCCAAATCGTTTCAGGTGATGCAGGATGTCTTGCAGGAAAACATGCCCCACCAATTGCCGCCCTTGGAACACCGGCAGGTTGGGCCTGCCGGAGGCAGTCACCTTGCGGAAGGCCGACTGGGCGTCGAGGGCGGGCGCGAGCATTTCGGAGGAGAGGTAAGGCCGCGCGAGGCGGCCCGCCTCGGTGGAGTCCCACTTGTCGCGGTCGAGCTGGCCGACTTCGTCCGCGCTGATGTAGCCCAGCAGCGTCCCGCCATCCACCACCGGGAAGCGCTCCTCGTGGATGCGATAGATATAGTCGTCCACCACGCGGCGCACGGGAAGGCGCGACGGCACCACGACCTGCACCGGGCGCATCATCTGACCCACGGAGAGCGAATCAAACGCGGCGCGGAATTGCGACTGCCGGCGGCTCATCTTGGCGAGGTAGTTCAGGTACAGCCCCAGCGCGATCGTCAGGATCCCCTGAAACGAACCCTGAAACAGGAAGAAAGCGCCCAGCGCCACGAAGCCGAATCCGATCCCCTGGCCAATGGCGGAGGCGATGCGGGTGGCCTTGGTATAGCTCCCCGTGGCGCCCCAGATCAACGCGCGCAACACGCGCCCGCCGTCCATCGGGAAACCGGGGATCATGTTGAACACGCCAAAGATCATGTTGAGCGTGAAGAGAATCTGGCAGATGAAGGTAATGCCCGGCCCCGCGCCAAGGTACCCCGCCCCCACCCATCCCAGCAGGAAAACCAGCATCAAGGCAAAGGACACCGCGGGCCCCGCGATGGCCACCACAAGCTCCGCGCTGGGCTTGCGCGGCTCGTCGGCGATCTGGGCCATGCCGCCCAGCATGAACAGCACGATGCGCTCCGTGGGAATGCCATAGAACCGCGCCGCGATCGCGTGGCCGAACTCATGGGCCAGCAGCGAGGCGAATCCCAGCAGCGCCGCCACCAGCCCCACCGCCAGCGACATTCCGTTGCCAAGGTCGGTGACCTCCCGCGCGCTGTGGGTCAAGTTGCTCACAAACAGCGCCAGCAGCAGGAACCACGTCCAGTGCAGGTACACGGGGATGCCCATCACTCGGGCGATCTTGATTCCGGGGTTGTCGATCATGGGGTGAAGGGTGCCTCCGTCGGCGGGCGGATTCCAAGCGGATTCGCCTTGGCCGCAATCGGCGGTCCCGCGCATCATCTCAAGCGCAAGTTCCCTGCCCATTCTCGAGGCCCGCCCCATGCCCATCATCCCCTTCGAAGGATTCGTGCCCCGCATCCACCCCACGGCCTTTATCGCGCCCACGGCCATCGTGCTGGGCGATGTGGAGATCGGCGAGTTTGCATCCGTCTGGTACGGCTGCGTCCTGCGCGGCGATCTGGACCCGATCCGCGTGGGGCGCCGGTCGAATATCCAGGACAATAGCGTCCTGCACACCGGCAAGGGCGAGCCGTGCATCGTGCACGACGATGTCACCGTCGGCCACATGGCCATCGTCCACGGGTGCGAGGTCCGCCGCGGATCGCTGATCGGCATGGGGGCCTGCGTGCTGAATCGCTCCGTGATTGGCGAGGAGTGCATCGTGGGCGCCCACGCGCTGGTCACGGAGGGGAAAGCCTTCGACGCGCGCAGCATGATCATCGGCTCGCCCGCGCGCTTTGTGCGCCGCCTTACCGACGCCGACCTCGAATCCGTCCGCACGTTCACCCAGCGCTATGTGGAGAACGGCGAGCGCCACCGCAAGGCCCTGGCCGAATGGGCCGCGGGCGGCGGCAAGCTCCAGTGAGCCAAGCCGCGCCATCGCGCATCGCCCACCTGCCGTGGGTTCCCTTCGCGATCCTGGCGCTGCTGTGGGTCGTGGTGGCCCTCTTGGTCATTCCCACCTGGGGCTGGGTTTACTGGGATTTCGGCGACGGCAACTATATGTATATCGCGCGCAGGGTTCGCGAGGGCCTCGTCCTCTATCGCGACATCCTCGCGCCCCAGCCGCCGCTCCACACCTTCGCCGGCGTCGTGGCCCAGTGGCTCGGCAACGCTATCCTCGGCGATGAACTAACGGGCGTGCGCCTGTACTGCCTCCTCACGCGGTATGCCGCGTCGCTGGCGGTGATGCTGCTGGCGTGGCGCTATTTCGAATGCGCGCTTCGCGGAGTCGTCGCGGCGGGAATCTACCTGTTCCTCCCCATCGGCTTCTGGTGGTCGCTCGGCTACCAGAGCGAGAATCTCGAGAACGTCTTCCTCGTCGCCGCGCTGTTCCTGCTCATCACGTGGAGCCCCCGCCAGGTCGCCATCGCCGGGGTCCTCGGCGCCCTCGCCGCCCACTGCAACATGACGGGCCTGCCCTATATCATCGTCAACGCGCTGTTCCTCGCCTTCCGCAAGCCCCGGCTCTTCGCCTGGTACGCCATCCCCGCCGCCGTCGTCTATTTCGCCATCGCGCTGGGGGCGAATGTCTATACAGAGGGCTACTTCTTCGACAACGCATTCCTCAACCAGACCGGCACCTTTCCGCGGACGGATATCCTCTCCTCCAATCCCGGCACCCCCGACACCTTCCTCCAGTATGCGTGGGGCAAGATCACCAGCCAGGCTTGGGAGGTCGTGGTGCTGGAATGGGGCTTCCTCCTCGCCGCGCTCGCCGGCGCCGCCCTGCGCATTGCCGCCGCCGTCCCCACACCCGCCACCGGCGAACCCGCCGCCCGCGACCGCTGGCTCCGCACCGAGTTCCTCGCCTGGACGCTCCTCGGCATGCTGCTCTCGATCTGCTTCACCGCCAAGGGCGGCACCGTGAACTACATCTTCGTCCTCGGCGAACCCGGCGTCGCGCTCTTCGCCGCGGAGGGCTTTGTCCTCCTCTGGCGCCGCACGTTTCCCCGCCGGGCCGACTGGTCCGGCGCCGGCCTCCTCAACACGCGCCCGATCCTGATGGCCATGCTCCCCATCGCCGCCACGCTGCTCGCCCTGTGGCCCGCCATCCACAACATCCGCCTCAGCCTGAACCAGACGCAGGTGGAACTCCCCGAGGCCGGCGCCCTGCGCCTGCGCGCCTTTATCGAGACCTACGCCGCCCCCGGCGACACCATCCTCGCCCCGCCCTTCTACGCCTACCTCACCCGCACCATCGTCGCCGGCGAACTCGCCGAAAACTACATCTGGCAGATCAAGTACATGAACGAGACCTTCGACGCCGACAACTACGGCAAGCCCACCGGCGAGGCCGTCGCCAAGTTCGACGAGATCGCCGCCATGCTCCGCCGCCAGGAGGTCAAGGTCGTCCTCCTGGACCTCAACCAAACCGGCAACGTCCCCGCCATCCGCGACGCCATCGCCGAATTCTACCAACCCGCCGAACCCACCCCCTTCCCCACCCGCAACACCCGCCTGGGCCTGTACATACCCAAGGGCGTCGAGCTGCATCACTACCCGCTGGGCGCTTCCAAGTAGCGGCCAAATCAATACGCGGGCATTCGGTTGGCGCCGCGTCCGTTTCCGGCGCCAACCGAATGCCCGCCGTTGTTCCATGTTTATCACAAATCCAGCCCTCGCTTGAAGCGCCACAGAACCGATTTTGGCGGACGATAGTCTGTCAAAATCGGTTCCATTTTTTTTGTTTTTGATGCGTCCGGTGCTTCCGCTTTCCGGTTGGGCATTGACCGCGAATCACTGATGAAGAGAATCGCCCTCGCCAACGTCCTCTCCACCCTCCAGTTGGGCATTGACCGCGAATCACTGATGAAGAGAATC
>Ga0105049_10004794_pt1 | contig 15842 bp, 11 predicted proteins | sample MAT06_FD_78087 | JGI IMG/M metagenome (GOLD analysis project Ga0105049, IMG submission 78087) | Freshwater microbial communities from Lake Fryxell liftoff mats and glacier meltwater in Antarctica - MAT-06 | ecosystem: Environmental > Aquatic > Freshwater > Ice > Liftoff microbial mat | place... | reverse complement strand
TGGAGGACGGCCGCATCGAGGCCGCTGCGCTGGACGTGTTCGAGGTGGAGCCGCTCCCCTACTCCTCGCGCCTGCGCACGGAGTTCGCCGACCGCTTGATTTTCGGCGCCCACACCGCCTACAATTGTCCCGGCATTTCGGAGAAGGTGACGCACTTGACGTTCAGGAATCTCTTCGAGGAAATCCAATGTCCACTGCCATCGTAACCGGCGCCCTGGGCGGCATCGGCCGCTCGATCTGCGAGGTTCTCCAGCGCCGCGCATATACAGTGATCGCACTCGACCGCACGCCGGGCTCCTGCGCCGCGGCGCACTTCATCCGGTGCGACATTCGCGACTTTCACACGAACCCCGCCCACGCGGCGCCGGTGGCGGCGGAGATCCGCCGCATCGCCAACGGCCGCATCGATCTTCTGGTGAATAACGCGGCCCATCAGGTGGTGAAGCCCGTGCAGGAACTCGAGACCGCCGATTGGGACATCACGCTCTCCACCAATTTGACGGCTGCGTTCATGCTGATTCAGGAGTTCCTTCCCGAACTGGAGGCCGCGCGCGGCAGCGTGGTCAATGTATCGAGCATCCACGCGAATCTGACGAAGCCCGGCTTCGTCGCCTATGCCACCAGCAAGGGCGGCATGGTCGCGCTCACCAAGGCCCTCGCCGTGGAGCTCGGCCCGCGCGGCATCCGCGTCAACGCGGTGCTCCCCGCGGCGACCGACACGGAGATGCTGCGCGCGGGATTCGAGGGCAACCCCAAGGGCTACGCCGACCTTGCCGCGCTGCACCCGATCGGCCGCATCGCAATGCCAGAGGAGGTTGCCCAGTTCATTGCCTATCTGGCGTCGCCCGCCGCCGGATTCATCACCGGCAGCGCCCTCCAGATCGACGGCGGCATCGGCGCGCGGCTGCATGATCCGGTCTGATCGCGGCGCCCTACTGGTATCGACGAAACCATAGCTCCAGCATCACCAGCGACCAAAGCCGCTTTCCGTGATCCTCCGCGCCCTTCGCGTGTTCGCCGAGTAGCGCGCGCACGGCCTTTGGGTTGAAGAGTCCCCGCCCGCGCGCCTCGGTCGAGAGAAGGGTGTCGCGTGCCATCTCCTTCAGCGGACCCCGGAACCACGCGCCGACCGGAAGCGCGAAACCCTGCTTTGGCCGTGACAGGATCGACGGCGGCAGAATCCCGGCAAAGGCGCGCCGCAGTATATACTTCTGTACGCGCCCCCTGATCTTGAAGCGATCCGGCATCGCCGCCGTCAAGTCCACGTGATCCACGTCCAGAAACGGCGATCGCGCCTCCAGCGAATGGGCCATCGTCATGCGGTCGGCCTTCACGAGCAGCACCGATGCAAGATACAGCGGAAAGTCCGCCGCCAACGTGCGATCGAGCCGCGAGACGGCGCCGCTGCGCCGCGCAGCCCGCCGGAAGAGCGCCGCCGTGGACGGCCCGCCGGAAAGGCGACGGAATTCCTCCGTGGCGATGGCGTTACGCGAACGATCGGTGAAGTAGCTCGACCATCGCAGCAGGCTTGCGTCGGGCCCTGTCTCCAGCGCCTGGGCGATGCGCTGCACGCCCAGCATCCAGTTTCGTTCCGGCGGAATATCGGTTCGCACGGGAAGGCGCGAGGCCAGATTCCGCCACAGGCCCGCCACGGAGCCGCCCAGTCCAGAATCGGCCAGCAGGTTCACCGGACCAAGCACGCCATCCATCCAGTGGCGCTGGTACCCCGCGTGGGTTTCATCGCCGCCGTCTCCGCATAGCGCCACCGTCACATGCTCGCGCGTCATGCGGGATAGATGCCACATCGCCAGCGCCGCGGGATCGGCGAACGGCTCGTCGCAGTGCTCCACCAAGCGCGGCAACGTCTCCGCCACGTTCCATGAGACAATTTCCTCGCGGTGGTCGGTGCCGAAGTGCTTCGCCACCAGGCGCGCTTCCGCCAACTCGCTGAACTTCTCCTCCTCGAAGCCGATCGTGAAGGTGCGGACCGGCTGGCTCGACTCCCGCGCCATCAGTCCCACGATGATCGAGCTGTCGATGCCTCCACTAAGAAATGCCCCGAGGGGAACCTCGCCCATCAGGCGACGGCGCACGGCCGCGGTGACGCTCTCCCTCACGGCGCCAACCCAGTCGCCCTCCCGCATCTGCTTCTTCGGTTCGAAGGCTGGTCGCCAATAGCACGAGGCTTCCGGCGCGCGCCCCGAGGCGGGTACCCATTCCACCACGTGGCCCGGCGGCAGCTTGCGGATCGCGCGAAATGCGGATGCCGGTTCCGGCGTGGCCTGAAGCGCAAGGTAGTGCCACAGCGCCGCGTGATCCGGATCGCGCGGAACGGCGGGATGCGCCAGCAGGGCCTTGATCTCGCTGCCGAATACGATCCCAAGGCGGCGGCTATAGTGATAGTGCAGCGGCTTCTTTCCCATGCGGTCGCGCCCAAGCGTAAGCCTCCCCGCGCGCGCGTCCCAGATCGCGAAGGCAAACATCCCGTTGAGCCGTTGGCACAGGCCGTCTCCGCCCCACTGCTCGTATCCGTGGACCAGCACCTCCGTGTCGCAATCCGTGACGAACCGGTGACCGTGGGGAATTAGCGCACGCCTAAGCTCGCGAAAGTTGTATATCTCGCCGTTCATCACCACCAGCATGCTGCGATCCTCGTTGAAGATCGGCTGCTGGCCGCCCTTGAGGTCCACGATGGCGAGGCGCTTCATCGCGAGGGCCACGTTGCCGGACGTATAGACGCCATCCTCGTCGGGCCCGCGGTGGTGGAGCGTGGCGTTCATCCGCGCGAGGATGTCCGCCTTCGCCGGGCGCTCCGAATCCGTATAGACAAAACCGGTGATGCCGCACATCAGCGTGTCCTCCGCGCGCGATAGACCTCGTCGGCAAGGGCGAGCCAGTCGGCCGCCATCCTGCCCCACGTGAAATCCTTTACGTTCCTGTACCCCGCCTTGCGCAGACGCCCGCGCACGGCGGGATCTCGCATCTCCTCCATGCGGGCCAACAGCTCCCCTGGCTTGCGGGGATCGAAGTAGAGCGCGGCGTCGCGGGCAACCTCAGGCAGCGACGTCGCCCGCGCGCATATGACCGGGCAGCCCGCCGCCTGGGCCTCCAGCGGCGGAATGCCAAAGCCCTCGTAAAGCGACGGGAACACAAAGAAGGCCGCCCGCTGGTAGAGCAGCGCCAGTTCCCTCCGCGAGACAGTCCCCAGTCTGACGAGGGAACCGCACGGGAGCCGGCCCAGCGCACGCGCCAGCCGCGGATCGCCGGTGGTGGGCGCCGAACCGCCCGTCAATACAAGGCGATACTTGGGATGTCGCCGCTGGAACTCGCGAAACGCCGTCGCGAGCACACCGACGTTCTTTCGCCGGGAAAGGCTCCCCGAATGAAACACAAAGGGCTCCGTGACGCCACGCGCCCCAAGGCCCGCCCACAGATCACTGTCCTCCGCAGTCCATCGGGCGGGGGTGAACTCAACCTCCTCCACGCCGAGGGGAATCGTGCGGAACCGGTGCGGAGCGATCTCCGGAAACAGGTCCCGCGCGTCTTCTGCCGTATAGGCCGAATCGACATGCGTGAACGGTGCGCGGGCCACCGTCCGCGGAACCATCAGCCGCATATACAACGAGTCGGCCCAGTAGTACTCGCGCCAGTCATACTTTGCGGGCTGGGGAAAATACATCAGGTCGTGAATGGAAGTGAAGCCGGGGACGCGAAGGCCAACGGGAAGGACAAGCTTGATATTGTAGAGCACCGCGCCGCGCCGCCGATTGGCGTGGGCGGGCACGCTCCGGTGATCCCACAGGATCCTGTTCCCCGCGTGGCGCGGCAGCACGACTTCGCGAATCGCCGGGTGCTCCACGGGGCAGAGTCCGCGCGTCGGCACAAGGACCTCGATCCTGCGCCCCTGCTTCTCGCATAGGGGCGCCGCCGCGTGCAGCATGCGCTCCGCCATCTCACGCACGCCGCCCCATCGGTCCTCGAAGATGCGGCCCATGAAGAGGATTGTCGGATGCTCGGGATGCCCCAAGGGCGCGGCTCGCTCGCGGGAGTGACGATGCCCCACGATGTTGCCCCCGGCCCCGCATGGTCAACGATTACGATGGACGGCGGAGCAGAGGTTTGCCTCCACTCGCCGAGACAGGATCGCGCACCGATGCAGCTCCCCACCGGACTAAAGGACCTCCTCTATCGCGGATACTCCGCGATGATCCTGCGTCCACGCCTTGCGCGGGTATGGCCACCAGTCGCCACGCAGGAGCAGTTGGACGACCTCCTCCCCCGCCTCCACTTCCACTTTCCCAAGGGATGGACCGTTGAGGTCCCGCTCGCTTCCGCGGGTCTCAAGCCGTCCGGCAAGCTTCCCTATTACATGGCCGACTATGCCGACCGTTGCGAGAGCACGATACGCCTGACGGGGCCGGGGGCCAACCTGATCCCCTCGCTGCTCTGGCGAGGCGGCACGCTCCTGTCGGCGCCCGTTGAGCGCATCGCCGGAGGCCGTGTTCTCCAATACCTCCCCAACGTGGCGCCCTTCGATCCCACCGATGTGGAGATGGAGACCTTTTGGGTGGCGAAGTTCCACCACCAGGGCCAGCGTCGCTCTATCGCTCCGTCGCGGCAGCAGCTGCTGGCATATATACGAACGCTCCCCCGGCGAAAAAAGGCCTACCTCCTCTGTACCGGACCTTCGCTGTCGCGGTTCGCGGAATTCGATTACGGCGACGGATACGTGATCGGATGCAATAGCGTGGTCTCCAACGAGGCCTTGATGCTGCACGCCAAGCCCCAGTTCATCGTTGCCTCGGACCCGATCTTTCACTTCGGGCCTTCGATCTATGCGGAGAAGTTCCGCCAAGACCTCGCCTCCGCCGCGCAGCGGTTTCCATTCCTTTTCCTCACGCTCAACGTCTATCATCACCTCCTGCGCACGCATGTTGCGATGGCGCGCGACCGCATGTGCGAGGTGCCGCTGAACCTGACCACGGCGACCGCGCCGCTGGACGAGGAGTTCAGCGTTCCGCAAACCGCCAACATCATGACGATGTTCATGCTGCCGCTGGCCCAGACCATCGCCGAGGAGATATACATCATCGGCGCGGACGGCCGCGAACCGGGCGAGACGTATTTCTGGAAGCATGATCCGGCATCCCAGCTTACAGACAAGATGCAGGCCATCAAGGACTGCCACCCCGCGTTCTTCGAGAAGCGCGACTACGTGGACTACTACGACACGCACTGCGCCATCGTGAAGGGCCAGATCGAGTCCATCGAGGCCCGCGGCGGACGCGTCTATGCCCTGACGCCGTCGTATATACCAGCCCTTGCCCAGCGCCCGGCGCCCGCGCGATGAAGCAGCCTCTCGTCTCCATCATCACACCGGTTTTCAACGGAGAGGCGTACTTCCGGGAGACCTTCGACAACGTCCGCGCTCAGCGCTGGCGCAACTGGGAGTGGATCGTGGTGGACGACGCATCCACCGACGGGACATGGGCGCTGTTGCAGGATCTGGCGAGGAAAGAGCCGCGCCTTCGCATCCGGCGCCTGCGCGCCAACATCGGCCAGGCGGGCGCCGTGCGCAACATCGCCATGGCAAGGGTCGCGGGCGAGTACATCGCCTTCCTCGATGCAGACGACCAATGGGAGCCGACGAAGCTCCGGCGCCAAGTTGCACACCTGATCCGCCATCGCGATGTCGATGTGGTCTGCTCATGGATCGACTTTTTTGGCGATCCCGGGCGCAGCGAGCAGTGGCGCCGCATGGACTGGCGATACGACACGCCCGAGGTGACCCACCGCCAGATCGTCACCCAGGCGATGGCGACGTCCTCGATTCTCTTTCGTCGCGGTGTCTATACAGAAACCGGCGGCATGGACGAGGACCCGCGCCTGGTGATCGGAGAGGACACCGAGTTCGGCATCCGCCTCGTGATGAGGTATCGGACCCACCGCATTCGCAAGCCGCTCACAATGTATCGCGTCAACGCGCTGGGAAAGTCCCTCTCCAGCGTCCAGCTCCGCGTGCGCCAGCGGCGGGTTCTGGCGCTGCACGAGATCATTGCGGCGAAGGACATCCTGCCGCCCGATCTGCTGAAGCTCCATGCCGCGCTCACGTTCTACAACGAGGCGAAGAACAACCTCTTCCACTACGGAATGCCCTATCGCGGGCTGCTGTGGCGATCGATTCGTTCCGGCGCGGCACCGGCAAAGGCATGGGTGATGTTCGCGTTGTGTTGGCTTCCGGCACCGATGCTGCGCCGGGTGCTGGAGGTGCTGCTCGCCGCATCGCGCTTCGGCAAGTAGCTACATGCGAATCGCCAGTGGCGCCTGAAGCGAGAACGCGCGGAACCCGGCGAAGAGGAATTGCTTCAACTCCCGCGTCGATTCGTCGTCCGCCGGATCTGGCCCGATACCGAAATCGATTGTCGGCGCCTCCTCCGCCGACGCGGCGGCATCGACGTTCTCGATCAGCGCCAGCAACTCGTCGCCAGTCCGCCCATCGGATGCCCGCATTGCGCCAAGGTGCAGCATCACGCCCAGCAGGTGCTGGGGCATCAGATCCCCAACGAGGAACAACTCCTCGATCACTTGGGCGCTCGTCACCTCCAGCCCGGCGCGGTCGGCCTTGGTGGGTTCGGGTGACTCCAGAAATCCCGCCTGCCGCCAGCCGATGAGCCGTGGATTCTCGCCGTAGCCATGCTCCAGCGCCGCGTCCAGAAACAGCTCCAGCGCGCGCGACCCGGCGGGGGGAAGCTGCCCAACGAGCCAGGCTTCCGCCGCCCCGGAAATCGGAAACGATTCCGCCGCCGTGCAGGAGTACGGCGCACCCGAGAGCGACGCCGGGCACGCGCGGCAGTGATGCGCATGCTCCTCCAACGCGGCACACTCCTCGCGCAAGTCGGCGACCGAAAGCTCGCGCTTCTCCACCTCCCCCTCCGCATTCGTCACCTTCTCGCGAAAACGCATCTTCGATTCGTCCGCGGTGCCATACTGCTCGGAAAACTTGGCGCGGATCGACTCCGCGCGCTCCCACCGCGCCAGCAAAGCAACCAACTCCTCGCCGCCGATGGCGGCGCGAGGGGGACAGTCGATGTCGATGTAGTGTCGAATTGGCATGAAAGGCAGGGATGAGGGATGAAGGATGCACGGCAACTACTTGGGAAGTATTGGGTGGGCAGAGTTGGACGGGGCCAGCCGGAAATTTGGCCTGGCCGTGCCCATAGGCCTGTCCCGTTGATCCCTCAGGCCTCGTACCTCATCCCTTCCGTTCACAGGCCGTTCATCCCTCGTCCCTTTCAGTATACGGGTCGGCGCGCAAAGCAAAACGCCGCCGTCCAGTTCGCATTGTACAGCGGGTCCTCGGGGTCGAAGCTACTGATCTGGACCTCGGGCGGCGAGGCGTGGATGAAGCGTCCGCCGCCGAGGGAGAGTCCCGTGTGGGTGACGCGCGTGGTCTCGTCGATGAAGAACACAACGTCGCCCGGCTGGAGCAGGCCCTTCTGCCAGAACGTGCCGACGAGTCGTCCCACGAGGACCTGCTGAAAGGCATCGCGCGGTAGTTGAACTCCCTGGGCCGCCCAGGCGACGCCCACGAGGCCGCTGCAGTCGATCCCCTGACTCGTCCGCGCGCCAAAGACATAGGGCGTGCCCAGCATCCGCGCAGCGGTGTCGATGGCGGCGCGCCCGGGGCTGGAGGCCGGATGAAAACGCAGCGCCTCCACAGCCACGGAATACGACGCCGAGTTCCCCGCGCCGCGGACGGCCCTGGGGAGCGCCAACGTCACGCTGGTCCCGCCGTCCCATCCCTCCACGGGAAGCGCCGCCCCGGCGGGAAGGCGGAAGTCCAGCGCCATCAGGTCCTCCCTCAGCACCGCGCGCGGGCGGCGCATCCACTCGGAGAGCTCCCCCCACGCCATGCGCCGCACGGTTTCCGACCGCACCCAGCCGATGTAGCCCTCGGGCCCATGAAGGCGTATATACGTCTTGTCGGCGTTCTCCTCCAGCAGCCACACCTCGTCGCCAAGGATGAGCTGGCTCTGCACGGTTCCGCCCTCCCGCGGGTCTCCCCAGGTCAAGGCCATCGGGATTTGCACGATGCCGTAGATCTCTTCGCCCAGCGCCGCATCGGGAAGGAGTCGGATCTCGTTCTCCACGGGGCCAACGCCCAGCGCGCGAAAGACCTCTGGCAGTGCAGCGATCAGGCGCGGGTGATTCGCCACGCCGGAGAGCTTCCATCCGCCGTCGCTCGCCGACACCTTGGCGTCCAGAAGGAAGAACGTGGAATCCGATAGCTGGAACTTCTTGAAATTTGCGATGATGGATTGAAGCTGTCCCGCCGTCGTCGGCGGCGCCTCCTGCGACCAGAGTCGACTCGCGATTCCCGCGAAGGGATCGCTCTCTTCACGTGGGGGCACGGGAGCGGCGTCGGGGAACAGGCGCAGGCGTTCCTCGTCCAGCGCGCCACGCTGCTCCTCCCACATGCGGACAACACCATTGTAGGCGCCGATGGCTTCCTTTTCCGCGGAGTCCGGCCTCACGACCCACGCATCGAACTCGGGATTGGAGAGGAAGCCGAACTCCACCACCGCGGACGGAATATCGGAACTCGACACCAGCGGATGATCGATCACATAGAAGCTGAAGTCCTCCTTCCAGTGAATGGTCTTCTTGACCTCCTCCTCCATGATGCCCGCAAGGGCGCTCTCCAGCGGCTGGGGCTGCCCCGCCTTGTCCGTCGGCCAGATGAGCATCATCACGCCGTCGGCGGTGCGGCGCGGCGAGCTGTTGTGGTGGAGCGAAAGGAAGAGGTGGGAACGCGTCGCCTCCGCGATAGCCGTGCGTGCGCCCAGCTCCTCCGCACGCCCGGAATTGCCGGGCGCCACCTTGCGGTCGTCGGTGCGTGTCATGTGGACCTCCGCCCCGGCATCCTTCAGGAAATGCCGCAGCAGCGACGCCACCTTCAGGTTCACGTCGCCCTCGATCACCTGCGTATTGACGCCGCGCGCGCTCCCCGAATAGCCCGGCTGGTGGGCGCTCCCGCCGTGCCCGGGGTCCAGGGTAATCACCAAACCGGCGAGCTTGCCCTTTTCGCCCTCGAAGGGAACCGGCCAATCGAGATCAACAACATCCTGGCCGCGCACACACGGCGCGATCAACGAGAGGGCGACTAGTATTCCTGCAATTCGGAGCATCGTAGGATTCCGCAACGGAGAGTGGCCACGCGAGAATCATGACCCATGCGCGGATTGGACACAAGTGGGAGTATATGCTATTCAGTAGAGCGTTCCTCGCGATAGCATAAGTTTATTCGCTGGGAAGCGGTGCCCTCGAGGGCGGGCGCGCCATACACGGCAGAATGGGCATCTCGCCCATGTGGGTATATCCGAATACCCTCGCAGGGGCGGAGGATGGTCGGGCTACCGTGGAGCGGCCAATAGATTCATGGGAATGCCGCAACTCTGACTCCGGCAACCGATACCTCTTCAACACAAGCGCCGCCCCATCCCACGTCCACAGTTCTCCCCGCGCCGGAAGGAGATAGGGACGCGGCCATGTCTTGTTGGCGCCCGGAATCGCAATGCGCAGGCTCTCAGACCCGTCCGCCCGGGTCAAAAAAACCGCGTTCTCGGCGGGGCGCGCGATCCACCATGCGATGGAGGCCGTTGAAGTCTCGAATCAGGAAACCACCATTCGGCGCCGCCACGATGTCGGTTGGATAGTTGGGATCGCGGCCCCATCCCGCCTTCATGCTGACCAGCCGGCGAAACTCCCCGGGGTCGTCGCTGCCAAGCAGAGGGGGGAATGCCGGACCGCGCCCCTTGAGATACGGGCCCACGGGGAATGTTTGCGACCAAACGATCCCAGCGCGCGGGTCCAACAGAACCGCGGATCTCGTCTTGAGATCGATACCCATGCACAGGAGCCAAGGAGTTCCTTTCACCACAGCCGAAGGCATCAGATAGTCCAACGAATTCCCCGCCGGGGTGCGATCCTCATGGTTCTTCTGGCGATGCAGGAATTCGCCATCGCTCAGGCGGAAGGCCCAAAGCCCGGAGAACTCCTCGGTGGTGCCGCACCCCCGGATAGTGAAGAGCGCCCAGTCGCCTTCGACGCTCACATGCATGCTCGAGACCATCGGCGCAGGATCCGTATCCATGACGTTGCACCGCGCGCGCTTGAACCGCTTGTCCAGGCGTGGTGTGCCATCAGGGTTCAGAATGATAAGCGCCAGCTCGCCGTAGTCGCTCGAATTGCCGGGACTCGGGTAGTGGGTCACTCCCTTTGTCAGGGCGTTTCCGACGATCACTCCCCCGTCGGTCACGATGGCGTCGCGAAGCGTGACTCCCCGCTGCCACGACCACTCCACCGCGCCATCGCGGGTAAGCGTATAGACACCCGGCCCCGCCCCTTGGCGCTCGCTCGGCTCGATGTGGAGCTGGTATTCACCGGACGGCGATGCGTAGGTCGCGGGGTTGACGAGGGGCGTCGGAAAGCGCGAGGCGGCGAGAGGGCGCGTTGCCAGCATCGACAATGCTCCCAACACAAGCATTGCCAGACAGGACCATCATGGATTCTTTGGCATCGGAGTTTCTTCCCGCTCATCGTGACAATTCTCCCCGGGTGTGTGTTTCGCGGGCCACCAGAATTGTTTTCACGGAGGTTAGCTGATGCGACCCCGCAAACTGGCGCGAATCGTGTTGCTTGACACTTAAGGAGCTCCCGCATGCCCACCACCTTCGAGAAGTCCACCCCCATCGCCGCGCCCGCCGATTTCGCCTTTGCGTGGCACGGGCGGCCCGGCGCCTTCCAGCGGCTTTCACCGCCTTGGGAGCAGTTGCGCATCGTCCGCGCGAGCGGGGGAATCCGCGACGGCGGAGAGCTGGAGTTCAAGATCCGCCTGGCGCCCGGCCTCTGGAAGCACTGGCACGCGCGCCATTTCGGGTATGTGGAGGGCCAGCAGTTCTGTGACGAGCAGGTCAGCGGCCCCTTTGCATCGTGGCGCCACACCCACCGATTTGTGCCCGAGGGCGACGCGGCCTGCCGCATCGAGGACCACATCGAATACGCGCTGCCGATGGAACCGCTCAGCCGGGTCGCGCCCCGCTGCCTGGTGGAGGACAAGATTGCCGCCATGTTTGCCTATCGGTCCAACGTGGCGCAGAATGACATCGCGCGTCACTGGCGCGCACAACTGACGCCGATGCGCGTCGCCCTGACAGGGGCCAGTGGCTTGGTCGGCACCGACCTGACGGCGTTCCTGACGACGGGCGGGCATTCGGTGGTTCCGCTCGTGAGGAAGCCGACTCCCGACGGCGTGGTGTGGAATTCAACCACGGGAATCAGCGAAGCCGAGCTTGCCAAACTCGAAGGCGTCCGCGCCGTGGTGCACCTTGCGGGCGAGCCCGTCATGGGCGTGTGGACGGAGGAGAAGAAGCGCCGCATCCGCGAGAGCCGGTCCGTGGGCACCCGGGCGCTGTGCGAATCGCTGGCACGGATGAAGGAGAAGCCCGAGGTGCTGGTCTGCGCTTCCGCCGTCGGGTTCTATGGCAGTCGTGGCGCCGAGCAATTGACGGAGGAATCGACCCCGGGAAGCGGCTTTCTGGCCGAGGTGGCGCGCGAGTGGGAGAATGCCTGCGAGCCCGCGCGCGCGGCGGGTATCCGCGTGGTCAACCTGCGCATTGGGATCGTGCTTTCCCCGCGCGGCGGAGCGCTGGCGGCGATGCGCCTTCCGTTTACCTTGGGGCTTGGCGGTCGGCTGGGCTCCGGCACGCAGTACATGAGCTGGATCACCGCCGACGACCTGGTGGGCCTGATCCATCACGCCATCGCGACCCCCGCCATGTCGGGGCCCGTGAACGCGGGCTCGCCCAACCCGGCCACCAATGCGGAGTTCACCGGCGCCCTCTCCAGCGCGCTGGGCAGCTTCGTGGGGATGCCCGCTCCGGCGTTTGTCCTGCGCGCGGCGCCCGGCGGCATGGGCGATGAATTCTTCCTGACCTCCGCGCGCATGATCCCCGCGCGGGCGCTGGCCAACGGGTTCGCCTTTGCGCATACCGATCTCGAAGCAGCTTTTCGCCTAATACTAGGCCGCAAGCCCACCAAGGGTGCGCGCATGGCGAACACGGCAAGCTAAGCCCCGGCGAAGTATTGCCTCAAGTTCAGGCATCGGAGATTCTCCATGCGTTTCGCCGCGCCCCCCCTTCCGAAAGGCCCGACTATCGCGGCTTCCTGGCCTGCGCGATAAACGCCCGACAGGCCACCCGAGCGCGGATTCTTTTCCTGCGCGTTGACAGCCCCCCGCGACCGCGCCACCTTTCCCGCCATCATGGCAACCGAATGTGACATAGCAATCGTCGGCGCCGGTCTGGCGGGGCTGGCCTGCGCCCTGCACCTGCAGGAGGCCGGCATCGACGCCCAGGTGTTCGAGGCCGCAGACGCCCCGGGCGGACGCGTCCGCACCGACCGCATCGACAGCTTCATCCTCGACCGCGGCTTTCAGGTTCTGCTCGAGGCCTATCCCGAGTGCCGTCGGATGCTGGACTACGGCGAACTCAACCTCCAGCGATTCGAACCCGGCGCGCTCATCCATCTCAACGGCAAGGTCGAGCGCGTCGCCGACCCCCTGAGGCGGCCGCGCCACGCGGTGGAGTCGCTCCTCAGCGGCATCGGCACCTTGGGCGACAAGCTGCGGGTGCTCAAGCTACGCCGCCGCGCGCTCGCGGGGAATTTTCAATCCGTGTTCAAGCGGAGTGAAACGACGGCGCTTGAGGCGCTCCGCCAGATCGGCTTTTCGCGCGGAATGATCGACTCCTTCTTTCGCCCGTATCTGGGCGGCATCTTTCTGGGCCGCGATCTGGAGACCAGCAGCCGGATGATGGACTTCGTCGTGCGCATGATGGCAAAGGGGAACACCTCCATCCCCGCCGAGGGCATCGAGTCGATCCCGCGCCAGCTCGCCGCCCGCCTCAGGCCCGGAACGCTTCACCTGAACCAGCCCGCGAAGAAGATCGAACCGGGGAAGATCACCTTCTCCAACCGCCACACGGCCCGCGCCCGCGTCGTCGTGGTCGCCACCGACGGCACCGCCGCGTCGGCCCTGAGCGGTGGCGCCATTGCCGATCCCGGCGCGCGCGACGTGACGTGCCTGTACTTCGCCGCCCCGCGCACGCCCGTCGAGGGAGCGTGGCTGGTGCTCGACGGCGACGGCAAAGGACCGGTAAACAACCTTGTCGTCGCTTCGCAGGTCTCCCCCAGCTACGCGCCCCACGGCACACACCTCATCTCCGCTACGGTCCTCGGCGACCCGGGAGTTTCCGACATCGCGCTGGTCCAGGCAGTCCGCGGCCAGATGGTCGAGTGGTATGGCCGCGCAGCCAAGCAGTGGGAGTTCCTTAGAATCTACCGAATCCGCCACGCCCAGCCCATGCAGGGACCCGGGTTCTGTGCCCGCCGCAAAGCCGCCGAGGCGAGCGCCGCGGAAGGCGTTGTGTACTGCGGCGACTACCTGGAAACCGCCTCCCTCCACGGCGCCCTGATCGCGGGGCGGCGCGCCGCCGGGCAATGCCGAAAGCTGCTCTCTTCCAACGTCATATAACGCCATGCGCCGAGCCAATATCCCGGCAAGACCTGTTGACTGCCGCGATTCATTGTCGCATAATTTCATTGTAATTATTGATACTTCGTTCGCAAGAGGAGATTCCCCCCTCCGACCCGACCGAATACATCTCACACTGTGAAGGAGCACCCCACATGAAGAAGCATGTTTTCGCAATGCTGGCCGCCGTCGCGATGGCGGGCGGCGCCCAGGCGCAGGAGTACTTCCTGTACTATCCCCACACCGGCGAGAAGGTCGCCGCCAAGGACATCCCCGTCCCTTCCGCCAAGGCTCTTGCCGAGAAGACAACCTGGAAGGGCGCTGGCGGCCTGACCGTGAACTTCATCTACAGCGATCCCGCCAACCTGGGCTGGAACGAGACCACAGTCGGGGCAACCCGCAAGGCCACGCTGCAGGCTGTGTTTGCCTACGTCGATAGCGTCCTGAACCATGTGGCCACGATTGATGTGGTGTGCCAGGTTTCGGATTTCAACGCCTCCGGCGCATTGGGTTCCGCCGGGTCCCTTTATGAGGTCGGCGATGGATTTTTTGACGCCATCTCGAAGGAACACATCGTCACGGGTGTCGATCCCGTCCCGGGTGCTGGATTCGAGGACATCTTCATCACGATGGACTTCGGCTATACCTGGAACAACGGCCTCGGCGCGCCCGCCATCAGCGAGTTCGACCTTTTCACCGTGCTGCTCCACGAAGTGACACACGGGCTTGGCTTCGCATCCCTGGCCCAAGCGTCGGGCGCCAGCCAATACTCGAGCGAGCCGCCCCCCAACAAGGCCTTCACGAAGTGGGACAACCTCCTTTTCCGCACCTCTGGCGCGGCCAAGCTGTGGTCGGGCGTCTCCCCCAACTATGTCGGCGGAACCTTGGCCGGTGGAGACAATACGTTGGACTTCCGCGGCACGAACACCCAGACGAGTTTTGGATCCTTCCCCCCCATTTACTCCCCCAACCCATTTCAGTCCGGCTCCAGCATCTCACACTGGCAGCTCATCGCGCCGATTCCCTCCAACGCCGTCATGCGTCCTGCCGTTGCGGCGGGCGTCTCCAACCGGGCCTATCTCCCCTTCGAGATTCAGACCCTCAGGGACTTGGGCTACACCGTCAACGTGACCGCCGTTCCCGACTGGAACCTCTACTGATCCAGTCGTTCGCCGTTGTCTGACTTTCCCAGAAGACCGGATGGCGGGCCCCGCGCCCCCATCCGGTCTTCGGTTTTTTAGGCAGCCATCAAAAATTCCCTTGGAAGTGTCTGAATTTCGTTTTGACAAGGTGAAACTCTGGCATAGCCTTTCTTGTCCCCACGGAAACCGGGTCGCCCCCGAAACGGCGGCGAGGGATACCGAGCGAATGGAAATGCCCATGCAAGAGTTGGAGGCAGAGACGGAGGGAGCACTGAGCATCGGCGCGCTTTCCCGCGCGACGGGGATCAGCATCCATAGCCTGAGGATGTGGGAACGCCGCTATGGGGCGCCGGTGTCGATGCGCCGCTCCTCCGGGCATCGGCGCTACTCCCCCGACGAAGTCCCCCGCCTGCGCGCCGTGGCCCGCGCCCTGGCCTCGGGGCTTCGCGCTGGGACGGTAGTGCCCGCAACCATCGAGGCCATCGACGACATGCTTAATTCGGGGCTTGGGGGCGCCGCCATCGAGGCGAACAGCAGCGTCGTCATCAGGCTCCGCGAAATGATGACGGCGGCCCGCGAACTCGACGAGGCCAGCCTTGGCAGGATACTGGAGGAGGATTGGCGCGCCCTTGGCCCGCTGCGATTCATGGAGGACCGCGGCGTGCCCTTCATGCGGGACCTTGGCGAGGAGTGGAAGTGCGGGAGTCTTGGCGTCGCCCAGGAGCACTTTGCCAGCGAGCGCCTGAGCGACTTCCTCGCAGCGAAGTGGCGCGCGCTAAACCGCGAGGCCGCCGGCGCGCCTTTCGTTCTGGCGACACTCCCCAACGACCTTCACCGCATGGGCCTCCTCATGGCGGCTGTCAGCACAACGGTCGCCGGGCGGCGCGTGGTTTTTCTGGGCTCCGGGGTTCCTGTGGAGGAAATCGCCCAGTCGGCACAGATCGCCAAGGCTGCGGCCGTTTGTGTCGGTGTGTCGGGGGCGACTCCGCCACGCCTTGCCAACACCGCCGCCCGCCAGTTGCTCGATCTGCTGCCCAAGCGGGTTTCCGTCGTGTTTGGCGGGGCCGTCGCCGGACAGATCCGTGTGGAGAAAGTCCAGATTTTCCGCG
>Ga0105049_10004793_pt1 | contig 15842 bp, 13 predicted proteins | sample MAT06_FD_78087 | JGI IMG/M metagenome (GOLD analysis project Ga0105049, IMG submission 78087) | Freshwater microbial communities from Lake Fryxell liftoff mats and glacier meltwater in Antarctica - MAT-06 | ecosystem: Environmental > Aquatic > Freshwater > Ice > Liftoff microbial mat | place... | reverse complement strand
GGCAGAGGAAATACAAAAAGGGCAGCCATGCTTTTTGATTCGGCCGGTGTGGTCGCACGAAAGCTTGGAATTGACTGGTTTCTGGCCGAGTTTCACATTTCCCGCGCCGAATACTTAGAACAGCAGGGCGATTACCGAAGAGCACTCGACGAATTCCGCCGGTATGCATTAATCCGCGATACTATTTTCAGCAACGAAAAAGCGCGCACCATCAGCGAGCTGCAAACCATTTATGAGAGTGAGAAGAAAGAGAATCAGTTATTATTAAAAGACAAACAGATTTTATTGCTGGAACAAACCAGGAATTATTATTTAACGGGAATTCTATTGGTAGTTCTGATCGCATTGTTTTTATACATCATTTATAGCCGCAAGCGGATAAAAGAACAGCAGGTTTTACTCGAAGCCCGACAAAACCGACTAGTTGCAGAAAGAAGAAGCAGGATGGCCGAAACCGAACTGGAACAATCCCAACTAAAAGCACAGCAGCTGGCTTCGGAACTTGAATTCAGGCGACGGGAAATTACCCAACTTGCATTGCATATTAATTATAAAAACGAAATTCTCGAAAATATCCGCAACACCAATCAGCTTGCCAACATTGATTTTACTGGCGTGGATAGTACCATCGAACGCCAGTTGGACATTGTTAAACAGCGTGAAGATTTTGATATTAACATAAATCTGATTCATGCCGATTTCTATCAGAAACTAATGACCCGGTTTCCGACGTTAACTGAAAACGACCGCAAATTATGTGCGATGCTGAGATTAGGACTTAGTTCGAAAGAAATTGCTGGGGTTCAAAACATTAGTCCAAAGAGTGTCGATATGACCCGGTATCGGCTTCGGAAAAAATTTAATCTGGGTATCGATGTTGATCTCGTGAAATGGTTAAATGAGATCTGACGAAGACTTCATAAAAATGAACCTTTCCACGTAGGAAGTCCCCTAATGCAAATCAAAAGTTCTCACAAGATCACGATTAGGAGAACTAGAATGACATGAAATGCAGCCATTACCTTTGTTTTTCGTCCTGAAGAATTTACTGCCGTCTGGTTTAAACTCTGCCCATTGATAACCGCTTACTGAAACGGAGGATGAAGGGTCCTTTTTCATAATAGCGTATAAGTCGATTGAACCATTAGCGGAAGAATAAATTTCTTTTACGATTATGGAACCTGTTGGAATAGAACTTCCTACCGGCAACTTTCCAGTATCGTCTAATGCCGCCTGTGCGATAGCATTAAAACGCACTTTTTTAAAACCATGTGGGCTGTTACCAACAGCAGGAGTAATACTTGGTGTGCCAGTATCTTAAGTGTAGCCACCGGGCCCTATGAGACCGAATAAAGCGCTGTCGTCCGCAGGGCTTTTCGAGTCCTTTTTACATGATTGTACAAGTACGATGAAGCAAACTATTATTGAGCTGGCAGTGATATACTTCTTCATAAAACTATTTTTAAGGTAAAAAGTCGTGAACTTTTTAATTCAGTTCACGACTATAAAGGCTTGAGAATTCAGTTCACTCTTTTTTACAAACATCTGCGCAAGAATGTCCCTTTTCTCCATGCCCATAAACATGTTTACCATCAATGCATACAGACGCGCAAACATGATCTTTCATCTCCGGTTTACCTGATTTAGTGCTCATCTTCGCGCATTCTACAGTACAACTATGTCCCTTTTCACCATGAGTATAGACACACTGCCTGGATTTATGGCAAGCATCGGTACACACATGGTCTTTCATTTCAATTCCAGTTGTCTTCTTCTTTTCTTTTCCAGTGGTTGTTTGTGCATTGCAGGCTGTTGAAAGGCCGGCAATAATTGCTACGACCAGAATTAAATTTTTCATTTGCTTGATTTTTTGATCGTTAATACTCATTGAGTATTATTTCACGACCGGGCAATTTACTGTTGCACCTGCTGGCATGCTTGGGAATGATTCGGCAGTCATCAAATTACTAATCATTGAGAAGTGAGAAGTATCGACAACATTAACATTCCAAAGTGGAGAATAACTTGCATCTCCAGGAAGTGTTGCCAATACATTACGTGTTTGCATTGTTCCTGGCTCTACTTTAAAACCCATATCTGGCGAGGCGTTATTTGCAAACATCACATAGATTGGTGAAAGTGGAACCGAACTGCCTGTTAATGGTGCTTCATCAAAATTAAAATACGCAACTGCCATCCCCTTATACCATCCGAAAGTCAATGCACTTGCCACACCGGCTGATTTACTTTTTGCTGCAGAAGAACCATAAGGCACGATCGGGCAGTTTACAATGTTGCCCGTTGTAGTTACGGCGTACCCCGACGCTAAAACTTCTGATTCACTTGTTAGCGAGTTTGGAACATAATCATCAGGACACGTAACTTTTTTCATTGACCAAAAATCGTTGTAACCGGCATCACCAGGAATCGTTGCTACAATATTATTCTGTCCGGGAAGCGGGGTGGCGGCACCTGATTTAAAGAATACATAAATTAGACTTGGTGCTGTTGGCTGCACATCAAAGTTGTAATAAAAAACCTGTGCGCCTGTTCTGTCGAGTCCTAACGTAAAAAAAGGGGCAACATCGAAGTTAATGGCAGCATTTGCAGCCGGCAAACCGTTCGTTGAAGTGCGCACCATTAGATGACCTGCGGCAGAACTAAATCTATCAATGCTGGCTTTGCTGGCTGTGTTAATGTTTTTTGCAATAGCTGCTGGAGTGTCCTCGTCTTTCTTGCATGATGTTGCAAGTAACAATACACATAGCGTGGGGATGATGATTTTCTTTATTTGTCTGCTTATTTAATTGTTTACGAAACTTGAATTACAGAAGTAGTCGCAACAATTTGTGAAACCTGACAAACTGATCTGAACTTTTTTTAAAACATTATTGTTTGATCACCTTTTGAGAATAATCACCTTTCCGGGTTTTAATGTTCAATAGATAAGTCGCCTTGGGAAGTGCAGAAATATCCAACTGAAACTGGTCCTGGAACATATTTGTTTGCAACAATAATCTACCTTCCAAATCAGTAATCGAGATTCTTGCTGATGAAGTTTCACCCAACTTGATGTTTAAGATATTTTCTGTTGGGTTTGGAAATACATTCGCTGAAATTTGATTGATTTTATTCTCGACGCCTGTCAAAAAATCTGCAAAAGGAGAAACGGCTTCTGCCTGAACTAAATTTTTAGAACTTGTTTCCTGCAAAATTGCTAAAGTATATATCCTTGAAAAATTCCATACACTGTTTGATTCTGACGAAAAAGTGAGCGAAATGGAATCGCCAACGGCAGCAGGTAAAATAACAGAAGTTCCAATTGTGCTACTTAGCGATTTCCTGAAAACATCAAAATGTTCTGATTCACCGTTATTACCTGTGTAAAAAACAGTGTCCTCTGCAAGTGCGACAAACAAAGACAAGCCACCCAATGAATGTGTTGCTTCAGTTTTAATAATAACCGTCGCTCTGATTGAATCTGTCCCAAATTTTTCCTGAACAATTCGGATGCTTGCCGGCGTGGTCAGTGATTGGTAAGGGGAAAAAATAGTATTGCTTGAGTAATTTGCAGAAGGGGAAATTACTTCTCCATTAATGACTAACCGGGGTGTGCCACCGTAAATGCCATAGTAATTCGTTCGTGCATCGTTAGCTGTGGAGTTTTGCTGATAAAGTAAACAACTCGCATAAGGAGAGCTGGGATGAACCGCTAAATGTACTACCCCTGATTGACTGTCCAGGTTAGTATAAAATCCTGGATTCCTTGATGCACAAATACTGCAATTGGAGTTTGTGAAATGTTCTGCAACAATTTTTTTGGCGACTTGTCCAAATGTAATTTGACAGGAAAGCAAAAATGTTATTCCGAAAATGGTGGCTAGTTTTTTCATGTGTTGTTTTTCATTTTTTATTATCATTTCATGCAACAGTTTGATAGCAAGGAAGTTCAAGATGTTCCTTTTTGTGAGCTTCAGAACATGGATATATTTCGTTTTTCTTCCGAAACTTGAGAACATTTCTGGATTTCCGCCGACGAGATGTATACCAAAGTCCAACTTATAATTAGTCGGGTTTTTGAATTTTGTTTTACCTTCATATTCTAAATTGAAAATTCTTTGACACGTAATTAGTCGGAACAAATCGTAAAACCTGACAAACAATCTAAAATTATTAAAAAAAAGAAACAACACTGCACTGAGCCACTCTAATCAATCATTCTTCAATCGAGAAATCACTTTTTCCTTTAGCTCTTTGTTTTCAATGACTTTAATTACACTTTCATTCTCCTTCTTAAAATGGATGCTCAGTGCTTTATCGAGCACGTTGCTTTGCTTTTCATAAATGTTGCAAGCATCACATAGAACGGTATGCATTTTAAGCATAACTTTCTCTCTTCGGGTTAACCCGAAAATAGATTTTTTATCGATCAATCCTGATGCTCTCTTGCAAGATAGCATCAAATAACTCATTAACTTTTTCATTTGTTAAACCAGCTTTGCTCTAAACACTTTCTTAACTGCAATTTTGCTCTGTGTAGTATTTGCCAGTAGTTTGTCGTTGATATTTCTAATTCCTGACAAATTATATGGCTGTCTCTTTCCTCAACAAATTTTAGTAGAATCGATGCTCTCCAATTGTCAGGCAACTTATTTATACACTCCGATAATGTCCTTTTAAAGTCATGATTATCTAACAAGTGCTTTTCATCATCATATTCCCATGCTTTTGGCTTTTGGTCTACAACCCAATGTTCGTTGCTGTCGAAAAACTCGCTGAACGAAATTACAGGGGTTTCTTTGCCGCGATAAACCGTTCTGAAATGGTCAGCAACCTTGTTGTTTAAGATGGAAAGAAGCCAGGTTTTGGGTTCACTCTTCCCTTCATATTTTTCAAAAGACAGAACAGCGGCCAAAAAGGTTTCCTGGACAATATCTTCAGCGGCTTCTTTGTCTGAGGTTTTGAAATATGCCCAGGTAAATAAATGGTCAGAATACAACTCTACCCAACTTTTAATAGTTGCGTTTGATGTGGTTGTATCCTTTTCAATATCCATGCAGCGAAGTTATGAATTTTGATGGGCAAACGATCACCGAAACAAGCGCAAGTGATCGTGAAGGAATAACTAAACCAGCACACATCGGTTAATCGAAGTTTATAATAGCTGCAAATTAATTCCAAAAAAGTGAATGGCTTTTGAGTAGTTAATATATTGATCAATCAATCGCGCAAAAGCGTCAGAAATCCATTTTCTGTCTTTGATTGATTTGCGATGTTTTTATAGTTAACAACATAAAAATACGTGCCTTCAGAAGCTGGGTTACCTTGAATATCTCCATCCCAGAATCCATTAGCATCATTCTCCCATTTATGGATAAGGACGCCCCATCTGTTATAAATATGGCAACTCAGGACTTTTACCCCATTTTCCTTTATTTCGAAAACGTCATTTAACAAGTCTAGATTAGGTGAAAAAACATTTGGAATTTCAGGTTCATCAAATTGAATAACCGTAACACATTTTTCTGTCGTATCTGCGCATTCACCTGCAATTGCCACTAATTTAATACAGCAAAGTCCTGTGTCACTTAACTGCAAATTTATAACCGTTTCGGATAAAACAGAATCGGCGCACCATTTCCAGATTAAATCATTTGCATTGTTGCTGGTACTCGCTAATTCTAAAGTTTGACCTACTATCACCAAAGAATCACCTGCCCCGGAAAAACCTGCAATAGGCGGAATTGAATTTACGGTGAATGACTCGGAGATTCCGCAATTGTTTCCATTTGTAAGGGTAGCCTGATAGTTCCCAAAACCAATTTCTCCAGCCGGAACGGTGTATATTGAATCTGTAGCTCCAAGAATTGCAATACCATTTTGAAACCACTGGTAGGTTCCACTTTCCAAATCAGGCTCAGTGAATTCTGCCAAAATTTCAGGCTGTAGCGAACAGATATTTCCTGAAACAGTTCCATCTGAACCTTCAAACGCAATCGAATCATTTAAAACTAAATTATCATAATAAAAATACGGCAAACATTCTGTAGAAGATGAATCAGGAAAGCTTTGCGGAAGCGTGCATGGTGCTCCAATCATTACTGCCGATATATCGATTGCAGGCGTAAAAGTCATTTGAACTTCTGACCACGACTGAGTTGGAGTGTAAATAACTTCTCCAATTACCTGCCAGGACGGGTCACCCACTGTTGGACAAAGTGTTGTAAAAGACGGTAAATTTGTGCAACTAGGAGCACCAAAAAGCGTAACATTAACCGGTTCAAGCAGACCAGTTTGTAAAATATCACAAACCTGATTTGGAACAAAACTAACAAGGGAACTTGCTACGTTAAAACGAAGGATGTATGCTTTATTGGCGAGTAATGGAGCATTTAAACAAGTTCCAACATACTCTTTATAAAGGTTAGAATAAAACCCTCCAACAGCACCTTCACCATCAGGAAATGGCACTAATCCTGCAGTTTCAGCATTGAGTAAATAATTGCAGGTATTTAAATAGTCAGCGGTACCGTCTGTACCATTTGCCCAATTACCATTTAATAGCTGAATCTGGCTAAATGAGTAAGGGCATAAAATAAAGTCTTCAAATGATGGATTGGGAAACAATGAAAGAACTTGGGAAGCCTGGGAATTGCAACTGCAACTCATTGTATCATTTAAATCAGTAAGTCCATTATTATTATCGTCGATGCCATTATTACATATCTCCTGACTAATGGCTAAGCTGGAGATAAACATCAAAACAGCAACTAAAAAACTACATCGAGTCAATTTTGTAAAGTCTAAAATGGGCATTTTATCGTGCTTTAATGCGGGCAATAATTTATATTCAACTTTAATTCTTAATCAACTTAACAAATTGATTATGATTGATTTCTGAAACTATTCTTACGATATAAATTCCATTTGACAAATCCTCAGTTGGCAAAATTTCTATCTGATTTGTTGACTGAAATGAATGAAGCACCTTTCCACTAATATCGGTTAGATAAATATCTCGAATTGCAGCAATATTGAATTTAATCGTTGTTGCTCCACTTGTAGGATTTGGCATAACGCTTACTTCAACATTTGAATTTTCGAGGTCATATAAACTGGTACAATCTTCAACGTAAACAATGACTTCATTTGTAGAAGAACAATCTCCTGTTACTCCTAATATTGAATAGATATCAGAGGTAAAAGGAGTAATCGTAATGGAGGCAGAAGTTTGTCCATTGTCCCAAAAATAAGTTTCTGCACCGCTTGCAGTTATTGAAACCGAAGCGCCTCTACAGATGGTGTCGTAAGAGGTTGTAAGCTCTACATCAAAGACTGGACATGCAGAAACTTCAACATCATCGATAGCCATAGATGAATAGCTCACATCAGTATATGCCCGGAAACGGACGATACAATTTGCAGAGTTTGTTACTCCGAGTGGAACGTATTTTTTATTCCATTGAGCATCAATCGGATTTCCTGCATTGCTAACAAATTTTGCTTTTTTTACGAAAGTGGCACCGCCATCAACCGACAAATAAATTATCATAGAGTCTCGTGATGCAAAATCGAAAGTGTTGATATGGTTGAATGATAAACTGTAATTTTCCTGTCCCGGTAAACTAATATAAAGATCTAAATCGCCTGCGCCTATGTTTGGTAGTGATGATCCATCTCCAAAAAGATTTTCAAAAATTGCAGCTTTACCTGAAAAAGAAGGCAACGAAAATGCAAGTGGAGAGCCTTGTTTCCAAGACATTTCGGCGAAAGTGCCATTGCTTGACCAATTGGTTAGATTCGGAACAAGTGTGCCACATCGATCTTCCCAATCTGCTTCAAAAGTTTCTAAGAAAGGAAGAGTTGCATAGGAATTTGAAGGGATCGAATTAATCGTTACAGCAGTTGATACAGACGAAACTCCATTGCATGTAACAACAGAACGGTAAGTAATTAAACTGGAAAATAATGTATCAAATACAGGAGTTGAACGTGGCAAAAGTGCTGAATAATTTACTCCATCTGTCGAGTATTCCCAAGCATAAGATATTCCAAATGTATAATCTGGAATTCCGCTTAAAGAAAGAGTAAGCTCTTGGCCTGCACATAGCATGTCAGAGGAAGCTACAGCTGTTCCTGCAATTGGAGTTCCCGTGCAGTTTGCAGGTGGATTCCATGAGTAAATCAAACCATTTTCAGGAACGAAATTTTCGTAGAGATCTACATATGCATCCTCATCGAATGGTGCAAAAGTAGAAGTATTCCAATCGCTAAAATCCAGAGAAACCCTTCGTTGGTTAATGTCTTGTGGAGTTGTTGAACGTGCCCCTCGTAGGCCAACCTGCGGGTTTGAAAGTGGACTGCCGGGTAAAAAATCGAAATTGCCGTAATGAAACTCTATGCGATTAGATGTTTCATAGAGCTTTAATTGGAAATTAAAAGAGTGGTCGATAAAGCTGGATTCATAATCGGTCCAATCCGCCACAAATACTCTGTTAGGCGATACACCTGAAGTTAAGTATGACAATCTTCCTGTTTCGTTATCTGAACCCAAAGCAGTCCCTAGAACAGAAATAATATAATCGTCTGTCGTGTAGTCGGTTAATGGAGAATAATTATCGAAAGGATAAGTAATTGGACTGCCGATTTTAACGTAACCACCTGAATGCACAGTAATTTCTGAGCTTACCAATCCACCAAAATTAAAGTTAAAACCTAATGAAACCGCTGGAAATGAAATCCCATGATTAAGGTTGTCCCCAAGCTCGGTGCCACCCTGCAAAGGAATATAGGTTTGGTTGAATGATGAAAACGAGTAAAAAGATATCGGTTGCCCAAACGTGACGGCTGAAGCGAGAGCGAATGAAAGAAACGAAATCAGGAATTTCATTTTGCTGGTATTGGTGTTTCTCATGATCGAGTTTATTGGATACTAAATTTTACTAATCTTAAAGCTCCCAATTTCACGTTCATTGCTTTTCAGGCGAACAAAGTATAAGCCTTTGGCAATATTAAGTTCCAGTTGAATTGAATTACAATTGGTAAAAGACTGGGATGAGACCGCTTTCCCTGTTAAATCAAAGATTTCTGCCTGTAAATTATCGAAGTAAGTATCGAAATTAACAGTTAAAGGACCAACGGTCGGATTTGGAAAGTACTTTAATCCCGTCAATTGTGGAGTATTCTCAATTCCCACAGTAGATTCTTGTCCAAGTTTCACAATAAAAAAATCACTTCTGTAAAACCCAGAACCACCTTCATCAAGAGCGAGAATATTAGAAACTAATGACCCTGGATCGCTATCCATAAATGAATAAAACTGTCCGGTGAGGTAAATGTTATAGTAATCATCTACGACAATGCCGAATCCTTGATTATCACTGGTAGTAAATAGCTGACTCCCTTTTAATTGTCCAGCCCAAACAAAGTTCCCATTTGCATCTAGCTTTTGAATAAAGATTTCGTTATACGCGCCTGCTGCCAATTCAAAAACGCCAGGTCCAGGATCAAAATCGGTCGTATCATTAAAAAATCCTGTTGTGTATATACTTCCTTCGTTGTCTGTAACGACTGCATTACCCCATTCAAACTGCTGTCCGCCAAAACTTTTAGCCCACAGAAATTCTCCTGCATCATTTAATTTAAGCACATAAACATCCCATCCTTGCGCCTCAATGATTTCCTCCCCTGCTCCCGGATCAAAATCGACACTTCCTGAAAACATACCTGTTACCAGCACATTGCCATCAAAGTCGTTTGTAATAGAAAAACCCCAATCAGTATTCGCAGAACCTAGTGATTTCGCAAAAAGCAGTTCACCATCGCCTTTGAACTTAGCGATGAAAATATCGGATTGGCCATTGGAAACTAATGTGATTGTTGATGCTCCAAATTCAAATCGTGCAGTATCTGAAAAAATACCAGTAAGAAATATGTTACCACCTACACCACCCGAAACTCCCATTCCAAAATCTACACCGTTGAATTGCTTTGCCCACAACAAGTCACCATCTTGAGAATAACGTGCTAGAAATCCGGTAGTTACGAAAGGTTCCGTTATCAAATTAGTAACTCCGTTATTAGGATCAAAATCCAAGGTATCTGAAAAAGAACCTGTTATGTAAATTCCCAAACCTAACGGGTTGATAATTACCCGTTCTGCCCTGCTATAATCGCCTCCTCCTTTCAAGTGCTTAGACCAAATAAAGTCTCCGTTGGAATTTAATTTCGTAATAAAAATATCTTTACCGTTAATGGATGTAGCGAAGCTGGTACCAACACCTGGATCTAGATCAGCTGTGCCCTCAAAATATCCGGTAATGTAAATATTGTCGCTTTCGTCTGTTACCGCGCCAGTTGCACCATCCTGGCCTTCTCCACCAATTTGCTGCACCCAGATAAGGTTGCCGAGAGAATCATGCTTTGATACGAAAGCGTCACCATACTGGCCATATTCGACTGCTGGATTTGCACCACCTGGATTGAAATTAACCAATTCAGAAAAAACACCGGCGGTAATTACATTCCCATTACTATCCACGGTTATTGAGCTCCCCACGTCAGAAAAGAAGCCTCCAATACCTTTGCTCCATTTGTAAGCAGGAGCCGCCACTTGTGATAATAAAGTTTGCGAAAAAATCAAAAACGGCAATATTGCGATCGTTCTAAAGCTATCCTTCATATTAAATGAAATGGTTAAAGTCGGGGAAATACTGAAGTCACAATTGTGTAACGCTACTATGGTTTGCAAAGTTAATGTTAATTAGGATTATGGCAACCTAAGCCTCCAACTATTAACATTCATTGTGTATTTAATACTAAGTCGCTCTTTTAATTTCCTTTTTGTGAATTACCGGAAACCTATCCGCCGCTATCCTCTGTATTTTTTTCAGATAATTTTCCTAATCAGACTTTTTCTAATTTTCCAACTTCAAGTCTACCCGAATTCGTGAATATCTCGTCATTTTTACGTTTTTTAACTTCTTCGTTATTCCCCGTTTTACAATTTTAAAAATTAATGCAAAACGGTTTTACGCGTTGTTAGTTTGTCAGGGCAAAACGATTCTCCTCCACGTATACAAGTGAAGCATTAACAATTACACAGCTTTCATTGACATTAATACACTCGTAGCTGATGATCTTAGCGAGCAGGAGATGGCAATTCTGATAGACATGCTTTCCAAACTGCATAGATTTCACAAACCACTATTTGAAGCCAATGACGAAAAACTACTAAAGGAAAAGTTGGGAATTGAATAATAGATGGATAGTTATACTTTAAGCATTTTATTGAACTTAACAAAAATTCGTGCTGGAAGCACCTGGCGTTCTTCTCAGCGCAATTGGCGTCATCAGTCTAATTTTTCAATTCTTATGTCGTCTGCCCAAATTGTCAAATCGCTGTCCTTTGAATTAGCCGTAATTCCAATTTCAAAGCTACTATACATTCCTTTTGTCCCTTGCTGAAAATATAGCAAATCTTTTGGAAGCGTCCTGTTGTTTTTACTATCAATGATTAGATATCCGTTTTGCCATATCCTTACTGAGCCTCTATTTTTCTGTGATAGTTTTACTTCCCATACTATTTCTACCCATTCATTACGCGGAAAATTGATTTCCTGACCCTCGATTTGTGTGATATCTTTCTCATCAAACTTGTATTCTACTCTTAGCTTATTGTCGACCATTGCCAGTCGCATACCAGGTCCTGCACCAATTGCCGTTTGTTCTTCTATATCCATAAGAAATAGCCACTCAAGCGGGTTTGTTCCTTCAATGTAATACCAGGCAGTCATCTTCACAGTCTCACCGTCCCAAAAAGCCATATTTTGCTTTGCAATACCCGATTTAGACGCCCCTTCACTGTCAGACTTTTTTGCAAAATACTTTAATGATTTAACTCCTGAATGTGCTTTTAAAGTATCAACCGTGATGTTGTTTTCCCCTCTTGTTAGTTGGGTAAAAGACCAGATCTGATCATCAGGTACTAACAATTCATTTAAAGCTGAATACGACTCAAAGTCATCTTGAAAAAAATCAGGTCCATCAAAGAATTTTTCCTTTTTACAGCCACCGAATAATATAACACCGCAAATCAGCATGATTAACTTTTTCATTTTGCTTTACTATTGAATGAGTAACCAATACTAATCCCAGCCCACTGCTGAATCTGAAAATCTACGAGATATGAAATCAACGGTGTATAGGTGACGCGATAAAACCACCTTTTTGCAATCGGTTGATAACGATATCCAAGCGCAGCAGTTGTTAACATAAATAGATGACCCTTTGTTGTGATGGTTACACCTTGACCTAAACCTAATTCCAACTTGTGCGACGTCTTGCCGATTAATGAAGAAATCATTAGTGGAAAAACAATGCCCGTTCCGTTATTCTTGTCTATAGGAGCGAAACTCAATCCTGCTCTCCATGTAAATTCGGTGTTATTTTTTACAGCGAAATGTCTTTCATAATTGATTGATCCAAGACCACCGCTTCCTGCAATCTCAAAATAAATTGATTTTCTTTTCCCAAATTCAACTTGTCCAAATGAAAAATTTGAAAACAAAGTTAGTAAGAGAAAAAGCAGTATCATTTTAACTCGCATAACATGACGCGTGTAGAAACTATTTAGGTTCGGCGAAAGTTAACAATAAATTTAATGTAAGAATCTACCGTAAAAAGGCAAACAACTTTACGAGCTTTCCAATTAACGCTTTGTCATTGAAAGAATACAGAGAGTTGAGCTGACTTTTTGATCATTTTAAGCCAAATCCATTTTTTAATTCATCAAAACTCTTGAATGCCGTGTCAGAAAGCACGACCCCAAACTTCTGATTTAACGCATCAATTTCTGTAATTTTAGCTTCAGATCCTTCGGCAAATCCATTCTTTTCCGTCCGCTTAGTTATGTTCGATCAGAATTTTGCCCCAATGCCAACATAAAAGGTTCTTCCATTCGCGGGCAGTAGTCCAGGGCCAGGATATCCGCCTGCCCTGCGCGTCGCATACTTTTCATCGCCAAGGTTATTAACACCAGCTTTAAGGTTAAATTTTTCTGAGAATAGATAAGTTAAAGAAACATCCATTACCGTGTAGCCAGAAATTTTTCCTATCGTTGAAGTAGCATTTGGTTTCTCAGTATTTGCCGCATCAGTAAATACATCAGAAACCTGATTTAATTGAAATGTTGCAGAGAAATTCTTGAAGTTATAGGTTGCGCCATATCTGCCGATAGTTCGGGGAGCATTTTCAACTCTTTTGTTTTCGATTGATTTAGCAGAGTCGTTGGCAATTTCCGGATTGTTCCATTGAGTGTACTTTGCATCTACAAAAGCGAACGAAGCAAATAAGCGTATATATCCAACTCTGGAAAAATCGGTAAAAACTCGTACCGGATCAATCTCAACAAAACTCTCAATCCCCTTGCTAACCGATGTGCCTATATTCGTTCGGAATGGAAGATTATTTTGCGTAATAGTTCCTATGCGGTTATCATAATTCAATTGAAATCCTCCCACATCAAAACTAAGAAAGTTTCGAATTTTTCCTCTGAAACCAAAATCCATGTTATAACCGTTCGCGTCTTTTAGATTTGGGTCGATGACATCAGTAGTTGCCGATGGGGTAAGTTCGGAATAGGTTACAGGGCGGTATGATTGACTGAAATTAGCATAAAAATTTGTTGTTGATGTTGTTTGAAATTGTACTCCCAATCCAAGCAATAAGACATTTCTTTCTTGTCTACTTTCCTCAATGTTTCCAGTTGACGTTGAATTGATATGTCCTTTGGATGTTGAATTTACAACTTCATATCGCACACCGGGCGTAACACTCAATAGCTTTCCAATTCTAAAAACATTCTCCGCAAAAACTGCGTAGTTGTCAGTACCAAAATTTAGCTCCTTTCCCCACTCTTTTCCGTTCGTTGATTCGGTTATAGATAAGTCCAGATCATTACCTGTTGTCCCGATTCCCGCCTGCTTCCTTATGGTTGTCCCTTTATAAACCCGAATACCAGCAGAGAGTGTGCTTTTTTGGTTTAAAAAACTATACGTTTTCAAAAATCTTATTTCTCCCCCTGAATTGTTATATGAATCCCTGTCAACCTGCCGAGCGTTATACGAGTTTAAAGCAATATTAAAGGTGTCTGCAACATTTATTCCTTTGGTAAAACCAACACTATTTCGCTCAGCAATTGTGCCGAATATTTTTACACTTAATTTCGTATTTTCATTAAATTGATAATCTAATGTTAGAGAAGCAACATTCCAGGGGGCACTAAACCAGTTGCGCGATCGGAAAGACTGACGAGGGTTTATTTCAAACAAAGAATCAGTAAGTCCTCCCGGTTGTTGACTCTGATAATCCATACGAGTATATTGTAGCCCTATGTCCAATTTTTTATTTACGGCAAAATTAACTGAAGCATAGCCAGTGTTTGTATTGTATCTGCTGTTATCACGCCAGCCATCAGCACCCCGATGATGAAAATATCCGTAATAAGACACCTTTTTGTAAGTGCCTCCAATTGCGTTGTAAGAATTATATAATCCGTAAGATCCAGTCGTTTGTTGTGTTTCAAAAACAATCGGCTTATCAGCATCACCTTTTTTAATAACGTAATTCAGTAATCCGCCGAATTGCGGACCGTATTGCAAAGATGCTGCACCTCTTACTACTTCAATGGTGCTAACAGCTTCCATTGGTGGGCTAAAATAAGATTCGGGGTAGCCAAATACTTCAGAAGAAATATCGTAGCCATTTTGACGAACATTAAATTCCCAGGAACGGTTTGGGCTTAATCCCCTTGTGGATATTCCCATCTGAATTCCAGATCCATCGTTTTCCCAAATGGAAACTCCCGGAACTTTTCCGAATATCTGCCTGGGGTTGTTAGTTGAAAGGTCAGCATCCAGTGTGCTCACCTTTATAACTTCGTTTTTCTTCCCCGAATAAATGATTGTCCCCTGAATCTCCGGCAATCGTTCTATCTCATTTGTGGAATATATATCCGTTATCTGAATTTCATTCAGCTTAATTACTTTCAATGTGTCTGTTTGCTGTGCTATTAAAACCTGAAAAGAGATTAAAAAGGCAAAAACGGCAAACTTTATTTTTGTATTCATTGCAGGTTTACTTACTCTTAATTTGGCTGCAAAGAAACAATTTAGAATCATTCTAAACAAGCCCTAAAGTTGATATTTTGAATTTTCATCGAAATGCCGGTTTTAGTTGGGGTATGCAACCCTTTTCGGCGTCTCTGGCAGTCTGGTGGCCTTTGCTGGCAGCGGAAAGTGTTGAAATGTGACAGCAGTAAAATCAAATCGCGGCAACCGCGTGCGCTCGTTGTGGCTGGCTCTTCCGTTGTAAGCAGCCGACGCAAGCCTCCCATAGTTTTTACAGAAATTACGGTTTTTCGACACTTCATCAGAGGTTCGCTTTCGTTCATCTTTTCTATCGTACCTAATCCTTCTAACAGGACTTTTTCCCCTTTCCGTTCAACACTTCACAGTCACCCGTTTAGCACCGAGGGGTGGATTGCTGGCTCTGCCTGAAACAACGGCAGCGATGGGCCTATCATCATCTCTTTTACAACATTGCAACTCCGTCTAACGATGTCGATGCAATCAGCACACCCATGCCGCTAACGTTTTGCGACTATGCGAAGCGGCGGTTTTTACCACAAATATTGATGCAAAGAACCAATGTTTGATTAACCAGACGAAATTTTAGCGATTAAAGTGCCCATTTTACTCTGTGGTGAATTCAAACCCGATAACTTCCAAATTGAAAATATTTTTGATTATTATAAATCTACAGCAGCTATTTACGCTCCGTTG
>Ga0105049_10004791_pt1 | contig 15843 bp, 13 predicted proteins | sample MAT06_FD_78087 | JGI IMG/M metagenome (GOLD analysis project Ga0105049, IMG submission 78087) | Freshwater microbial communities from Lake Fryxell liftoff mats and glacier meltwater in Antarctica - MAT-06 | ecosystem: Environmental > Aquatic > Freshwater > Ice > Liftoff microbial mat | place... | reverse complement strand
GACGAAAAAAACAAAATCGACTGCACCTTCGAAACTTACGACCGAATTAAATGAGCAACAAAACGCTTACAATTTTTGGATGTGGTTGGCTTGGAAAAGACGTAGCAATTTATTTGATAAATAAAGAATACTTCGTTGCAGGAAGCACTACGCAAGAGCAAAATCAACAGGAATTACAAGATGTTGGAATTATTCCCTTCATTTACAATTCAGAAATAAAAAGCATTTTAGAAAATTTGGTTTCCGAAAACATAGTTATTGCCTTTCCTCCAGGAAAAAATGGAGATTATTCATTGTATCAAAACCAAATAAAAGACATCTTAAATATTGTAAAAAATAAATCCAAAAGAGTAATTCTAATTAGTAGTACCTCTGTTTACCCCAAATCCAGTGGCGTTTGGAGCGAAAACTCAGTATTTAAACCAGATACCTTTCAAGCAGAATGTATTTTAAACGCAGAAAATGAGCTTTTAAAATCAACTATAGAAACTAAAATTGTTTTACGATTTGCTGGATTAATTGATAGAGATAGAAATCCAACTAAATGGTTAAAAGATGGTAAATCGAGTTTGCCAGCAGATGAACTAGTAAACTTAATTCATAAAAAAGATTGTATTCAAATCATTGAAAAATTAATTTCTTCAGATTATAAAAAGGAAATATTCAATGCTTGTGCAGATGAACATCCTTTACGTTCTGAGTTCTACGAGGCTGTTACCCTTTCAAAATCGATAAAATTTGGTCAGCCTTCTGGAATTAAAAGAATTATAGATAATTCTAAATTAAAACAGATATTGAATTATGAATATTCTTTTAAAAATCCTATTTCTTTTTTTGCTTCCTAAATAAATATCCACTTTTTATTGCACCCCAAACTTGCTTGTCGGAGGCATCGTAACCTCTGTCCCAACTTGCTAATAGCTTTGGAGATAAAGTAACTTCAGAAGTTGCATAAGATGCGCTGCGCAAATCTGAAGAACATTTTCGGTTTTCAGTAGCCCCAACGTATTTCTTCCTGCCTAACTTCTTTAAAAGTACAGAACAACCTTCTCTTTGTATTAGTGAGTCAGGAATCAAAGCATTGACTTTCTCTAAATTCCCAACAAATCTTAAAGGTGATTTTAGTGTAAATACTGCACTTTCGAAATTCCCTTTGCTTATTTCTGAAAGCCGATAAACTCTTTGTCTGTATGGATTATTTTCTTTACCACTCATAGCCTGTTCCACATAAAGCCAAATTGCGTCATCTTTTCTATCCGTCCAAATGGGCAATATGGACAAACGAATATCAAAAAAAGATGTATCCGTTTTGCTTTGAAGTTCGCTGCTGTAATATCCTTGCATTGTTTTGGAGAGCTTCACCAAATCTTTTGAAACTTGCGCAAATGCAAAAGATGGAAATAAAAGTAATAAGGAAAGTAATAATCTCATGTCAATAATTTATAGTTCAAAATTAATTAATTTTCAGAATTTAGAATTAATAAAATTGGAGGGTAAAATTCTAATTATTTTTTGCCTAAGAGTTACCCTTAAAATAGAGATTTTCCTGAATAATAAGCTTCATGATTTAATAAAAAAACTTTTCGCTTAACGCCACCTGCATATCCTGTCAATTTTCCAGAAGCGCCAACTAATCTATGACATGGAATAATGAGTAAGATTTTATTATTTCCAGTTGCATTTCCTACCGCTCTTGAAGCATTGATTTTATTTAATTTCATTGCAAGTTGAAGATAAGATAAAGTATCTCCAAATGCAATTTCATTGATTTCATTCCAAACAGTTTTTTGAAATTCCGTTCCACTAATTTCTAAAGGAATCGAAAACTGCTTTAGTTTTCCTTCAAAATAAAAATGTATTTCCTGTTTTAATTTTGCTTCAGTTACCCTACATTGTTCTGTAGTTGTTAAGGATATTTTTTCTGGTTTTTGAAAAGAAAAACTTATTAGATTTCCATTTATAATTTCATAGAACGCTTCGCCTAGAGGAGTTTCAATATTACTAACCATTATTTCATTTGGGATATTCCATTCTCACATGATAAATATTCATCAACATTTTTTTAAATATTTTCTTAATAATAGTAATATCCTTAAAGGTAATGCTGGAATTTATAAATTGGTTATCCGCAATTTGTTGGTTAATAATTGACTCCACCATTTTATCAATTTTCTCACTATTTACTTCCTTTAAACTTCTTGAAGTTGCCTCCACAGCATCTGCCATCATTACAATTGCAGTTTCTCTACTAAATGGAATTGGCCCTGGATATCTAAATGCTGTTTCATCTATTTCAGCTGATGGATAATTCTTTAAAAAAGAATTGTAAAAATACTGAACCCTAGAATTACCATGATGTGTGCGAATAAAATCAATTACATTTTCAGGCAATTTATATTTTCTTGCTAATTGAATTCCGTTTTTTACATGTGAAATAATAATTCTTGCACTTTCATCAAAACCTAATTCATCGTGAGGATTAACACCTGTGAGCTGATTTTCAATGAAATACCTAGCAGTTTCCATTTTCCCAATATCATGATAAAGTGCACCTGTTCGTGTAAGTAAACTGTTTCCTCCTACTTTAGCTACTGCAGCTTCAGCCAAATTAGCAACTTGCAAGGAATGCTGAAATGTACCAGGAGCCTTTAAGGCCATACTGCGCAGCAAAGGATTATTAGAATCAGATAATTCAAGCAAGGAAACATCACTTGTAAATCCAAATACTTTTTCAATGATGTAAATAATTGGATAAGAAAAAAGAGACAAAGACGCACTTGCACCCAGCCAACCAATTTGAGTTAATTTAATTGCCGATAATTGCCCTTCTGCAACAATTGTAATACTTACATAACACAAAACATATACAAGAAAAAGCAACGCAATGGTGATAAATAATTGTGAGCGCTTTCTCAAATTAACTATGCTGAAAATGCTTGACATACCACCCAATAATTGAATAATAAAAAAATCAAATGGATTAGGCACTATAAATCCAATAATAATCATTGTGAGCAAATGTGCAATTAAAGCAAGTCTTGTATCAAAAAAAGCTCTTATAATAATAGGAAGAATACAAAAGGGGAAAAGATAAACACTAATGTTATCAACCTTAGACAGTAAACTAACAATAAATACTTCTACAACAATTAATGAAAATAAGAAACTTAATTTTATGGCATCTTCAAATAAATCCCTTCTTAACAAAATTAAAAAGGTTAACAACATTCCCATTAAAATGCTAAATAATACAATTTGGCCTAAAAGCACCAAATTCTTATTAATTTTCATAATTCCAAGCTGCTGCTCAAACTCACTTCTAACAGAATCAAGTAATTGATATTTTTCTGGTGTAACAATTTCACCTTTTTCAATAATTAATTCTCCTTTACTCACCATTCCTCGTGTTGCCGAAATATCTGCTTTCGCTTTGTCGCGAGAGGAATCTGTATACTTTTCGCTATAAAACACATTTGGTGATAAAAAAGTCTCAAAAAACAACTTCAATTGAGCATCTTTCCAATCATTTTTTCCGTAAATAAATAGTGCGATTTCTTTTACAGCAGTTTCATTGGAATAATAATCATTCACACTCTTTTCTTGCAAAATATTATTTCGAACTTCAACAACAATATCATCTGCATTTAAAAGAGTAGTTGGGTGTTGATAAATTCCTTTAGAATAAATTGTTTGTAACCATTCTGCACCCTTTTGCGCAATTAACAAATTTACTTTACTTGTTTTATCTAATATAAAACTACTATCTGGACTTAACTTTGTCATAAAAACATTCAAATCAGCGAGTAGCGTTCTTTGTTTTTGATAAAGTACTTCATCATCAAACTGATAATAATTTCTTGAATGATGTTCAACAAAAGCAATTTCACTTTTCAACTCAGCTTCAGACTTTTTAATTGCAAAATCAATTGGAGCAGTATAATCTGGATGCATCCATTCCTTTCCCTTAAAAAATTCATATTTAAATTTCCCTTCTCTTGGTAATGAAAGTGTTATTAAAACAACACTAGAAATAAATATTAATAACCTAACAATTAGATTGTGTTGATTTGATAAATAAAAAAACAAACGGTTAAATCCCATAGTGAATTTAGTTTAATTGAATCAGCAAATTTAATAACACTTGTGATTCATTTTCCCATGTCAATTGGTGTTTTGCTTTCTGGCAATTAGTTTTAAATGTTTCCAACAATATTTTATTATTCATTAATTCATTCACTTTTTGTGCTAGGTATTCTGGTTGATGGTTTTCTGCAATTTCTCCGATATTATAGTTCTCAACTATCTTTCTAACTTCTACTAAATTACTAGCTAAAACCGGAATCTCCGCACGAATATAGTCGAATAATTTGTTGGGCAAACTCAATTGGTAATTTATATTCGTAGGCTTATCCAAGCTCAATCCTAAATCACAATTGAGTGTATATTGTGCCAATTCAGTATAAGGCATTCGAGGAAAAAAAAGTACTTTTTCTTGTAATTTCTCTTGCTCAACTGTATTTTTTAAAAGAGGTATTACATCACCAGACCCCACAATAACAAGGCAAGAATTCAAAATAAATTTCATCATTTCTACTGCTTCTTCTGCTCCTCTCTGAATATTTATTCCATTTCCTTGAAGTAGAATCAAAAATTTATTCGACGGCAATCCTAAATCCAATCTACTTTTATGAAGTAGTAAATTTTCATTCATTGGAATATTCCGCATTACTAAAGGCATTACTCTATATTCCTTGAAATACAAATCCGCAATTGATTGATTAACAGTAAATACGTGATTTAACTTTGGAAAAATAAAACTCTCAATTTTCTTCCAAATTGCTCTAATTCTCGGTCTTTGTACTAATTCAGGAACACCAGTAAAATACTCATGCGTATCGTAAATTAACACTTTGTTCCTTAATTTACTTACTAAATATGCAGGCAGTAAAGTATCTAAATCGTTCGCATAAATAATGTCGAAACGTTTAAATAGCAGCCTAAAAATGAAGGTAAGTGTGAGCGAAATATAAAACAAAGGACCAGTTTCGAAGATCATATTAAATCTTCTTGCTTTCCAAGGCCACATTGGCAATGACAAACTATTGCTTCTTTCTCTTCCCCACAATTCTAACCTAAAATTATCTTTATAAATAGTGCTGCAAATTCTATGAACTCTTTGGTCTGTTGCAAGGTCATTACTAACTAAAACAAGAATTTTTTTCCCTCTATTCATTTGGCTAAGTTACAATTTTACTAAAATTTTAAACTAAATTGGTACTTTCGCAAAACAATAGATTTCATATGAACTCAGAAATTAGATCTGGAATAGCAATAAGTGTGGCTGGTTTTTTATGGTTATTACTAGAATTTTTCCTTGGTTTACATACTACAAGGATAGATTATCAACCATTTTTTACTTGGCTTTCGGTAATTATTCCTATCACAGGACTATATTGGGCTATAAAAGCTAAAAGAGACAGATTCTATGAGGGGAAAATAACTTTCATACATGCAGCAAAAACCGGATTAATTGTGACCGCAGTTTCTTCAATAATCAGTCCTTTGCTAGCATGGTTATACGTCTCTGTTGTGAATCCGTTTTACTTTAGCACAATGATTACTCATAGAAAACAAATGATTGAGGAATTAAATTTATCATCTTTGGAAGAAAAATCAATTAAAATAAATGAAGCTTATCAATATTTCAATGTGAGTACTTATTTAATTCAATCTTTTCTAGCGATATTAATTATTGGAGTGGTTTTAACTCTAATCATTGCTGCATTAATAAAGAAAAATAAACACAACGTTTTAGCAGAAAATATACTTTCAAATTGAAAACCACACTTCATTCTATCTCTTTAAAAAAAGAAACTACATTTGGTATAAATGCTATTGCTGACACCTACATTTCAATTGATACGGTTCAAGAAGCAAAAGATTTTTTTTCAATTCCATCTACACAAACCTATTACATATTGGGTGGAGGATCTAATATACTAATTACCAAAGACGTAAAAGGAATTATTGTTCAAAATAAAATTAAAGGAAAATCTACGCAACTCATTGATGATGAAACAATACATGTAACTGCAGGTGCTGGAGAAAATTGGAATGAATTTGTATTGTATTGTATTGATAATGGTTGGGGTGGATTGGAAAATTTATCCCTAATTCCAGGAAATGTTGGAGCTACTCCAATGCAAAATATTGGTGCTTATGGTGTGGAAATTAAAGATGTATTTGTTTCTTTAAATGCACTAGAAATTGCTACTAATAAACTACTTACGTTCGACAATGCAACTTGCAACTTTGGATATAGGGAGAGTATTTTTAAAAATTCACACAAAAATAAATTCTTTATAATTGATGTTACATTTAAATTAACAAGAAAAAATTACAAAATCTCTGCAAATTATGGAGCCATTCAATCTGAGCTACAAAAAAATAACATTCAACACCCAACTATTAAACAGGTGAGCAATGCAGTAATTGCAATTAGATCAAGTAAACTACCAGACCCTAAAGTATTAGGAAACGCCGGAAGTTTTTTTAAAAATCCAGTGATACAAATACCTCTGGCTAACGCGATAAAATCAGAATATCCTGATTTGGTGGAATATCCAATTGATGCAACACAAACCAAATTAGCTGCAGGTTGGTTAATAGAAAAAGCCGGATGGAAAGGTTATAGAGAAGGTGATGCTGGTGTCCACGCACTTCAGGCCCTCGTTTTAGTAAATTATGGAAATGCCACCGGAAATGAAATTTTAAATTTATCTCAACGTATTATTGCTGATGTGAAATTAAAGTTTGGTGTAGAATTAGAAAGAGAAGTCAATATCTGGTAATTACTTATATTGGCCTTTGGCAATATCTATATCTAACATATATATTGCATCTGCTCTTATCATAGAATCTAAAGGAATACTTCTATCTCTCGCTTTCTGCTTCACCATTTCAAGCCATTCCGAACTTTCTTTAATTTTATTTTCGTAAATATATATTCCTCTTCTTCGAAATTTTTGTTCTTCCGTTTCGTTATATGAAGTAGTTAATTGCTCCGAAAAACCCCAAGGAAATAACTTAAGATTTGCATCTGTAACCATTAATAAAACAATATCATTTTTTGCAACTTCTTCTTTCCAATCTTCCAAGCCATTTGAAACAGTAAAATTTCCTTTAGAATCTCGTATTTCCTTATTATAAAATCTAAATGTAACTTCACTAAAACAAGATGGCGTTCTCAATTGGTCGAATATTGACCAGAAGTAACTGTCAGCAATAACGAGTAATTTAGGTTGTACTTTTCCTTGTATTGGTTCGAAATGGTAGTTTGGATATCCCATTTTTTGACTTTTAAAGGGAAAAAGTAAATTCATTCCTTCACCAATATCATTATCACTCCCTTGCATGGAGTCACTCACTATTATTCCCTCCTTTACAATTGAAGGCATATCAATCTTTTTCGAATTTTCTATGTATTTTATTATTGAATCAGCAACCAATAAAGAACCGTACATGCTCCAATGTATGCCAGTTTTAGAATATAAAGGATATGGAGATTTGTACTTTTGAGCAATAAACCACTTATTAAAATCTATAAAATTTATGCCTTCTTTAATAAATTGCTTGGAGTAAAACTTATAATTGGTTTTTACTGGAGCTATACTACCGCAACTATCTGGAATAAATTCAGAAAAAAAACTCCCTTTTCCTGCTGCAAAGGTCACTACAAATGATTTTCCTTCAGATTCAATAAGCTCTTGTATTTGCTTTAATTCAGCGGTTCTTTTAATTATTTCTGACTCACCAATAAAATCTTTCCCCGTTACCGCTTTGATATAATTGTATTCAAACAAATAGTTTTCTTTTCCTATGATTACGCCATTTGCTTTAGCACTATTAAAAAAACTAAACCCAATTTGGTTGTGTAATCTTACTGCTGTATTCCTAAATCCAAAATTCTGATTAAACCATTTATCATATTCTTCTTGAAAGTTACCAGACCACCAATTTTTTCTCTCAAAATTTGGTTTCTGCACCGATTCCACTGCACCTTTCAAGGGGTCTTCATATTTAAATGGAATCCAAAATTGTAATAATGGAAGGCATATTACACCATATATTATGATGAACATATATTGTTTATATTTATTTGTTCTATTTTCCATCAGAATCTAAAATAAATAAAAGGATTAAAACCACTTGCTGTGATGTAACTTAAAGAAATAATAAATAACAAAATACTAACAACTGCCATTAAACTTGAAAGTCTTAAGCTCATAACATCTGCATATACTTTGGCTTGAATTTGTTTTCCTTTATCAAACACACAGAAAAATGCGAAAAATAATGCAATGGCTCCTGTAAACCATTGTTCTTTAGAAATATTAACGAATACTTGAATCTCATTTGTTTGAAACATTGATTTTAAATAGTGAAAAGCATCTTTTACATTTTCCACACGAAACATAACCCAGCCTAAGGTTACTAAAATAAAAGTATAAGAAATCTGAATAAATTTAGGAAGTTTAAGTAGCAATTTTCCAAGAAATATTCTTTCTAGTATTAAAAATAATCCATGCCATACTCCCCATAAAATGAAACTCCAGGCGGCTCCATGCCATAATCCTGATAAGATAAATACAATCCATAAGTTGAAGTATAACCTCATTTTTGAATTCACTTTATTTCCACCGAGTGGAATATATAAGTAATTCCTCATCCAATTTCCTAAAGTAATATGCCAACGTCGCCAAAAATCTGAAATACTGGAAGAAATATAAGGATTGTTAAAATTTTCAGGAAATTTAAAACCTAACATTTTACCTAAACCTAAGGCCATATCTGAGTAACCAGAAAAATCAAAATATAATTGAAAGGTGTAAGCCAAAGCCCCAACCCATGCCGTAAATAAAGAAACTTGATCTGGTGGAATTCCAGTAACTCCTTCTGCCCCATATACTTGATTGGCGAGTGTTGCTAAAGTATTTGCAATTAATACCTTTTTTCCGAGTCCAATGCAAAATCTATAAAAACCGGTTAATTTATAATCTATGGTATCTCTGCTACTTCTATCCTTAATTTGATCTGCAATTTCGTGGTACCGTATTATTGGACCTGCAATTAATTTAGGAAATAAAATGATGTACAATAAATAATCTTTAAAATTATCAAGAGGTTTGTGCACCCGTCTGTAAACATCAATTACATAAGTTAAAGTTTCAAACGTGTAAAATGATATTCCTATCGGCAGAATGAGTTCTGTCCATTTTATGGGTCCTTTATTAAAATTACCTAAAACAGCATTCACATTCTCAATAAAGAAATTCGAATATTTAAAATAAATTAAAAGACCTAGGTTTACGCTAATGGAGCAGATTAAAAATAATAACCGACTTTTATGATCCTCTAATTGATACATTCTTTTCACCAAGAAATAATCAAGTAAAGTAGTTCCTAAAATTACAAATATGAATTTTGGAGCGCCCCATGCATAAAAAATACAACTACCAAGAACTAAAACGGTATTCTTATATCTCTTATCTGCAAGGAAATACAAGCCAAAAAATACAGGCAAAAAAAAGCATAGAAATAAACTACTGCTAAATACCATTCTTAAAGATTAAAATAAAAACATCATTTTCTCAGAAAATGCAATCATACCAATTGCTATAATACAAAGAAAAATACCATATAAATTAACTCTGGATAATTTTTCTTTAAATAATAAAATCCCTGATAATGCTGTAACCGCAACAATTGACATATTATTAACAGGAAAAATTACGGATCCTTCGATATTTGGTAAAGAAATAGTCTTCATTAAAAAATAGAGTGAAAAATAATTAGGAATCCCTAATGCAATTCCACCTAATAAAGCTTTAAAATTTGGTAAAGGCTTTTTATTTATACAATCCAATATTAGTGTTATGAGACCAATAATGCCTGCAGTTAAAAAAATCCAACTCAGAAAAGGTCTCAAACCATTATCACCCAAAGTGTACTCTTCATTATATTTAAAAAAAGTATCAATAAATCCACTAGATATGAATACTATTAGAGGAAAAGCGGCATATTTACTATCAATACCACTTTTATTTTCATTCTTTGAAGTTAAATAAACTGCGATCAATGCCACAAAAATCCCAGCAATTTTAATTGCATTTATAGAATCTTTTAAAAAGAAAATGGAAAATATTACTGGAATTATTAATGACATTTTATTAGCTACAGTGGTAACTGCAATGCCAATTTTGGAAATACTTATAGCAATTATATTAAATGACACTATAAATAAAGTTCCTAAAATGAGAGCGCTTAAAAACCAAGGCTGATAAATTGCTTCTGAGGTTTGTAAACCACTATCATCAAGATAAAAACTTAGGAGTGCTGCAACCAAATAATTGATAACAATTGCATGCGAAGTCTTGACACTAAATTTATCAAATAACTTAAATAAAATTATTAATGATGCTGAACTTAGTATGCTGAAAAGTAAATAAATCATGAAAAAATAAATAAATCTTATTGCGCTGATTCAACAATAGATTTTAGTAAAAAAGAAAAGCCGCGAGTTGCGGCTTTTCTAAATATAATTTGATTAAACGCTGGCAACTTGGGCCTTTATTAGGTTTAAAGCAGAACCAGCTTTGAACCACTCAATTTGAGATTCGTTATACGTATGATTTACGCTAATTTGCTCTGAAGTTCCATCTGCATGATTCAGTTGCATTGTTAATGGCACATCTGGGGCAAAGGTTTTCAAACCAAGAATATCAATGCGATCGTTTTCTTGAATTTTATCATAATCCTCTTTATTTAAAAATGTCAGCGCTAACATTCCTTGTTTTTTCAAATTCGTTTCATGGATTCTAGCAAAGCTTTTAACCAAAACAGCTCTCACGCCTAAATGTCGTGGCTCCATGGCCGCGTGTTCACGGCTAGAACCTTCTCCATAATTTTCGTCACCTACAACTATAGAACCTATGTTTTGAGCTTTATATGTTCTTTGTGTTGCTGGAACAGGACCATATTCTCCTGTTAATTGACTCTTTACAGAGTCAGTTTTTTCATTGAAATAGTTAAGAGCTCCAATCAGTAAGTTGTTAGAAATATTATCAAGATGACCTCTATATTTCAACCAAGGACCTGCCATTGAAATATGGTCAGTAGTGCACTTACCTTTTGCTTTTATTAAAAGAAAAAGTCCAGCTAAATCTGTCCCTTCCCAAGCTGGGAAAGATTCCAACAACTGCAGTCTATCACTTGTAGGCGACACTGCTAATTGAATATGAGAACCGTCTTCAGCAGGCGCCTGATATCCAGCATCTTCAACTGCAAAACCACGTGCGGGTAATTCTTCTCCAGTTGGAGGGTCAAATCTCACTTGTTCTCCTTTTGAATTGGTAAGCGAATCAGTTAAAGGATTAAAAGATAAATCACCAGCAATTGCCATAGCCGTTACTAGTTCAGGTGAACCTACAAATGCAAAAGTGTTTGGATTTCCATCTGCCCTTTTAGCAAAATTTCTATTAAATGAATGAACAATAGTGTTTTTCTCTGCTTTTTCAGCTCCTACTCTATTCCACATTCCAATGCAAGGCCCACAAGCATTTGCGAATACTTTTGCTCCAATTTTATCGAAAATTTCTAAGAAACCATCTCTTTCAATAGTATATCTAACTTGCTCAGAACCAGGTGTAATAGTGAATTCTGCTTTCGGAATTAAATGTTTCTCGTAAGCTTGTTTTGCCAAGGAAACAGAGCGGCTAATATCTTCATATGATGAATTGGTGCAAGAGCCAATTAAACCAACCTCAATTTTAGTTGGCCAACCATTTGCCAAAGCAGTTTCTTTCATTTTAGAAATTGGCGTGGCTAAATCGGGGCTAAACGGACCGTTTAAATAGGGTTCTAATTCACTTAAATTGATTTCAATTAATTGGTCAAAATATTTTTCCGGTTCGGCATATACTTCTGGATCAGCAGTTAAATGTGGTCGAATGCCATTTGCTAAATCAGCAACTTCAGCGCGACCTGTAGAACGCAAATATCTTTCCATTGAGTCATCATAACCGAAAGTTGATGTTGTAGCTCCGATTTCGGCTCCCATATTGCAAATAGTGCCTTTACCTGTGCAACTCATGCTTATTGCGCCTTCTCCGAAATATTCTACAATTGCACCAGTTCCGCCTTTTACGGTTAAAATTCCTGCAACTTTTAATATTACATCTTTTGGTGATGTCCATCCATTTAACTTTCCAGTTAATTTTACACCAATTAATTTGGGCCATTTTAATTCCCAAGCTAGTCCTGCCATTACATCGCAAGCATCAGCTCCGCCGACTCCAATGGCAATCATTCCCAATCCTCCAGCATTTACTGTATGAGAATCAGTTCCTATCATCAGACCTCCTGGAAAAGCATAATTTTCTAAAACAACTTGATGAATGATTCCTGCTCCAGGTTTCCAAAAACCAATTCCATATTTATCTGAAATGGAAGATAAAAAATCATACACTTCTTTATTACTATTAACTGCTGTTTTTAAATCTGTTGAAGAACCAACTTGAGCTGTAATTAAATGGTCGCAATGAACAGAGGAAGGTACTGCAACTTTTTTACGACCAGCTTGCATAAATTGAAGCAAAGCCATTTGCGCTGTAGCGTCTTGCATTGCAACTCTATCGGGTGCAAAATCAACGTAAGAACCTCCTCTTTCGAATGCAGGGAAACTGCCATTTTCCCAAAGATGCGTGTAGAGAATTTTTTCAGATAATGTGAGAGAACGTCCTACGCTTTTTTTGGCTAGCTCTACTTTCTCTCCAAAATTTGCGTAGACTTTACGAATCATTTCAATGTCAAATGCCATAGTTGTAATTTAAAAGATATTGATTGTGTGTATGTTAGTAATTGTATATTCTGTTTGCTAATGTAGTTGATTTGAACCAATAAAACCACTTCTTTTAATGTTCAATTTCATTATTTATTGAATATCACTTTAAATAAAATAAAATCAATGGTAGATTTTAAGTAATTTTGTGTTGTCAAAAAAAATGAAAAATTTATTTACAGAAAATATAAGAATTGCCTTAACTGCTATACGCTCACAGTCATTAAGAACGTTCTTAACCATTATGATTATTGCCATAGGAATAATGGCATTAGTTGGAATACTTACAGCAATTGATGTCATTAAGGAAGGAATTTCTTCCAACTTTACTACAATGGGTGCTAATACATTTAATATAAGGAACAGAGGATCTAATATTAAAATTGGTGGGGGTAGAAAAAAAGTTCAAGTTTTTCAATCAATTACTTTTGACCAAGCTACAAAATTTAAAGATGAATTTAAATTTCCATCTTGGACTTCTATTTACTGTGTTGCTAGCAGAGCAGCAATTGTAAAAACAAGTGAGTTAAAAACAAATCCCAATATCACCATTTTTGGGGGTGATGAAAATTACATGATTACTTCTGGCTATGAGCTTGAAAGTGGTAGGAACTTTTCTCAACAAGAATTAATTTCTGCTGCCAATGTAGCTCTTATTGGAAATGAAATAAAGTTAAATCTCTTTAAAAAAATCAATCCCATAAATAAAGAAGTATTTATTGGAGGTCATAAGGTGAAAATAATTGGAGTATTGAAAGAAAAAGGCTCCAGCTTTGGTTTTGGAGGAGATAAAATTGTGGTTCTGCCCTTAAGCAATGCAAGAAACTATTTTGGAACTGCGGATATGTCATACGTTATAAATGTGCTGTCAAGTTCTCCAGAACAATTAGAAGCTACAATTGGCGAAGCTACAGGACTTTTTAGAAGATTAAGAAAACTGAATGCTACTGATCTCCAAAATTTTGAAATAACCAAAAGTGATAATCTTTCTTTAATGCTGATTGACAATTTAAAATATGTTACTGTCGCCGCAACATTAATTGCAATTATCACTTTAATAGGTGCCGCAATTGGTTTGATGAATATTATGTTAGTTTCTGTAACTGAAAGAACCCGTGAAATTGGCGTTAGAAAAGCCATTGGTGCTACATCCAAAATAATAAGAAATCAATTTCTAATTGAAGCAATTGTAATCTGCCAACTAGGAGGATTATTCGGAATGTTTCTAGGAATAGCGATGGGAAATGCCGTTTCATTTTATTTCGATCAAGGTTTTATTATTCCTTGGGGCTGGATGATTATGGCGGCAATTTTGTGCTTAATTGTTGGACTTTTATCTGGGTTAATTCCAGCAATTAAAGCAGCCAAGCTTGACCCAATAGATGCATTAAGATTTGAATAAACAATAAATAATAATTTCTAATTTAGCACAATCAATAACAAAACTATGAAATCAGCACATAAACTTATTTTGGCCATTGCTTTAATTGGCTCTATTACAGCTTTATCTTTTACAAATAAAATAGAAAGCCAGCGCTATGAATATTTAATGATAGAATATAACGATTATTCAAATGATTTAAGCATGAGCACTACAGCTGGAGCTTTCGCTATGAGAAATGTGAAGAATATATTGTTAGATAGAGACAATGACCGTACTCCTTTTCTTTCAGAAATTAAAACGCAAGAAAGCAATGGATGGGAAGCATTCCAATATAGTTCAACTTCTCGCAGCAGCGCTAATTTTTATAGTGTTGTGATGCGCAAACCAATGAATTAATCATCATTTTATTACCTTTTTAATATTTATTGAATGTCTCAAAGAAAAATTCGTGTGAGATTTGCTCCAAGTCCCACAGGAACATTACATATTGGAGGTGTGAGAACAGCATTGTATAATTACTTATTTGCTCATAAAAATAAGGGTGATTTTATTGTTCGAATTGAGGATACCGACCAACATCGTTTTGTTGAAGGTGCTGAAGATTATATTATGGAAGCCTTAGATTGGTTGGGAATTAATCCAACGGAAAGTCCGATACAAGGCGGTCCTTTTGGTTCATACAAGCAAAGCGAAAGAAAAGAAATTTATAAACAATATGCAGATCAACTCATTCAAACAGGTCATGCATATTATGCTTTTGATACATCAGAAGAATTAGACGAAATGAGAAAAAGATTAATAGATGCAAAATCTAGTAATCAACAATACAATGCAGCTACTAGAATGGCAATGAGAAATTCTCTCACTTTGCCGGCTGATGAAGTAAAAAATCTCATTGAATTGAATCATTCCTACGTTATAAGAATTAAATTACCAGATAATGAAGACATTCATTTTAAGGACATTATAAGAGGCGACATTACTGTAAACACAGCCAACATGGACGATAAAGTTTTGTTCAAGTCAGATGGCATGCCGACATATCATTTGGCAAATGTTGTAGATGATTACTTGATGCAAATTTCTCATGTAATACGCGGAGAAGAATGGTTGCCCTCCGCCCCACTTCATGTTGTTCTTTATCGATTTTTGGGTTGGGAAAATAAAATGCCTGAATTTTCTCATTTACCATTAATATTAAAACCAGATGGAAACGGGAAGTTAAGTAAAAGAGATGGAGATAGATTAGGATTTCCTATAGTTCCTTTGGATTGGACAGACCCATTAACTGGAAATGTTACAAATGGATATCGAGAACATGGATATTTACCTGAAGCTATTTTGAATTTCTTAGCATTATTAGGTTGGAACGACGGAACTGAAAAAGAAATATTTTCACTAAACGAATTGGTAGATTCTTTTTCACTTGAAAGAGTAAGTAAATCTGGTGCGAAATTCGATTTCGAAAAAGCGAAGTGGTTCAATCATCAATATTTACAAAAAATGTCAACCGAAGAATTAGCTGCTGACATTTTACCAAAGTTTCTCGAAAAAGGATTTG
>Ga0105049_10004790_pt1 | contig 15846 bp, 13 predicted proteins | sample MAT06_FD_78087 | JGI IMG/M metagenome (GOLD analysis project Ga0105049, IMG submission 78087) | Freshwater microbial communities from Lake Fryxell liftoff mats and glacier meltwater in Antarctica - MAT-06 | ecosystem: Environmental > Aquatic > Freshwater > Ice > Liftoff microbial mat | place... | reverse complement strand
CATCACATTAATTCATTTCCCCCACAGCTCCATAGGAGCGACATCTTACTACTACAATCCTTCCTCCCAATTCCATCAAATTAATTCATTTCCCCCACAGCTCCATAGGAGCGACATCTTACTACTACCACCCCAAACCTCATACGAATTCATTTCCCCCACAGCTCCATAGGAGCGACATCTTACTACTACAATCCTTCCTCCCAATTCCATCAAATTAATTCATTCCCCCCACAGCTCCATAGGAGCGACATCTAAATAAGCTCACAAGATTTTATATCATATAGGAACCGTTATTTACATCAATCGCTTGACCTGTCATCGAATTTTGTTTTCCTGTAAAAAGAAATTCAACCCAACGAGCGATTTCTTCTGGTTGAGAAATTTTCTTGAGGGGAACCAAATCCATTTGGGTTTTAAATTCTACATCGTAAGAATTTCCGTTAAGATCAGCCAGGCGCTGAATTCCGGCTACAGCCATTTCAGTTTCCACCCACCCTGGGCAAAGAGCATTCACAAGGATACGATCATCAGCCAAACTCAATGCAAGCGACTTTGTGAGTCCAAGCAATCCGGTTTTCGCGGTGCAATAGGCGGTATAACCGGGAACACCAAATCGGGCAAGGCAAGAAGATGTAATGATAATATTTCTCCATTCTACATTACTTTGTTGAAGATAGGGGAGACATTCAAATATGGAAACATAAGTTCCGGTCAAGTTTGTACTTATGATGTCATCCCACCGATCGTCTTCGCCATAGGCATTTCCACCGCCCACTCCAGCATTGGCAAAGAGTCCACAAATGTTTGGATTTAAAATAGAATTTAGATGAGTCTTCCATTCTCCGGCATTGCGCACATCCATATCAAACACCAAATGCCTATCTGAATTAGTGCATTCAGCTTTGGTTTGCTCCAAATTTTTTCGATTTCTGGCCACCAGAAATAAGCGCGCTTCCGCAATTTTACTTAAAACAATAGCTGTAGCTTTTCCCATGCCGCTTCCGGCACCTGTAATTACGAAATCCATAACATTTTCATTAAAGGTTCAAATGTAACACCAGCACATTTCGTTCACTGTTCTGTTGAAAGCAAATCAAGGACTAGCTTTGGACCCACAAACAGACTTCATGAAGTACAATCTCAGCGAAATCACACAAGTAATACGTCAACGGAGATCCATAATGCCCGAAATGTTCTCGTCGCGCAAAGTGCACCGCGAACAAATAGAACTGATGCTTACGAATGCTACTTGGGCTCCCACACATGGGCTTACCCAGCCGTGGCGTTTTAAGGTATTTTCAGGGGAATCCCTGGCCAAACTTGCAGACTTTGTTCCCGGAATTTACCAAAAGAACACCCCTGAAAATGCGTTTAGCCCTGCTAAATATGCAAAAATGAAGGCAAGATTGGAGAAGGCTTCAGTTGTAATAATTGTGTGCATGCATCGCGATGAAACGGGTAAAATAAGCGAACTCGAGGAAATAGAGGCAGTGGCATGTTCGGTGCAGAATCTCAGCCTTACTGCCACGGCATATGGGCTTGGAACCTTTTGGGCCACCCCAAAGATAATTTACAGCTCAGAGATGAAAGAATTCCTCGGACTTTCGGAGCCGGATCTTTGCTTAGGATTGATTTATGTTGGTTATTTGGAAGGCGAATGGCCAATAGCACATCGCAAACCATTGGAATACGTTACAGAATGGCACGACTGAGTGAAAGAACTATATGGTATTGGAAATCTGTGTTTTCGAAATTGCAAATCGATCTTAGGATTGTTTTACTTTTTCTGCTTCTTATTCCTTACAGTTTATTTTCACAGCAGGGTATAGCAATTTTTGGAATACAGATGAAGCCGATGATCCCTAGTAAATATTTTGGAATTTCGGATGAGGTGGTAACAGGAGATGGATTGGAAGTAAATTTCTCTCCAAGGTTCGGCCACAATTTCGGGATGGTAATTCGCTATGGAATTTCGAACATGATCAGTTTTGAATCCGGAATCAACATAGTTCAGCGCAATTATCGGATAACTATCAATCAAGCCGACCTACCCGGTCCACAGAATCTTAATTTCCGTTTTGTAGGATACGAAATCCCCATTCAAGGTTTGGTTTTCGTGCAAATTGGGAAACAAATGTGGATGAATGCTTCGGGTGGCGTGTCACTCGATCTTTATCCAACCAATGTCGAGAGTTTCGGAGAGGCTAGGAAAGACACCATCATTTTTGATCTCTACCAGAAAACCTGGCGAAATGGGCGTTTTCAGGTTGCTTTATTAGCGAATTACGGATTTGAGTATCGTTCTAAGAAGAGTGGGTACTTTTACTTCGGCCTTTCTTATCACCGTCCGTTCAGTAAAATAGGTCTCACAACCATTGAGGTAAGGGAAAAGGCTAATTTTTACAACCTTGAGCATCCCTTAAGCGGCAATTACCTTACGCTGGATTTTAGGTATTTTTTTCATGAAGAACCGGAAAAGAAACGACGTAAATGAGTTAGTTAGCACCCTTTTTGGGAAACCTTATTTAGGTTTTCGAGTATAAAGAGCCTATTGTCAAAAACTCTTATATGAAACCTTATTCTGTCTTAATTGCCCTCCTACTTTTATGCATTGCTTCTCAGGCCCAAACACAATGGAGCGAGATAACCATGAAAGGACGAGTATCTAAAATTAATTTGAGCGATTCCACGGAGCATTTGCTCAACGACACGCCTATTGAAATTTGGGTTGACGATTCTCTTTCATCCACCATTTACACCGACGAAAAAGGTCGATATAAATTCTCGCTTCCATTTTTCCACAACTACGAGCTGAAGTATGGTCGCGAGCCATTTGTGCAGAAATCCGTAGAAATTGACGCCACAGACTTTTCTCAGACAACCATGACACGTGGTTTCAGATTGGAAATTGATATCACATTGTTTGAAGATTTTGAAGTTCCTGAATTTGGGTTTTTAAGTCGCGAACCAGTAGCCATTGCATCTTACAATAAAGTAGAAGATACAGTGATTTGGAACGCTGAACACACTGAGACAATTAACCAAAAGATTAGAGAAGCGATAAAGCAAAACTTGAAGTAAATTATTCTACGCCCATGAAAACAGCTCTTTCACTCATTGCATTTATTCTCATTGCTACTGTTTCATCGGCGAAGGCTGTAGACGATTATCACCTTTTGCTTCATGGAAGGGTTTTCGAGGTAAATCCTTTTTCTGAAGAAATTGAAGGTGGAGCGAAAGCTGTGCAGGTGATTGTTTATCAAGGCGAAGAGATTTATGTAGCCTTTTACACGGATAAATCGGGCGTTTATGAGTTCAATTTGCCGATCGGGCACATGTACGAAATAAGATACGGTGGACCGACTTTCATCAATAAAATTGTACAGATAGACACTAGAGAATTGCCCGCGCACAAATCAGGGAGCGATCTGAAAATGGATATGGGCTTGTTCAAGCCGATAGAAGGTGCGGATTTTTCTTTACTCAACGAGCCTTTTGTGATAGTAGCTTATAACAAGGAAACCAATAGACTTATCCCGGATTTGGCTTATACGGATGATAAAGCATTCGAACTAGACAAGATTATCCGCAAGATCAAAAAAACAAAACCGAAGAAATAGGCTCGGATTTGAAAGGTTCAATCCATTGTCCGATTGAAGAATTCTAATTTTTTGGAGGTTCCTATATGACCAATTCCTGACCAATCTCCCTTTTGAAACTGTATTTTTGCGCCTTCAATTCAATCCGTACCGGGAAGGCGAATTCCAAATAAAAATTTAGAAAATACCAGATCGAGGTACTCGAATTTTGCGCTTAAGCGAGAAATTCAATGGTGCAGCGAGTTTCGGTACAGTGTGTTTTGGATACAGTTATGGCCGCTTGGTCTGATTACAATAAAGTGAAGACTTGGAAACAGTAGAAAGCACAGAAAAACGAAAGATCAGTAAAAAGTCACTCAGTAAAGCACTCGGTGTTTTTGCATATCTCAAACCACATTGGTTTTTATATAGCATCGGTATGCTTTTGTTGGTTATTTCGGGACTCTTGGTAATCGTAATTACAGCCCTTTTGGGTTTGTTGATTTCGCCATCTTCCAACGCAGCACTACCTGGTGGTAAGATGACCGCCATGATCGCTGATCGATTTGATTTTTTGCACGAAGGAGATGTGGCAGGTAAGGTGCTCACAACCTTAGTAGTTCTATTGATCATACAAGGAATTTTCTCTTTTTTTAGAATCTACATTTTTTCTTATGTTACAGAAAATGCAATGAAGTCGCTGCGCAACGACACATTTAGCACAATCATTCGGATGCCCATGCAATTTTTCAACGAGCGTCGAGTGGGAGATCTAAGTAGCCGTATTTCCAGTGATATCACCACCATTCAGGAAACGCTGAATATGACCCTTGCGGAGTTCATTCGTCAGATCATCATCATAGTAGTTGCTACAAGTTGGCTCATCTCTTTTTCAAAAACGCTAACGCTAGTTATGTTTGTGAGTCTGCCGGTAATCATATTGATCATGGTTTGGTTCGGAAAATTTATTCGCAAGTTGGGCAAACAGACACAGGACAAAGTAGCCGAGTCGAACATAATAGTCTCAGAAACACTCACGGGAATAGTGAACGTAAAAAGTTTTGCAAACGAGGGGTTTGAGAATAGTCGTTTTGATAAAAGCGTTCAGCAAATCAGAAACATTGCCATGAAAAGTGCTGTATGGCGCGGAATGTTTGGCACTTTCATTATTATCTTTTTATTCGGTGCATTAGGGCTGGTTATTGGTGTGGGTGCTCACCTGAGAGAAAAAGGTGAAATGGGTGACAGCGTGTTAGAAATGTTCATCTTGCTCACAGGATTAGTGGCAGGATCTATTGGCGGTCTTGCGGCACAAATGGGTACATTACAGAGAAGTGTGGGTGTGATTGAAAATGTGATGGAAATCCTTACCTATAAAACGGAAGAAGTGGATCTCACCATATCACCAAGGGCTAGCAATCTCAAGGGAGAAGTCGAATTTAAAGAGGTGGAGTTTCACTATCCATCTCGCCCAGATATTCAGGTCTTGAAAAAGGTGTCGTTTAAAGCTGAGGCCGGAAAACAAATTGCATTGGTGGGTACTTCCGGTTCCGGGAAATCAACTATTGCATCGCTCATTCAGCGCTTTTACACCCCACAGAGCGGCGAAATTTTGTTTGATGGAAAGGCAGCATCATCTTTTAAACTGACCGAACTTAGAAGTCAAATGGCCTTTGTGCCTCAAGAAGTAATCCTGTTTGGCGGCACTATCCGCGACAATATAGCTTATGGCAGGCCCGGTGCTTCAGAGTCTGAAATGCGAGAGGCTTCCCGCAAGGCAAATGCCCTCGATTTTATCGAGTCGTTTCCTCAAGGATTTGACACGCTCGTAGGTGAAAGGGGTATTCAATTGAGTGGTGGTCAGCGACAGAGAATTGCAATCGCCAGGGCGGTATTGCGCAATCCAACGATCTTAATTCTCGACGAAGCCACCAGTTCGCTCGATTCTGAAAGCGAAAGACAGGTGCAGGAGGCATTGGATATGTTGATGAAAGGAAGGACTTCAATTGTGATAGCTCACCGACTTTCCACCATTAGAAATGCGGACAGGATATTGGTGATAGAGGGCGGCATGGTGAGAGAACAAGGCACCCATGTGGAATTGTTGGCGTCCAATGGTCTCTACAAAAGACTCAACGAATTGCAATACGAAGCAGATCCAACTACAACCTAATTCTGCCCACTATTTACCATACTTAGGGCTATTTTCTTAAAAAATTTCCACTAGGTTTGAGCCATGAAGAAGAAGAGGGCACTCATCACAGGAATTACTGGTCAAGATGGCGCTTATCTAGCTGAACTATTGCTAGAAAAAGGCTATGAAGTTCATGGTGTAAAACGCAGGAGTTCACTGTTTAATACCTCCCGTATCGACCATCTGTACAAGGATCAGCACGAAAAAGGAGTGCAGATGTTTTTGCATTATGGCGATATGACTGATAGCACCAACCTCATTCGGTTGGTGCAAGAAACGGAGCCCGATGAAATTTACAATCTAGCTGCCCAAAGCCACGTTCAAGTTTCATTTGAAACACCGGAATACACGGCCAATGCCGATGCTATGGGAGCCCTTCGTTTGCTCGAAGCAATTCGCATTCTAAAGCTTAATGAAAAGACGAAGTTTTATCAAGCTTCTACCTCTGAATTATACGGTTTGGTGCAAGAGGTGCCTCAGTCTGAAACAACGCCATTTTATCCAAGAAGCCCGTACGGTGTGGCAAAGCTCTATGCTTATTGGATTACAAAAAACTATAGAGAAGCTTACAACATGTATGCTAGCAATGGTATTCTCTTTAATCACGAAAGCCCATTGCGCGGAGAAACTTTTGTATCTCGAAAAATCACAAGGGCAGTGGCCAAAATTTCATTGGGGTTTCAGGAAAAACTCTTTCTTGGAAATCTCGATGCTTGTCGAGACTGGGGTCATGCAAAGGATTATGTATATGGTATGTGGTTGATGATGCAACAAGACAAACCCGACGACTATGTGTTGGCTACAGGCAAGACCAATACCGTCAGAAGATTTTGCGATTTGGCTTTTGGTCATGCGGATATACAGATAGAGTGGAAGGGAAGTGGAGCAGAAGAAAAGGGTTATGATCTAAAAACTGGAAAAGTATTAATTGAGATTGATCCCCGATATTTTCGTCCTACAGAAGTGGATTTACTCATTGGCGATCCATCAAAGGCGGAGCGCGAGTTGGGTTGGAAGACTAAATCAAGTTTCGAAGAGCTCGTCGAAGAAATGGTGAAATCCGATATTGCTCTTTTTAGTAGAAATCGATATTTACTAGATGGTGGTCACGACGTTTTTCAAGCAATTGAATAAATCGGATCGGCTGGGAAGGATGAATGACAATTCAATATTGTATGCTTGTCTCAGGCCACTGGTAAAAACCCTGATTCACATTTTTTTTCGACGAGTGCGTGTGCTCGGTGGAGAAAATATTCCACCAAAAGGAGCTGTAATTCTTATAGCAAATCATCAGAACGCTCTCATGGATCCACTTGTTTGTTGTGTTCTATTGAAACGACAAATACATTGGCTTACACGTGCTGATGTGTTCCGAAGTCCGGTTATTTCGCGTCTTCTCCACAAACTCAATATGATGCCTGTATATCGTTCACACGATAAAAGCGATATACGGAAAGACAACGATCCGGTTTTTCGTGAATGCGTTCGTCGTTTGCAGAATGGTTCAATAGTGGCATTATTTCCGGAGGGAACACATCATCATGGAAAATACTTAAAGACATTTAAAAAGGGTGTAGCACGTATTGCACTTGCCGCCATTGAATCGAAGAGTTGCGAATCGCTGTCTATTATTCCGGTCGGTATCGACTACGAAAATGTCGGGGCATGGGGTTACGATTTGTCAATTAGTGTGGGCAAACCAATGACATTGGAAAAATATGCGGACTTTCTAGCATCCGATAGCAAGGCAGTGCAGCTAATAACGCAAGAAGCACAAGAGGCGCTTTCAAGGGAGGTGGTGGATTGCAAATCAGCGGAAATTGCCACCTATTTCAATATTTTGGAAAATGTGATTGGAGATATTTTGAATGAGCAGATGAATTCAAATGCTTCCAATTTGTTTTTGCAAATGAAGCAATCGGGAATGTTAGATGAGCAGTATTACATTGAAGAAGATTGGATGGCGGCGGCTGAACTTCTTTTGGAATGGGAACACAACTATCATTTGAAATATCAGCACGGAATGATGGCAGCCGAAGTGATTTCATTTCAAGAAGTGTTTTTCTCAATCTTATGGCTAGTTTTTTTGCCAGTGCATTTGTTTCATTTGCCTCTCAGGCATCTCGTCCTGTGGCTCACACGCAAGTACGTCCGAGATTCACACTTCAACAGCAGTTTTAAGTTATTCGCGGCTCCCTTGATTTGGATCATCGGAATGAGTGCATTATTTATGGTGATTCGGTTTTTTGGATTTTCGCTTGGATGGTTCTCTGCGGCCATTATTATTTCAATGTTATATTTATGTTTCTGGCCTTTTTTAACAGAAATACCATCTCGATTAAAGGGGCGAAATTGTTTTCGAAGGCTTATTGATAGGAATACTGCCAAAAATGAATGGTTGATAATTTGCGAGAAAACCAAAGCTCTTATTCACGAAATTCGTGGTCGGTAAGAGCAAAAATTAGTGCACTTCCATAATCTGCAGATAACTTGTTCTTAATAATACCCTTCTAGCTTCGTGGAATCAAATATTGAAGAATCAGACCTATTCATGACGCGACAGAAGATACTTCTTGTTGACGACGAACAAGACATTTTAGAGTTGGTTGGTTACAATTTAGAGAAGGAGGGATTCGAAATCCATACTGCTTCAAATGGCAATCAGGCAATCGAAAAAGCAAAGGCCGTTGTCCCCGATCTCATACTTTTGGATGTGATGATGCCCGGAATGGATGGCATGGAAACATGCCGGCAGTTGAGGGAAATCGGGCAACTAAACAATGTTGTTATTGCATTTCTCACAGCTCGCAATGAAGACTACAGTCAGATTGCGGGTTTCGATGCAGGTGCCGACGACTACATCCCCAAACCAATAAAACCCAGGGTATTGGTTTCAAGAGTGAAAGCACTTTTGAGGCGAAATGCACCGGGTATACACCCAGAGAGCGATATTCCTTTGACGGGCTTATTGATCGACAAGGAAAAATATCTCGTTTACCTCAACGGAGTGGCTATCAGTCTTCCAAAAAAGGAGTTCGAATTGCTCTCGCTTTTGGCATCACAACCTGGTAGGGTTTTTACCAGAGAGAATATTCTTTCAGGAGTTTGGGGAAATGAAGTGGTTGTAGGCGACAGGACAATCGATGTCCATATCCGAAAATTGCGCGAAAAACTAGGCGATAAATACTTTAAAACAGTGAAGGGCGTTGGTTATAAATTTGAGCCCTGAAGATGGACAAATCACCTCGAGGTGTAGCAATTAATGGATCACTAGTTATTTCTATCGGGGTATCTTTGCTCCTCGCGCTCATTCTAATTCTGGCTGATATCAAGGAATACTGGATAATTCTGTTGATTTTCATTATCACTCTATCCCTTTCCTATTCGGTCATTACTTCACAGATCAAAAAGCACATTTCTCAAAAACTCAAAGTACTATATAAGACCATTCAAAGCTTGAAAGGCACTCCTGAAAAGTCTGCTCTTGATCTCGAGCAGGCAGACAAGGAAATAGCGGAATGGGCCGAAAATCGGGTGCTAGAGCTGAGAAAAGTGAAAGCGACAGACACCTATAGGAAAGAGTTTATTGGTAATCTGGCACATGAATTGAAGACCCCTATTTTCAGTATTCAAGGATATGTAGAAACCCTTCTTGAAGGCGAAGTGCATGATCCGGCTCTCATGAAAAATTTTTTACAAAAGGCAGCAAACAATATTGATCGTTTGTCTTCTCTAGTGAAAGATTTAGATCTAATCACACGCATTGAAAGCGACCAGTTGCCTCTGTCAATTAAAAAGTTTGACATCGTTCAATTAGTTCGAACGGTAATGGAGTTGCTAGAAGAAAAGGCTTCAAATAAAGACATCCGATTGCTATTGGGAAAGAAAAATTCTCCAGATTACGTCAATGTGGAAGCGGATTTTTTGAAAATCGAACAAGTGCTTTTCAATCTTATAACAAACGCAATTTATTACGGGAGAGAGAACGGCAGAGTGACCGCAGACTTTTTTGATATGGAAGATGACATTCTCATTGAAATCACCGACGATGGATTGGGAATAGCACAAGACCATTTGCCAAGAATTTTTGAAAGATTTTATCGGGTAGATAAAAGTCGAAGTAGAAATGAAGGTGGATCAGGACTTGGACTCGCCATTTGTAAGCATATCATTGAGAGTCATGGCCAGAGTATCAGTGTTCGCAGCACAGTGGGCGTAGGGTCCACTTTTTCATTCACCCTCAAAAAGGCGCAATGAGAGTAATTTCAAATTAGGTTTTGGCTGTTCACACGCACAAACGCATTTCCAGTTTTTTCCGTACCAATCGTTGTTTTTGGACCATGACCCGGATAGACCTGGGTTTCATCGGGAAGCACATACAGTTTTTCTTGAATAGACCTTACCAAATCACCGGGATTGCAACCGGGTAGATCCACACGTCCAACACTGCCATTGAATAGCACATCTCCAACGATTAGATAATGCTCTTCAGCACAATAGAAGGCAACATGGCCCGGCGCATGACCGGGCACAAAAAGCACTTTAAGTTCAGTGCCTCCAAACGTGATCACTGCCGTTTCGCTGATATCTGGCAATATTTCCGGACAAGGATCATAAGGTATTCCGAACATAGCAGCCGATTGACCCCCCCTCTCCAAAGTGGGTATATCCAAAGGATGAAATTCCGGTTTAAGCCCCCACTTCAAAAAGCAATAGTGATTTCCCATAATGTGGTCTATGTGAGCGTGGGTAAGCAGAAGGCGAACCGGTTTTAGATTGTTTTCCTCTATAAACCCTCTAAATTCATCCTGTTCATCCAGATTAGACATTCCAGGATCTATAATGACGCATTCCTTAGAGGAATCACACAAAATATAGGTGTTTTCTTGGAAGGGGTTAAAGGTGAAAACTTGTATTGTACTCATGTAGGGCCGAAAATACTAGAGGTTTCGCAGAGGATACCTATAGAACTCGATAAGTTTATTCGAAAAATAGGAGGAAGTCCATTTGCGTTGAATGTTAAACCCAAAATCCGCATTGGGATTCTCTATGAACTGCTAGTACCGATTTTCCCGCTACGCATTAGGGCAATTTTTGTAGAATGTGTGCGGGATTCTCAAATCTAAGCGATAGAATACTGCATTCATCGGCAAAATGAGGGTGCAATTTTTCTATCGCTTGATTTGGGTTTATGTATCTGTAATAGGCCAATGGAGTGAAACGGAATTGGCCTATTAAAGATACTTTGATGGCATTTACCATTTCGTGCATGCAAGATGCTGCAGCGCATCACCAAAAAAAACTTCCAATGCGCAATGCAGCATAGACTATTTAATAAGAAGAATGGGTATTTTCCCGAATCACGCGATGGAGATATCGGAATTCAGAGGTCGAACTACTACTTTGCTCCATCGTGTAGATTCGAGAATCCCGCAGCGAATTAACCTCAAGACACTTCCAATGCGCAATGCGGGATTATTTGATGGTGTATATTCATACATCAAGAATGAAAATCGAGATAGTGCTTGATATCGAAGTGGGTTGGCGCTGCAATAGATTTCCAATTCTGATTCTGGGTTTAAACACTTTGGATATAAAAATGTTATCTAAGGTGAAATTATCACACTAGATCGCCTTGAATGCAATTTTTGAGGGCCGAAAAATGTTACTTTTATGCAATCTATGAATCGGATTTCTTTACTGCTTATCTCCATGCTGGTCATTTTGTTGACCAGTGGTTCGAGTTATGCGCAGTTTTATCAAGGTTCCAATTTGGAGTTTGGTAAAAATAGAGTTCAGTATCGCGAGTTCGATTGGTTCTTTCTGCCTTCAGATCACTTCGAGGTTTATTTTTATGTAGGTGGCGAAAATTTGGCGAAGTATACCCTGCGGGCTGCCGAGAAACATCTAACAGAATTGGAGTCTTTCTTCGATTATTCTCTAGATGATAAAATTCAAGTGCTTTCTTATTTGAATCATGGAGAATTTAGACAGAGTAATATAGGAATTCGAAACGACGATCAATTCAATATTGGTGGCACGGCTCGTATCATGGGCAATAAAATGTTTGTCTATTACGAAACGGATCATAAACGCTTGGAAGAACAAATACGTGAGAACATTTCGCGCGTACTTTTTTCGCAGATGATGTATGGTGGAGATTGGAAGGATGTTTTGAAAAGCAATACGCTGCTAAGCATGCCACGTTGGTTCGAAGAAGGAATCATCGCCTACGCGGCCAAAGGGTGGAATGCGGATTACGAGACAGCCATTCGAGACATGCTCACCGCACCCAAATTCAAGTCGATGAATAGGTTGTATGCCGATGATGCCACATTGGCCGGACAAGCATTTTGGAATTACATCGGCGAAGTGTACGGGTCTAGTGTGATTCCAAACATTCTTTACATGGCTAGAATCAGCAGAAATGTTGAGAGTGGATTTTTATTTGTGCTAGGTCTGTCAATGGAGAGTATCACCAAAGATTTCATCGATTACTACAAACAAAAGAATCAAAGAATTGAAAAAATCCCGGGCTTAGAGCCGGTTCCGGAAGCGTCAAATAAACAGGCCGTTGCTGAGTGGCGTAAACGTTCAAAATATTTGGGTGAAATTCCTGTGAAGCAGAAATCGAAATATGTGTACAGCCAGTTTAGTCAAAGCCCAGATGGAGAATATGTAGCTTGGGTGACCAACGAATTGGGTCAGTACAAAATTTGGTTGCATGAATGGTCAACAGGTAAGACAAAAAGAATATTGAAGCGAGAGCATAAGCTCGATAGAATTACCGATTACACTTATCCTGTTTTGGCTTGGCATCCTTCGTCGCAATTGCTCAGTTATGCATACGAAAGCCAAGACCTCAATTTTATGGGGAGCTACAATGTTGCAAATGGTAAAAAAACATTGAAGGAACTTTTTCTAATAGAGAAAGTCCTAGATATGAGTTATAGTGATGATGGCCAGAAGATGGTTTTCAGTGGTGTGAATCGCGGTCAAACCGACATATACCTTTATCAAACAATCGGAAACAATCAGGAACAGCTTACCAACGATATTTATGATGATCTGAATCCTAAGTTCATTCGAAATTCAGAAGCGATTATTTTTTCATCCAATCGCTTAGATGATACTCTGAGAAAGGAAATCCCTATTGACCTCTATCAACATCAGCATGATATTTTCATTTTTAATCTCGAAAATCGAAGTAAGACGCTAGAACAAATAACCAATACACCAGATATACACGAATACAATGCCTCTGGCTATTCTCCGGGACATTACAGCTTTTTGGCAAAGGGAAGGGCAAGTGCAGATAGATACTTGAGTACAATTGATAGCGCGATAAGCAGAATTGATACGACCATTCATTATCGATTTTTTACGGTTACGGATAGACTGTCTTCATTTAATAGAAGTCCGATGGACTATGACGTAAACGAGAAGGCTCAAAACTATAGTATGGTATTTCGAAAGGGTGGTAGATACCTTTTCTCGAAACACGATTTGGCCTTGGATAGGGCCTTGGACAAGGGTTATCCGTCGACCAGTGACAAAGTGAATATTATAGACTCTGGAGCGAATAATTTGAGTTTGGTATCTGATTCCCTCGGAGAGAAAGAGGTAGACATAAACAATTATGTTTTTGAAGATGAGCGAAAGAATTATGAATACGAAAAGGAATCGGTAAGGCTTGAGGAACTTTTACTTGACACATCAACGAATGTTATTGATACGACGTTAAAACCGTTTGAATTTCCTCGCTCAAAGACCTATCGGTTGAATTTTGCAACGGATTATATTCTCACTCAGGTGGACAATAGTTTCACCAATGCTTTTTATCAAAACTATTCCGGACCTACTTCTATTACTCCCGGTTTGTCTGGCCTAGTGAAATTGGGCATGAGCGATCTCTTCGAGGATTACAAAATTGTGGGCGGATTTAGATTGTCGGGCAATTTAATGAATAATGATTATGGAATGAGTTTTGAGAATTTGTCTTCGAGAGTTGACAAGAAACTCATGTTTCAGAGGCAGAGTCAGATGATGGAATTCGGGAGCTATCGATTTAGGTTCTACACTCATGCATTCCAATATCAGTGGAGATATCCTTTTAATGAACTAGCGAGTCTACGTTTGACGGCATCCGCCAGAAACGATAGATTTATAGCTTTGTCCGTAGACCCGCCTAGTTTGGCATCTCCTAACTACAACGAGTACAACGTAGGATTGAAGATAGAGTATGTATTCGATAATACTATATCTCGAGGTTTGAACCTTTACAATGGTACACGATACAAGTTTTGGATTGAGCGGTATCAACAGCCCGATAGATATGATGAAAAGACAGATTTTAATGTAGCTGGATTTGATTTTAGGCATTACGAGCGCATTCACAGAGAACTGATTGCAGCTTTTAGGTTTGCGGGTGCTACGAGTTTTGGTACATACAAGTTGGTGCATTATCTCGGCGGTGTAGATAATTGGTTGTTCCAACGAATAGACAATTCGATGCCTATAGCTACTGATCAAAACTACAGTTTTCAATCTTTCTCCGCTCCGGTCAGGGGATTTTACGTAAACAGCAGAAATGGAAACTCCTTTGGGGTTGCCAATTCTGAGTTGCGTTGGCCTGTCTTTAAATATTTGTTGAAGAAGCCTATTAAGAGCGACTTTGTGGAAAATTTCCAATTGATTGGGTTCTTCGATGTGGGTGCTTCATGGACTGGCAATGATCCATATTCGGAGCAGAATACCTTCAATCAAAATACCATTACAATCAATCCTGTTACCGTAAGTGTCGACAACAATCGTGAGCCACTTATTTATGGCTATGGATTCGGATTGAGGTCAAGACTGCTTGGATATTTTGTTCGAGCAGATTGGGCATGGGGAATAGATGATGGACAGGTACTTGACCGGGTCTTTTATTTATCTCTGAATCTCGACTTCTAGTATACTTGATATATCAAGGACATGGAGAATCCCATAAGCTAGTCAGTACGAGCAAATCTAATGGAGTTACTATTTCATCTGAGTGGAAATCGGCTTCACATTTTTGTGCATAGATTTAAGTGTCGTTGTTGTAATACTGTAATGGTATCTAATACCGTTTATCCCGCATTGCGTATCGGAAGCATCTTGAGCTTAATGTGCTGCGGGATCTTGCATGCTTCAATTAGTAAATGTCCTTGTGATTTATGTTTAGTTCAATGTAACCAAGCGATATTGGACCATTACATAAATCCAAACGCTATTCAACGATTGAATTCCATTCTAAAGCTCCGCTGTAGCGCCATCTTATTGCCGCCACCCGCCTCAAACGAATGCCTTCCTTATCACAGCTCCGTAGGAGCGACATCTTACTACCCGGCTCCCTCCCCTTCATTCCCCCCTTCATCCGCCCCTCAAACGAATCCCTTTCTCCTCACAGCTCCGTAGGAGCGACATCTTACTACCCGGCTCCCTCCCCTTCATTCTCCCCCTTCATCCGCCCCTCAAACAAATCCCTTTCTCCTCACAGCTCCGTAGGAGCGACATCTTTTCAATTCCGCCCAAACTACCATCACAGAATATTTTTCTATCTGTGTGAAGTAATAAGGCTCCCGCTACGTGAGCGAACTTTTGGAGTTAGGCTTGGGAAATGTTGATTAGTAAGATTTCGTTTCTCTGGAGTAGACACACAATTCGCGTGGGAAGTCGTTATGAAGTGCTTGAAAGTAAAGGGGGTTGGCACTGTAATAGATTTCCAATCCGGATTCTTGGATAAAGCAAAAGGCCCCAATGAAGGGGCCTTTTACAAAATAGTTTGAGAGTTTTTATTATCTCGTTACAACAAATTTCTCTGTATGAGATTCACCATTGCTGGTAAAGGTCATGGTGTAGATACCTCCGGCCAATGGGCTTTCAAAAGTAATAAGACCTTGCAAAGAACCTGTGTTTACTGTGTGTTGAGCGCTATAAACCACACGTCCAATTTGGTCTCTTACATCCACATTCACCGTTTCAGAAGTAACTCCTGTAAGGTTGATGTTGATCATAGTACCGTTGTTTGGATTAGGATAAAGACCT
>Ga0105049_10004786_pt1 | contig 15854 bp, 11 predicted proteins | sample MAT06_FD_78087 | JGI IMG/M metagenome (GOLD analysis project Ga0105049, IMG submission 78087) | Freshwater microbial communities from Lake Fryxell liftoff mats and glacier meltwater in Antarctica - MAT-06 | ecosystem: Environmental > Aquatic > Freshwater > Ice > Liftoff microbial mat | place... | reverse complement strand
TGCACTACAGCCAGGAACGCATCACCATCTGCACCGCTGGGCACGCCGAAGGCTTGGCCAAGCTCGCCGCGCTGAACTGGAAACGCCTGAATCTGTCGATCAGTCTCAACGCGGCGAATGACGAAGCGCGTTCACGCGTGATGCCGGTCAATCGCAAAACCCCGCTCGCCGAGTTGCAGCGCATCCTCGCCGCCTACCCACAGCGCAAGAACTTCACCCTCGGTGTGAACTATTGCCTGATGCCCGGCATGAACGATGCGCGTCAGGACGCCATCGATGTCGCCGCGTTCTGTAAACCGCTCGGTCGCGTGCTGGTCAATCTCATCCCTTACAATCCCGGCAACGTTCCGCTGACCCGCGCGCCGGAGGAGGAAGAGATCGTCCGCTTCATCGGTTGGCTGCGCGAAGAGGGCCTGCCGGTGCGCCGCCGCATCACCAAGGGCCGTTCGATCATGGCCGCTTGTGGGCAGCTTGGGAATGTGGAACTGCGCAAGAAGCCGCGTGTCACGCCGCCAGTTGTTTCTTCAGACTGAAAATCCGCAGCAGTAAAAGTCCCGAGAGAACGGAGCAGACGATCGCCTGGAGGATCAGAAATAGCTCAAATCCAGCGGTGGATTTTGCACGGGCGATGGTATCCGCGTTGCCAGGATCGCTGGCGATCGCTGGTCGTCCGCGAAAGAAATCATCATAGAAGCCTGGAGTTGCCGGGTCTTGTCCAGCAGTGATGCGTTCGGCTTCATACGTCTGATACGCCTGCTGTTCTGCTCGGCCATGTGCCAACTCGCTGCGATGTTGTTCGCGCAGCGCCGTGGCCGGAATGGCGAGCATCTTCTCCAGCACAGCTTGGCGTGCACGGCAGTGATCGATCACGCGTTTCTGGACAGCCGGATCGCCCCAGAACTTTCCTGCCAGATCACTCGTGCGTTCGTAGGCATTCCAAGCGATAGCCGGTTGGTTCAGGCCTTCCATCAGGTGGGCGAAGACCAACGCGAAGTGCGGATTGGCACCACTGCCCAGCGTCCAAATCCCCACCATCGCGAGCGCTGGCTCATCGAAAAAAGTCGGCAGGCCAAGACCCTGACCGAGGTGCTCTTGCCATACTTTTTCTGGACTAGGCTGCACCGGGATCGACTCCCGGATGCGTTCGGCAAAGGTCTCGTCTTCAGGCGAGCGCGGCCCGGCGACCAAACGTGTGTACTCGTCTTCTGGCAAACGTGTGAGGACGCCAAAGGTATACGGCGTGTAGCTGCGAAACGCGGCTCCGCTGTCTGCCCACGAAAATCCCGTTAGGTCAAATGTGGTCAGGATATCTGGATGTTCACTGGCATAGAGCAGGTAGCGCAACGTTACCACTTGCCAGCGTTCGCGCCCGAAATGGGCATCCGGATTCACCGCGACCGATTGTTCGATCAAGGCCAGGCCTTCGCGTAATCCGGCCAGCGCTGTCGGATCCTTGGCTAGGGCACCTTTCAGATGCTGGTGTGCCAGCAAGGTCCCCAGGTTGGCGTAGGTGGTATAAAAGGCGCGTTCGGGTGGTGGCCGTTGCCCATCAGGCGTGAGTGGTTGCTGAAGGTCCAGCTTACGTTGCAGGATCGGAATGCCCTCCGCTGGTTTTCCCAGACGATCAAAGTCGACGGCGAGATCGTCGAGTAAGGTGAAGTACCGTGCATCCTTGGCCTTGCTGCCATCCTCATACGTTGCCAGCTCGCGTTCCACCTGCGTATGTCGATGGCGGAACCACGCCTCGCCATGCAGGTAGAAACGTTCGTGCAGCACATCGTGGATCATCGCCAAGCGCAGCGCCGAACCACCGGCCTGTTTGGGCACGAGCCACGGCGCCGGATGCAGTTCATAACGCGTTGGTGCGGCGCGAGTGTGGTTCAGCCAGATGGTGGTGATCGGCACGACGAAGCCGACACCGATGATGATCACCACAAAAATCAGCAACAGGCGCACTCCGCGACGCACGAAGTCCATGGTATTTACTTTGCTGCGGAGTCAGCGGAGTCAGCGGAGTCAGCGGAGCGAAACATCCGCTGCTGACGTTTGGCCATCATCATGCGCTCCTGTCGCAACCAGAAGAGCCCCACCCCCAGCAAGGTCAGGCCGGGCAGGACCAACAGCAACATGCCTGGGTGGGTGCGGGCCGGCACGGCGCGTTTGGTGCTGCGACCGTCACCATACCCGCTGGCGAACTGCTGCTCGTCCGCCTGCGTGGCGGAGTCGTTGATGCAGGCCGGCAGGGGCTGGCCGACGGTACAAGCTACCAAAACGACAGCGGCGAACTTGCGCATGGCGGACTCCCAAACTGGAGGGGGCTGACGGAGTATGGCCAACGGCGCCGACCGCCGCTGGTTCGCGGACGCATCCACCTCCACGGCTGAGGCACACGCCCAGGCAAAACCGCGGCCCAGAGAAGCGCCGGTCGGCACTGGACCAGCCTGCCTAGCCCCGGATCGTGCGCGCCTGCGATGGAGGAGCGATGACAGCGTTGGTCGGCATTATCATGGGTTCGACCTCAGACTGGGAGACCATGGAGCACGCGGCGACCACGCTGACGCAGCTCGGGGTTCCGTTTGAGGTCCAGGTGGTTTCGGCGCATCGCACGCCCGACTTGCTGATGGAGTACGCCGGCTCGGCCGAGTCACGTGGCCTGCGCGTGATCATCGCCGGCGCTGGCGGCGCGGCCCACCTGCCTGGCATGTGCGCGTCAAAGACCGCGCTGCCGGTGCTCGGCGTGCCGGTCGAGAGCAAAACCCTTAAGGGCATGGATTCGCTGCTGTCGATCGTGCAGATGCCCGCGGGTATCCCGGTTGGAACGCTCGCCATCGGCAAGCCTGGGGCGATCAATGCCGCGTTGCTGGCGGCGGCGATCCTGAGCGGCGACCATCCAGAGATCCGCGCCAAGGTGCACGCCTACCGCGCTGAACAGACCAAGAAAGTCCTGAGCCAACCGGATCCCCGTCGGGCCGGCCCCACATGATCGGAATCATCGGTGCCGGCCAGCTTGGCCGCATGTTGGCGATGGCGGCGTATCCGCTTGGTGAACGCGTTCGCGTGCTCGATCCCGTGATGGAATCGCCGGCGGGTCATCTCGCCGAAATGATTGTCGGTCCCTACGACGACGCGGCGTCGCTGGCGAAGCTCGCTGCCGGGTGTGAGGTCGTTACTTACGAATTTGAGAACGTCCCGGTCGCCGCCGTGAAGCAGTTGCAGCAGAACATCGCGGTGTTCCCACCGCCGCAGGCGCTCGAAGCCTCGCAGGACCGCGTCACCGAGAAGACGTTCCTTAACCAACAGGGCATCGCCACCGCGCCGTGGGCCGCGGTCGGCTCGCGCGAAGAGCTTGCTGCCGCCATCACCAAGCTCGGCATGCCCGGCGTGCTCAAGACCCGGCGCCTGGGTTACGACGGCAAAGGCCAAGCGCTCATCCGCGACCAGGCCGGTGCCGATGCGGCGTGGGCCGCGCTCGGCAAACAACCGCTGATCTACGAAGGTTTCGTGACGTTCGATCGTGAGGTCTCGTGCCTCGCCGTGCGTGGCCGCGATGGCCAGATCGCGTGCTACCCGCTGATCGAGAACTGGCATCACGAGGGCATCCTGCGTCTGTCGATCGCGCCGGCGCCGAGGCTCACCGCGGCGGTGCAGGCACTGGCCGAGGACTACGCCGCGCGTGTGCTCAAAGCCCTCGACTACGTCGGCCTGCTGACCATCGAGTTCTTCCAAGTCGGCGAGACGCTGATCGCCAACGAGATGGCGCCGCGCGTGCACAACAGCGGCCATTGGACCATCGAAGGCGCCGCGTGCAGCCAGTTCGAGAATCACATCCGCGCCATCACCGGCCGTCCACTCGGCGCGACCACGGTGCGCGGCGTCGCGGCGATGCTCAATCTGATCGGCGATTTCCCGGATCTTACGACGGTATTAAAGCAGCCCGGCGTCCACTTGCACCACTACGGCAAGGCGCCTCGCGCCGGCCGCAAGATCGGGCACCTGACGCTGGTGGCGGAGGATCACACGACGTTGTACCAGCGCATCACGACGTTGCGGTCAGTCACCGGGCTGGCGAGGCAGCCGGCCTGGCCCTGCTGAGTCGCGAGTATGAACACGGCCCTGGCATCCAGCACGGCGACGTCGGTGCGTGCCTGATCCTGTACCGTTCGCCAAGCGGCAATCAGCCGCTGGATCACTTGGCGTTTTCCGGCCTCTGATCGACCCGCACCTGGCCGGCGCACCAGCCACCGTCGCGTTGTGCGTGCAGGGTGAGCAATTCGACCGCATCCACGGTGAGACGTTCCCCAGGTTCGGGCATGATGCGGTTGTTCGTGGTGGAGCAGGCCCGGCAATGCCTGGGAATCCTCCGGCATTGGCATCTCCCAAGCGCACTCCACCATCCCGCGCCATGACCAAACGACCCCGCCGCAAAGTGGTTTTGTCACCTCACCGCAAGCCGCTGGACATGGATCTTGATACTTGGCAGGCGGCGCTGCGGCGGGAGTTCGGCCGCGCCCAGAGTTTCCGCTGTGAGAACCTTGGCAGCGAGCCGGTGTTCAGCGAATACCGCGTCACCAATCCCCAGAAGGGGAGCCACTACCGCGTCGCCATCCGCGGTCTGGCGCGCGGCGACAACTACTGTTCGTGCCCGGATTTCGCCACCAATGCCCTGGGAACCTGCAAGCACGTCGAGTTCGTGCTGAAGAAGTTAGAACGCCATGCCGGCCGACGGACACTGAAGGCCGGCTGGCATCCGCAGTTTTCCGAAGTGCACCTGCACTACGGCGCCCGGCGCGAGCTGCGTTGGCGTCCGGGAACCGGCTGCCCGGTTCGGGTGCGGGCGATTGCTGCCCGCATGTTCGATGAGCACGGCGTGCTGAAGTCCGGCGGCGACGCTCGACTGTCCGGCCTCTACCGGCTCGGCGAGCAGTGCGGTCATGAGATCCGTCACTACGGTGATGGCGACGCGCACGTGGCGCAGCTGGCCGATGATCGCCGCCGGCGTGCGGCGCTGGCCCGGTTGTGCCCGCAGGGGGCATCCAGTCGCGCCCTGTTGGCGTCGGTGAAGACCGAGCTGTCGCCCTACCAGCGTGAAGGCGCGTGGTTCGCCGCCAATGCCGGCCGGGCGATCATCGCCGATGAGATGGGCCTGGGCAAAACCGTGCAGGCCATCGCCGCGGCGGCGCTGCTGAAGAAGACCCGCCAGGTGCAACGCCTGCTGGTGATCTGTCCGGCCTCACTGGTGCACCAGTGGCAGGCAGAGATCCGGCGCTTCGCCGGTTGGACCAGCGAGGTCATCGTCGGCGGTGTGGTTGCGCGTCAGCAGCAATGGGCTACAGGCGACGCCGAGATTCGCATCGCCGCTTATGATGTGGTCCTGCGCGATCATGCCCTGATCGATCGCTGGTCGCCGGATCTGCTGATCGTGGATGAGGCGCAACGCATCAAGAACTGGCGCACCCGTGCGGCGCAGACGCTCAAACGCCTGCGGGCGCCGCTCGCCATCGTCCTCACCGGCACACCGCTGGAAAACCGTCTGGAGGATCTGCACTCGATCGTCGAGTTCATTGACCGGCATCGCCTTGGTGCGCTGTTTCGCTTCCTGCATCAGCACCAGCTGACCGATGAGGTCGGCAAGGTCACCGGCTACCGTGACCTCAATTCCGTCGCAGCGCACCTCGCACCGGTCCTGATCCGTCGCCGTCGTGCGGACGTGCTGAAGGATTTGCCCGGCCGTCACGACGAAACGCGCTTCGTACCGCTGGCACGCGAACAACGCGCCATCCATGAGGAGAACGCGCAGCAGGTCGCGGAACTGGCAGCCAAATGGCGGCGTTTCTCGCACTTGACTGAAGGCGACCAGCGCCGCCTGACCGCCGCGCTGCAGACCATGCGCATGGTCTGCGACAGCACCTACGTGGTCGATGGTCTCACCGATGTCGGCGCCAAAGCTGGCGCGGTAGAACAGGCGCTGCGTGAACTGACCAGCGATCCCACCGCCAAAGTGGTGATCTTCAGCGCGTGGTTGCGCATGCATGCGCTGATCGCCAAACGCCTGGAGAAACTCAAGCTCGGCCACGTCCATTTTCATGGCGGCGTGCCGACCCGCCAACGTCAGGCGCTGGTGCAGCAGTTCCGCGACGATCCCGCCTGCCGCGTGTTCCTGGCCGGCGACGCCGCCGCGACCGGGCTGAATCTGCAACACTCGGCCGCAGCGGTGATCAACGTCGACCTGCCGTGGAATCCGGCGGTGCTCGAACAACGCATCGCCCGCGTTCACCGCCTGGGTCAGACCAAGCCCGTACGCGTGATCAACCTGGTGGCGAAGGACAGCATCGAACAGCGCATCCTGGGTCTGCTCGGCACCAAACGTTCGCTCGCTGCCGGCATCCTCGACGCCGGCGCCGACACCATCGACCTGGGCGGCAACCGCATGAAGCGATTCATGGCCGATGTCGAAGCCGCGACCAGCGATGGTGCGACTGACGTTGGTATGACCGGCGTTGGTATGACCGGCGTTGGTATGACCGGCGTTGGCACCAACACCGAGACGCCACCACCGACGGAGGTGATGCCCGCCGGATCATCGAAGAGGAGTACCGGCGCAGCGAGCAAACGCGCGGCTCCATCGTCGGCGCTCCAAGCATCCACCGTGGCAGCCCGTCTTGCGGAGTTGGTTGGTGTCCAGCGCGAGTCGCTCAGCGTGCGGATGGGCAGCGACGGCCAAGCCACGGTCACCCTGACTCCTGCGCTTTTGGCGAAGTTAGGGTTGATGACCTGAGTGGTTCGTGCGGCTCGCCGCGTGTAAACCTACTCCATCTCCCGCGCCACGCGGTACTCGCGGTAGTTGCCCTTCCAGTCGGTGAGCTTGGGTTTGCCGCCAGGGCCGTCTTCGAGCACGATCACGCGGGTGCCGACGCTGTCGATGAACTCACGGTCATGGCTGACGAAGATCAGCGTGCCTTGGTATTCTTCGAGGGCTTCCTGCAGCGCTTCGATTGATTCCATGTCCAAGTGGCTGGTTGGTTCGTCGAGCACCAGGACGTTGGCTTCCTGCAACATCACCATCGACAGCAGGCAGCGGACCTTTTCACCACCGGACAACACGCCGACGTGTTTCTTCACATCGTCGCCGCTGAACAACATGCGGCCGAGCATCGAGCGCATGTTGTTGATGTCCTGGTTGTCGGTGTGGGTCTTGATCCAGTCCATGATGCTGGCTTCTTTGTCGGGGAAGAGCCCGGTGCCTTCTTGTGGGAAGTACGCCCGCGTGGTGGTGCCACCCCAGGTGAGCTTGCCGCCCGTGGGTTGCAGGTCGCCGAGCAGCAGGCGCACCAGCGTGGTCTTGCCGATACCGTTGCGACCGACGATGGCGAGGCGATCGCCGCGATCGATGCGGGTGCTGAACTTGGTGAACAATTCAGCGGCACCGGGAAAACCGAACGAGAGGTTCTCGGTCTCGACGACGTTCTGGCCGCTGGGCTTGGGCGTCTTGAAGAAGAGTCGCGGCGACACACGTGACGACGGCAGCACTTTCTGACCCGATAGCGCAGCGATCTGCTTTTCGCGGCTGGTGGCCTGTTTGCTGCGCGCGGCGTTGGATTTGAAGCGTTCGACGAACAGCTTGAGCTTGGCCACCTGACGTTCGACGCGGCCGACTTCTTTGCTGCGCTGCGCGCGCGCAAGCTGTTCCTGCGCCTGATAGAGATCGTAGCTGCCACCGAAAATGCGGATGGTTTTGTAGTCGACGTCACAGGTGTGGCTGCACACGCGGTTAAGGAAGTGACGATCGTGGCTGACGACAATGATGACGCCTTCGCAGTCGGCGAGGAATTTTTCCAGCCACACCATGGCCGGGATGTCGAGGTTGTTGGTCGGTTCGTCGAGCAGCAACACGTCGGGCTTGGAGAACACCGCCTGCGCCAGCAACACGCGCACCTTCTTGGCGGTGTCGATGTCCTTCATCTTCAGGTTGTGCACGTCGGGCGACACGCCGAGATCGGTCAGCACTTCTGCGGCCAGGGTCTCTTGCGAATAGCCGTCGAGGTTCTGGTAATGCTCCTGCAATTCTCCCAGGCGGTCGCCGTCCTTGTTGGTGAAGTCCGTCTTATTGGTCAGGGCGTCCATCTCTTCTTGGATCTTCCAGATCACCGGATGACCCTGAAGCACCACGTCGAGCACGCGGGTCTGTTCGTGACCAGTGATGTCCTGCTTGAGCCAGCCCAGACGCTTGCCCGGCTCCATGATCACTTGGCCGGTAGCCTGTTCCAACTCGCCAGTGAGGATCTTAAGGAACGTCGATTTGCCAGTGCCGTTGGCGCCGATCAGGCCGTAGCAGTTGCCGGCAGTGAATTTCAGGCTGACGTTCTCGAACAGGACCTTTTGCCCGAAATTCATCGTGATGCCGGCAGTGCTGAGCATGGAAAACTCCGTCGTGGGGCGCGGATGCTATAGCGATGCCAGGGGGGGCAAACCCGTTCGGGGGCAGGCCGATGTCCGATGTCCGATGTCCGATCGTATCGGTGCGGGTCCGACATCGGATATCGGACATCGGACATCGGACGACCAGTGGCCGAATCCGACCGGGAAGTCCCTGGACTGCGGGGCTGACCGCCCAACGCTCTGCGCCCTTCTGTCGAACGACGCCAAGGAGCGTGCATGGATATTCTCGGTACGGTGTGGTTCTGCCTGTTGGCGGCGCTCGGCTTCGGCTTCGTCATCTTCATTCACGAACTCGGCCATTTCCTCTTCGCCAAGTGGGCTGGTGTACGCGTCGACCGTTTCTCCATCGGCTTCGGCCCGGTGATCCTACGTCGTCAGATCGGTGAGACCGAATACGCCCTGTCGCTGCTGCCGCTCGGCGGCTATGTGAAAATGCTCGGACAAGAAGACACCCCGACCGAAGTCACCGGCGAAGCCAAGACCGATCCGCGTAGTTACCTAGCGAAGTCGTGGAAGTGGCAGACCGCCATCCTGCTCGGAGGCGTGCTCTTCAACCTCATCAGCAGCTATATCATCCTGATCGGCATCGCGTGGTACGGCAAACCGACCATCGCGCCGGTGGTCGGTTCGATCATCAGCGAAATCAAAGACGAGGGTGGCCATCCCCAGCCGAGTCCCGCGGTACAGATCGGCCTGCGTGTCGGCGACCGCATCCTGACCATCAATGACCAGCTGATGCGAGAGTTCGACAATATCCAAATGGCGATCATCAGCAGCGGACGTGAGCCGTTGGTGATGACGGTCGAACGGCGCGATGCCGAAGGTAAGCCGCAGCAACTTCGCCTGCCAACGGAAGGTCCAGGTGTCGCCGCGGCACCGAACTTTGACCAAGGGCGCCTGACCTATGGTTTCGGCCAGATGGAAGGCATCGAGATCCTGCAATCCATGACCTACACCGGCCAGGATTTTCCGGACGCGCCGAAGTTCGGCGAACGCATCGTTGCCATCGCCGGTCAACCGGTGCCGGACTACACCAATGGCCAGCAGCTGCGCGATCTCCTGATCGCCCATGTCGGCACCAGCATCCCGTTGACCCTGCGGCGCGGTGATCAGGAACGTAGCGTGACGTTGCCATTCGCCGGTCTGGAACCGGATGCTGGCTTGGTGATCGGTCTGCCGGTGCGCATCAACAAAGCACCGCCACGGTTGGACGGTGCCGCAGAAGGTCTGCTCGCGGGCGACGTGGTACTTGCCGTTGATGGTGCGCCGATTGCAGGCCTGCAGCGTTTCCTCGCGGCGATCCGTCCATCGCTCAATGCTGGACGTGCGATTACCATCCGCGTTTGGCGCGATGGCGCGGAACGCGACGTCACCGTCCAGGGTCGTGATGTGCATGGTCGTGCTCTGCTGAATGCCGAGTTGGGACCGGTCACCGGCTTCCTGCCGCTCATGCCCGATGCCTTTGATGGCAAACCCTCGCCGCTTGCCGCGGCCGGCATCATGCCCGGAGATGCCATCATTGATCAGCCGCCCTTTACGCCGGACCGCCTGCTCAAGCCGATGGAAGTCGCCGTGGTCTCTGGTGGGCAGCGCGCGCTGATCCCCATGTCGAAAGAAGACACCGTTGCGGCGTTGCACCAAGTCCGTTCGGGGCTGCTCGGGCGTGTCTTCGGTGGCAAGCCGGCCCCCACCTTGGCTGACGAACTACGCGGCAAGCGCGTCACGGCGGTCGACGGTGGTGTGTTGCAGCTGATCACTCGTGATGGCATCGCCGTGTCCGTGCCGCCACGCGCGTTGAGCGAGAGCGGCTGGGCCACCCTTGCCACCAGCCTGAAACCAGGCGATTGGATCACCGGAGTGGTGCCGGTCGCTGACGGCTATGCCTTCGAAGTGGCACGCGGAGCTGGCGAACCCAAATCCGTCACCATCACCCCGCGTGATCCGGGCGTCGTCCTAGTGCTCGAACCGCTGGCAATGACCACCTACCAGCTCAAGTCCTGGACCGAAGCCTTCAGCATCGCCAACGACGCGGCCTATGCGATGATCTTCAAGACTCTGCACATCATCCCCAAGTTTTTCCAGTCGACCAAGGACGGCGGCCTGGATCCGAGCAAGGCGCTCACCGGTCCGATCGGCATTTTCAACATGCTCAAGGTCAGTGCTGAACGGTTCGGCATTGTGAAGTACCTCGAACTGATGGCGTTGATTGGTCTGAACCTGTTCCTGGTCAACTTGCTGCCGATCCCGGTCACCGACGGCGGCCAGCTGATGTTCCTCGCCATCGAAACCGCCACCGGTCGGCAGCTGGCGCCGTGGGCCCGCAACCTCGCCATGTGGATCGGCCTGATCATGGTGTTGGCCTTGATGGTCTACGTCATCGGCCTCGACATCCTGCGGCTGATGGGCCTCAACTAACGGACGCCGTCGGAAGCGCGTGCGGCACCTGCATTGCCGCACGTCCCCGCGCCTGTCCTTGCGACTGACCGCTCGCCGGCCTAGGGTCATCCCGCATGGGTGTGACCAGCGGCAGTGACGGACTGATGCGCCACGTTCGTCATGGACGAGCGCTGGTCGCGCTCCTCTGTTTCGTCGCCGGACAGGCGCACGCTGAAAGCATTGATCGCGTTGTATTGCCCTCCGGACTGACGGTGGTCATCGCCGAACAGCACACCACCCAGGCGGTCGAACTGCGCATCGCGGTGCGCGCCGGTCCGGTGTACGAAGGCGAACGTTTGGGCAGCGGACTGAGCTTGCTGACCCAGCGGCTGGTGGCCGGAGCTGGTGCCGGTGATTTGGCTGCACCGCAGATGCGCGATGCGCTGGCACGTTTGGGTAGCGTGACGGGTGGGATAACTGGTGGTTCGGCTGGTGGTACTACGTCAGTCGCGCGCAGCGAGTTTGCCTTCACCACCACGGCGACGGGTCTGCCGACCGCACTCGCGTTGATCGCCAATCGTTTGGCGACGCCGCTGTTGCTTACCGAGGATCTGGAACGTGAACGCGCCGCGGTGGGAACGTTGGAGGTTCCGCAGGAACAGACCGCGCTGATGGCGCTGATGTTTCGTCAGCATCCCGCGCGCCTGCCGATCGCTGGACTCGCGCCGCTGCGTGGTGCGCTCACCCTGGAACAGGTGCAGGCCTATCACCAGCTGCGGTACCGCAGTGCCAACACCGTGGTGGTGGTATGCGGCAATATCGCGGCGCTCGAAGCACGGCGTCAGGTGGAGCAGGCTTTTGCTGCGTATCCGCTCGGCGGTTACGCGCCGCAGCCATTGCCGAGCGAACCGCCGCCGCTGGTGCCGCGTTACCAGTCGCTCACCAGCAGCACGATTAAGCAGCCGCGCATCACCCTCGGCTGGCGCACCGAAACGCTCGATCATGGGTCGCAGCCAGGGCTCGCGGTGCTTGCCACCTGGCTCGGTGGCGAACGTGGACCGCTGACCGCTGCGCTGGCGGGCAAAGGCCTGGGCCAGGACATCGTGGTGGAGAACGTCGCGTCGATCGCCATGCCCGGACACCTGCGCCTGGCCTTTAGCACCACCCTCGAACGTCGCGCCGAAGCGGAACAGGCGCTCTACAAAGCCTTGGAACTGGTCGGTCAGCAGCCGCTCGATGAAGCCCAGATCGCCGCCGCACGGGCCGTCACGCTGCGCCAGCTGGCGCAACGTCAGAGCACTGTGCGTGGATTATGCGATGAACTGTTGGCGTGGGAATTGGCCGCTGGTGACCCGGCGTATGTGCGCCGTTTTGCCGAGCAGGTCGCCGAGGTCGATGGCCTCGAAGTCATGCGCGTGCTGCGTCGGTACGTCATCAGCCGTGAGGGTGATCGCGGTCGTTGCACGGTGGTGGTGCGTCCGCTCGACCACAAAACAGCGCGCCCAAGCGAGCTGGTCAAGACCCCGACGCCGGTGTCGGTTGTCGCGCCCGAGATCATCGCTCTGCCGCATGGGGTGCGCCTGATGCTGCGCCCGTCGCTCGAACAACCGCTGGCGCGCGTGCACTTGGTGCTCGGTGGCGCGGCGGCGGTGGAGGGCGAGTTCCAGCATGGCGCCACCGCCTTGCTCGCGCCGCTGATGTGCCGCGCCACCGAGACCCGCGCACCGAGCGATATCGACGCCCTGCTGAACACGCGTGGCATGCAACTCACCACGTCGGTCGATCTCCACCGTTTGGATCTGGGTGTGACGTGTTTCCCTGCGGATGTGCCGCAGGCACTCGACCTGTTGAGCGACGTGCTTTGCCGCGCGGCCTTGCCGCCGGATGAATTGGAACTGGTGCGCCAACGTGCCGCGGCGGAAACCGCGAGTGATTCCTGGGAGCGACGGTTTCTTGCCGACGTGCGGGAGATTTCGTTGGTGGGCCATTACGCCGCCGCTGATCCACGCAGCGCCAAGGCCGGGCTGGCACACCTTGATCGCAGCGTGGTCTTGGCGCACTACCGTCGCTTGGCCGTCGGAGCGAATACCGTGCTGGTGGTCTACGGTCATTTCGATCGTGCGGCGGTGATCGATCAGGCGCGAGCACTGATCACGCCCAGGCAAGAATTGGCTGCTGGTTCCACCGTATCGCCACGCGGCGTGCCGTGGGGTGAACGCGCTCAATCGTCGTTGACGGTCTCTCACCACGACGCGCCCTTCGCGGCCTTGGCTCTGGTGTGGCACGGGCCGACCTTGGTTGATCGTGCGCGTGATGACGCCTGCATGCAGGTGCTGGGTGCGTTGTTGGAGGCGCGTTTCCAACGTGCCCTGCCGCCCCAGGGCGATGGTCAGTTGCCGCGTCTGAACACGACCGGTGAATCCTATGATCAACGCGGTATCTGGATGGTGTGGGGCGCCTGTGACGATGCGCGTCGCGATCAGGTGCAGCAGACCGTGCGCGACGAAGTCGCCCGCTTCATCGCCCAGTTGTGGCTGCCCGAGGCCGATCGCGGCGCGCTGCCGGATGGCGAACTCGGCGCTGCCAAAGCGTCCTGCGCCGTGAAGTGGGCGCTCGACCAGGAAGACCTTGGCCGGGTTGCTCGTCGTCATGCGACCATGGCGTTGCTGCAGCAGGATTTGGCCATTGATCTCGCCATGCCGGAGCGCCTCGCCGCGGTCACGCGCAAGGATCTGCTGCGGGTAGCGCAGGCCTGGCTTGCTGGCGACCCGTTGACGGTGATTGCCAGACCCAAGCCGGTGGTGGCCCCGGCTGCTCCGGCTCCGCTGCCGGCAACGCCGGTGCAGGCGGCGCCCAAGCTGCCGCCCAAGCCAGCAGTGCCACCAACCCCTGCAGAAACGACTCCTCCACCCGCCCCGGCACCATGACGACCGCATCGTCGGGAGTGCGATTGCTGCTGTGGAGCCCTGCCGGTCAGCCCGCCCGCACGTTGGCCAAAGCCGGTATCCGAGGCACTTTCGTCAACCGTGGCGGGTCATAACGGCACCGGGCTGTGGCCTGGGACCACATTGCCAGGTGCAACGGGGCCGGTAACACCGCGTACCACTACCCATGAGTTCGCGCGAAGATCTGTATTCGGTCGTAGACCGAGAAGCGAAGGACGACGCCGAGCGGCGTGAGTCCCGCGTCCTGGTTGACGCCTTGTGCAACCGCCGCGACCAGATCGACGGCGCCAGCCAAATCCCGGCCAAGGATGCCAAGCTGTCGGAGCAGATCCTTGGCGAGGCGCGCAAGCGTTCGGCGCAGATCAGCGCCAGCCGTCAGGCCTCGATTTCGCAAGCGCTGACCCCGCCGGCCAAACCCATCCCGTGGTGGTTGTGGCTGGCGTGGATCCTTGCCATTGCTGGCGTGGTCATGGCGTTCTCGTTCCTTGGCTGAGCAGCATCCGGCCTGGACGCAAGGTCCCATCTTCACCCGTATCCCACCGGCTTCTGCGCGCTCACCGACTTTCAGGCGGTAAGCAACTGTGCTGCACGTGGGAGTGCGCCATCCACTCTGGTGCCGTTCTTGTGATTGCCTCCGACGCCGATGGCGCACGGTCGTCATGCACTCTGCGAGGGAATTCACAATGATCTGGTGCCGCAAATTTCCCATCCGTGGCCCGTGGTGCCTGTGTGTTTTTGTTCTCATCGCCAGTCACGCGACGGCGGTCGACGAGTGGTCACGCTTTCGTGGCACCAATGGTGGCGGTGTGGCCCAGACCACGCCGATACCGCCGGAATGGACGGCCGAACAGGCAGCGTGGCGCGTGACGTTACCAGCACGCGGACATTCCTCTCCGGCGGCGTGGGGCGACTTGGTGGTGGTCACAGCGGCGGATCCGCAAAGCGGTCGTCGTCATGTCCTCGGCATTGAGGCGGCGAGCGGCAAGACGCGCTGGACGCAGGAGAGCGAAGGCCCGGTGTTCCGTCAGCACGCTGACAACAGCTTCGCGTCGGCGACGCCAGCGCTCGATGCCGAGCGCGTGTATTGCGCCTGGCTCGCTCCGGAACGTTCACGCCTTGAGGCGTACGATCACGCGGGAAAATCCGTGTGGTCGCTGGATCTCGGATCTTTCATCGCGCAACACGGTGGTGGTGCTTCACCGATCGTCGTCGATGACATGGTGGTGCTGGCGTTCGAGCAAGATGGTCCGGGCGAAAGTTATGTGCTCGCGGTCGACGCGAAGACCGGCAAGGAACGTTGGCGCTTGCCACGTACGTCTGGGAAACTCGCGTGTTCCACGCCAAGCATTCTGCGTCCAGCAAACGGACCGGCGCAGCTCATCTGCACCAGCAGCAATCACGGCGTGTACGCCGTTGATCTGACGAGCGGCAAGGAACTGTGGTCGATGCCCAAGGCTTTCACTCAGCGCTGCGTTGCCTCCCCCGTGGTGGCCGGTGGACTGATCTACGCGAGTGATGGTCAAGGCGGCAAAGGCACCCGACTGATCGCCGTACGCCCACCAACGAAGCCCGGTGCCGAGCCCGAACTCGTGTGGCAACTCATCATTGGCGCGCCATACGTGCCCTGCGTCGCGGTGCGCGACGAGCTGTTATTCCTCATCACCGATGGTGGTCAGGTCGCGTGCTTGCGCGCTGCCACCGGCGAAGAGGTCTGGCGCCAAGCGCTCGGCGTCGGGACGTTCTACGGTTCCCCGACCCTGGTCGGCGACCGCCTCTACGCGATCTCGCGCCGCGGCGAGGTAGTGTGCACCAGCGCCACGGCGACGTTCGCGCGCCTCGGAACCTCGGCACTGGGCGAGGGCGCGTTCTCCACCCCGGCGGTTGCCGGCGGACGGATGTTCCTGCGCACCTTCACCGGACTCGTGGCGGTAGGGGGTAAGTGAGCTCCCAGAGGGTTAAGCCTCGTCAGGAGCCCCCTAGACAAAAACCGACCCCTCCTATATTCCGCCACCCTACGCGCGGGCGTAGCTCAGTTGGCTAGAGCGACAGCTTGCCATGCTGTAGGTCGTGAGTTCGAGTCTCATCGCCCGCTCCAAG
>Ga0105049_10004784_pt1 | contig 15860 bp, 10 predicted proteins | sample MAT06_FD_78087 | JGI IMG/M metagenome (GOLD analysis project Ga0105049, IMG submission 78087) | Freshwater microbial communities from Lake Fryxell liftoff mats and glacier meltwater in Antarctica - MAT-06 | ecosystem: Environmental > Aquatic > Freshwater > Ice > Liftoff microbial mat | place... | reverse complement strand
CTGATGAAGAACGTGAACGCGTGGTCGAACGTGAAACCGACCGAGGCCTACCGTTCGGAACTCAAGCTCCAAAAAGCCACGGCCACCGCGGCAGCCGCGAAAGCGAAGGCGGAAGCCACTCCGAACGACCCCACGCTCCGACGACTCGCGGACGACTCGGAGGCCGCTCGTTCCCGAGCCGAGGGCGAATCGACCGCCGCGGCGAACGATCGCGATCACTACCGCGGGTTGCAGGTCTGGTTCTTCGTCGCGCTCGTCGCGGGGTTCGCGGTCAAGGTGCCGCTCGTGCCGTTCCACACTTGGTTGCCGGCCGCGTATGCGGAAGCGCCCATGGGCGTGACTTTGATTTTGTCCGCCTTGATGGCGAAGCTCGGGACTTACGGCCTCTTGCGAATCGTGCTGCCGCTCGCGCCGGAACCTTCCGTCGAATACGGCTTGCCCGTCCTCGGCGGGCTCGGGGCGTTCGGCATCATTTACGCCGCGTTCTGCGCTTACGCTCAGCGCGATTTGAAACTCTTGACCGCGTACAGCAGCGTGTCCCACCTCGGGTTCCTCGTCGTCGGGCTCTTCGCCTTCAACACCGAAGGGATCACCGGGGCGAGCTTGCACATGGTGAACCACGGCCTGAGCACGGGAGCCATGTTCGGCCTGCTCGGCTTCCTGGCCGTGCGCTACCAAACGCTGGACATGAACCAGTTCGGTGGATTGATGGGCCGCTATCCGGGGTTTGCATTCCTACTCGTCGTGATTTCGCTCGCGAGTATTGGGCTCCCGGGGTTGAACAACTTCGTCTCCGAAATGCTCATGCTTTCCAGCGTGTTCGAGCCGTCGTCCACGTCGTCCGTCGGGTACTGGCTCGCCGCCGCGGCGGTCGCGGGGCTGTTCCTCTCGGCGTGGTACACCATGACCATGCTCCGCCGCGTGCTTTTCGGCCCGCTCCAGGAGCCGACGACGGCGACTGTGCCGACCGGTTTGACTCAGCGGGAAACGATCGCATTCGCACTGCCGGCCTTGCTCTGCGTGGTGCTCGGCCTCTATCCGCAGCCCGTGATCGACACCATGAAGGCCGATGTGGCCTTGGTCGTTAAAGCCGGCGACAATGCCCGGACCCGCTCGAGCGACGCCCGACCTTAACCGTTCCGAGGACGCTGCACCGTGAAGTCGCTGCCCGATGTCCAGACCGAGTTACTCGCCACGGCGTATCGGCTCGTGCTTCCCGAGACCGCGCTGTTCGGCGCGGCGTGCATTCTGTTCCTCGTCGCCGCTTTCTACCCGCGGCGGTGGCTGGCCATCGCGCTCGGGCTCCTCGGCATCACCGCGGCCGGGTTGATCGCCGCGACGGTCGGGCCCGACGAAATCGCCCTCTTCAACAAGGCCGTGGAAGGAACCTCCTTTGCACCGCGCTCCGTGGCCCCGTTCGACCCCACCGGCGTGGCCCCGTTCGTCCGCTGGCTCAGCATCGCCGCTGCGGGGCTGTTCCTGTTACTGGCGTACAACGAAACGACGGATTCCACAGCGTGCGAATACGCCGCGTGCGTGCTCATCGTCGCCGCGGGCGCGTCGATGGTCGCCCGAGCGAACGATTTGGTCTCGCTCTTCCTCGCCCTCGAAATGATCAGCATTCCCACTTACGTGTTGCTCTACCTTCCCGCGAAATCCAAGTTTGGGCAGGAAGCGGCCGCGAAGTACTTCCTTCTGAGCGTGCTCTCGTCCGCGGTCCTGCTCTTCGGGTTCAGCTACCTCTACGGCCTCGCGGGTTCGACCAACATCGGCGCCGTGGTCGAAGCCCTCGCGATAGCTCACCAGCACGGCGTTTCGCCGATGGCGCTCGTCGGCGTCTTCCTCGCCATTGCGGGGATCGGCTTCCGCATTGCGGTCGTGCCATTCCACTTTTACGCCCCGGACGTTTACGAGGGCGGCCCGACCGGCGTCGTTGCGCAACTCGCAGTCGTGCCCAAAATCGCAGGCATGATCGCCCTCGCCCGCATCCTCGGCATGTTGAACCCGCCCGGCGACCGCCTGCCTTTCGACTCGGCTCATACGCTCATTCCACTGACGCTCTGGGTGCTCGCGGCCGTCACCATGACCTTCGGCAACGTCATGGCTCTCCTCCAAGACAACGTCAAGCGATTGCTCGCGTACTCCGGCATCGCCCACGGCGGGTACATGCTCATCGGGCTCGTCGTCGCTTCCGCAGTGCCCGAGGCAACCGACGCGGACTTCGCTCAATCCGGCGTCGATTCCATCCTCTTCTACCTCGTGGCCTACGCCCTCATGACCATCGGCGCGTTCGCTGTGATCCAGCGCGTCGCGGGGACAACGGGCGACGGGCGAGTGATGCTCGACGACCTCGCGGGCCTAGGCCAAACCCGCCCCGCCACAGCCTTGGCGATGACGATCTTCCTTCTCAGCCTGATCGGCTTGCCATTGACTGCGGGGTTCATGGGCAAGTTCCTACTCTTCCTCGGTGCGCTCGATTCCGCGGGGCCGATGGGAACGATGCACCGCATCCTCGTGATCATCGCGGCCGTCAACGCGGCCATCGGGGCGGTTTATTACCTCCGGGCGATCGGCGTGATGTACCTGCGTTCGCCGATGCAAGCGGCCTCTCCATCCAAGACGGCACCCGCGTTCGCCGCGGCGATCCTCTGTGCGGTCGCAACCATCGCCATCGGCGTTTACCCGAAGCCCCTCGCCGACGCCGCGAAAGAAGCAGTGCCGACGCGGTCGAGTTCGCGGTAAATTGGCGTGCATGAACGCCGTCCTGAAGCACTACCCTTCGCCGATCCCCGATTTGACCTGGCATCCGCTCGGTTGTGCGGGAGGATTCAGCGGCGCGAGCGTCTGGCGGGGAGACCTCCACGGCAAACCCCTCGTTGCGCTCAAGGCGTGGCCAATCGGGTTTCGCAGGTCGAAACTCCGCCAGATCCACGAATGGATGCTCCAGTCCGGCCGTTGCGACAATCTCCATTTCGTTCCCAGAGTTTGGCCGTGGGAAACGGGTCAAACCATCGTTTACGAAGCCGGACGGCTTTGGGACGTTTGCACCTGGATGGGTGGAACGGCTGACTTTTCCGCACACCCGAACGACGAAAAACTCCGAGCGTCCTGCCGAGCGATTGCTCAACTCCATCGAGCCTGGACGGTCCCAAACTCGACGGTTTCGATTTGCCCTGCCGTCGAACGACGGCTTTCGCTGCTCGGTCAATTCGATCCGAACGCACCGCTTCTATCGGCCGCGTATCCAGAAGCGGCCGCGATTCTCGAATCGGTCCGCTCAACGATCCGTCGATTGGTGCCGTTGGCAATGGCGGTACTCGAACCCGAACGAACGCGGCCCGGCCCCGTGCAGCCTTGCCTCTGCGATGTTTGGCACGATCACGTCCTCTTCGACGCCGATCGCGTGACCGGCATCGTCGATTACGGTTCGATGAAGTTCGACCACCCCGCGGTCGATCTCGCTCGCTGGCTCGGGGATGTCGTGGGCGACGAGGAATCGAAAGTTCGCCTCGGCCTCGACGCTTACCGCGAGGCGGGCGGGCCGTGGGAACCGGACTTCGAGTTCGTCTCCTTGCTCGACCGCACCGGAGTGATTTGTGCTGGGATTCACTGGATGAATCGGCTGTCGGTCCCGTCCGATTCGCTCGATCGCGTTCGACTGGTCGAGCGGGTTCGCAAAGTTGCCGGTCGCTTAGAAACGATCTCGCGACAATCGACTCGGTTGGTCGCTATACCTCGCACGGCTGAAATTGAATCGACTTTGAGATCGCTCTGGAATCGGTCGCCGAAGATCGATCGATTTTCTGAGCCCGAACGCCGGTGAGGTCGGGAGCGCTACCCTCACTGGCGTTCGGGCTCAGATAAAACCGAATGATGTCTCTCGGCAGTCGTCGGCAAGCGAATGGGTGGCGCATCCACGCCTCCAGACAGGCCGAAAGCAGGCATTTTGAGCCCCAAAACGGCTCAAAACCATCACGAATTCACTCAAAACGACCCGTTTTCGGGTCTCCGGAGCCCCTATTCGATCGAAAAGTGATGCTTTTCGGCGCGTTTTGACCGAATTTTGATGGCAAATCGTCACTCAAAACCGCTCTTGCATCTTTATCAACGTGGTCGTGTTTCAAGGTGCCACGGTGCCATGGGTGTCATGGCACCATGAATCGGTAGGTGCTGGCACCGTGGCACCTTCGCACGCTTCGATCCGAGACCGAACGCCCGTGAGGGAGTCTGCGACCTCGCCGACGCTTCGGGTTGGTGGACCCAGGGGAAGAATCATCATTTTCAGCCGTGGAAAGCATAGAATTCTCTCCACACTATCCACACCGCGCGCTGCCAGGGGCTATCCGTGACGATCTCGGTCGTGTGCCCCTATTGCGAAACCGAATACCAGGTGAACCCGGACTTGGCCGGAAAGTCGATGCGCTGCCCGAACGCATCCTGTCGGGAAATCATCGAAGTCCCCGCGGCCGTCGTCCCGCTGCCGGCCCCAACAATCCCGACCGCGCCGCGGGTGTTCGACGCCGAGTCGGTTTTCGAGTTGCCCGCCCCCCCGGCGGAATTACCGTTCGAGCGCATCGAAGCGGACTCGGTCGGCCCGCTGGAAGCCATTGTCGCGGATGACGAACCGCCGTCCGTCTTCGAATTGCCCATCGACGAACCTCCCATTCGTTCGGCGATCCTTCTGCCCAAACCGTCCGAGAAAATCCCGCCCGCAGCAGTCTCGATTCCCAAAGCGACTTTGCTCCCCCCGGTCCAAAAGGCGAAGAAAGTCGGCGGCCCCAAAGAAGTTGCCTGGACGGACAATGCCCCGCTGCCCGGCGCACCGGCAACGCCCGCCGCGGTCGCAACGGACGACGATGAACCCTTCCGTCCGCGAAGGGGAAAAAAGCGGTCGTGGCCGATGGTCTTGCTCATCGTGCTTTCGCTCGCCACCTTCGTGGGGCTTGGATTCATTGGTTACGGGCTCCTCCAGCAATCGAAGCTGAAGGAAGACCAACTCGCGGCCGACGCCGAGACCGCCTACAAGGACGGCAACTACCCCACCGCTCAGAAACGCTACGAGGAACTCCTCGAAAAGTTCCCCGATAGCGACGCGAAATCGCGTTACCGGTTCTTCGCGAGATTGTCCGAAACGTCCGCGGTCATCGGCTCCGTCACCTCCCGCGACAACCCGGACGCGGGGCAAAAGGCGTTCGACCGCTTCGTCGCCGAGTTCAAGGACGATCCACTCGCTCAACCCGAAACCGGCTTCGGCACGGACATCGTCCAGGCCGGCAAGCGGCTCGCGGATACGCTCGCGGAGTTCGCGGGCGATCGGCTCAAGGATTTCCGCGCGGACCGCACGAAACTCGAGCCGCTTTCCACTGCGGAAAAAACCGTCGCGGACGGACGGACACTCCTGCCAATCGTGGACCGCTTCCGCGACAAGCAAGGGTTGAACCTCGACCCACAGCGCGCGAAGTTCGACGAACTGGCCAAAGCCTTCTCGGCCGAACGACACCGACTTTCTGTATTGGAGCCGTACCGCTCGTTGGCCAACGAGCCCACGGCAGCGGGAATCGAAGAATTCGAGCAAATGCTGAAGGAGAACAACCTCGCGGCCGATGCGGAGGCGAAAGCGATGCTCGCGTTGGCGGAGAAGAATCTGCGGGCGACGATCATCTTCACCGCCAAACCTGTTGCTGCGAGTCGCATCCCTTCGGCCCCGCACCCGCCCGTGCTCTTCGCCGCGGCCGTGGCCGGCGTGCCGCAGCCTCGCATCAGTTTGGATGCCGCACCGGACATCGTCTTCGCCGTTGCCCGCGGCGTCCTCTACGCTTTGGACGCGCAAACCGGAACCGTCGTCTGGGGCACTCGAGTCGGCCCTCCGACGCTCGACCCGCGCGCCGCGGACGTGCCGGTCCGCATCACGCTGGGCGACGGCGCTACGGATTGGGTGCTGGTGACCGACGAATCGACGGCGACGCCCGGCCTCACGGCTCGCGTCGCCCGCACCGGCGAATCGGTTTGGTATCAGCCTTTGCCCTCGCCCGCCTTGGCCCGACCCGTCGTGATCGGTGGCCGCGTCTATTTACCGCTGCGAGACCGACTCGGCACGGTGATCGAATTCGACGCACTCAGCGGAGCGAAAGTCGGCGAACTGACGATCCGCCAGCCCATCGGCACGGGACTCGTCGCGATCCCCGGACCTTCGCTCGGCGAAAGCTACCTCGTCGTACCCGCCGACGCATTCCGCTGCTTCATCTTCGGCATCGGCTCCGAAGACGCGGACGGCAACAAGCTCCCGGCCCGCTGCGTGCGCGTGTTCCAAACCGATCACCCCCGCGATTCCCTCCGCGGCGAGCCGATCCCCGTCGTCCCCGCAGAGCCGACCGGGCCGCGACTGCTCGTGTTCACGCAGGCCGACGGGCCGACGACGATGAAGTTGCGGGCGTTCGCACTGCCCACGGCCGCGGACCTCGCGGCGAGCGATACCGCCACGGTGGATCGACCGACCGCCCCGCCGGCCGAAGTCGTCGTCCCCGGCTGGGCGTGGTTCCCGCCAGTCTCCGATGGCGAACGGCTCGTGCTCGCGACCGACGCGGGGGCATTTTTGGCTTACGGCATCAACCAATTGCAAAACGCGGACCGACCGCTCTTCGCGCTGCCCGGCCCCGCGGCTCGGGGCGAAGCGGACGCCGTGCTCCGATCGCAAATCGTCCTCGCCGAGGAAGACGGCTACTGGGCCGTGATCGCGGGGAACCTCGTGCGACTGCGAACTTCGGTCAACGCGACCGTGGGCTATCAAATCCTGCAGTCCGGCGGAGGCCGGCCCGTCGGCGAACCGGTGCATCGACCGCAAATCCGGCCCGGACTCGGCCTCGGCGTCGTCGTCGCCCGCACGGGCTCGGCCGTTCAGGCCATCGGGTTCGACATCGCCACCGGGCAGCTCCGCTGGCAGCAGCGATTGGGGCTTTCCGGCACCCATGCCCCCGTCGGGCGTGCGGATGGGTCGGCGCTGATCCCCGACGATGACGGCGGCGTTTACCTCGTCGGCACGGGAGCGAACTCCGGCCGAACCGCGGCCGATACGCTGCTCGCGGAACCGATCGCCCGGCCCCTTGCAGACCTGAGCGGACGAGCCGCCGTCGCGGCCGGCGACGACGGCAAGTCGCTCTGGGTGCTCGCCCCGGAAGCCGCCGACCGCGAAGGCCGCCGGTTGCGGGTTCGCTGGATTGTCGATCGTGTCGTGAAACTCGAAACGTCCGTGCCGCTGCCGGATGCCCTCGCGGGCTCGCCGCTGATCCGCGGCAACTCGCTGCTGATTCCCTTGGCGAACGGCTACATCCACCGCTTCGATCCCGGTGACACCCAGTTGACACTCGGGCCGCTCTGGCGGAGCGACGCGGACAAAGACGCGGTTTGCCACCTCGCCGCCGTTGGAGACGAGGACTTCCTCGCAACCGACGGCGGCCGGCGATTCGCGAGGTGGAAGTGGACCGCGGGCGCGAAGCCGACGAAAACCACCGGCGCGTGGGAGATGAAGGAGAAACTCGTCGGCCCGCCGGTCGTCTTCGCCGGGGCCGATAGCGTCCGCTTCGTCGCGGCGGATCGAAGCGGTGCCTTGCACCTGTTCGCCGGGGATTTACCGGGCGATCCGCTCCGCCGGTGGCGGAGCGGCGGACCGATTCCCGCGGGCGTGCCGAGCAATCTCGGCGCTATCGCCATCGGCGATCGAAGATTGCTGCTCTACGGCGTCGATCGTCGGGCGGTCGTCGTCCTCGATCCCAACTTGGCCGAACCCGTCTGGGTCGCGGATGGGCTCGTTTCCGCAAACGGCGGCGAACTCACGGGGTGGCGGCTCGACGGTGGCCGCGTGATCGCCCCGGACCAATCGGGCCGCGTAACGATGCTCGACGCGGAGACGGGAAAGGTTTTCGCGAGCGTTCCGAAGACACTTTTGGGCACGGTCGCGACAGCCGCAGCCGTGCCGCTCACTGCTGGAGAAGCCTTGCTTCCCGTGGCCGACGGCACGGCATCGACCGTCGCATTGCCGCCGCGGCCCATCGTCTTGCCGGAATAGCGAGTCCTCAAATCCGAGCCGCGACCGTCAGGAAGCGGTCTTGCAAATCGCTCCCGAACGGTCGCGGCTCGGTTGGCCGGTCCCGCAAATCGCTCCCTGACGGTCGCGGCTCGGTTGATAGTTGCCGCGACCGAACGCGAAATCCATCGGCTATTCCTCGTTTTCTAGCCTTTCTCGCAATCCATCCGAGCTCCCCGAGTGTCGGGAACGCCGTCGGTCGCAGAAGAATTCCGGCGGCCGATTCCGATTTCGTGGACCGGGCGATTTGACAGCCTCCGGACCTCGACCTAGGGTTGGGGCGTGAATGAGACGCCGACCACGCTCAACGGAGCGAAAAGGTCGCGGGAACCGAAAGCCTGCGAGTCTCGGACGACCTCATTCGACGTACTGGAGACCAGTCATGTTCGGCACAATTGCCGCACGAACCGTGGAGTTCCTGAAAAAGGAAGACGGTCCGACGGCAGTCGAGTACGCGGTGATGCTGGCCCTGATCGTCGTGGTGTGCATCGCCGCCATTACGGCCCTCGGCTCTAACGCCAGCAGCACCTTTGGGAACGTGGCCCTGAACACCGCCGCGAAGGGGTCGTAGCAGGGAGTCGTCGTCAGTGCTGGTGGCTCGGTCGCACTTTCGCGGTCGATCCAATTTCGCCCGATTTTTACTTTCTCACCCGAGGAGTTTCCCATGAGCGCAATGATGAAGAACGTCGTCGAGTTCCTGAAGAAGGAAGATGGCCCGACCGCAGTTGAGTACGCCGTGATGTTGGCCCTCATCGTCGTGGTTTGTATCGCCGCGATCACCGCCCTCGGCACGAACGCGAACAGCACGTTCTCCACCGTCGGTTCCGCCGTCAAGCCCGCCGCTAGCTAAGCACTGCGGGCTTCGAGCCCGCGAGTCAGTTCCCTGGGGCCGAGCCGAACGCGGCTCGGCCCCAAGTATTTCCGGCGGACCCTCAACCCATCCCATTTCTTGCTCTCCCCCGAGCACCCAAGGACGACCCCCGTCATGACCAATACACTGACTGCCCCCGCAGGAACTACGCCCGTGACCAAACCGGACGATCTCGGCATCGATCGCGCGTTCCTCATCGGCATGGCGCGCATTCCCGCGATTGCCGTGCTTTGGACCGCCGCGGCTTGGCTCGCCTCCGCCGCCGTCGCTCAATTCGGCTGGTATTTGCCCTTCAACGGCGTGCCACTCAACCTCGGCCCCATTGCGATCATCTGCGCCGGGATGCTCCTCGCGGCCTGGATCGACGGCTACGCCTTCAAAGTGCCGAACTGGTGTACGCTCTCCCTCGTGATGAGCGGCTGGTACATCGGCCTGATCCACGATCTCGGCGAAATCGAGTTGATTCCCGGCTTCGCGGAGCTCAATTCCAGCGGGGAAGTCGTGTCCCGCGCCGGCGGCATCGGTGGAGCACTCGCCGGAACCGCGATGGGCTTCGCCCTGCTCTTCCCCGCCCTGTTCATCCGCGGCATGGGCCAGGGCGACGTGAAGATGACCATGGGCTTCGGAAGCCTGATCTTCGCCTACTTCGGCATCGGCGACGGTGCTTGGATCTTATTGTGGTCGTTCATGATCGGTGTTTTGATCGGCGGGGTGTTCGGCTTGGTCATCATGATTACCCGCCGGCAGCTGCACAAGAACTTGAATAACTTCCGCGAAATCGCCACGGATCTGCAAGTGCTCGTGACCGCGGGCCCCGCCAAGGCCGCCGAACGGGCCGAAAGCCGCAAGAAAGACTGGTGGCGGCTGCCCTACGGCGTGCCGTTGTGCGTCGGGTTCCTCGGCTACCTCTGGTACATCTTCTTCGTGGTCAACTGAGCTCGAAACGGATCGCGAACTTCACGCGGGCCGCCCGAAAGGGCGGCCCGCGTTGCATTTGGGTAGCGCCCATCCCACTTTTCTCACTTCCCAGGTTCAACCCAATTCCCGGGATTTTGCGGCGGAATCGGGCGAACAGCTAAGTTGCGCCGAATCGGTATTCGCGTTACAGCCGGAAAAGTTGAAGGGACGGCGCGGTTCGGGTCGATTCATTCAGCGTGGCAATCTCGCCGCTATCCGTTGGCAACCAATTAGGGCAGGAAAATAGGTTTCAACCGATTCAGTCCTTGCGAATCGTAAGTCGTGCTCTAGGTTTGTGCGGCCGAAGTGACGAGGCGACTCAAGTCCGGACCCGCCTTCAAGAATGAAGGCGAAACCGGCCCGAGGAAACGGGCCGGAGAATGCTGCGGAAGACCCGTCCAGAAGCATTTTGGTTCGAACGCGATCTCGACCTCGGCCCCCGCGGAGCCTTGTACGGCCCGGCCCGCGGTCCAGGCCCGCCGGGTATCCCGGCGGGAGTCGGTTCCTGGCCCCTCCCGCCCCCCGGCGCGAGGCCAACCCGACACCCTACCGGGCCGGTAGTTCCGCGCCGCACAGACAAAGTAACTCCCCGAGGGGGCCGCAAACGTGAAGAACAAGAACATCATCCTGATCGCAGTAGCCGTCGGCTGCGGCTTGGTGGCCGCTTTCGTAACCGCTCGGCTCGGGGCCAAACCGGCCGTCCAAGCCGAAACCGTCGATGTTCCCGTGGCCGCCCGCGACCTGCCGGTCGGCACCAAGTTGAACAAGGACGACATCAACAACCTCGTGACGTACAAGAAGTTCCCAAAAGACAGCGCCCCGATGAACGCGGTCGATATGCACGAATCGCTCATGGACAAGCGGTTGGTCCGCACGATCCGTGCCGGCGAAGCGTTCAACGTCGCCGACCTGACGGACACGAGCCCGATCAGCCCGCCGCCGGGCTTCAACATGATGACCTTCAACGCGACGCTCGAAAAGGCCGTCGCGGGTTTCGCTGGGCCGGGCTCCAAGGTGGACATCATCGCCTCGGTCCGGATGCAGAGCCAAGGTGGCAAGAGCGTGGTCTTCCCGCTCTTGATCGACATGCTCGTGCTCGCGATCGACAACCAGACGCAGTTTGCGAGCACCGGGGCGTACCAGCAACTGGGTACGGTTTCGCTCGCCGTGAACTCGAAGCAAGCCCTGCTGTTGCACGGTGCCCTCGGCCGGACCGCCGACCTCCGCCTGGTTCTGCGAAATACGGACCGGCCTTCGATTTGGGCCCCAGGTGAAATCCTGACCGAAGAAGCAATCTGGAAGATCCTCGCCGACGAACCGGAGAAGCAGAAAGTCCAAGAAGAGCCGAAGACGCCGAAGGGTCCGGAGATGGTCAAGCTGCCCGTGCCGATCGAAGACCTGCCCGCGGGCACGGCTTTGACCAAGGAAGTCATCGAAACGAAGTTCAAGCTCGTGGACTTCACCCCGCCGGCACCGTCGAACGTGGTTTCGGACCTCAAGGAACACACGGGCAAGTACACGACGAAGGACATTGCAGCGAACACGTTCGTGCCGCGGAGTTTCGTGGGCGAAAAGCCGGTGGTCATCGCCGAACTGCCCAAGGTCAAGCCGGCCCCGAACGTCGATGGTTCGCCCAAGGCCCCGCTCGTAGACCCGACGCCCAAGGTGATTGCGAAGCCCGCAGTTTACTGGGACACGACCGTCCAGACCGCAGGTGGGATGAAGAAGTACCGTTACCAGAAGCTGGACAACGGCGAATACAAGTTCCTCGGAGAACTCAAAGACGAGGGGCAACCCGAAGCCGCGAAGGCCGAAGACGCCCCGGACGCCAAGCCGAAGGACGAGAAGAACCCGGCCGACAAGCCGATCTGATCCGTCGCCGCGAAGTCGCCAAGAACGAGACGCAAGTCCCGTTCGAAACCCGAAGGCCGCGAATTTCGCGGCCTTCACCCCCGGACGGCGAACCGTCCGGGCCTTGTGACCAGGCCGATCCGAGTGACGGGCGGAGCCCGTCTCCTTTGCAAGAAGAGGTGAAAGGATGCACCCGACCATGAAAACTACCCGCCGTGCGATCGCCGGATTGGCAGTTCTAGCCGGGCTTCTCGGCGGATCGGCCATCGCCCAACCGACTGCCCAACCGCCCACGCTACCGCCCCCCGCCGACGTCAAGATGGACAAGACGACCGGGGCACTCATCGTTCCCTTGAGCGGCGCAGTCCGCTTCAATCCCGGTCCCAAGCTGATTGCCGACATCTTCGTTCGCAATGAAGACGTCCTCCAGGTCCGACCGGACCCCCGCGATCCCAAGATCCTGATCTTGACCGGGAAGGTTGCCGGGGCGACACAAATCAAGATCACGTTTGAAGATAAGTCGAAAGCCGATTACGACGTGATTGTTCAGCCCGATTACGACCTCCTGCGGTCGGTGATCAAGCGGACTGTCCCCACGGCCAGCGTGGACGTGGTCCCCGGCGTCGGAAACGTGATCATCCTCAGCGGTTACGTCGTCAAGCCCGAAGATTCGGATTTCATCCAGCGGATCGCCTCCAGCGCGGTTGGCGGGGTCGTGTCCAACGTGATCAACGCCCTGCAAATTGGCGGTGCTCAGCACGTTCTGATCGACGTGACCGTCGCCCAGGTGGACCGCACCGAAATCCGCGAACGCGGCTTCAGCTTCGGGGTCACCGGCACGAGTGTCGGCTTCAGCAGTATCCTTTCGGGCTTGGCCATAACGAACGTCGCCACCAACCTCTTCGGTGGTGCCGCGGCGGCCGTCGGGGCTCCGATCACCCCCGGAGCGACCGCGAACCTCGTGACCGGGATCGTACCGGCCGGCACCCTCGGGGCCTTGCGTGCCCTTCGCACCGAAGGACTCGCAAAATTCCTGTCCGAGCCGAAAGTCATCACGCAGACCGGTCGCCCCGCCCTGCTCCGAGCCGGTGGCCAGCAAGCCATCCTCGGGCCATCTTCCGGGATCAACGGCCCCGGCGTCATCCTCGAACAGGTCGGTACGCAGCTCGAAGTGCTTCCGATCGTGTTCGGCAATGGGAAGATTTATCTGGAAGTGACCCCGCAATTCCGCTCCGTGAACAACGGCCGCGGCGTTTCGACCGCCTTCGGGTTCACCCCCGGCTTCAACGAATCCTCGGTCCGCTCGTCCGTTCTCATGGAATCGGGCCAGACCTACGCCATCGGTGGGTTGCTCGAAACCACCACGCAGAACAGCGCGGAGAAGGTGCCCTACCTCGGCGAACTCCCTTACATCGGCATGCTTTTCAGCAACGTCCGCAGCGAGGAACGGGAGAGTGAGCTGCTCATTCTCGTCACCCCCCGGCTGGTGGACGCGTTGGACTGCAACCAAGTTCCGAAAAGATTGCCTGGAAAAGAAACCCGCAACGTGGACGATTATGAACTATTCATTGAGGGCATACTTGAGGCGCCGCGGGGACAGCGGAAGGTTTGGAACGGTCGCTGTTACGTCCCGGCCTACAAGTGCAGCGAGACGGTCGGGCAGTACCCCTGCATCGGCAATCTCTGCCCCGGCGGCGGCTGCCAGAAAGGCACCTGCCCCGCCACGGGCGGTGTGATCGGCTTGCCCGTGGCTTTGGCCCCGGCTTCCCCGAACAACCTGCCCGCGATCGCTACCCCGACGGAATCGAGCCCGGTCCAACCGGCCGGTATCGTCCTCCCGATCCCGGAGCCGGCCCCGTCGCCGGCCCCGATGATGCCCTGATCTGGCGACGGAACTCGTCCGGCCCCCGCAACGGGGCCGGACGATCCCCGGACCCACCCGACACTCGGTGGCCGATATGCAAAGAATCGCAATCGTAGACCCGACCGAATCGACCCGCGAGTCGCTCCGCACTTTGCTGCTCGGAGTCGATTTCGTTTGGCTCGAAGCGGAATGCGCCCGCTACGAATACTTCTTCGACGTCATCCAGCAGTCGATGCCCGATTTGGCCATCGTCGCCCTGGACGCGGACAAAAATAAAGCCTTGCAGATGATCGGGCAGCTGTCGGTGGAACACCCCCGCCTGCCGATCCTCACCATCAGCCACGACCACCAAGCCCTCCTGCAATCCTTGCAGCGGGGTGCCAAGTACTTCCTGACGCATCCCGTCGGCCTAGAAGACATGCTCGCCGCTCTGCGGCGGGCGCTCGGCGAATCGAGCGGCACCGATACCCAGCAGCCCTCGATGGGCGGAGCCGCCTCCCGCCAGCCGACCGGTTCGACCATGATCGCCGTCCTCGGCTCCCGCGGCGGCGTGGGAACCACCAGCCTCGCAGTCAATCTGGCCGCGACCTTGGCCAGCGATCCGAACAACGGCGTCGCCCTCATCGACCTCGACCTCGCCCTCGGCGACGCGGACATCGCCCTGGAAGTGAGCGGCATCGACAACATCTCGATCGCCGACCTCGCCCGGAATATCGAACGCCTCGACATGAACTTCCTCCGCCGGGCCATGGTCCGCCACGAGGAAACCGGCCTCGCCATCCTGCGGCACCCGCTCGAAATCGCGGACGTCTCGCTGATCCACGAAGGCCACGTCGAACGCGTGCTCAACCTGCTCAAGATGAGCTATTCGCACCTCGTCGTGGACCTCAGTAAGTCCTTGCTGCCCACGGACCTCATGACCCTGCGGATGGCGGACCAAATCCTGCTCGTCGCCCAGTTGGAACTGAGCAGCCTGCGGAACGTGGTCCGGCTGATCCACAGCTTCGGAGCCGAAGACAACCTCGCCGAGAAGGTGCGGGTCGTCATCAACCGCGTCGGGGCGGAATCGCTCGAAGAGGGCATCAGCCTCAAGAAGGCCGAGGAGGTCGTCGGCAAACCGATCTTCTGGCAAGTGCCCAACGACACGAAGGCGATGATCGCGGCTCGCGTGGCAGGCTCGCCGCTGGTCAAGCACAGCCCCAAGAGCCGGGCCCAACTTGCGATCAACGGCCTCGCTGCAGCGGTTTGCGGCAAACCGTCCAACCAATCTTCGACCGAATTGAAGCCCAAGGGCGGATGGTTGTTCGGACGCCGCTAAAACCGGCACTTGCATCATGAGTGGCGCACCCCCGCAGGGAGACGAAGTATGTCGCGGTTACAGCAAGGGATCTCGAAGCTCAACAGCCTGAACAACCAGGGCAATAGCTCGGGCGGCCTCTCGCGCCTTTCCAGCCCCAGCTTCACGGGCTCCAGCGGCGGCGGCAAGAACTTTGAAGACCTCAAGCGCCAGATCCACGCCAAGCTCGTCGAACGGCTCGACCTGTCCCGCGTCAAGGACCTCACCGGCGACACCATGCGGCGGGACATCCGCCGCGCCATCGAACATTTGTGCGATACCGAGAACCCGCTCCTCAACCGGATCGAACGCGAAAAGCTCATCGAAGAAATTCTCGATGAGACCCTCGGCTTCGGACCCTTGGAGCCGTTGCTCAAAGACCCGACCGTTTCCGAAATCATGGTGAATGGGCCGAAGAAGGTTTACGTCGAACGGCGCGGCAAGCTCGAAAAGAGCGAGGTGACCTTCCGCGACAACGACCACCTGATGCAGATCATCGACCGCATCGTTTCGAAGGTCGGCCGGCGCGTGGACGAAACCAGCCCGCTCTGCGACGCCCGCTTGCCGGACGGCTCCCGCGTGAACGCGGTCATCCCGCCGATCGCTTTGGACGGGGCGAGCTTGAGCATTCGCCGCTTCGGGGCGAACCCGCTCAAGCTCGAAGACCTGCTGAACTACAAGGCGTTCACCCCCGAAATGGCCATGCTCCTCGAAGGGGCGATCAAGGCCCGGTTGAACGTGGTCATCAGCGGCGGGACCGGCTCGGGCAAGACCACCTTGCTCAACACGCTCTCCGCGTTCATCCCCGGCGACGAACGCTTGGTGACGATCGAAGACGCGGCGGAGTTGCAGATTCAACAGGAGCACGTGGTCCGGTTGGAAACCCGGCCGCCGAACATCG
>Ga0105049_10004781_pt1 | contig 15867 bp, 11 predicted proteins | sample MAT06_FD_78087 | JGI IMG/M metagenome (GOLD analysis project Ga0105049, IMG submission 78087) | Freshwater microbial communities from Lake Fryxell liftoff mats and glacier meltwater in Antarctica - MAT-06 | ecosystem: Environmental > Aquatic > Freshwater > Ice > Liftoff microbial mat | place... | reverse complement strand
GGCGTCGGCCTGTTCGACGACGACAACTTCCTCGACCTCGTCGTCGCCACCGTGGATGGCGGTGAGATCTACCTGCAGAACTCGGCGTCGCCGGGTGTGTTCACCAAGCAGACGGGCACGTTCGGTGGCATCAAGAGCACCGCTCCGCTGCTCGTCGGCGACATCAACGGCGATGGCCTCGACGACGTGGTCACGCCGAATACGATCGTCATGCAGTGTCCGACCACGCGCGTGTTCACGCAGGTCGAATCGATCAACGCGGCGAACGGCGTGCTCGCCAACGTCGACGGGAACAGCAAGCTGGATCTGCTGCGTCTGGCGGGCACCGATCTGATCGTGAGGTTGCAATGATCCGAGCAACGCGAGTGAGGCGTCGATGATGAACGGCGGGCTCGCCAACGTCGGTGACGTGCTGGGCGAGAAGTATCGGGTCGAGCGCATCCTCGGCATCGGTGGCATGGGCATGGTCGTCCTCGCCACGCACCTCGAGCTCGAGACGCAGGTCGCGATCAAGTTCATGTTGCCGGCGGCGCTGGAGTCGCCCGAGGCCGCGCAGCGGTTCCTGCGCGAGGCACGCGCGAACAGCCGGCTGACCAACGATCACGTGTGTCGCGTGATCGACGTCGGCAAGTTCGACGGCGGCCAGCCTTACATCGTGATGGAGTACATGGAGGGCTACGATCTGGGCACCCTCCTCAAGCGTAAGGGTGCGCAGCCGGTCGACCTGGCCGTCGACTACATCCTCCAGGCGTGCGAGGGCATGGCCGAGGCGCACGGCCACGGCATCGTCCATCGCGATCTGAAGCCCGACAACCTGTTCCTCGCGAACCGCGCGGATGGCAGCCAGATCATCAAGATCCTCGACTTCGGCATCTCCAAGGCCGCGGTCACCGGCATCGCGACGAAGACCGGCGACATCATGGGCTCGCCGGCGTACATGGCGCCCGAGCAGATGCAGTCGACCAAGGATGTCGACCAGCGCGCCGACATCTGGTCGCTGGGGGTGTTGCTCTATCAGCTGATCAGCGGCCGCCTGCCGTTCGTCGCCGACACGCTGCCGGCGCTCTGCCTCGCCGTCATCAACGAGGATCCGCCTTCGCTCGAGTCGATCCGCAGGGATCTCCCGCACGGCCTCGCACAGGTCGTCGCGAAGTGCCTCGCAAAGAATCGCGACGAGCGCTACCTGAACGTCCACCAGTTCGGTGCGGCGCTCGCCGCCTATGGCAAGCCCGAGTCGGGCGCAGCGGTCACGCGGATCCGCGGCATGTTGCAGCGCAAGCGGCCGCCTACGCCACCACCGCTGATGATGCTGCCGTCGGAGTTCTCCGATATCGCCCCCACGCTCGTCGGTGACGATCAGAGTGTGCCGGTGCCCAAGGTCGCGCAGGTGCTGCTGCCCGCCGCCACGCGCACCACGATGGGTGGCGCGTCGGGCGAGTCGATGTCGCTGATCAACCAGACCAAACGTCCCGGGGTGATCGGTGCGCTGCTCGGCGCGATCGCGCTGGTGGTGTTGATCATCGTGATGGTCGTGATCAAGCGCGGCAACGAGGCCGACTCTGCGCCGATCACGCCGGCGACCACGACGACCTCGACGACCACGGCGCCCGCGAAGATCGAATCGCCCGAGCCCACGCCGCGCGAGCCGGCCAACACCGACATCCAGGTCGACCCGATTCCCGAGCAGCCGAACGTCGTCGAGGATCCGCCGGTCGTCCATGGCGCCGGCTCGGGTTCCGCGAAGAAGCGCGACAGGAAGAAGCCAGGTGCCGGCAGCGCCGCCGGGGGAAGTGGCAGCGCTACGGCCTTGGGAAGTGGCAGTGCAGTGGCTCCGCCCGATGGCGACGACCGTGACAGGTGGGACCACATGCAGCACGACGGCGACAAGAAGGATCCGCCGAAGTGAAGGCCCTGCTGCTCGCACTCGCCCTGATTCCGGCCGTCGCGCATGCCGACGCGAAGTCCGAAGCGATGCTCCTGTTCGATCAAGGGAAGCAGGAGATGAAGGACGGCCAGTACGAGAAGGCCTGCAACAGCTTCGAGCGCAGCATCGCGACCTACTCCGATAGCGGCACCAAGGGCAGCCTCGCGCGTTGCTATGAGAAGCTCGGTCGGCTCGCCTCGTCGTGGAAGCTGTGGCGCGAGCTCGCCGACCTCGCACCGTCCGGGGATCTCCGCAGGGATGCCGCCGCGCTGGCCGCGAAGCTCGAGCCCAAGATCGGTCGCTACCTCATCAAGCTGAACAATCCGCCACCCGATCTCGCGGTGACGATCAACGGCCAGCCGACCAAGCTCACCGACGTGCCGGTCCCGATCGACGCTGGTGGCGTGATCGTTCGCGCCTACGCCGCCGGTCGCAAAGACTGGTCGGCCGAGCTCGCCGCCACCGACGGTGGTGTGCTCACGATCGACATCCCCGAGCTCGCGAAGGTCGACGTGGTCGTGGTCAAAGCTCCGGACCCCAAGCCGCCACCTCCGCCACCTCCGCCGAGCCACACGCGCAAATACGTCGGCCTCGGCCTGATCGGCGTCGGTGCCGGTGCGGTGGTCGCCGGCGGCATCTTCGGGCTCAAGGCAAAGAACGGGTTCTCCGATGCCGAGGATCTGTGCGGCGGTGACGTCGACAACTGCTTCGCCGATCGCGTCGCCGAAGCGCAGCTCGAGGTCGACGACGCGCGCAGCGCCGGCACGCTCTCCACGATCCTGGTGATCGGTGGCGGTGCCGCGATCGCAGGTGGCATCGTCCTCTACATCATCGCGCCGAAGGCGACCGAGAAGCGTCAGCTCGCGGTGCGTCCGCTGGCAACGCCGAGCACGGCCGGGTTCGTGCTCTCCGGTCGCTTCTAGTCACTTCGCAGCCGCGCAGCGCAGCCGACCTCGCTGACGACGGCGAGTCGCTTCGAGATCCCGGACGGTCCGAAGCTCTCGGGGTTCAACGCAGACTCCGAGCGTTATCTGATGCACGCCCATGCGATCGTCCCGATCGAGGCGGCCTTCCGGCGTCAGGAGCGCGGTGCGACCGCTGAGCTCGATGATGTTGTCGAGCGGGATGCGCGCGGCGGTGGGCCGGAACGTGGTGGAGACATCGATCGCGAGCTCGCCGTTGAGGTTGCTGCCCCAGCACGAGACCGAGGGGGGGCGGTGACGGGCTCGAGGTTGAGACGCCCGCAGCCGACGAGCGCGAGAAGCGCTCCAGATCCTGCTCGCCGGAACACCAAGCTGACACCAAGCTGACTATCGCCAGCAGCTCGTCAACTTTGGACGGTCCGCTGGGGTAGCGGCTGTGATGCGAGTTGCGCCCCGAGCATGGTCTGGCCGCTGCCAGGTGGCAGGATGGTCAGCCGCGCGCTGCTCTCGAGCACGCGGTTGGTCTCGAGGAGCTCGAACATCGCATCGGCGATCACCTTGTCCTCGCCGATCAGGCGCAGCGCGCTACCGACGATCTCGGGGCGGATCGCCGCGGCACGCGCGAACTCGACCGCCGCTTTGCGCTCGGCACCCGAGGTGATGAGACTCACCTGGTTTGCGCCGTCCTGCTTGATCGCGGAGGTCACTTGCCGGAGACGGTTGGTCACCTTCTCCTCGATCTGATGGATCATGTTCGCGTCGCGGAAGTGGACCTTGCGGATGTAGACCGAGCCGACGCGGAAGCCCCACTCGTTCGAGGACTCCGAGACTTCCTCGCGGACCTTCGCCGAGAGGTCGTGCCGGTCTTCGAGCAGCCTCGCGAGCTTGCGGTTCGAGAGCTCGCGGATCGTCGCGTTGGAGACGTTCGCGCGCAGGGAGCCCTCGGGGTCCTGGTTCTTGAACAAGTAGTCGGTCTGGTTGGAGATGTACATCTCGTACCAGACGCCGATCCCCATCGGGGCACCCTCCTCGGAGTTGACCGGCTGCGAGCGCAGGTACATCTGATCGATCCGGAGATCGAGGACGTAGCGCTTGCCGAGCAAGGGCACGAGCAGCGCGCGGAAGCCGAGCTTCGGCCACATCGAGTAGAGGCCGGGTTGATCGAACACGCCGACCACCTTGCCGAACAGCGTGTAGACGTGCGAGCGACGCTCCTGGACGATGATGTAGGCGCCGAACATGCGAAGGATGGCGAACAGGATCGGCACCGCGATCCACCAGCCGAGAAACGCGAGACTTGCGAGCGCGAGCAACTTCATGGCCGGTCCTCCAGGAACACGCGATCGGCCTTGCCGTAGAGGCCGAGCTTGACGTTGCGAACGTAGGACTCCACGGCGGCGTTACCACCCTGCGTGTGGAGGTCCTTGAGCTGCTTCGCGAGCGCGCGTAGCGGCTCGACCTCGGCTTGTGCGCGCAGCGTCTCGATCTCGACGGCGCGCTTGCTCTGCACGATGCGCTGATCGGCACCGGCCTGCGCGAGCGAGATATCCGAGGACACCACGTTGTGCGCGGTGTTGATCGCGGCGAGCGCCGACTCGACCTCCCCCGGTGGATCGATCTCGGTGATCAGCGAGGCATCGAAGTGAACGCCGTAGCGCGCCACCGACGACGCGCACTCCTTGTCCATCACGTCGTTGAGGCTGCGCAGGTTCTTGCGAAGGTCGTTGATCGAGATGCCCATCGTCTGGTTGTCGAGCGAGAGCGTCTGCGGCTCGTCCACGACGGCCTCCCTCGCGGGTGCCTCGAAGTTCGCGATCCGCTCGCGCAGGATCGAGACGAAGAAGCCCATCACGTGCGAGGGCGGGTGCTTGACGCCGAACAGGTACGCATAGAGGTTCTGCTCGGAGACCCGGAACCGGACCTGACCGCGGAGGCCGACGTTCAGGTGATCCTTGGTGACCGCATCGATCTGCGTGCCGGCGCGATTGGCGCCCGGCTCGTCGGGATCCCACGCCATGTTGACCGTGCGGGTGGCGATCGAGATCTTGTGCACGCGCTGCCACGGCCAGCGGAAGTACGGGCCGCCGGGCTGGACGACGCGGACCTGCGGCCAGATGTAGCGCTCCTTCTCGGAGTCGGACATCTGCGCGCCCTCGGGCGTGAACATCGTGGTCGCGCCGGTCAGCCGTTGCGAGCGACCGAAGCTCGTGATCACCGCACGCTCGTTCTGATCGACCGTGTAGAAGCCGAGTAGCCCGTAGCGAACGATGAACCACGCGAAGAACCCGACACCGATCCCCGCGAGCCAATCCCCGGCACTCGCGGACTTCAAATACTGAAGTACCTGATCCATGCGCGGACTGTCCCCCCATGGGTGATTCGCCGCAATCGCTGGGCGCCCGAATGCGATAGCGTCGAGTCATGGCCGACGCGAGCGAGGTGCTCCGCGCGATCCGCAGCTCACCGCGCGACACGGTGGCGCGCCCGCGTGGACGCGGACTGGCTGATCGAGCGTGGCGATCCGCGTGGCGATCCGCGTGGCGAGCTGATCCAGTTGCAGTGCGAGATCTCGAAGCTGCCCGTGGTCGATCCGCGCGACCTGGCGATCCGCGAACGCGCGCAACAGCTCGTCGATCACCATGGACACACGACGCTCCTCACCGCCACGACTCGCGCGGTACTCCTGGCCGACGACGGGTTTGCCATCGGCTACCTTCTCAACAGACGTCGCGTCAAACCACGCGCCTCGGGGACCTTCGCCGAGGCCATCGCCCCGAGATAGATCACCCCGAACACACCAACGGCCGCGAGCGCGGAGAGCCAGCCCGGGAGTCCGAGCTCACCCGCGAGTCTGCTCGATCCATGCCCGAGCCCACCCGCGACGAGCGCGGCGAGCAGCGCACCACCGGCGAGTCGCCACGGGATCGGTGGTGGCCCGATCCGCGCGGCGAGGGCGCGGCGCAACAGCGTCAGCTCGATCCACCCGGCGACGCCCGTCGCGGCGGTGAGGCCGAACGCGGCGAAGCCCGCGCTGTAGCCGAAGGCATCGCGCAGCGGCAGCGCGATCGTGAAGCCGAGGCCGGTGCCGAGCGCGATCCGCACGAGCGAGGCGTAGAGCACGGGCTTGGGTTGTTGCAGGGCATAGAGCGCCGAGCCGAGCAACCGCCCGAGCGTGTTGGGCACGAGGCCGATCGCCGACCCCGCGAGGATCATCCACACCAGCTCGCTATCGCGATGATCGAAGCGGCCGGTCTGGAACAGCAGGGTCACGATCGCACCGCCGATCGCGGCGAACGCGACCGCCGACGGCACGACCAGGAAGATCACGCGGCGAAGCGAGCTGCGCAGCCGATCCTGCAGGTGCTTCGCACGGGTGTCGTCATCGCCGAGCCCACCCGCCATCTCCGGAAGCTCGGCGGCGGAGATCGCGATGCCGAACAGCGACACCGGGAGGAGGTACAGCGTCTGCGCGAAGAACATCGCGGCGACGATCGACTCGCCGAGATAGCTCGCGACGATCTGATCGATGTACGCGGAGATCTGGACGCTGCCGCGCCCGATCAGCACCGGCAGGAACGCGCGCAGCGTCGCGGCGACGCCTTCGGTCCCGGTATCGAGCGACGGCGTGACTCCGCGCAGCAGCGCGATCACCGTCGGGACCTGGATCAGGAACTGCGCCGCCGAGCCGATCACCGCGCCCCACGCGAGATAGACCGCGATGTCACCATCACTCGTCAGCTTCGCGCCGGCCGCGATCGCCGCGCCGATCAGCGCCGCGTTCCACAGCACCGGCGAGACGTACGACAGGAAGAACTTGCCGTGACTGTTGAGCACCCCGAGGCACCACGCGCTCATCACCAGCAACGCGGTCCCCGGAAACATGATCCGGACGAGTTGCACGGTCAGGTCGCGCGTCGAGTCCTCGAACCCCGGCGCGAGGAGGTCGACCAGCGGGTCCGCCACGAACACGCCGACCAGCGCGATCACGCTGGCGACCAGCGCGAGCAGCGTGCCGATCACGCGCGCGACCTTCGCCGCCGCCTCCGGCTTCCCTTCGGCGCGCAGCTTGACGTAGACCGGGATGAACGACGCCGACAGCACGCCTTCTCCGAGCAGGTTCTGCAGCAGGTTCGGGATCCGCATCGCGGCGCGCAACGCGGCGGCCGCCGGCGAGAGCCCGAGGTAGTGCGCGATCACGCGCTCGCGAACGAGACCCGCGATCCGCGACAGAAAGATGCCCGCCGCGACCGCGACCGCACCGGAGCGTCGCGTGGGAGAAGGCTCGGGCATCTGGGCCGATTCTCGTTGCCGATCACCCGCACCGCAAGGAAACGGCGGGCGCGATCAAACGCCCTGTCGCACGGCGGCATTCCCGGGTCTATAACCAGGGCATGCAAGTGGTGGCGTGTAATTTTTGCGGAAAGCAACTCACCCAGGATCAGGTGCTGTACACGGCGATGCGCGCGTGGCGTGCGCCGCGTGCAACGCGAAGGTCGACCTCGTGGACGACGACGACCTCGCACACCGAGTATCGGATCGAATACCGATGAGCACCGTCCCATGCGCCGGCTGCGCCACGCCGATCGATCCTGCCAGTGCGCTGTACACCGCCGACGCGAAGATGGTGTGCGCCCGGTGTTACGCGGCGAACGATATCCTCGAGACCGACAAGCGCGCCGCGCACAACATCCGCAACGCGGCGATCGGCTGCGCGGTGGGCGGTCTGTTCTCGTTCTTCTCGCCGCTCTCCGGCCTCATGATCGTGGTCGTCGCGGTGATCGTCGCGACAATCTCGAGTGGGATCTACGCGATCAACTCGCTCGCGAACGGCCAGGAGCGGTTCACGCGTCACCTGACGCAGGGCGATCGCGTGCTGATCTGGTTCTGCTCGATCTTCGGGATGGCGGTCGCCGGCTTCATGGGCCTCGCCGCGCTCGGCATGTGGGGCTTCCTGCTCGCCTGATCACTTGAAGCGAAGCTGCACGCTGAGCGGCTTGCCGGCCCGGGTGCCCTGCAGCTCGATGCCGCCGAGCTTGTCGAGCTTGCCGTAGAGGTCGAGCATCTGCTCCATCGTCTTGATGTTGTCGCCGTCGATCGAGGCGATCGTGTCACCGCTGCGGAGGCCGATCTGCGCCGCGGCCGAGCTCGGACGAACGCCTCGGAGGCGGAGGCCCTTGACCTCGCCCTTCTCGACGATCGGCGAGGCATTCGCGCCGGCACCCGCACCCGCGCCCGCGACCAGCTCGCGGACCACGCTGCGATCGACCTCGTACGAGCCATCCGTCAGCTTCTTGATCCGACCCTCGAACGGGTTCTCCGCCTTCTTCGGCGCTGCGGCATCCGGCGTTGCCGCGCCGGAGGCCGCAGGCGCCTGATCGAGAAGCGAGATCGTCTTGGTGTTGCCGCCGTCGTCCATGACGTCGATCGAGACCCCACCAACCCGGGTCACCTTGCCGACGCCGGGGATCTTCTCCTCGAGGCCCCAGCTGCCCTGCACCTCGGTCGACGTGACCCGGATCGTCGCGCGTGCGCCGTTGTCGGCGACCGTGGTCGCGATCAGGATCGCGGGCTCACCGCGGTAGATGCCGCTGTTGTTCGACGCCTTCTCGGGGATGCACTCGGAGCAGAAGATGTTGCGCTCGCTGAGGATGCTGCCATCGCGCTTTTGAGGCGCCAGGGCCGGCTTCTTGCGCACGGGCTCGGGTGTCGAGGCGTGTGCCGACGGGATCAGCACGTCGGCTTCGATGAGCGACGACGCCGTCTTCGCGGCGAACACGGCGCAGACCGCCACGGTGACTGCGGTCAAAGCCCAGCCACGGGTGAGCACGGAGAGGAGGCCACCGACCATGCGCTTCAAGGAGGGGAGTTGGGACATCGGTGACCTCTGCGGAAGGAATTCCACGCGGCGTGCCACCCGGGTGAGCGACCGGTAAGTCCGCGTGGTGGCAGCAGCGTTGGCCGCTTGTGAACCGTCGCCGCGCCATGCAGACTGCGTGTTCGGCACGATGCCTGACAATCTGGCAAGCGGCCGTTGGGGACTCCGAAGTTGTCTATGATGGCGCCGCCGTGATCGTGTCCATGCCCAAGCAGATCGGCAGATACACGATCCTCGATCGGCTCGCGGTCGGAGGAATGGCGGAGCTGTTCAAGGCCACGCTCTCCGGCGATCACGGGTTCGAGAAGCTGGTCGCGATCAAGAAGATCCTCCCGCACCTCGCCACCGACCAGCAGTTCGTCGAGATGTTCATCGACGAGGCGCGGATCACCGCGCAGCTCGATCATCCGAACATCGTGTCGGTGTTCGAGCTCGGTACCGATGCCGATACGCCATACATCGCGATGCAGTTCGTCGATGGCCTCGACGTGCTCGCGCTCCTTCGCGAGTGCGCACGCGTGCAGATCCGGCTGCCGGCGCAGATCGCCGCGGTGATCGCGCGCGACGTCTGCGATGCGCTCGATTACGCGCACAACGCGCTCGACAACACCGGCAAGCCGCTCGGCATCGTCCATCGCGACGTCTCGCCGGGGAACGTGCTGTTGTCATGGCGCGGTGACGTCAAGCTGACCGACTTCGGCATCGCGCGCGCCGCGGAACGCCGCCACAAGACCGAGGCCGGCACGCTCAAGGGCAAGTACGGCTACATGTCGCCGGAGCAGGTGAGCGGCGGCGAGATCGACGCGCGCTCTGACATCTTCTCGGCCGGCATCCTGCTCGCCGAGATGGTGATGGCGCGCCGGCTGTTCACCTCGACCAACGACCTCGACATCCTGCTGATGGTCCGCGATGCGCGTCTCGATCGTCTGCACAAGTATGCGTCGGAGTTTCCGGTCGAGCTCCGCGTGCTGACCACGCGCGCGCTGCAGCGCCGGCCCGAGGATCGCTGGCAGAGCGCCGCGCAGTTCCGCGACGCGCTCGACGAATGGCTGCGCCGGACGGCGGGCACCACGAACCGCGACCTCGCTGGCTTGATCGGCAAGGTGATCAACGCGCCGACCGCGGATCTCGAGCACGCGGATCCGGGTGTTGCCACTGCCAGTGGAAGTGGCGTGGTTCGCCAGATCACCGCGGATGAAGGGGCGCTGTCGGGGCCGTTGACCCGGATGAGCTTGATGCACGCCGAGGCCGAGGCCGCGCGCGCACGTGCCGCGTACATCTCCGGTGACGCGATCCCGCCCGGGCTGGCGAGCGATCCGCTGTCGGGCGGGACCGATGTCACGGTTCGCGACGACGATCTGATCCCGGAGCCCGTGGAGGTGCCGTCGGGTCCGCGCGAAGTCGGCGATCTGCGCGAGCGACCCGTGCTCGGCATCGTCTATCTGCTCGGGAAGACCCGCGCGACCGGCATGCTCTCGCTCGAGGGCCGCGCCGGCGTGCTCAAAGAGGTCTACTTCGTCGACGGCCAGCCGCAGTTCGTCAACTCGAACGTCGAGAAGGAGCGCCTCGGCAACTACCTGATCGAGGCAGGCGCGCTGACGCCGCAATCCCTGCAGCGCGCGCTCGGGGTGATGCACCACTTCGGTGGCCGGCTCGCGGATACCCTGGTCGGGCTGGACATCCTCGATCCGCTCGAGGCGTACCGGTTGCTCGCGAAGCAGGTCGCCGCGAAGCTGATGGAAGCCTTCTCGTGGCAGAAGGGTCGCTACACGTGGACGCCGCGTCACCCCAATCCGTGGAAGGCGCGCTCGCTGCACCTCGACGCGTTTCGTGTGATCGGCGCAGGCGCGGCGATTCTCACGGAGGCATTGATCGACGACTGGCTGACGACCAACACCGCCAAGTTCATCGTCGCCGAGCCGTCGGGGGAGGTCGAGCTTTCGAGCTTCGGGCTCGGCGAGGCGATCTTGCGCGTGTACAGCCTGTTCGATGGCCGCACGCCGCTCGGCGATCTCGCGGCGCGGGTCCGCTCGCCCGAGGCGAGAACCAACCTGTTGCGCTTGACCTACCTGCTCGTGCACACCGGTCACGCGCGCCTGTCGTGATGAGGAGCTGAGTTGTCGGTCGCGATCCTGACGGTCCAAGAGCTCGAGAAATCGTTCGGGAGCCGACGCGTGCTCGACGGTGCATCGTTCGCGGTCCACGAGCGCGATCGGATCGGCATGATCGGCGCCAACGGCGCGGGCAAGTCGACGCTGCTCGCGATGCTGGTCGGCAAGGCGATGGGAGTCGAGGATCCGATCATGGAGCCCGAGGCCGGGCTGATCACGTGGAAGCGCGACCTCCGCCTCGAGTACGTCTCGCAGGAGCCGCCGCTCGATATCACGGCCACGGTGCGCGCGACGCTCGAGCGTCCCGAGGCGGCGGCGCACGAGATCGATGCGATCAGCAGCGCGCTGCAATTGCCGCCGGCGACCGCGACGATCGGCAACCTCTCGCTCGGCGAGCGGCGCCGCGTCGCCCTCGCGCGCGCCCTGCTCGGTCGCGCCGACGTGCTCGCGCTCGACGAGCCGACCAACCACCTCGATTCGACCACGGTCGAATGGCTCGAGGGCCGGCTCGCGAGCTGGCCGGGCGCGCTGATCGTGGTCACCCACGATCGCTACTTCCTCGACAAGGTCGCGACGCGGATCCTCGAGGTCGATCGTGGACGCGTGCATGCGTACGAGGGCGACTACGGCGAGTTCCTGCTCAAGCAGGCCGAGCGCCTCGCGCACGCGACCGAGGCCGAGTACCAGCGGGTGTCGTTCATCCGTCGCGAGATCGACTGGATCCGCCGCTCGCCACCCGCACGCTCGACCAAGGCGAAGGCGCGCATCGATCGCTTCGATGCGGCGGTCGGTGGCGCACCGACCGAGAACGACAAGGGGCCCAGCCAGCTCGCCTTGCGGTTGCCGACCGGGCCGCGGCTGGGATCGACGATCGTCACGCTCGAGAAGGTGTCGAAGTCGCTCGGCGGCAAGCAGCTCGTTCGCGATCTCACGCTGCTGATGAAGCCCGGCGATCGGATCGGCATCGTCGGCGCGAACGGCGCGGGCAAGACGACGCTGATCAAGATGATCCTCGGTCTGCTGCCACCGGACTCCGGCAAGGTGACGATGGGGATCAACACGCGGCCGGCGTACCTCGAGCAGGGACGCACCGAGCTGCGGGACGAGCTGACGGTCCTCGAAGAAGTCGGCGACGGCAACGACTACATCGAGCTGCCGACCGCGAATGGCGGGGTCGAGCGCGTCCACGTGCGCGGGTTCCTGCGGATGATGGCATTCCCCGACTCGGTCTCGGATACCAAGGTCGGCAAGCTCTCGGGCGGCGAGCGCAATCGCGTGCAGCTCGCGCGGTTGCTGCGCCGTGGCGGCAATCTGCTCGTGCTCGACGAGCCAACCAACGATCTCGACCTGCCCACGCTCGGCGCACTCGAGGAAGGGTTGATCCACTTCCCGGGCTGCGCGCTGATCGTGTCGCACGATCGGTGGTTCCTCGATCGCGTCGCGACCGGCATCCTCGCGTTCGAAGGCGATGGCAAGGTGACGTTCTACGAGGGCAGCTGGTCGTTCTACGCGCAGCGCAGGCCGCAGCAGGTCGTGGCGAAGAAGGAAGCCTCGACGGGGGCGCGGGCGAAGCTCGAGAAGCCGAAGAAGATGTCGTTCAACGAGACCCGCGAGCTGGCGGGGATGGAAGACGTGATCGCGAAGGCGGAAGCGCGCCTCCGCGAGCTCGAGGCCGCGATCGCGGATCCTGTGGTCTTCAGTGACTGGGCCAGGACGCAGGAGGTCACCGCCGAGCTCGACGCGAACCGCGCCGAGGTCGAGAGGCTGTTCACGCGCTGGGCCGAGCTCGACGCGATCGGGAAGTAGTCAGAACGGCGAGGTCTGCGCGGCGCGGATGCGGGAGGTCAGCAGCGCGCGCAGCTCGGCGACGGTCTGGGTGTGCTGGAACGCGAGGTTGGCCGTCTCGTCGGGATCGGTCTTGAGATCGTAGAGCTCGAGCGTGCCGCCGCTGTCGATCAGCTTCCAGCTGCCACGGATCATCGTCATCGCGCGGATCGTGGAGCCCTGATCGGGAAGGATCGCGGCGAACGCGAGGTTGCCGAGCGACGACTTGCCACCGACGAGCAAGGGCGCGATCGAGATCCCATCGGATGCCATGCCGCGCGGCGGGACGAAGCCCGCGAGCTCGATCAACGTCGGACCGACGTCGACGATCGAGACCGCTTCGCCGATGCGGATGGCGCGGATCGACGGACCGACGATCACGAGCGGTACGCGCAGCTGCGTGTTGTAGAGGTCGTCCTCGCCGAACGGCTTGCCATGCTCCCCGAGCTCTTCGCCGCGGGTGCCGGCGATGACGAAGATCGGCGCCTGCTCGACGGCGCGCGACGCGAACGCATCGGTCGCCCCGGCGATCGCGCGATCGAGCGTCGCGAGGCCCTGGTCGTACATCGCGAGGCGGCGGTCGATCGAGGCGAGCTCGCGATCGGCGGGCCACGGGACGCTCAGGTGGATCCACACGAACATCGGCGCGGGCGAGCTGCGATCCGCCACCCAGGTGCGCAGTGCCGTGGCGAGCTTGATCGGATCGGCGTCGGAGGTCTGGTGCTCGAAGCCGCGCAGCCAGGTGCGCTCGGCGCGATCCGTGAAGCAGCAGGTGAACGCCGCGGTCGCGTAGCCCCCGGCGCGCAGGCGCTCGGCGATCGCGATGTGGCGTGGATCGAGCTCGAAGCCCGCCTCGGAGCCGCGGCCGCGCACGCGATGCGGTGCGATGCCGGTGACCAGCGAGGGAATCCCTCGGCGCTCGGTGCTGCTCGACGCGAAGGCCCACTCGAACACGCTGCCTCGTCGGGCGATGCTGGCGAGGGCAGGCATCGCCGCGGCACCGGCATAGGGGGGCGTGCGCTCGGCCCGCGCTCCGTCGAGCGTGATCAGCACGAGGTCGCGATGCAGCGGTTGCTTCGGGAACGGACGGAAGCCGTCGAGGGGCAGGGCGGTGCGGACGTCCTCGATATCGGTGACGCGCTCGAGGCCGGTGCGTGCGAGCGGCGACTCGGACCACAGCGCGATCGCGGTCTGCGGATGCTCGTACAGCGCGCGCACTCCGAGGCCCACCGTCGCGATCGTCGCCAGCACGATCAAGCCGCCGCCGATCGCGCGTGCGATCGCGGGGCCGCGCCAGGCCGCATGCACGAGCACGGTCGCGATCACGCCGGCCGCCACGCCGGCGATCACGCCGGCAGAGAGGTCGGGGATCCGGCGGGTGACGAGCAGGATCCAGATCAGGTAGCCAACACCGCACGCGGCGATCGTTGCGCCGAGCACGATGATCGGAGCGCTCAGCAGCGTGCCGCGAAACCTGCGTTGCCAGTGGCGATCGATCCAGCGCGCGACGATCGTGAAGAGCTCCGCCGCGGGACGCGACAGCGCCAGCAAGACGAACAACGCGAGGAGCGCGAGCACCGGCGCGAGGAAGCTGATCGAGGTGGCCTTGAACGCCGTCCACGAGGCGAGCAGCCAGGTGCCCTGGAACATCGCCCACGCGAGCCCGAGCATGCCGAGCCCGACCACGCCGACCCACGCGGCGAGCCGCGGCATCGCCCCACGCTCCTCGCGCAGCGCGGCGACCAGTGTTGCGGGCAGCCACGCCGCGTACAGCGCGCGCACGAGCATGCTCGCGAGGAGCAACACCGGGATCGCGAGCGGTGCGATCACCCCGATTGCGATCAGCACCCGATCGAGATCGCCGCGAACCTCGATGATGCCGGCTGCGAGCGCACCACCACACGCGGCGACCACGCTCGGCGCGAGCCACGCGCCCGCGCGCTTGATCTGGTCGGAGGTCGCCACGCGCCCGGCGATTGTAGACCGCCTCGCGCCGCGTGCTAGTTCACCAGAAAACTTGTTGGCGGTCCGCCGGAGCGGCACCCTCGACGAATGAGCGTCCTCGCGATCTTTCGTTCGCGCCGGATGCTGGTGCTGTTTCTGTTCGGGTTCTCCTCGGGCCTGCCGCTGTTTCTGACCGGGCAGCTCCTGCAGGCGTGGCTCGCGGCGACCAATGTTTCGGTCTCCGAGATTGCCGCGATGTCGCTGGTCGGTCTCCCGTACACGTTCAAGTTTGCGTGGGCACCGCTCCTCGATCGCTACACGCTGCCGTTCCTCGGGCGACGTCGTGGCTGGGTGCTGGTCGCCCAGATCGGCCTGGTGATCTCGATCGTCGCCATGGGCTTCGTCGATCCGACAGAGCAACCCGTGCTGCTCGCGGTCCTTGGAATCACGGTCGCGACATTCTCGGCATCCCAGGACGTGGTGCTCGACGCCTACAACGCGGACATCCTCCCCCCCGACGCGCGCGCTGCGGGCGCCGCCGTCTATGTCGTCGGCTACCGCGTCGCGATGATGCTCGTCGGCACGGTCGGGCTGTTCGTCGCCGAGTGGGTCCCGTGGAGCGTGATCTACGGCGTCACCGGAGCCCTGGTGATGGTCGGCATCGCGACGACGCTGATCGCCGAAGAACCTCCGACACCGAACCGGCCCGCGCGCACCCTCCTCGAGGCCAGCTATCTACCGATCGTCGAGCTCGCACGCCGATTCGGTTGGGGGGCGCTGGTCATCCTGCTGTTCGTGGCGACCTACAAGTTCGGCGACTTCTTCGCGCAGAGCTTGCTGATCACGTTCCTGAAGCGAGGTGCCGGCTTCGACTACCAGGAGATCGCCCTGGTCAACAAGCTGTTCGCGTTCGTTGCGATCTTCGCGGGTGGCCTGGCCGCGGGGTGGCTCGGGACGAAGTTCGGGCTGCTGCGCCTCCTGTTCCTGTTCGGCATCCTGCAGGCCTGCACGAATCTGTTGTACGTGTGGCTCGCAACCGCCGGCCACAGCATCCCGGTGCTCGCGGTCGCGGTCCTGTTCGATAACCTGACCGGCGCGATGGGCACCGCCGCCTTCGTAGCGTTTCAGATGTCGGTGACCTCCCGGGGAGTTTCGGCGACCCAACTCGCGCTGATGACTTCGATGACGTCGCTCGGGCAGCGCGTGTTCGGTCCCTTCGCCGACAACGTCGTCAGCTCGTTCGATCCACACGGCTTCCAGCGGGCG
>Ga0105049_10004777_pt1 | contig 15875 bp, 9 predicted proteins | sample MAT06_FD_78087 | JGI IMG/M metagenome (GOLD analysis project Ga0105049, IMG submission 78087) | Freshwater microbial communities from Lake Fryxell liftoff mats and glacier meltwater in Antarctica - MAT-06 | ecosystem: Environmental > Aquatic > Freshwater > Ice > Liftoff microbial mat | place... | reverse complement strand
TTTTATTGTTGTTTTGTCCGCCGCAGTCGATGGCTACATAAAAAAAGCGCTGCGATTCGGGATCATATTGGATATATGGGTCGCAGGTACCTGGCACGCCTGAAAATGTGTTGATGGCAACGGTGGTTAAAACGGTGCCTGTTTTGGTATGTACGATTAAAAAGTCGTTAGTGGCAGTTACTACATGATTGGGGCCAACAGCGCCATGGGTGTCTGGTGGAATGGACTGCCCGGCATCCACGTGTCCCAAAAATGTACGATTTGGGGTGGGTGAGGCTGACAATGGTTGGTTGGGTGTAAGCGGTTTAAGCCCTGAGATGAGTTGTTTTTTTACAATGGCATCTTTTGGTACCGGCATATCTTTCAGCTTCTTCCAGCCTCCATCGTTCTCTTTTTCGCCACAGGTTTGGCAGGGTTTCTTTGTTTTAGGAAGCGTCAATTCAATATCAGACAATTGCTTCATATTGATCAAAACCGGCGACACTGTTTGAGCCTGCGTTATAAAAATCGTAATAATCAACAGGAAGGATAAAAAATAATTTTTTTTCATTGAAGCGTAATTACAGATAAGGATATTTTGATAAAGTAAAGATTTTTGGGCGATAGATACTGCAATATAACGTAATAGCTTATATTATTATCATCGTGTTTACTCAATTTAACGCAAAGGAATTTGATTAACGGTACATATTAAAATAACATTCCAATGATCCGGTTCTTTATTTTTTATAAAGCTTTTATTGCTTTAATCTTGAATTGATTAATTGTATATCTTTCAAACTTAAAACAACTATTTTGCTTATGCAACGATTTCAGGGTCTTATTGGGGTAGTGTTAATTTTGAGTATTGCCTGGTTGGTATCGAACAACAAAAAGAAAATAAACTACCGCCTGGTAGGAAGTGGAATTTTATTACAGATCGTCATTGCTTTATTGATTTTAAAAGTGTCTTTCGTAAAATCATTTTTTCAAAAAATTGGAAGTATCATTACTCATATTGAAGCATTTGCCAAAGAAGGAGCTTCATTTGTATATGGTGGTTTGATGGCAGATAATTCAGCCGGGGGATCTGTTCCTTATAGAACACCCGGTGTATTTATTTTTGGTTTTAGCGTGTTAGCTACCATCATACTGGTTTGTGTGTTGGTGGCTATCTTTTATCATTTTGGGGTAATGCAAAGAATTGTATCTGTTGTAGCCAGGGCCATGAATTGGGTGATGCGGGTAAGCGGTGCAGAAGCGTTGAGCAATGTTGCGAGTGCTTTTGTAGGACAGGTAGAAGCGCAGGTAATGATCCGGCCTTATTTAAAAGGGATGACCATGAGTGAATTGCTGGCAAGTATGAGTGGAAGTCTTGCCTGTATTGCGGGCGGTATTTTGGTAGTATATGTAAGTTTTGGTGCCAAAGCCGAATACCTGTTGGCAGCGAGTTTAATGGCCGCTCCTGCTGCATTGGTAATCTCCAAAATTGTATGGCCCGAAACAGAGGAAAGCGAAACCATGGGCAGGGTGAAACTGGAAGTAAAATCACCCTATACCAATGTGATCGATGCGGTATCGCATGGTGCTGGTGATGGTATGAAAATTTCTATGAATGTGATTGCCATGCTGATCGGCTTTTTGGGATTGATTGCATTGATCAATTTTCTGCTGATGAAATTTGGTATGTTATTCAATTTAGATTTTAGCCTGACACTTGACTGGATTTTTGGTAAAATATTTTCACCAATGGCATGGGCAATGGGTGTTCCTTCTGCTGATGTTTCCAGTGTAGCCACCATGTTGGGTAAAAAATTAAGCATCAATGAATTTGTTGCTTTTAGTGATCTTACACAAACCATGGTGCCCAATGCACAGGGCGTGTTGGTAAAAGGTTACCAGAGTGTGATTTCCGAAAAGGCCTTGTTGATTGTAAGTTTTGCAATCTGTGGTTTCGCCAATTTTAGTTCCGTAGGCATGCAGATTGGTGGCATCGGGGCATTGGTGCCAGAAAGAAGAGCCGACCTTGCAAAGCTTGGAATGAGGGCATTGCTTTGTGGTACGCTGGCCTCTTATTTGTCGGCCACTATCGCAGGTTTGTTGATGGGCTAGCTCCCGTTGTTAAAGAATATTTTATCCAAAAATGTGAAATGAAAAAAGTACTAATCCTTACCCTGAACCTTGCCTTTGTATTTTTATTATCTGCCCAAACAGCTTCCGATGAAGATAAAAATATCGTCATTAGCAAGGCCCGAAAAGAATACAGATTTGTAAAAGGCACCGCAGAAAATCCTGTTCAGATAAAAGAAGAAAGCAGCCGTATCTACACCTGCAATAGTTATAGAAAAGATATACCAGTAGTGGAGTTTTACAATGATATCAACCCGATCGATGATGTTGATATTTTGGTAAACGGATCAAAAAAGCATGGAATTGTTCCCCGTTACGAGTACTACAACGCCGATGGTATTTTTTATTCGGATGCGCATGTATGTTACTTTGGCCTACCACTCCAAAAAATCGGCAGTACCTCCGAAGTAACGTTTAAGAAAACAACCCTGGATCCACGTTATTTCACCAGTGTTTATTTCAACGACAACCAACCGATTCTGGATCAGGAAGTAAAAATTGTTGTTCCATCCTGGATGCAGCTTGAAATTAAGGAATACAACTTCAAACAATACAAGATTCAGAAAACGGTGGCGCCTGATGGCGACCAAACGGTGTACACTTATACCATGCAAAATATTCCTGTGATCAAAGCGGAATTATCTGCGCCTGGTCCTTCCTATTATGTGCCGCATATTTTAGTAATGTGTAAATCGGCTGAGCCAAAGGATGAAAAATATGTTTACTTCAAAACCGTAAAGGAGCAATACGAATGGTACAGGAAACTGGTATTGCAGATTGGCAATGATGAAAAAATAATTAAAGAAAAAACAGAAGAAATTACAAAAGGCATCACAAGCGATGAGGAAAAAGTGAAGACTGTTTTTCAGTGGGTGCAGGACAATGTGCGATACATTGCATTTGAAAATGGCATTGCCGGGTTTAAACCAGAGAAGGCACAGGAAGTATTGCGGAAAAAATATGGCGACTGTAAAGGGATGGCAAATTTGCTAACGGAAATGTTGCGGTCTGTAAAGCTGGATGCACGTCGCTGCTGGATTGGCACCAATCACATTGCCTATGACTACAGCACGCCTTCCTTATCGGTTGACAACCACATGATTTGTGCCTGGATGAACAAAGGCAAACCTGTTTTTTTAGATGCCACCGAAAAGTACATTGGTTTTGGAGAAATTGCGGAGAGAATACAGGGCAGGCAAACACTCATTGAAAATGGCAACCAGTATCTTTTAGACAGGGTACCGGTGGTAACCTATATCCAGAATACCTCCACAGAATCCAGAAAATTTTCAGTGGAAGGAAATAGTCTGAAAGGCCATGTAACACAGGTTTGGAAGGGAGAAAATAAAGTGTGGTTATTGTCTGGTTTATTTGGGGTGAAGCAGGATAAACAGGAAAACGCCCTGAAGCAATTCTTAGCAGAAGGAAAGCAAAATTTTGAAATTAGTAATTTAAAGATCAATAATATCTCAAATTACAATGCGGATTTAAAAGTAGAGTATGATGTGTTTTGGAAAGATGTATTGACCGTTTTTGATAAAGAAACTTATTTGGATGCAGACAACCGTCGCAGTTTCGACAACTTTAAAATTGATATTGAGAAGCGAAAACAACCTTATTGGTTCCAGTTTAAAAACAACCTTGTGTTTGAAACAGAGATATCATTAGCGGTGGGTAAAATGGCCGGTACCTTACCGGAGAAATTAACCATCAACCAGCCTGGATATAGTTTCATCGCATCCTATCGTTCAGTGCCAGGTAAAATCATTTATAAAAATGAAATCATTCTGAAACAGGTTTCCATTCAACCGGAAAATTTTTTGCAATGGAATAAAGACATTGAACAACTGACTAATTTCTACAACCAACAAATCGTTATTACCCAATAATCATATACCAAAATGAAAAACAACCTCGTAGTTCTATTGTTTGCCTGTCTGGCAAACTTAGGTTCTGTAAATGCCCAGTCTTCGAAAGATGCGGAAAAATATAAAAGTGAATCCGTAGAAATGCGCAAACAGGTGTGGGCCTGGAATAAGCCACAGTTTAAAGTAAGCGCAGTGCCGCAGCAATACGCAGCCGCTTCCAGGGTAGTATTGGCGCATCATACAGAGCTTACGGCGGATAGTAAATCAAAATTGCAGTTTACCGGGATAGGATTTGGTGTAAAAAAAGAACAGAGTCTGGTGGAAGTGGTAAGAGAAATGGTAAAGCTAAATGATAAGAATTCGGTAGATGATTATTCTGAATTAAGCTTTACCCAGTTTCAAAAAACAAGTGGCTTTTACTCCGGTGAAAAAACAACGGCTTACGTTGGTGTTAGAATTATTAAGCCGAATGGCAGTATCAAAGAAATCAATGCAGATGATATTGTACTTACGAAAGATGCAGCTTCGGAAAAAAAGGCAAAAGTGGCCATCCCTGATTTGCAGCCCGGTGATATACTGGACTATTTTATTGCTACTGAACAGTTTCTTACAAACGACATGAGCAACAAGCCTTACCAGGTTGTTCTTTTTGAAGATGCGCCCGTTTTGAGTCATTCATTTCATGCACAGTTGGGAAAAAAATATGCCATTCAATATCGCAGTTACAATGGTGCTCCTGAATTAAAAGTGTCTAAGAACGATGACAATGACATTGTAGTGGATGTAGAGAAAACCAATATTCCTCCGTTTGAAACTTCGCTGTGGGTAGCACCTGGTTTGCAGTTGCCTTTTATCCGCATGAACATATCGTTGGGCTACAAAGGCCTGGGCAGCCGGTTCATGGATACCAGGCGGCCAGGTGAGGTGTCTAAAAATACGGATAGCGAAGAGTTTTTAGAAGACAAAGCAAGTGGCCTTTCTTCAAGATACTACAATGGCTATTGGATGAAAGCGGCTAAGGATGAGTATGATGGTATTGAACGTGATGCCAAAAAATTTTCAAAGCAAAACGAAATTGCCTTTAAAGATTTAAGTGACGATGAAAAGGCAGCTCAACTATTTTACACCTTACGCTTTACAAAGCTTCTAGAATTCAGTATTAGCAAGCTTTCCGAAAAAATAAATATCAGCGATTACAGTTATAATGGGCTGGCGTTTCCATTGTTTTGCACGATGAAAGCTGCTGGTCTTGATCCTGCAATTTTGGTAAGTAATAAACGCACTGGTTTTCGTTTTAATGAATTAATGGATGCAGCCGATCTTGCTGAAAATACCTACCTGCCGGGCTCCAATAAGTTTTTATCACTGCAATCAATTTATGATATTCCCTTTGCAGTGCCAGATGAGATTGAAGGGCTTACCATTACAAAGAGTTGTACGTTTGATCATCCCGGCGCAATCATGGGTATAAAGAAAATGATGGGACTAACCAACGTGGCAACCGGCCCTTCGGTACCAATGAGCAGTGCAGATAAAAACGCACATATCGAAAACCTGAAGCTGTCGATAACATCCGACAAAAACAGTTTGCTGGTGCAACGTTCCACCACGATGAAGGGATTATTAAAATCGGATGCACAACGGCAGTTTATTTTGTATGAAGATTTTTATGAGGCAGAAAGGTTGGCCTTCAACGACAAAAAATCTTTGCTGGAAGATCTGGAAGATGGGAAAAAAAGTAAGAAGTATGTAGACGAGGTAAAGAATGCGTTTGCTGAAGCAAGAAAAAAACAAAAAGATGTTTTTCTAGCCGAAGCAAAAGAATGGTTTGAAATGGATGTTACCAATTTGAAAGACAATAAAACGGATAAGCTGGGCGTAAGACACACCGCACCCGATTTTGTATATAGTTCAACTTTTAATCTGGGTGGAGCCGTTAAAAAAGCAGGTAACAATATCATCGTTGAAATTGGTAAAATGCAAGGTCAACCATTGGTAATTAAACAGGAACAGCGTAAAAGAGACATTGATGTTTACATGCCCTTTGCCCGCAGTTTTGAATACAATATTGTACTGGAAATACCTGAAGGTTATACAGCAGAGGGAATTGCTGCCTTAAATAAAAAGGTAGAGAACGAAACCGGTTTATTTATTGCAGAAGCAAGTGCCACCGATAAACTGGTTACTATAAAAGTGAAAAAGCAATATATCCATAATTTTGAACCAGCTAAAAACTGGGATAAGGTAATGGCCTTTATGGATGCATCAAGCGATTGGGTAAATGCTAAATTGCTTTTAAAGAAAAAATAGGGGTGAAGGCAATTCAAATATTTGGCAAAGCGGGATGCTAGTTTTATCAGTCTTACATGAAATGGCATTCAATAAAAAAAACCGAAGTGATTAGCTTCGGTTTTTTTATTGATCCAACAACTTTTATTTAAGTGCCTCAATTTTCTTTACAAAGTTTGCCTTTGGTTGAGCGCCCACTAATTTATCAACCACTACACCGCCTTTTACAAAAAGAATAGCAGGTATGCTGGTGATGCCATAATTAGTAGAAATTTGAGGGTTGTGGTCAACGTTTACTTTACCAACGTTTACTGTACCATCGTATTCCTTTGACAACTCTTCAATAACTGGTCCGATAGCCCGGCATGGGCCGCACCATTCTGCCCAAAAATCGATTACTGATAATTTATCTGAGTCTAAAACTTCTGTTTTAAAGTTTGCATCCGTGAATTCGTGTGCCATAATTATTATTTTAAATTATTTTTTTATGAAGAAAGGCAAAAATACATCCAAATTCTTAAATGAGTAGGAATGACATATTCACAATCTTATTGTCAGTGTTGATATGTTGTTTTGCCATCTCACAGCTTAAAACCCATGTTTTCTTTTTGTCTTTATTAACATTTTAAGACGGTCGGAACGGAAAGTCAGACCGTTTGTAAATTTAAAAGTGCCTGTGATCGTTGCCTCACTTGTGAAAACATTTAGCAGTTAGAGTTGAAGTAACTACCACCCGAAAAAGCTACTTATAGTGTCACCACACTCACATCAACATCTTTATTCTCATTTAAAAATACCGCCATGTCGTCATTCATAGTAAAGCCTGTTTCCAAACTATACATTACAACCTTGAAATTGTTTCTCACATCTACAATGTTAAACTTAATGGCCGTTTTGCCTGGGTTATTCTTAACATTTTGTTCAATAAAGTTTACAAAGTTGCTACTGATAAACTGTGGTTGCACTTCAATGATTACCTGTTTTGTTAAAGCAGGTTTTACTGTCTCCAGTAAATGAACCTTCGATAATTTAAATTCATACTGGTCTGACTTGAACCTCGTTTTAAAAGTGCCTTCTACCAAAACGATCAATCCCTTTTCCAGGTAGTTGGTGTATTTCACATAATCTTCACTCCAAAGCATGAATTCTGCTTTGCCGCTATAATCTTCAATGGTAAGTATTGCAAAGTTTTTACCCGTTTTGGTAAGGCGTTGCTGGGCGTCTATTACCAGCCCGGCTAAACGAAATGACTTGCCGGGGTTGGGTTGTGTATTAACGGATGCTTTGAATTCAGTAAAATCTGACAGGGGTGAAATATTGTAATGCCGCATTTCAAATTTAAAATTATCCAGCGGGTGACCACTCATGTACATGCCGGTGACATCTTTTTCAAAATCCAGTTGCTCTGCCAATGGCCATGGTTCGCAGGGCGATAATTTGGGTGGCACAATATCCGGCATCTGTAAATCGCCAAACAATGTATTGCTCGCCGTTGCATTTTGAAACTGGTAAACACTGCCAAATTTCAGGATCTTCTCCAGCCCTTGTACATCTCCCGGCGCTACATGAAAATACTGAGCACGGGTGATATCTTTAAAACAATCAAAGGCCCCGGAATAGATTAAACTTTCCAATGATTTTTTATTGGCAGCACGCTGGTTTACTCTTTTTGCTAAATCGAACAAAGAAGTGTAATGCCCGTGTTTTTTTCGTTCTTCAATGATTGATTCAATTGCGTTTTCACCTACGCCTTTTAATCCACTAAAACCAAAACGAATTTCTCCTTTTTGATTCACTGCAAAACCATTATTCGATTCATTGATATCTGGTCCCAATACTGTTAAGCCCATTCGTTTACACTCTTCCATAAAGAAAGTAATCTTATCAATACTGCCGGCATGGTTTAGTACTGCCGCCATATATTCGCTTGGATAATGTGCTTTTAAATAAGCGGTCTGGTAGGCTACAAAAGCATAACAGGTAGAGTGAGATTTATTAAAGGCATATTGTGCAAATGCTTCCCAATCGGTCCATATTTTTTCGAGTTTATCTTTTGCATGTCCCTTTGCCGTGGCGCCATTTACAAACTGCACCTTCATTTTATCAAGGATGGCAATTTGTTTTTTACCCATTGCTTTACGCAGCACATCTGCATCTCCTTTACTAAAGCCGGCCAGCTTTTGAGAGAGTAACATTACCTGTTCCTGGTACACGGTGATCCCATAGGTCTCCTGCAGGTATTCTTCCATATCAGGTAAATCAAATACTACTTGCTTTTTGCCATTTTTCCGGTCAATGTACTCTGGGATATAGGCAATTGGCCCCGGCCGGTACAAGGCGTTCATGGCAATCAGATCCGCAAATTTATCCGGCTTTAATTCCCGCAAATATTTTTGCATACCCACACTTTCAAACTGGAACGTAGCGTTGGTATCTCCCTGCTGGTATAGTTTGTAGGTGAGCTCATCATCCAATGGAATATCATTGATGGCAATGCTTACACCGTGATTTTGTTTGATTAATGACAAAGCCGTTTTTAAAATACTGAGGGTTTTCAAACCCAAAAAGTCCATCTTAATTACACCTGCTTCTTCAATGGAGCCACCCTCAATTTGAGTGAGCCACAATTCAGATTCTTTGGAAGACGCTACCGGTAATAAATCTGTTAAATCTTTTGGTGCGATGATGATGGCAGAGGCATGAATACCGGTATTTCTAACTGAACCTTCTAATATTTCTGCTTCATGCAAAATGGAACTGTGCAAATCCGTGCCGTTGTATATCTCCCGAAGCTTTTTGATGTTTTCAAAATCTTCTGCCTGTAATTGTTCTTTTTCTTCTAAGGATTTTACACCATCTTTTGCCTCCTTGGTTGTCATGGGAGCATGTAGCAAACGCTTTAAATTAATACCCGGCTTTTCAGGGACGAGTTTAGACAACGCCCTGCTTTCTGCCAGCGGCAAATCCATTACCCTGGATACATCCGCAATACTGGATTTCGCCGCCATGGTACCATAAGTAATGATCTGTGCCACCTGGCTCTTGCCATATTTTTGTACCACATAGTCAATAACTTTTTGTCTTCCTTCGTCATCAAAATCCGTATCAATATCCGGCATCGACTTACGTTCAGGATTTAGAAACCTTTCAAACAGCAACTTATATTTGATGGGATCAATATTGGTAATTCCAATACAGTAGGCCACCACACTTCCTGCGGCAGAACCACGGCCCGGACCTACAAATACACCCATTTCTTTACCGGCAACTATAAAGTCACCTACAATGAGGAAGTAACCGGCAAAACCCATTTCACGGATTACGCCCAATTCAAAATTGATGCGCTCTTCTGTTTCGGGTGTAAAAATTTTGTAGCGTTCTTTTGCCCCCGTCCAGGTAAGGTGAGATAAATATTCATCCTGGCTGGTAAAGTTCGGCGGAACTACAAAATGCGGGAGTAGGATGTCTCTTTTTAAATCCAGCAAATCCACTTTGGATACAATCTCATTGGTATTGTCAATAGCTTCAGGTATGTCTTCAAATACCCTGGTCATTTCTGCTGCAGTCTTTAAATAAAACTGGTCATTGGGAAATGCAAAGCGTTTGTTTTTTACGAGCACATCGTCATCCGACGTTTCGCTCCATTTGGGCGTAGCTTGTTTTTCGCCGGTATTGATGCACAGTAAAATATCATGTGCATTGGAATCCTTTTGATCTACATAATGCGAATCATTGCTGGCAATTACTTTTACGTTGTACTTTTTTGCAAATTTTAGCAGCACGATGTTTACCTTATCCTGGTCTGGAATGCCATGTCTCTGCAGTTCTACATAATAATCGTCCTGGAAAATATTGAGCCACCATTTGAATTCATTTTCACCCTCAGCTTCTCCTTTTTTTAGAATCGTTTGCGGAACCAATGCTCCGAGGCAACAGGTGGTGGCAATCAATCCTTCATGGTATTTGTGAATCAATTCTTTATCAATGCGGGGATACTTGGAGTACATTCCTTCAATGTAGCCAAGTGAGGTTAGCTTTACGAGGTTCTTGTACCCAATGTCGTTTTTAGCCAGCAGTATCTGGTGATTGCGGGGATCCTTTTCCTCTTTGCTGAATGTTTTTCGGGTGCGGTCAGTGGTAATGTAAAACTCACAACCTACAATGGGTTTTACTTTTAGGGTTTTGTCGTCATTCTTGTGTTTATAGGCTTCTTTTACAAATTCGAATACGCCAAACATATTACCATGATCACTAATGGCAAGTGCCGGCATTTTTTGGGCAATGGCTTTTTGGTATAAGTTTTTGATGGAGGCGGCTCCATCCAACAATGAGAACTGGGTGTGTACGTGTAAGTGAGAAAAATTCATAAAAACCCAAACCTCCGGGTGGTGTTATTGAATGATGACAAGATAATTTTTAGAACCGCAAATTTACAACCGGCGATGCTGCTATTAAAATTTAATAACCCACATTTTAGTTGACCTTCTTATAAATTGCTAATATGTATAAAACCTGCTCAGCTAGTGCACTCCTGTACGGTATCTATAAAGTCATCCAGGTATAAATATTCTTTATCAACATTTTTTACTTGTACTGATTTTTTTGCGCAGCGTATTGATATTCCTAAACAGGGCAGTTCACCGAATATTCCAATTAATCGCCTGGCATATATGGATATCAAACCGTTTCCGTCAGTAATAAAATAATGCTGATCTTTAATTCGTTTTTTATGATGCTTGTTTTTAAGGATAATTTATAGTCACTAGTTTGTTGATGATGCTTTTATAAACGTCGAAGATAAAAATAACTAATTTTAATAAAAATATTTAGTATGCGAACACTTCTCATAGAAATAGAATCAGCTACCAAAACCAAAGAACTTGCTTCTATGCTTTCTTCAATGGACTTTGTGAAAAAAGTTTCCACTATCAAAAAACCTGCTGCCATGATTAATGCCTTACAAGAACATGTACTGATAAAGAAGGCTAATTTGAAAAAGAAAAATAAAGCCATTGCAAAATATCTGTAATGAGGATAAATTAACGAGATATCTTAGAAGTGAATTTTCAGTTACCTGATGGCATGTTGAAGTTCCATCCAGCGCTTGTTTTATCAAATCAAAATGTACTTGATGCCGAAGATATATTTTATGCAGTGATTATTTCTTAAATTACCTTTTAAATTACAATAACCTACTTCGTTAACTCTCCTAATATTTAGCAAAATAATGTTTTAGAATATCCGTTAACTTAGAAATACTTTGCATTGGCTTTCAATAGTTTAACTTTTAAAGCTTGTATATATGGTTATGTAAGTTTAGCTTTGCCTCGCATTTAAAAAAAATATTTATTAATTGTTTGTATTACAAGGTTCATAGATCAGGAAAGATAAATTGCGTAATTAAAGATTGACAAAGAAGATTGAATAACACAAGATTAAGTTGTACTTACGTGTAAACCTACAATTTTACGTATGAATCACTTATTTTTTGTTGCTGTTGCCACAGGCATTTTTTCAGGAACAACAATATCTGTAAAGGCTCAAACCAATGTCAATATCGAAAGATTTGCAGACAGGGTGCCGCCCAAAAAATCTCCAAAATTCATTGATAATATTGAGATGAAGCCCGAGGCTTCCAATAATGTTGTAATTGTAGCTGACGAAAAAGCGGCATCACATGAAAGCAACGTAAATACCCCCTCAGTTACCAAAGCCGGTTTTGTTGGCAATATTGAGCAATGTTCCCACTTGCAATTTAAGTATGCCATGATGATGGATAGGGAGGTGGAAAGTATTGCAAATTATCCACTCTACAGTTTTATTGAGGAGTGGTGGGGAACCCGGTATCAATATGGTGGCAGTGATAAAAATGGAATTGATTGCAGCGCATTTACCGGTAAATTATTGTCGGATGTATTTGGTGCCAACGTGCCACGCACTGCAAAGGAACAATATGACGTTTCCGAAAAACTAGCGATTGAAGATTTACAGGAAGGTGATTTGGTTTTTTTTAATACGAGGGGTGGTGTGAGTCATGTTGGACTTTATCTTGGCAACAACTATTTTGTACACAGCAGTACCAATGCAGGCGTTACCATCAGCAGTTTAGAGGATGGATACTATCAAAAGAAATTCATCTCCGGCGGAAGGATATCCGCTACAGTATCAAAAGTGGAGTAGTTTTTAAATTTCACCAAATGGTGATGAATAAAAAATATTTACAGGAGAATTTATTCTCCTTTTTTTATACCTATCTTTTTTTGAATGGTATCCCATATGGGTAAAATATCAGAAGATAATTTTAACAGAATGGTACCGGTACCGTAAATCGCAAGGAAACAGGTGCTCCGGATCACCAACCACATAAACCCCTGGTATTGATTGAATAAAAAGTAGCAGCAGAAAAAGGCGCTAATGCCAAGCAGTATGGTGTACAAAGTTTTTTTGGTAAAGGGTTGCATGTTAAACTTTTTTTCCAGATACCAATACCTGATAGCATTGTACACGGTAAACGTAAAAAGATTTGCAATGGCCGGACCCACCACATCGAAATAATATTTGGTTAATATATAGTTGAGCGGGAGCGTAATCAGCAACAGAATAATGCCGGTAAAAAATTCAAATTTCCACAAGGTAGATGTGCCAATGATCTGGCTGTTTACACCGCTACCCATATCTACAATGCGCATCAAACCAATAAAAAAGAAAACCCATTTGGCATCAAGGTATCCACTCTGTAAATGAAAGGTAAAAATCCCATCTGCAAAATTGAGCCATATCAATGCAAACATTCCTACGGCAAATATTAACTGGTTGATGGAGGATTGCTTGTAGATCCAATTGATTCTTTTGTAATCTTTGTCTTTCCAAGCCTTAGATAGTGCTGCAATGGACGACGATATAATGCCACGTTGTGGTGCCTGTATCAAACTCGCCATATTTTGAGCGAGTGAATAAACCGCTACCGCTGCAAGTCCGTTTGCAGAAACAGAGGCCAGTAAGATGGTGTCGAACACATTGGCAATAGCATAAACCAATGTGCCACCATATATAAATTGGATAAGGCGAAGTATTTTTTTGAAATATTTTTTTGAAACAATGCTTACTTTAAAAGTGAGGTGTACATATCCTTTTGATAACAAATATGCCAATAAAATAAAAGCAATGCCTAAATAAGTAAATGAATAGATTTTGATAAAAAGATCAAAGTTGCCCAGCAGGCCAATAAAAGTGAAAACGATTAAAATGGTGGTAAAAGCCCTGAATTGTACTTCTCTCAAAAAATTGGTGAAGATGGCTTTTTTTAATTGCCAGGCATAACTTTCCAGAATGCTGTATAAGGTGAGGCCAAGACCAAAGGGGAAAATCCAGTAATAGTATTTTACAAACTCGGGGGAGTTTTTACCAAATTTATAGATGATGATGTCTTTAAAATAAATGCCACCAATTACTACAATACAAAAACCAATCAGCGATACCAATAAAGCCCATGTTAAAATATCGTTTCTCTTTTTGTCTAAATTGTCGTTGTAATAAGGATAAAATTTGTAAATATAAGAAGGCATACCGAGGTTGGCCAATGAAAACATCAGGTTGGCAACTGCAATAAATATTCCGGTAAGTCCGTATTGTTCTTTTGTAAAGCCGCCTTCTTTTGTAAACAGATAGGTATTAAAAAAACCCAGGGCAAATCCGAAATAAACCATCACCGACGAAATAATACTTTGCCTTCTTATTTGGCTCATACGCTTATTTGGGGCGAATTTAATCTACCTTTTTTGTTTTGATGTAAAAATTTACATCCACAGAAAATTTGTTATAGTTTGTTTTAATGCCTTTTAAGGTTTGCCAGTCGGCGGTTGGTTTGATCCATTGCTCCCTATCAAAACTAATTTTCAGAGGCATGTTGAACCCCTTTACACAATTGGAGTATTTGTATGATAGGTTATGATCGATCAACTTAGTTTCCAGAATGGGTATTTGTATGGTTCTTAAATACTGGTCAAACACTTTACTAAAGTCGATGCCCGATTGTTGGTTGATATAGTTTTCTATTTGTTTGGAAGTAACGGTTTGGTGGTAGAAATTTGAATTGAGCCCACGTAATATTTTCCTGAAAAGAGAGTCATTGTTGATGACCTGCCTGATATTGTGGATCATGTTGGCGGCTTTATAATACATATCACCACTGCCTTCTTTATTTACATTGTATGGTCCGATGATGGGAATATCATTGGCGATGTTTTTTCTTATTCCTGTTATATAGGCCGTTGCTGCTTCTTTGCCATAATAGTATTCGGTAAACAGGGTTTCGGAATAATTGGTAAAGCCTTCATGCACCCACATGTCTGCTATGTCTTTGGTAGTGATATTATTGGCAAACCATTCGTGCCCGCTTTCATGCACAATGATGAAATCCCATTTTAATCCCCAGCCGCTGCCGCTTAAATCGCTGCCCATATAACCATTTTGATACCCATTGCCATAGGCTGTTGCACTCTGATGCTCCATGCCTAAATGCGGCGACTCTACCAGCTTGTAACCATCTTCATAAAAAGGATAGGGGCCAAACCAATATTCAAATGCCTTCATCATTCTGGCTGCATCTTCAAATTGTTTTTTCGCTTTCTCCAGGTTGTAATCCAATACCCAGTAGTCCATGTTTAAGTCGCCTTTCTCACCCTTAAATATTTCTCCAAAATTTACATACTTTCCAATGGAAGGGATGATTGTATAATTATTGATGGGATTTACCACTGCCCAATCGTAGGTGACCGTGCCATCAACATTTCCTATTCGATTCCGCATTTTACCATTACCTACACATACGAGTGTATCTGGAATGGTGATGTGCATTTCGGCACTGTCGGGTTCATCGCTTTGGTGATCTTTGCAAGGATACCATACGCTGGCGCCCAAGCCCTGGCAAGCAATGCTTACCCATGGGTTCTTATTTTTATCTTTCTTCCAGATGAGGCCACCATCCCAGGGAGCTCTTTTGGCTACTTTCGGTTTGCCATGGTAGTAAATGCTTAAAAAAACGGTTGGAAAGTTGGTATTGGGGACTGAAAAATAACTTGCAGGGATAAAATAAGCGTTGCCATCTTTCTTTATATCATTCTGATTGATTTTTCCCGGACCTCTACCATTGATCGAAAAGTAAATACTATCCAGTAATAACGGCTCTTGCAGATCAATTTGCATTACGCTGCCTTTTTTTATTACCTTAAATTGAATGGTATTGTAGCCGCTGATAGACCTTTCTTCAATATTAAACTTTACATGCAAATCATATTTTAAAACATCCCACCAATTTCTGGCAGGTCCGTAGGCGCCTCTTAAAGTATCTGCATGTGTAAGTATTGTTTTTCCACTGAATGGTTGCGCATTCCCTTTTAAAATAGAAAACAGCAAGAACAGGGTAAGTGGCACTAATACTTTTATTGGTTTCATTTGGGAAGCTTAATATTGGTTGTCGTATAATTGATAATGTTAGCTAATTTTAGCAGAATAAATAAAATTAAACAGAAATAAGTTTAAGCCGTTAAAAACTTACGTTAAACAACCTAGCAAATGCCGTTAAAACATTATCCATTATTCATTGTGTCT